>Ga0335083_10006355_pt1 | contig 14773 bp, 13 predicted proteins | sample Lox_Sample_42_FD_206716 | JGI IMG/M metagenome (GOLD analysis project Ga0335083, IMG submission 206716) | Soil microbial communities from Loxahatchee National Wildlife Refuge, Florida, United States - Lox_Sample_4.2 | ecosystem: Environmental > Terrestrial > Soil > Wetlands | place: USA...
CAGACTCACGAGCGGGCTTGCGGCTCCAAGAAATCGCAGCCTTCACCCAGCACAGGCCGAGTCGATCATAAACCGATCTCGTGGACATTTTCATGCTTCGGGGTGTCGCGAAGCGACATGACGACTCGTGGACATTTTCATGCTTCGGGGTGTCGCGAAGCGACATGACGACTCACAAGGATCAGCGGGCGCCGTTTCCGCGGGACATCGTGGCCGCCTTGGACTCAGGTCTCAGTTCGAACGTCTTCTCCGTGACGGACTCAACCTTGGCCCGTGAATAGAAGATGGCGAAGTACTTTCCTCGCGCCCAGAGCTCGTACAGATCGCGGTAATGCGGGCTGTTCACATCGCCGGACTGCCCGGGATTGTTCAGTCCCACTGAATCGTCCCAGTTTTCGGTATCGACGACGATTTTGAATGAGCCGCCGCCGATCTGATTGTCGCCGCCGGCTGTGGCCGTCACCGTGTAGCTGTCGCCCCCACGAGGGAGGTTACCGACGTCGTATTTCGCGCGCAATTCAGGCTTGAGAGCGGAGCTTAACGGGTGGAAAATCGTCGCGTAGTGATAAGCGCCCAGCCTCCACTTCTCGGGATCCGGACCGAGCCGCTTGGTGAGTTCCGCGACAGCCTCAGTGAGACTCTTCGTCAGCAAGGCATTCCGGCCTGCGACGGAATCCGGACCGAAGCGGCCGTCAGGCGCTTGTAGCCAGTCAATAATGCGGGTCATGGGCGGCATGCCCACGTAGTCCCGCGCCTCGCGGGGCACGACGAGGTCGCGCGTGTTGGCCATCAGTCTGCGCTGCCACATCTCGTAGATCCCGGCCTGCACGGCATCTTTGTCCAGGACGTAATCCCAGTGAAGCAGCCGTTCCGCCGCATCGCGTGAGGCAGCGTCGGCAAGCGGAAGATCGCGCAGGAGAGGCACCAGCGAGCGCGCCGGAAGTGAGAGGTCATTGTTCTGGAGTTGAATCATGTCCGGCACCGTGAACATGCGGCCGGACCTTAGAAACTCCTCCACCCTGTCGGCTCGGTACGGATCAGCCCACAAATAGTGCAGCGCATCCTTGTATTCCCAGCCCGGCGGGATGAGATAGTTGTTCGAGGTGTTGAAGAAACCTTTCTCAGGGTTGAGCACATGCGGCAGCGCCTTGATGGGCAGGTAGCCTTCCCACTCGTAACGCCCGTCGCCCGGCACGGGCACGAGGCCGCTCCAGTTGGGCCGCAGCGGTGCGATGCCAACGGCCTGATAGCCAATGTTGCCGTCGCGATCGGCCCACACCATGTTCTCCGCCGGACTGCGGCTGTAGCTGCACGCGTCGCGAAACTGCTGCCAGCTTTGGGCCTGGTCCATCCGCAAGCTGGCGAGATAAGGCGCCGCTCCCATCTCCCTCCAGGCCGCCCGCACCGCGTACGCCTTGTGATGAGCCGTGTCCTCATAAATCACCGGGCCGTGCCGCGTGTACTTCAGCTCAACGGCGGCGGGAGACTGGCCTTTCACCGGAATCGCATCTTTGATGATGGTCATCGGCTCCCATGCGCCGTTGTACTTGTATTCGGAAGGATCGGCGGGGTTCGTGTCGTAAACATAGAGGTCCTCACCGTCGGTCCCGAAGATCGTAAGGCCCCATGCCCCGTAGTCGTTATGCCCAATGGAGACGCCGGGCAAGGAAGGCTCACCGGCGCCGATCACGTTCCACCCGGGCGCCACCAGGTGCACCCAGTATCGCAGCGACGGGGCTTCCTGCACACGATGCGGATCATTCATCATCATGGGGAAGCCGCTCGCCGTCAGCTTACCGCTCACCACCCAGTTGTTGCTGCCAATGTCCTCCCTCCGCGTGCTCAGATCGAGCGCCGAGGGCCGTGAAATTTCCCGCCGCAGGCCCGCGAGGATCCCGGGATCAGCGCGGTATTTGGCAACCAGCTCGTCCGAGGTGAACTTAATGGGCTCGCGGAAGGCCGTATAGACATCGAGAATGTTCTTGGAGAGCAGCGATGGCGCGATGGCCGGGTCTAATTCAAGTTCCGGGTTGTCGGGTTGGAAGCGGTAGAGTTCCTTCACCTTCTCGACGCCGATTGTGCGGACGGCCAGCGCCAGGTTCATTTCCTCATACAGGTTCCCGAACAGGCCATTGAAACGCGAGACCACGACAGCCGGCGTCCACTTGCCGGGTTTCAGGCCGAGCATTTGGAACTCAGGAGTCAAAAGGGCAGGATTGCGCTGCGTTTCCGCGACATAGGCGTTGATCCCGTTGACGAATGCCTCCACGATCGCCGCCCCGTGCGGATGGTACCAATTCAGTTCCTGCGTCAAATCGCCGCGGTACATGAACAGGCGATTGCCGACGTCGCGCTTGAGCTCCCGCGGCCCCAGGATTTCAGCTACCGTCCCGGCGGCTTGCCGCCGCCACAGTTCAAGCTGGAACAGCCGGTCGCGGGCCACGTTGTAGCCTTGTGCGAAAAATAAGTCGTCCTCATTCTTGGCGTAAATGTGCGAGATTCCCCAGCGGTCTTTGAGGATCTCAACGGGTTGGCGCAACCCAGGAACATCAATGGTTTCGGGCGTTTCCGGCGGCGCACTGGCCGCGCGTCCGTGAAACCCAAGGGCCGCAAACGCGAGAACAAGGCACCACAGGCGAGTGGTGTGCTGACGGACGCTCATCAAGAATTGGCCTCCTCAAGCCGATAACTGCGGAAGGATGGTATCACGGGGGAACGAAGGGTGCTGCGCGGGTTGTTCGGGCGAATCGCTATTGGCACGACGAATTTGAGATTGACTTCGCGTGAACGTGGTAAGCTACGTCGTCGTCTTGGCCGGGCACGCCAGCCAGGGGGACCCGAGAATCGCATACGTCACGTGACGGCGCACCAAGCGAGCGAGTAGGTAGTAAGCACGGCAAACAAGTCAAAGCGCAACCGGTTGGTCAGGGCCTCCGGCCCTTTGCGCGTGGACGTGAGGGGCGGCAGACCTCAACAGCAGGTCTGGAGTGCATTCGTTTAGGGTCAGGCGCATGATGTCACGCAAGCGTATCAGAGCGTTAGCTCGATGCCGCACGGTGCTGGCTTTGGCGCTGTTTGGTTTGACGTTGGCAGAGTCGGCTCTCGGGGTTGCAAGCGAGCGGATGCAAGTGATGATGATCCGTCTGTTGACGCCGCTCGCCAGTTACCAGCCCGCCGGCACGCTCTTCGACGCACGGGTGATCGGACCCGAGTTGCGCGGCGGCGCCGAGCTGCTTCCCAGCGACAGTATTGTTACCGGCGAGGTGGAGAAATCCGAATCTGTCCGGTTCGGCATTAGGCGAGAGCGGGCCATGCTCCAGTTGCAGTTCAATGACTGCCTGTTGCCAGACGGAACCCCGGTGGCCTGCAAAGTGGAGCTGCAAGGAGTAGACAACGCGCGCGAGACCGTCAAGGCAAACCGCATCGAAGGGGTGCTGGCGGCCAGCCATCCCTACAGCTTTCTCGGCGGCGTATGGTACCGGCCTACCACCTCGCTGTTTACGCACTCGGCGGCCGGTCTCACGGGGGCCGCGGGAATGTTGTATCCAGAGTTTATTCCCAGCCCGATAGGAGCCTTGGCGGCGGCGGGTTCGCGCATGCTGCTGGAGCGGATTCCGGACCCGGAAATTCAATTTCCCGCCGGAACCGAGCTCCTGGTGCAGGTTCGGGTTCCGGATGATCTGACGGCTTCAGAAGAGCGTTTGGCGACGGTGCCTTCCGAGATGTCAAAATGGGTGGCAGCGCAGCCTGAGGACGTCTACTTGCCCGACAAAAAGTTAGCCGGCGATTTGATTCACTTGGTCTTGGTGGGCTCGCGCGAACAGGTGCAGACCGCTTTCTCGGCTGCAGGGTGGTCGACGAGTGACTCTCTCACCCGACGTTCCTTCTCCCATATGTTTGAGGCATTTTCGTCAATGCGGGCGGATCCTGTCGCCCCTATGGCCGCACTGACGTACCGCGGAAGTACGTCGGCACTGGCATTTCAAAAGGTCCTCAACACGGTGTCCAAACGGCACCACATTCGAATCTGGCAAGGCTCCTTTCCGGGAACTCAGCTTTGGCTCGCTGCGGCCACCCACGACGTCACCATCGCCCTGGACGGCAGACACCTGACTCTGACGCATCGCATCGATCCGCTCGTCGACCGGGAGCGCAGTATGGTAGTGAACGATCTCGTCAGCACGGGCTGCGTGTCGGGAGTGGGTTCCGTCGAGCGGCCGCAGGCCGCGCGGCTTCCCGGCGACGGCCAACCCAGTATGACCGATGGGAATGTTGCAGTGGTATTCCTGGAGAACTGCGAGGTTCCGCAGCCCGTGAGTGAGGCTTTGCAAGAGCCGCGGCACAGCCGCGCCAGTCTCGCCGTGCGAAACTTCGTCCTGGAAAATCGCGAGTACCTGGAGCGCGGCAGCATCTTTTACTTGGGTTATCGCGCGGCCTCCTCAGTCCTGCACAGGAAGCACGAGACCGCGGCTGCCGATGCTGAAAGCTTCGCAGATGGTCGTGCTGCTAAAGAATCCGGCGGCAACGAGCCCAACCATGCCCGCAATCTGACCAGCGGGGCTGCGACGGGCAGCGTTAGGGCGTGGAAACAAGTTCCGTGAACTTGGCCAGATCGATATTCCCACCGCTGACGACCGCCACCACTTTGCCGCTCCCGCACTTACCACTCAGGGCTGCGGCCACGGCGCAGGCGGCGGCGCCTTCCGCAATCACGTGATTCCGTTCCGCCACAAGCTTCATGGCGCGGCGCGTCTCCTCGAGGGTGGCCACGATCGAGCCCGCCAGGACGTGGCTCGCCAGCGCCCACATGCGCGGAAACACACTCTTGCCACCGCACCCATCCACCCAACTGGCCGTCCAACCCGGGAAGTCTTGAGCTGAGCCCGAGGCGAACGAGCGCGCGAGCGGAGCCGCCGTCTCAGGCTCTGCCGCATAGACCTTGGCGCTGGGCTTCGAGGCGGCCAGGGCACAGGCAATGCCACAGGAGAGCCCCCCGCCGCCGAAACCGGCCACCACGGCGTCCACATCGGGCAGGTCTTCGAGAATCTCCAGACCTGCCGAAGCGTTGCCGGCGATAAAAGCATCGTCTTCGAACGGATGGACAAAAGCTCCAGTCATCGCCGAATGCTTGCGCTCGCCGAGAGCCTGCCAGCACTCGTCGAACGGCGCCTTGACGATCTCAGCGCCCAGCCTGCGGATGGCCTCGAGTTTTGCGGTCGGGGCCGTCTCAATCACGAGCACCTTGCAAGGCACGCCCACCTTCCGGGCCGCCAGCGCCACGCCCTGCGCGGCATTCCCGGCGCTCACGGTCCATACGCCGCGGCGGCGCTCTTCGGTTGGCAGCAGACGCACTGCGTTATAGGCACCGCGAATTTTGAAGGAGCCAATCGGCTGCAGGTTTTCAAGCTTCAGATAGATACTGCAGGGCGCCTCGGCGCAGTTGAGCGGCACCAAGGGCGTGCGAAAGGCAGCTTGATAGATGTGCCTTCGCGCGTCTTCGATGAGCTGGGCCGCAATCGTGCGGCGCGGCCCCGGAACAGTGGGTTGCGGCATGGCAATTTGGGACATAGACTGACCTCGACTGGCGATGACCTTTGGAATTTCGCTCAAACAGCCGTGAAGGATGTTGCCCTGTCACGTCTGGGATGACAAGGCAAGCGCGTCAAACTGCCGCCTGCGCGCAGCGCGAGCTTTCAAGCAAAGAATCACTTGTCATTGCACGAGTCGGCCGACCGGTGCGCCGCTGAGTCACGATTACCCACGAAGCACTCATGCACAAATTCCTTCCCGTAACGGTTCTGCACTGTTTCAGGAACGTCGCTTTCAGAGAGTTGCTGAAACTGAAACGCAATCTTGCCGTCGGGCTTGACGGTTCCCAGGAGGTACCCATAAATGTTCGCTTTGGCAAAAATCGCCGGCGGGAGATCCTGCGGCAAGGCGTAGCGCCGCGCGCCGGCGGTGCCCACAATCCAACCCTCCAGGACTTCATTTCGATTTCTCCAGTAATCTGTCTGGAAGATGTTCTCCATGTAGAAGTGCGAATGGCTGGCCAGAACATACACGGGCTTACCCGTCTCTTTCTCGAATTTGGCCAAGTCTTCGTAGGCTTTTCGGCCGCTTTCGGTGCTGTCGCGGTTTGCCTCCAGCTTGGCCTCACGATTGGGATCGTTCGCCGCCACGGGGTCGCCGTTCATGCTGTGCCCACACCCGAGGCTGTTGGGTAGCGCGCGGTGCATGCCGACCACAACCGTTTTGAGGGTGGCGTCCGTCTTGTCGTATTCCAGGACGCGTTCCAGCCAATTCAACTGCCCCTCGTCGAAGCCATCGTTATCGGCATTGTCGAGATTAATGAAGTCCACGTGACGTTCTGTCCAATGATAGTAAATCTCAGGCGAGTCAGGCTTGCCTTGGAGCGGCGTTTGCACGATTTCTGGCCGGAGCAACCAATAGCCAAATTGGGCCCGAAAGTCGGCCCGGCTCTGAGCGTCATTTTGGGCTTGGGGTTTGGATTTGTCCTGGTCCTTATAAAGCTCGTGATTACCAATGCCCAGGTAGACGGGAAGCAACCCGAAGGGCGCGATCTGATGCGCAAGGAAGTCCCCCCAGCCAATGCGCCGGTATTCATCCGAGCTCAGGCTCTTGCCGTAGAGCGCCTGCATGTCTTCGTCAACGCCGTACATCGCCCGGAAATCGCCAAGATGCCAGTACAGCTTGACGTTATTCCGCAGCGCGCCGGCCGCAATGGCGGGCATCACCACGTCACCGCAATTTCGGGAATCACCGGAGACCGCAAAACTCCACGCTCCCTCAGGAGGCTGCTGGCTCGACGCACTGAAGGTGGCGAGCCCAATCAAGACAACAGCGGCGAAGAACCTGGAAATCATAGCGACCTCGACAACTCGGGGTGGTGGAACTCGACGGGCAGCGCAGGCTAGCATCGAAATGCAGCCGTCAAGAACAAAGAGTTATGGTACTATTCCGTGCGTGCTGGAAAGGAAACTAAATATGAGGCTGAGGCTGAACATCAATCGCAGACGTCGAGATTCGATGAGAAAGCCCCAAACGACGAGATTCGGGATGCTGCTGGGCTTGTTGCTTATAGGGCCAGCGGCCCTCCACGCCCAGGCCGGTTTTCAAGTTGTCAGCGGCAAGGCCTTCGAGAGCGCGGTGCCTAAGGACTTTTATCTCGAAGGGAACGCCATCCCCGTGGAGAAGCGGAACACAGTCCTCCTCAACACACCTTCGGGTGCGCGCGTGCTGGTGGGGTTGATCGATACCACCGGATACAGCTCTCAAATCCAGCAGAAATACATCGGCATGGTGATCGCCGAGGCGCCGATCACGGCGTGCAGCATCGACCTCCCGGTAGGGAGTTTTGGCTTCGGGCTGGAGAAGCCTGCGCCTGAAGGCCAAGGCAGCGCCAACTTTCTTGTCTACGATCAGGCCGGCAAGCAAGTTGGGAATTGTTCCGCCGAAGCTGACAAGGGACTGAAGCAACCCCGGCCCCTCCAGGTCACCAAAGGCTCAGACGCCACCACAAAACTCTGCCTCGGAAGATTTTGCATCGCACTGCATTCCAAAGAGTAGGATCTGACTCTTTCCGAATTAGAGAATCAGATACTTAAATCGCAACCGAAATCCTCATAAGCAACAGAAACTTAAGGATTTAATGATTTTTGTAATGACTACTGCACCTTGCCCTTGTGTTATTCTTGGTTTCCATGACGGCTATAAACGCTTTGGCACTGGTGGGGCTCGGGCTGCAAACCGTCGCTGCTGTGTGGCTAGTGAAGATGGAACTTCAAAAGGGTCGCATCGTTGTAAAGCGACAACGGCTCATAGAAGACTTGAAGTATACGATCAAGGATCGCGAGAGTCTCATCAATGAAGTAATTGCCCAAACCAGGACCACAAACGCATTGCTTGGACGGGGTGCGCCAAAAGGAACCCCGGATCGATATTCACTAGAGGAAGCCGTGGCCAGCTACCGTCAGCAGATCGATGATTTGGTGCGCAAAAAGGAAGTTCTCAGAGACGAACCCGGACCCGAAGAATTCCCAGAACTCCGACTGCTTGGTGCAATAATCTTGGTAATTGTCGGAGCACTGTTGCAGATTCCGCTCATCCTGAAGTGATCCGCATCACCACCAACACATCTCGTCCACGTGACCCTTACTGGCATCTGGGCCGGCTGGCGCAGAGCGCCTTGCTCTGCGATTCACGTCAGTGTGTAACGGCGCGACCGTCCCGACGGGACACTCATTGCCTGAGTGCCGACACGGCTAGGCTCTGCCTGCGTGGCGGCTCTTCATGATGTTCTGGACTACCCTTACCGCCCGACCTACTGGTAGGGTTAGACAGGCAAGCGGCACTGAAAAGTCGCCTTCGCGAGATCGCAGTCCCGACAACCCAAGGGTCTGATGCGCCAGCCAGGGCGAGACGGCTTTTCATTAGAATCAGGCGCGGATCTAAAGTAGACTTGGTCCATGATCCGGCAAATTGCGCCTCAGTTCTTCACTACAGACATTCCCGCCACTCTCGCCTACTACAGAGACAAACTTGGCTTCCAGTGCCTGGGCACGTGGCAGGATCCGCCGGTCTACGCCATCGTTGCGCGAGACCAGCATGCGATTCACTTTCGCTGCGCCGAGCCGCCCGCTGCCAATCCGGACAAATATGCAGACGAACTGCTCGACGCCTACATATTCATCGAAGATGCGGACGCGCTTTACGCCGAGTACGCGGCTCAGGGCGTGGAATTCACTCGGAGACTCGCCAATATGCCATGGCACTCGAGGGGGTTTGTCGTGAAGGATTGCGACGGCCGTCTGCTTGCCTTCGGTGCGAATCTATAGAGCACGTACTGCAAACGCGCCGCACAGAGTCTACGGCTCTTGGGCGCCTTGAAAAAGTCACGGACGTTACCCAGCCGGTAACTCCTTGGCGGCGGCGCATTGCCTGTACGAGCCGGAACGCGAAAGTGAGCAAATTCTGCGCACTCGCCTCTAATTTCAGAGCGAGATTCCTCGCTCCGCTCGGAATGACATGCTCGGCGCGCAGACAATGCCAAATCAGAAAGACCGCCAACCATCCACCCCCCACACGTCCGCTAAACATATACCTTGACACGTATATGCCCATAGGAGTATATAAAGAGAGTGGAATCGGTATTCGAAGTCATTGCAGAGCCGAACCGCCGCTCGATCTTGAGCCTGCTGGTCTCGTCACAACAGTCGGTGGGAGAGATCGAGCGTCGGCTTCGGATGCCGCAGCCGACAGTGTCAAAGCACCTGCGGGTGCTGCGAGAGGCCGGTTTTGTGGAGTCGATCGTGGACGCACAGCGCCGTCTTTACCGGCTGAAACCCGAACCCTTTCAGGAGGTGGATGCCTGGCTGGCTCCGTTCCGCCGGTTCTGGTCCGCCCACCTGGATGCTCTCGAACGGCACCTCGACCGAATGGATCAATCAACACCGACGAAAGGGAAGACAAGAAAGAAGACGCGGCCCAAACCGCGAATTTAACAAGGGAGAAGCGAAATGAAAATCAAAGTGACCAGCGTGTACGTGGACGACCAGGAAAAGGCCCTGCGCTTCTATACGGAGGTACTGGGCTTTGCCAAGAAGAACGATTTCAGTAACGGCCCTTATCGCTGGCTGACGGTGGCCTCGCCCGAGGAGCCGGACGGCACGGAGCTGCAACTAGCGCTTAATAACAATCCGGCGGCCAAAGCCTATCAGCAGGCCCTGTTCCAGCAAAGCCAGCCCGCGGCCATGTTCTTCACCGACAACGTGCAGGCTGATTACGAACGAATGAAAGCGGCCGGCGCCGAGTTCACCATGCCGCCCACGGACGTGACCGCCTCCAAAATCGCCATGGTGAACGACACCTGCGGTAATCTTATCCAGATCACACAACTGATGCGTTGGCAGGGCTGACGCGAAAAAGTAGTTCGGAGTTTCTCAGTTTCGCAGGTCGGAGTTGTTCCTTCTTCCGAACTCCGAACCGAAGAACTCCCATATCCAGGCCGGTTGAAGGAGAAACCGATGACCCATCTCGAGCAATATGCGCCGGGTCCGGCCCGCGGGGCGCAGGTGCAAAGGGACGGAGACAAGTGGACGCTCATTCTCACGAGGGAGCTGCGCCACCCGCCGGAAAAAGTCTGGCAGGCGCTTACGGACCCGGCGCATCTGCGCGAGTGGGCTCCTTTCGAAGCCGATGGGAGCCTGGGTAAGGTTGGAAACACCGTGAAGCTCACCACGGTGGGAGCGGCCAGGCCGCGCGTTACCGAAACAACAGTGACGCGAGCCGACTCTCCCAAGGCGCTTGAGTACAACTGGGGTGGCTTCGATATGCGGTGGCAGCTCGAAGCCTCGGGTGGCGGCACGCGCCTGACGCTGTGGACCAACATTGGTCACCGCTTCATCTCCATGGGTGCTGCAGGGTGGCACATTTGCCTCGATGTTCTCGATCACCTTCTCAGTGGAACTCCCCTCGGCCGCATCGTCGGCCCCGACGCCATAAAGTTCGGCGGCTGGCAGCGATTGAACGCAGAGTACGCCCAGCAGTTCGGTATTGAAGCTCCCGACTGGCCGCCGAAGGCGGCCGAAGAGTCGTAAATCGAGAAAGACGCAAACAACGCACCAAACACGCACCTACGGAGGAAAACTATGGCTGAGAGAAAACCTGCAAAGAAGGTCACGAAGAAGTCCGCTAAGAGCGCTCAGATATTCACAGACGAGGAACGAGCCGCGATGCGGGAGTTCGTCGAAGAGCGGAAGGCGGCCGCGCGCCGCGGCTCAGGCGCGGACAAGGAGGACGGGGAAAGCGCCGTGCTCGCCAAAATTGCCGCCATGCCGGCGCCGGATCGCGCCCTAGGCGAGCGGCTCCATGCGATCATCAAAGCCAGCGCGCCAGTCCTCTCGGCCAAGACCTGGTACGGGATGCCCGCGTACGCCAAGGGCGACAAGGTCGTCTGCTTCTTCCAGAACGCGCAGAAGTTCAAAACGAGGTACGCGACGCTCGGCTTCAGCGACAAAGCGAACCTCGACGATGGCGACATCTGGCCCACCGCCTACGCGCTGACGGAGTTGACCCCCGCCGCTGAGGCAAAGATCGCCGCGCTCGTGAAGAAAGCGGTGAGCTGAGGACTGACTTCGCCACCGGGCCCAGATAGGTAGTCGATCGAGTACCCGGGGGTGGCGCGTTTAGCCGTTTTCGACGCGCGCTTTGATATCCGAGTACGCCGTCTCGATGAGCCTGCGGAGTGCTGCGGCGTTGGTGGCCGTTCCCGGTGTTAGCTTCGCATGGCGCATGAACTTGCCGGTGCCCTGCAACAAGCCGGCCGGATCCGGCAGCGACGCGCCGTGAAAGAACCCCACGTTGACGTGCGAAGTGAATACATTGACGTAGCCGAAGGGCGCGTCTCCCAAACATGCAACCGGACAGCCGTCATGCAAAAGCTCCCGGACTTCGTCTCCGCATTTTCGCATCACCTCAAACCACTGACGCGCGACCGCTCCCAATTCGCCTGCATGCTTTTTCATCCACGCATCGATGGCGGGATCCCGCTCGACAGCGCCGTTGAATCGCAGCAATTCCGTTGTCATCATGGCTCCAGTTTCCGCTTTCGAGATCTAGGGTTATATAGCATCCTGACACGAGGAACGAAAGGGATAGGTCACCAGTAACGCCGTAGGTCTGCGGATTGCAATGGATCGTCAGCGAAGAGCAACAGGCCGGCGAAGCGAAGCAGCGGCGTGGAAAAATGATGTCGCCTGTACCCAGCGAAGATAGTCACGTTGTACACGCCCGCATTGCGCGCGGCCTGCACGCATTTCTGCGCCAGCACGGTGAGACAACAGCTCTGCTTAGGCACCGCAGCGGCCCGCACCGGGAGGAAATATGTCACCCACTGAGCTGAACGCAAAAGGTTCGAAGGTAACGCTGCATGTGGTTTCAAGTCTCGATGGTTTCATCGCGAAGAAAGACAACAGCGTCTCCTGGCTCGATAGCACGGGAAGCGTCTACGAAGCCGGGGTTTCCATATCGGAGGAAGAAGCTGCGACCTTCGTCAGATCAATAGACTGTTACGTGCTTGGTTCCCGCACGTATGAACGCAGCCTTGAACTGGGCTGGCCCTATGGCGACACTCCGGTGGTGGCGGTGACCACCAGAGAATGGCCGCCGGCGAGGAAGAGTGTCGAGTTCTATTCGGGCGATCTCAAGAGACTGGTTGAGGTGACACTTGCGCCTCGATATCGGAACATCTGGCTCGTGGGCGGTGCCATGTTGTGCCAGCGCTTTCTCGAACTCGGCTTAGTGGACGAAATCAACTTGACGATAGCACCTATCCTATTGGGTGAAGGACTTCGACTGTTCGATGGTTCTCTGGCGGAGGAGAGGTGGAATTTGAAGAACGTGGTCGCTTATAGGAACGGCTTTGTTGAGCTATCGTACTCCTTCGACATTGCTAACCGGAATCTTCGGAACTGCCTTGGGAAAGTGACTTAACACGTTCTCCAGCTTATGCCAGTTTTGCACGAGACGGCCACCAGCTCACCTCCGGCTAGTGCAGACCTTGTGGTTGAGGTGGTCGGCGAACCGCAAGAAGAGAGAATCTCAAACCCGGAAACTTCGCGCCAACCGGCCTTGGTTCCAGCGTACTGATTGCCGAGGTACCTGGATTGACAGGTTGGTGCGGCATGTCGCACTATTGGGCGGTCACTGCCGGGCCCGAGCATGCGGTTGGGCAGAGTCCCGCCGGCCCGCGAGTGGCTAAGCACAAGGCACTGGTTGCACGAGGCAGCCGAGTGTAGAGGAGGGGTTGTGAGCGACTTCAGATGGGGTTGGTGTGGCACAGCATGGGCCGTGTTGGTATTCTGTGCGACGGCAGTCGTCTCACCCGCGCAAACCTTCACTTCACTGTTCAGTTTCGATCGGACCGACGGAAAGGCACCGTATCTGGTGTCACTCGTCCAGGGAACTGACGGGAACCTGTACGGAACGACGCAGTACGGCGGAGCGAAGAAACTGAACTTCGGCACGGTGTTTCGCGTCACCCCTAGCGGCGCGCTGACGAGTCTTTACACCTTCTGTGGCCAACCGGGGTGTGCAGACGGCGGCTACCCTTACTCCGGGCTTGTGCTGGGCACGGATGGCAACTTCTACGGCACCACCAACGGCGCCGTCTTTAGAATCACGCCGGCGGGCACGCTGACCGTGCTCTACAACTTCTGTTCGCAACCAAATTGCGCAGACGGCAGCGGACCCGTCGGTGCTTTAGTTCAAGCCAGCGACGGAGCTTTCTACGGCACCACCAACGCTGGCGGGACCGACAACAAGGGCACAATATTTAAGATCACCGCCACGGGCACTTTAACCACACTGCACAGCTTCGACGGAACTGACGGCGCCACCCCGGCTGGCGCACTGATCCAGGGTACTGACGGCAGCTTCTACGGGACAACAGAGTACGGTGGTGCGAGCTTTGCCTGTGGCGGCGCGTTCCTTGGCTGCGGCACCGTCTTCAAAATCACCCCCGGGGGCACGCTGACCACGCTGCACAGCTTTAAGGGCAATGACGGCAACAACCTCTTCAGTGGGCTGATCCAGGGCGCCGACGGGAACTTCTACGGGACAACCGCGGAGGGCGGATCCCTCAGCGGCGCCTGCGCATACGGCTGCGGCACCATCTTCAAAATCACGCCAGGGGGCGCGCTGACCACGCTGCACAGCTTCGACAGTACTGACGGCAGCTATCCCACGTCTTCGCTGATTCAGGCTACGGACGGCAATTTTTACGGCACCACCGGGTTTGGAGCGGATCTGAGTTGCGACATTGGAGGGGTCGGGTGTGGCACCATCTTCAAGATGACAGCAAGCGGTACGCTGACCACACTCCACAGCTTCAACGGCGCTGATGGCAACGACCCTTCTGGCGGGCTGTTTCAGGCCACCAGCGGCATCTTGTACGGCACAACGGCCAACGGCGGCATCAGCCAGGCCTGCGATTTTGCGCCGTGTGGCACAATCTTCAGCCTGGCGGTGGGTCTCGGCCCGTTCGTAGAAACGCTGCCCGCGGCTGGCAAAGTGGGGGCAGCAGTCAAGATCCTGGGGAGCAAGCTGACGGGCGCCACCAGCGTCACGTTCAATGGAACGCCAGCCGCGTTCACCGTCGTCTCCGGTAGCTTGATCACAACGACCGTGCCGGCAGGAGCCACCACCGGCCCCGTACAAGTGACGAAGCCCGTCGGAACGGTTTCGAGCAACATCCCCTTCCGGGTGAGGTGACGCGGTGCGAGCGCCGTCCTCCCCCATCACTTGCCCTGTAGCGGCGGCCTGATCGGGCGGCGGCGGCTTTCGTCGACAAGGCCGATCTGACACAATACGACCTCTCGGGAGCGCAGTTGACGCGCTTCGAGATCAGGCCAAAAGACAAATCCATCAACCTGCGTTTGTTGAGGAGCTTTACAAGGCCGTCCGCAAACGCGCCGCACGCGGGGTCTGCCCTATCAGCGTTTCATTCGCCTGACGCTTGAACAGGCCGTCGGCGCCCCGAAATAAAGACGAGTTGGCAGCAGAGTGGGCGGAGCAAACACGGAGCTTCCTCTTTCCGCACTTGGCGGCTGTGCGTGACACCCCGCATTCTCTAACTAGCCAAGGGCTTCGCCCTTGATATCCCGTGTCCGCCGGGATTCGGGGTTCGGGACTCGGGATTCGGTGGCCAGTAGGCAGTCAGCAGTCAGCAGGTCCGCAACTCGGAGGTGCGAGCGAT
>Ga0335083_10006357_pt1 | contig 14773 bp, 14 predicted proteins | sample Lox_Sample_42_FD_206716 | JGI IMG/M metagenome (GOLD analysis project Ga0335083, IMG submission 206716) | Soil microbial communities from Loxahatchee National Wildlife Refuge, Florida, United States - Lox_Sample_4.2 | ecosystem: Environmental > Terrestrial > Soil > Wetlands | place: USA...
CGGCGAAGCGCCCAGCGGCGCAAGCGAGCGCATCACCCGCGTAATCATCGGCTCGCCGCCAAGCTCATGCAGGACCTTGGCCCGCGCCGAGCGCATGCGAGTGCCGAGCCCGGCGGCGAGCACGATCGCTCCCGGAGCGTCCGTCATGATTTCTTCTTTTTGAAGAGCGCGTCGAGCTCGGCACGCGCGTCACGCTCGGGCGGGCGCGGCGCGGCGGCGGCGGCGCGCTTCTCGCCCCCGGCAGCGGCGGGCCCGAAGTATTCGCAGAAGTTCGACCGTTCCTTCTCCATTACCCGCTCCGCCATCGTCTCGCGGCACTGATTGTTGTAGCCGGGGTCGTAAAACAAGCAATTGCGGCATGCGTGCAGTGGCCGGTCGCATCGCTCGCAATGCGCGTGGAATCCGACCCGCTCGACGGTCTCGATCCGATGTCCGCAACTCCAGCAGTTCATCGCCCGGCAGCCCGTGGTTTTTGCGTGCGCTTTTGCGCTTTGCGCCTGCTTGATAGCATAGCGTTTGAATTGGACGCGAGTCGATGCAGGCAGAAATAGAGTCATTCGCGGCGGCGCTGGGCAAAGCCGCGCGCGCGGCCGTCAACACGGTCTCGAGCTACCGCCGGGACTTGTGCGACTTCCGTCGATTTCTGCTCGAACGCGGGGCCGCGCTCGATTCTGGCGGCGCGGAAGTCGACCCCGACGCGATCACCACCGATCATATTCGCGGCTATCTTTCCGAAGCGATGAAGACGCTCGGCCGCGCCACCGTCCAGCGCCGCCTCTTCGCGATCAAGGCGTTCTTCCGCTGGCGCGAAACGATGGCCGGGGCGGCGAGTCCCGCGCGCTCGCTCCGCTCGCCGCGCACTCAGCGCCGGCTGCCGGCGATCCTGCCCGAAGACGACGTCCGCCGGCTCATCGAAGCCGACGCCGAGGAATCGTCGCCGGCGGCGCTCCGTGACCGCGCGATCCTGGAGACGCTCTACTCCTCGGGCCTGCGCGTGAGCGAACTGGTCGGCCTCAACTGGCGCGATATCGACGACGACGTCGGGATGGTGCTGGTGCGCTCGGGCAAGGGCAACAAGGATCGGATGGTGCCGATCGGCGAGCCCGCGCTTGACGCGCTCAAGGCGTGGCGGCGCGCGATGCCGGTGGCGTGGGAACTCGACGGGCCCGTGATCACCAATTTGCGCGGCGGGCGGCTGACGACGCGCGCGGTCGAAAACATCCTCGCGCAGCGCATCGTGGCGGCGGGCCTTGGCGCGTCAATCACGCCGCACGGATTGCGTCATTGCTTCGCCACCCACATGCTTAATTCGGGCGCCGACCTGCGCTCGATCCAGGAGATGCTCGGCCACGCGAGCCTCGCCACCACGCAGCGCTACACCCACGTCAGCGTCAATCGTTTGCGAGAGGTTTACCGCCGTGCCCATCCGCGCGCCTGAATACGACACCGCCATCCACGGCACGACCATCCTATGCGTGCGCAACGCGGGCCACGTTGTGGTTGCGGGCGACGGCCAGGTCAGCGTCGGCCAGACCATCATGAAGCACGGGGCGCGCAAGGTACGCCGGCTGCACGACGACAAGGTGCTGTCGGGCTTCGCCGGCTCGACCGCCGACGCGCTGACGCTGTTCGAGAAATTCGAGGGCAAGCTTCAGGCGTTCAACGGCAACCTGCGCCGCGCTGCGGTCGAGATGGCCAAGGACTGGCGCACCGACCGCGTGTTGCGGCGGCTGGAGGCGATGCTGATCGTCGCCGACCGCGAAAGCTCGCTTTTGCTCTCGGGGCTGGGCGACGTGATCGAGCCGGACGACGGGATCCTGGCGATCGGATCGGGCGGCAACTATGCGCTCGCGGCGGCGCGCGCGCTGGTGCGCCACGCCCCGGCGATGAGCGCGCGTGAAATTGCCGAGGGCGCGATGCGCGTGGCCGCGGAGATCTGCGTGTACACCAACGATCGGTTTATAATTGAAGAGCTGTAGAGAGCCGGCGCCGCCGGCGCGGCCCAGCCGGAGCTGCGCGCGGAGAAGGCGGCGGCCATGTTGAAGGAGCAATGGCAAGTTCGCACGTGATGACGCCGCGGGAAATCGTCTCCGAGCTCGACCGCTATATCGTCGGCCAGCACGACGCCAAGCGCGCCGTCGCGATCGCCCTGCGCAACCGCTGGCGGCGACAAAATGTTGCGCCCGAGCTGCGCGACGAAATCGCGCCCAAGAATATCCTGATGATCGGCCCAACCGGCGTCGGCAAGACCGAGATCGCGCGCCGCCTCGCGCGTCTCGCGCAAGCCCCGTTCGTCAAGGTCGAGGCCTCGCGCTACACCGAGGTCGGCTACGTCGGGCGTGACGTCGAATCGATGATCCGTGACCTCGCCGAAATCGCGGTCAAGATGGTCCGCGAGGAGGAGCGCGCGAGGGTCGCGATCCAGGCCCGCGACGCCGCCGAGGAGCGCCTGCTCGACATCCTTTATCCGCCGCCCGCCAAGGTTCGCCGCGCGGTCGGGATCGCACCCGACGCCGGCGCCGCCGCCGGCGATTCGCACGCCGATACACGCGAGAAACTCCGCAAACTCCTGCGCCAGGGCAATCTCGACGATCGCGAGGTCGAGGTCGAAACCAGCGCGCAGGCCTCGCCGATGGTCGAAGTGCTCGCACCGCAGGGGATGGAGGAGATGGGCACGAACATGCGCGAGCTGCTGGGCCAGTTCATGCCCAAGAAGTCCAAGCGGCAGAAGGTCAAGGTGCCGCAGGCGCTCGAGCTGCTGACCCAGGAGGAGGCCGCGCGCCTGGTTGACATGGAGAAGGTCGCGCAGGAAGCGATCAACCGCGCCGAGCAGTCGGGGATCGTCTTTATCGACGAGATCGACAAGATTGCCGGCCGCGAGGCCCACGGCCCCGACGTCTCGCGCGAAGGGGTGCAGCGCGACCTCCTGCCGATCGTCGAAGGCTCGACCGTCAATACCAAGTACGGCGCGATTCGCACCGACCACGTCCTGTTCGTCGCCTCGGGCGCCTTCCATACCTCCAAGCCCTCCGACCTGATTCCCGAGTTCCAGGGCCGGTTTCCGATTCGGGTCGAGCTGCGCGCGCTCACCCGCGACGACTTCATCCGCATCCTGACCGAGCCCGAGAACGCGCTGACCCGCCAGTACGTGGCCTTGATGGCGACCGAGAACGTGCATCTGACCTTCACCGCCGACGCGGTGGCGGCGCTGGCCGAGATCGCGGCCGAGGTCAACTCGCGCTCGGAGAATATCGGCGCGCGCCGCCTCCATACCGTGCTCGAACGCCTGCTCGAGGAGTTGTCGTTCAGTGCGCCCGAGCTGAACGAGCGCACGGTCACGGTTGACAGCGACTACGTTCATCGGCGGCTCGACCCGATCGTCAAAAACGAGGACCTGTCGCGCTACATTTTGTAGCGCCGTCGTATAGCATTGACGGCTCAGCCGGTGCGCGGGCGGGCGCGGCGATGCGCCGCCCGACGCGGCGCGATGCGCCGGCTGTCCGGCGGCGGAGAAGGAGACGGTGCAGGATCCAATCACAAGTGCGTCGGTACTGGTCGAGGCGCTGCCCTACATCCAGCGCTTTCGCGGCAAGACCCTGGTAATCAAGTACGGCGGCCACGCGATGGAAGCGGCCGATCTGCGTGAGAGCTTCGCCCAGGACGTCGTGCTGCTGAAGGCGGTCGGTATTAATCCCATCGTGGTCCACGGCGGCGGCCCGCAAATCAACCATCTCATCGAACGCCTCGGGCTCACCTCGAAATTCGTGCGCGGGATGCGGGTGACCGATGAGCCGACGATGGAAGCGGTCGAGATGGTGCTGCAGCGGCTCAACAAGGAGATCGTCGCTCTCATCTCGCGCCACGGCTGCCGCGCGGTCGGGCTTTCGGGCAAGGACGGCGACCTGATCGTCGCGCGCCGGCTCGAGATGACCGTCGCCGATGAAACCGGCGCGCCGGCCAAGGTCGATATCGGCCTGGTGGGCGAAGTCGCGGAAGTCAATCCGCAGGTGCTGCGTACACTCGAGACCGCCGGCTTCGTCCCGGTGATCGCGCCGGTCGGCCACGGCCGCGACGGCCTGACCTACAACATCAACGCCGACGTAGCCGCCGGCGACCTCGCGGCCGCGCTCGGCGCGGAAAAGCTCATCCTGCTGACCGACGTCGAGGGCGTGAAGGGCAAGGACGGCAAACTCATCCCGACGCTTACGGTTTCCGAGGCCAAGAAACTGATCGCGGCGGGCGCGATAAGCGACGGCATGATCCCCAAGGTTGAATGCTGCGTCGCGGCGCTTAAGGGCGGCGTCGGCAAGACCCACGTGCTCGACGGGCGCACGCGCCATGCGATCCTGCTCGAGATTTTCACCGAGGCGGGGGTCGGTACCGAGGTCGTGGCGGACAGGTAAAACCGGCGCGGGGCGAGCATTCTGCGCCGCCATGTGGCATACAGCTTGGATGGCCCCCGGCGCGATCCGCGCGCCCGACGTGCGGCCGCGGCGTCGCGGGGCCCTTTTTGGACAGGAAGGATCACGATGAACAACGCTGAAATCGTCGACCTCGCCCATCAGAATCTCATGAACACTTACGGGTGCGTGCCGCTCGCTTTCGTGCGCGGCACCGGCGCCTATCTCTACGACGCCGACGGCAACCGCTACCTCGATTTTTTCTGCGGTCTCGCCGTAACTTCGCTCGGCCACTCGCATCCGCGTGTCGTGCGCGCGATCAAAGAACAGGCCGAAAAGCTGACCCACGTCTCCAACGTGTTCCACACCGAACCGATGGCGCGGCTGGCGGCGCGGCTGTGCGGCCATTTCGGCGACGGGCGGGTGTTCTTTTGCAATTCGGGCGCGGAGGCGAACGAAGCCGCGCTCAAGCTCGCGCGCCGCTGGGGTCACGATCGCGGCGCCGGCCGCTTCGAGGTGGTTTCCACGCTCGGCTCGTTTCACGGCCGCACCTTCGGCACGCTCAGCGCAACCGGCCAGGAGAAATACCATATCGGCTTCCAGCCGCTGCTGCCGGGCTTCCGCCTCGTCCCCTACGATGACGTGGACGCTCTGGACAAGGCCATCCGCGACGAAACGGTCGCGATCCTGCTCGAGCCGATCCAGGGCGAGGGCGGCGTGGTCACGCCGCGCCCCGACTATCTGAAGCGCGTGCGCGACCTCTGCGACCGGCGCAAAATTCTCTTGATCCTCGACGAGGTGCAGACCGGGATCGGACGCACAGGCAAGCTCTTTGCCTGGCAGCATGCCGGGGTAAAGCCGGACATCATGACGCTGGCCAAGGCGCTCGGCGGTGGCTTGCCGATCGGCGCGATGATCGCAAAAAGCGTGGTCGCGCAGAGCCTCACCCCCGGCAGTCACGGCTCGACCTTCGGCGGCAATCCGGTCTCCTGCGCCGCGGCGGGCGCCGTGCTGGACACGCTCGAGCAGGACGGCGCGCTCGAGAACGCGGCCGGCGTCGGCAGCTACATGCTCGAACGCCTGCGCGCGTTCGCCAAAGGCTGCCCGCGAGTGGCCGAAGTGCGCGGGCTCGGCATGATGATCGGTATCGTGCTTCGCGGCGAGGCCAAGAGCGCGGCCGAGGCGTGCATACGCGAGCGGCTGCTGGTCAACGCCACGGCGGAGAACGTGCTGCGGCTTTTGCCGCCGCTCATGCTTACGCGCGACGAGGCCGACGCCGGGCTCAAGATAATCGAGCGCGCGCTCTCGGCCGCGGCGCCTGGGGCCGCGCAATGAACGTGGCCAGGGCATCGCGCCAGTCCGCGCGCTCCCCCGTCGCGCCGCGCAATCGGAGCCCGCAGCGCACCAAGCGCGACCTGCTTGACCTCGCCTCGCTTAGCCCCGACGAACTGGCGCGGGTGCTGGCGCTGGCGGGGCGGCTCAAGGCCGAACTCCGCGCGGGCCTCGAGCATCCTTATCTCCGCGGCCGCACGCTCGCGATGATCTTCCAGAAGCCCTCGCTGCGCACGCGGATCACCTTCGAGACCGGGATGGCGCAGCTCGGCGGCCACGCTATCTATCTTGCCCCGCAGGACATCGGGATCGGCGAGCGCGAGTCGGTCAAGGACGTGGCGCGCAATCTGTCGCGCTGGGTCGATCTCATCATGATTCGTACCTTCGCCCACGAGATATGCGTCGAGCTCGCTCTGGAAGCCACCGTGCCGGTGATCAACGGGCTCACCGACCTGCTCCATCCCTGCCAGCTGCTGGCCGATCTGCTGACCCTGCGCGAACGCTTCGGCGATCTGGGCAAGCTTGCCGTCGCCTACATCGGCGACGGCTTCAATCTCGCGCAGAGCTGGATCGAGGCGGCTGCGCTCGCCGGCTTCGAGCTGCGCCTGGGATGCCCGCGCGGCTATGAACCGCAGCGCGAATTCGTCGAGCGGATGCTCCGCGGCAAGTTCGGCATCCTTACACACGATCCGGTCGAGGCGGTCCGCGGCGCCGACGTCGTCTATACCGACACTTGGACGTCGATGGGCCAGGAGAAAGAGGCGGCGCAGCGCCGGCGCGATTTCAAGGCCTTCCAGGTCAATCGCGATCTCATGGCGCACGCGCGCCGCGGCGCGTTCGTGATGCATTGTCTGCCGGCCCATCGCGGCGAGGAGATCACCGACGACGTGCTCGACGGTCCGCGCTCGCTCGTGCTCGACCAGGCCGAAAACCGCCTGCACGCGCAAAAGGCCGTGATGGTCTGGCTGCTGCGGCCTGCGATAATCGGCGCCGTCGCCGTCCCCGGCGCTACTTAAGGCGCGGGCGCGAATGCCTTAAGATGGCGGCGTGGCTACCGCGGAAATAAAAAAACTGGTGCTCGCCTATTCGGGCGGCCTCGACACCTCGGTCATCCTGCGCTGGGTACGCGATTTCTACGGCTGCGAGGTTGTCGCCTACTGCGCCGACGTCGGCCAGGCCGAGGAGACCACCGGCCTGGAGCAGAAAGCGCTCGCGACCGGCGCGAGCAAGCTCTACCTCGAGGACCTGCGCGAAGAGTTCGCCCGCGACTTCGTCTTTCCGATGATGCGCGCCAATGCAGTCTACGAAAGCTACTACTTGCTCGGCACGTCGATCGCGCGTCCGGTGATCGCCAAGCGCCAGGTCGAAATCGCGCGCACCGAGGGGGCCGACGCCGTCGGCCACGGCGCCACCGGCAAAGGCAACGACCAGGTGCGCTTCGAGTTCACCTTCGCGCGCCTCGCGCCCGACCTGAAAGTGGTCGCGCCGTGGCGCCATCCGCAATGGCCGTTTCGCGGCCGCGCCGACATGCTCGCCTACGCCGCCGAGAAAAAAATTCCCGTTCCGGTCACCGCCGAGAACCCCTACTCGATGGACCGCAACCTCGTGCACATCAGCTACGAGGGCGGCATCCTCGAAGACCCATGGCGTGAACCCTACGACGACATGTTCCGGCTCACCGTCGCGCCGCAGAGTGCGCCCGACGCGCCCGAGTACGTCGAGATCGAATATGCGGGCGGCGACCCTGTCGCGATAAACGCCAAGCGGCTCTCGCCGGCCGCGCTGATCGAGCAGGCCAACGCGATCGCGGGAAAACACGGGATCGGCCGCGTTGACCTGGTCGAAAACCGTTACGTCGGCATTAAATCGCGCGGGGTTTACGAAAGCCCGGGCACCACGATACTGCTCCACGCCCATCGCGCGGTCGAACAACTCGCGCTCGACCGCGAGACCCTCCATCTGCGCGACTCGCTGGTGCCGCGCTACGCCGAGATGGTGTACAACGGCCAGTGGTTCGCGCCCGAACGCGAGGCGATGCAGGCGCTGGTCGATCGCGCGCAGCAGAGCGTGACCGGCGTCGCCCGGCTAAAGCTGTTCAAGGGCAGTGTCTCGATCGCCGGGCGCAAGTCGCCCAACTCTCTGTATGACCCGACGCTAGCGAGTTTCGACGAGGCCGGCGGCTACCGGCAGGCCGACGCCGACGGTTTTATCCGGCTCAACTCGATGCGCCTGCGCGCACTGGCGCGCCTGGGCCGCCGCAAAGCCGAGGGCAGCCAGTAACCCGCGCGATGCCATGGGCAAGGTGATTCAGTTCAGGCCCTCGCGGCCGACGCCCCGGCTGGTACCGCGTCCGGGCCAGAAGTGCCCCAGGTGCAATCACAAGATGGACGTTCACATCACCCATCCCAACGGCGTGACGAGTTGCGCGGCGCGCGGATGCTTCTGCCGGATCGCCGCCCCGCGAACCTGACCCGCATCGTGCATCGGGATCTCCGCACTGAAAGTGAAAAAAACCAGTCGACCAAAGCCTATCGCCGCCAGGCTATCCAATAGGGCTACCGCCGGCGTCGCCGCCAAAACGCCGCGGGGCTCCGGCGGGCTGATTCGCGGCCGGTTCGCGCGCGCGCGCCTGCCTGAGGTCGAAGCCTTCACCGCCTCGCTGCCGTTTGACCGCCGCCTGTATCGCCATGATGTCCGCGGATCGATCGCGCACGCGCGGATGCTCGCGCGGACGGGCCTGTTGCGGCGCGCCGAGGCCGCGAAGATCGTCGCGGGGCTCCGCGCGATCGAACGCGAGATCGATTCCGGCCGCTTCCACTTCGCGCTGGCGGATGAGGACATTCATCTCGCGATCGAGCGCCGCCTGACCGAGCGCATCGGCGCGCCGGCGCGCAAGCTCCATACCGCGCGCTCGCGCAACGACCAGGTCGCGCTCGACTTGAGGCTCTATCTCCGCGACGAACTGGCCGAGATGATCGAGCTTGTCGGTGGACTGCGCCGCACATTGATCGCGCTCGCCCGCCGCCATCTCGGCACCGTGATGCCCGGCTACACCCATCTGCAGCGCGCGCAGCCGGTCACGCTCGCGCATCACCTCGCCGCCTACGTCGAGATGCTTGGGCGCGACCGCGAGCGTTTCGCCCAGGCGCTCGAGCGCACTGCGGTGATGCCGCTTGGGGCGGGTGCGCTCGCCGGCACGACGCTGCCGATCGACCGCCATCTGGCCGCGCGCGAGCTCGGCTTCGAGCGAATCAGCGAGAACAGCCTCGATGCGGTCTCGGACCGCGACTTCGTGGTCGATTTTCTCGCCGCCGCTGCGCTCGCGGCCGTGCATCTGTCGCGGATGGCCGAGGAGATTATCCTCTGGAGCAGCGCCGAGTTCGGCTTCGTTGCCCTGCCCGACGAATTTTCCACCGGCAGCTCGATGATGCCGCACAAGAAGAATCCCGACCTGCTCGAGCTGATCCGCGCAAAGAGCGGCCGCGTGATCGGCGACCTGATGGCGATGCTGACGGTGCTAAAGGGCCTGCCGCTCGCGTATAATTCCGATCTGCAGGAAGACAAGGAGCGCGTCTTTGACGCGCTCGATACGTTGAAGCCGTCGCTGCGGCTGCTCGCGCTGCTGTGGCCGCGGCTGCGCTTCGATGCGGCGGCAATGCATGCGGCAGCTGGCGGCTTTGCGCTCGCGACCGACCTTGCCGAGTACCTGGTGCGCCGTGGCGTGGCTTTCCGCCGCGCGCACGAGATCGTCGGCGCGCTGGTGCGCGAGGCGTCCGCCGCTGGCCACACGCTCGAGGAGTACACGCTCGCGGACTTGCGGCGCCACGCCTCCGCGTTCGGCGCCGACGCTTTGCGCGGCCTGAGCGCTGCGGGCAGCGTTAACGCGCGCAACCTGCCCGGCGGCCCTGCGGCGGCGGCGATGCGCCGATATTTGAGGAGAGTCGAAGACTGATGAAGCGGTGGCGGATTCTGACCGCGGCGGTAATCGCGATTGCACTAGCGTCCGGATGCGGGGCGAAGAGCCGCCCGGTCGCGCCTGAGCTGGTCCATCCGGATCGCGTCAACGATCTTTCGGCCAAATCCGATCCCAAGGGTATCAAGCTGACCTGGAGCCGGCCGATGAAATATAGCGGCGGCAAGGCGCTGAAGGATCTCGCGGGCTTCCGCCTGCTGCGCTCGGAAGGCGACGGCTCGCTCACCGACCTCGCCGAGTTGCCGATTACCGACCAGGAACGCTTTCAAAAAGTGCGCCGCTTCGCATATATCGACACCACCGCGCAAATCGGCCACAGCTATCGCTACACGATGATCGCCGAGACCGCCGACGGCTACCAGAGCGACCCCTCCAACGTCGCCATGGGTACGCGCACGACGCCCACGCCGCCGGTCACGCCCGAGAATTTTAAATTGCCGGCGCCCGCGCCGCTCCCCGGCATGACGGCGCCGCCGGCGGCGACGACGCACTAAACCGCCGCGCCGAAGAGCCGCGCGCCTCGTTTATCGATTCGGTGCGGCTGTGATAGAAACGATGGCTGCCCCGGCCGCGCGCGCATTAGGCCCCGCGGCCCGGGCCTCACACATGAATTACTTCGCCTACAAGGATAATCGGCTGTTCGCCGAAGAGGTCGCAATTTCCGATCTCGCGGCGCGCTTCGGCACCCCGTTTTACGTCTACAGCACGCGCACGCTCCGTCGTCACTACCGGGTCATGGACGAGGCCTTTGCCGGCACCGACCACCTGATCTGCTACGCGATGAAAGCGCTCTCCAATCTGAGCGTGCTCAAGCTTTTCGCCGCGATGGGATCGGGCTTCGACATCGTCTCGGTGGGCGAACTGATGCGCTGCATCAGGGCCGGGGCCGATCCGGGCAAGATCGTTTTCTCCGGCGTGGGCAAGACCGACGAAGAACTGAAGGCCGCGATCGAGGCGGGCATCCTGATGATCAACGTCGAGTCCGCTCCCGAACTGCATCGCGTGGCCGCCGTCGGCGCGCGGATGCGCCGGCGCGCGCCGGTCAGCCTGCGGGTCAATCCCGACCTCGATCCGGGAACCCACCCGCACATCTCGACCGGCCATCGCGACAGCAAGTTCGGCATACCGCTCGCCCAGGTGCACGAATACTACGCCGAGGCGCGCGCGCTCCCCGATCTCGACCTGGTCGGGCTCAGTACGCATATCGGCTCGCAGATAACCGACACCTCGCCCTTCAGCGAAGCGGCCAACAAGGTGGCGGCTATCGTCAAGGCGCTCCGCGAAAGCGGCCTGGCGCTGCGCTATCTCGACCTCGGCGGCGGCCTCGGTATTCCCTACCAGGAAGAACCGCCGCCGCCGGCGGAGTACGCGGCCGCGCTGCTGGGGCCGCTGCGCGGACTCGGACTTAAGTTGATCATCGAGCCGGGCCGCGTGATGGTCGGCAACGCCGGCGCGCTGGTGACGCGCGTGCTCTACGTCAAGGAGACCGACGTCAAGCGCTTCATCGTGGTCGACGGCGCGATGAACGATCTCATCCGGCCCGTGCTTTACGAGGCTTACCATCAGATACTTCCGGTTGAGCGGCGGACGGGCGACCCGATCGTTACCGCCGACGTCGTGGGCCCGGTGTGCGAGAGCGGAGATTTCTTCGCCCGCGAGCGCGAGCTCAGCGCGCCGCGCGACGGCGACCTGCTGGCCGTGATGAGCGCGGGCGCGTATGGCTTCGTGATGGCGTCGAACTACAACAGCCGCCCGCGCGCACCCGAGATAATGGTTGACGGCGCCGAGACGTACGTCGTGCGCGAGCGCGAGAGCTTCGAGGATCTGGTGCGCGGCGAAAAACTCGTCAGCCTGCCGCCCGGAGGAGCCGCCTGATGGCGAAGCTCGCCTTCACCAAGATGCACGGTTGCGGCAACGACTACATCTACCTCGTTGCCGATCGCGTGCGTCCGGCGGACCCGGCCGCCTTGGCGCGCCGGCTCTCCGATCGCCGCTTCGGCATCGGTGGCGACGGAATTATCATGCTCGCGCCGTCGAAAAGCGCCGACGTGCGGATGGAGATGTACAACGCGGACGGCAGCCGCGGCGAGATGTGCGGCAACGGCATCCGCTGCGTCGCGCGCCTGCACTACGAGCGCGCCACGCGCCCGCGCAACCCCATGCTGATCGAGACCGACTGCGGGCTCAAGACGGTGGAGCTGAGGCTCGAAGGCGGACGCCCCGTCGAGGCGACGGTCGATATGGGCGAGCCGATTCTCGAAAGCCGTGAAATCCCGGTCGCCGCCGACGGCCGCGTCATCGACCATCCGCTCGAGGTCGGCGGGCGCCTATGGCGCATCACCGCGGTCTCGATGGGCAATCCGCACTGCGTCGTATTCGTCGACGACGAGGCGATCTTCGCGCTTGAGGATTCCGAATTCGCCCGCGTCGGACGCCAGTTCGAGCACCATCCGTTCTTTCCCCGCCGCGTCAACACCGAGTTCATCCTGCCGATCGCGCGCGACCGGCTGCGGATGCGGGTGTGGGAGCGCGGCTCGGGCGAAACGCTCGCCTGCGGTACCGGCGCCTGCGCGTCGCTGGTCGCCGCGGTGTTGACCGGGCGCGCCGAGCGCCGTGCAACCCTGGAATTGCGCGGCGGCAAACTCGGAATCGAATGGCGCGAGCGGGGCGAGGGCGCCAATCACGTGATGATGACGGGCGAAGCGGTCGAGGTGTTCAGCGGCGAAGTCGAAGTGGGCGACGCCGAACTGACGCCGGTCGTAGCGTAAATCTGGAGGCGAAGCGATGTTCAACGGCGCACTGACGGCTTTGGTGACCCCTTTTCGCGACGGCGAAGTTGACGAGCAGGCGCTGCGTGAAGCGGTCGAGTTCCAGATTCAGAGCGGCATCGACGGCCTCGTGCCCTGCGGCTCGACGGGAGAGTCGGCCACGCTCACCCACTCTGAGCACGAGCAGGTGATCCGGATCGTCGTCAATCAGACGCGCAAGCGCGTGCCCGTGGTGGCCGGCACCGGCTCGAACTCGACCGCCGAGGCGATCCGTCTGACCGCCTCCGCGCGCGAAGCCGGCGTCGACGGCGCGCTGATGATCTCGCCCTACTACAACAAGCCCACCCAGGACGGTATCTTCAGGCACTACAAGATGGTCGCGGCGGCGGTCGATCTGCCGCTCATCGTTTACAACATCCCCGGACGCACGGCCTCCAATATCGCGCCCGAAACTTTCGCGCGGCTGTGCGAAATCCGCAACGTGGTGGCGATCAAGGAAGCCTCGGGTTCGATGGACCAGGTCTCCGACATCCGGCGCCTGTGCGGCGACCGTCTGACGATCCTGTCGGGCGACGACGCGCTGACGCTGCCGATGATGGCGCTCGGCGGCAAGGGCGTGGTCGCGACCGTCAGCAACCTGATGCCGCGCGAGACGCACGAGCTGGCGGCGGCCGCGCTGGCGGGCGACTACCCGCGGGCGCGCGAGCTGCACTACAAGCTTCTGCCGCTGGTGCGCGCGATCTTCGTCGAGACAAATCCGATCCCGGTCAAGCAAGCGCTCGCCTTCATGGGCAAGTGCACGGCCGAGATGCGGATGCCGCTCACGCCGATGTCGCCCGGCCCGGCGGAAAAGCTCCACGCGCTGATGAAGGAGATGCGCCTCATCTGAGGCGCTGGGACGCGCGGCCGGTTCTTCAGCGCACGGCAAGAGGACCGAAACGCGCGGCACGCGGGTCCTGAGCAGGGCTGCCGACGCTTATTTTGTCCATGTCGTCCATGCGCGACAACGCGTACTCCAGCGGCTGCGCGGACACCACGACCGTTCCCTGGTACGGATGCGCGAGCTCGAGAATCGCAAGTATGGTCAGGCCCAGCAGAGTGGAGAAAATCGCGCACATCAGCGCCTGCGAAGCGAACGCCTCGAGACCGAAGAAGTAGCTGAAGCCGATCGTGATCAGCAGTCCGGCGTAAATCACCAGCCACACGACCGACGGCAGATCTTCTCTCGAATACAGGTAGCGCAGGTTGCCCTCTTCGGTGAGCTTCGAAAGCTGATCGAAACTCTTGTCGACCAGCAGGGTCTGGCGCGGATCGTCGGGCCTGTACGTCATGACGATTTGCCATAGCGGTTGCGTGCCGAGGGAATCATCGATGCCGGCGAAATTCGCGTGCTCCATGGCCGGCCATTCGACGTCGATCAGGTGATGGGTGTACGCGCGGATCGCATGCTGCATTTCGCCGGCGGCAGGCGCGGGGAAGCCCTTGGAGAGCCGATAGAGGGAGACCAGCGCCACTCCTTCTTCCTGAACATTGGCGCTTGCGCGATCGAAGCGCTCCCATGCCGCCACGATCACGAACGCCAGCAGCAGCCCGTAGAAGGCGCCGAGCACTCCAAAAGTGAACCCGGCCACCTCGTGGTTTTTCTTTAAGGCCTCGACCGGCACCAGCTTCCGCACGGTGTAAAGCCCGAGAACGCTCAGTCCGGAGAAAATCACCGTGACGATGATTATCTGCTCGAACGTCGAAAGGTAGAGCAGCTGTTCCATTCGCGTCCCCCTGATTGGTTTCAGGCACCGCGGAAATTATACGCGGTTGGGGGAGCAAAAAAGCTGCATGACAGCGGGGAGAAACCCCGCAGGCATCCGGATCCGGTTGCGCGGCTCGAGACCTGCAAAACCCTCCCGGAAACGGGCATTTCCTGTCGCCTGCCTGCCGTTGGCAGAAGGCGCTCGCGGCTACTCGAATGTCAATACCGTCCGGGACACCTCGCCCGCCTTCATCGCGCGGAACGCCTCGTTCACGTCCTCGAGCCGGCCGCGGCGCGAGATCATGTCGTCGAGGTTGAGCCGTCCCTGGAGGTAGAAATCGATGTACCGCGGCATGTCGATGCGGAAGCGGTTCGAACCCATCAGCGAGCCCATGATCCGCCGCTCGGTGAGCAGCTTGGGCCCGTCGATCTCGACCTTCTGCCCGACCGGGATCATCCCGATCACGGTTGCGGTGCCGCCCGGCGCGAGCGCTTCGAAACACTGCTCGGCGGCCTTCTTGAGCCCGATCGCCTCGAACGCATAGTCCACCCC
>Ga0335083_10006358_pt1 | contig 14772 bp, 13 predicted proteins | sample Lox_Sample_42_FD_206716 | JGI IMG/M metagenome (GOLD analysis project Ga0335083, IMG submission 206716) | Soil microbial communities from Loxahatchee National Wildlife Refuge, Florida, United States - Lox_Sample_4.2 | ecosystem: Environmental > Terrestrial > Soil > Wetlands | place: USA...
TGCGCCGCAACAGGTCATTCCCTCTCACCCCGGAGAACGCGATGAGCCCCCTCGACCACGGTATTCCCGCAACACCTGACGCGCTCCACGGGCGGCGCTTCGACGGTATCCGCCGCGATTACGGCACGGCGGAGGTAGCGCGGCTCTCGGGTTCGATCAGGATCGAGCACACGCTCGCCGAATTGGGCGCGCGTCGGCTCTGGAAACTCCTCCACACGCGGCCTTACGTCGCCTCCCTTGGCGCGCTCACCGGGAACCAGGCGATGCAGATGGTGCGGGCGGGACTCGAGGCGATCTACCTCTCGGGCTGGCAGGTCGCGGCCGACGCCAATCTCGCCGGCCAAGTTTATCCCGACCAGAGCCTCTATCCCTCGAACTCCGTTCCCGCGGCCGTGAAACGCATCAACCAGGCGCTTCAGCGCGCCGATCAGATTCAGCATCTCGAGGGCAAGAGCGGCCCCTACTGGTTTGCGCCGATCGTCGCCGACGCTGAGGCAGGCTTTGGCGGCCCGCTCAACGCCTTCGAGCTCATGAAGGCGATGATCGAGGCGGGTGCGGCCGGCGTCCATTTCGAGGACCAGCTCGCCTCCGAGAAGAAATGCGGCCATCTCGGCGGCAAGGTGCTCGTGCCGATCCGGAGCTTCCTCAAGACCCTCAATGCTGCGCGGCTCGCGGCCGATGTCTGCGGCACCTCGACTCTTGTGATGGCGCGGACCGATGCCGAGAGCGCTCAGCTTCTCACCTCGGACATCGACGAGCGCGACCATCCCTTCATCGACCGCGAGAGCCGCACGGAAGAGGGTTTCTACCGCATCAAGCGCGGGGCGGGTGTCGACTACTGCATCGCGCGCGGCCTCGAATATGCGCCCTATGCCGATCTCCTCTGGTGGGAGACTTCACGGCCCAATCTCGCGGAGGCACGTCGCTTCGCCGAGGCGATCCATAAGCGCTATCCGGGGAAGCTCCTCGCCTACAACTGCTCGCCCAGCTTCAACTGGAAGGCCAATCTCGACGACGCCGCGATCGCGTGCTTCCAGCAGGAGATCGGGGCGATGGGCTACAAGTTCCAGTTCATCACCCTCGCGGGCTTCCACAGTCTCAACTACGGCGCGTTCGAGGTAGCACGCGCCTACCGCGAGCGCGGCATGGCCGGCTATTGCGAGCTGCAGCAAGCGGAGTTCGCGGCCGAATGCCACGGCTACACCGCGGTGAAGCACCAGCGCGAGGTCGGCACCGGTTATTTCGATGCCGTCAACCTCGCGGCTTCCGGCGGCCGCTCCGAGACCACCGCCCTCGACCGCTCGACCGAAGCCGCACAGTTCCACTGAACGCAAGCACAACAGGAGAAGTCATGAGACGCGCCATCGATGAGCTCTACGAGAAGTCCATCGACTTTCACGCGAAGTTCCGCGATCCCGAACTCGACGAATACCTCGCGAGCCTGACGCGGGCCCTCGAGGATGCTGACACGCTCCACCATCAGCTCGGGCACCTTCTGAAGCACGTGCGCGCGACCGTCGCTCACCCCGTACGGCCGCGCCATCTCAACGACGCGATCGAGCGCTCCGAGCGCGTCTTGAGTCGGCTGGATGCCGGGCAGCATGCGTCGCCCTCACGCCGCGCAGGCTAGTCCGTGATCCCGCTTCTGCGGAGAGCGGAAACCCGCTAGCGTCCCTCGCCTGTCACCCCTACAGGCGAGGGAGGCCGGCTATGGCGGATCTCAAGGGCAAGACGCTCTTCATCACGGGTGCATCCCGCGGCATCGGTCTCGCGATCGCGCTGCGTGCCGCGCGCGACGGCGCCAACGTCGCAGTCGCCGCGAAGACGACGGAGCCTCACCCCAAGCTTCCGGGCACCATCCACACTGCGGCGAAGGAGATCGAGGCTGCCGGCGGGAAGGCGCTCGCGATCATGACGGACATCCGCTTCGAGGATCAGGTCCAGGCCGCGATCGACGCGACGGTGCAGCGCTTCGGCGGCATCGACATCCTCGTCAACAACGCGAGCGCCATCAGCCCGACCGGCACCCTCGCGACGCCGATCAAGCGCTTCGATCTCATGCTGGGGATCAACACACGCGGGACCTATCTCTGCTCGCAGCTCTGCCTGCCGCATCTCAAAAGGGCCGCGAACCCGCATATCCTCACGCTGTCGCCGCCGATCAATCTCAATCCTCGGTGGCTCGCCCCGCATGTCGCCTACACCATCGCGAAGTACGGGATGAGCCTCTGCACCATCGGCATGGCCGAGGAGTTCCGCGCGGAGGGTATCGCCATCAACGCGCTCTGGCCGCGCACGATCATCGCGACGGCGGCACTCCAGGTGATCCCCGGCGCCGAGCCCGAGCGCGGGCGCAAGCCCGAGATCATCGCCGACGCCGCGCATTGGATACTGACGCGCCCGAGCCGGGAGACGACCGGCAACTTTTTCATCGACGACGAGGTCCTGCAGCGTGCGGGGATCATGGACCTGACGCGCTACGCCGTCGACCCCACGAAGCCGCTGAAGCAGGACATCTTCCTCGATTGAGCCGCGCGGCCTCGGCTGCCGAGCCGGAAATCTCAACTTTTTCCTAACGGCTCTCCCCTAGATTCCGCACGGGTAGACTGCTCGGAGAGCACAGTGGGGAGTGGCGGCAAGGGCGGCAGGCGCGCGGACGCGAGGGCGCCGGGCCGCTTCATCATCGAGGAAGCGGCCATCGCCGGATATTCCGGCGCTGCGCTGGCGGTCGATCCCGCAGGCAGGGTCCGCGGGCTCAATTCGCCCGCATGTGATTTACTGGCGGAGCTATCGGAGGCAGAGCGCGCGGCAGCGGAAAGCGCGGTCGCGGCCCGTGAGCGCGGTGCGGCCGCGCTCGAGACGCTCAATCTCGGAGGGAGCCGCGCGACGATGGTATTGCCGCTTGCGGGCGGCGAGGTGATCCTGCTGATCGGAGAGCGCGGCGTCGAGGCGTCTCTGCGCGAGGCGCTCATCGAGAGCCGGCAGCGCTTCAAGGCCCTGGTCGAGATCTCCAGCGATTTCGCGTGGGAGACTGATGCCGAGGGCGGTTTCGTCTTCGTCTCCCCGCAAGGCGCGCTCGGCTGGTCCGCAGCCGAGCTGCTGGGCCGCAAGGCCGCCGATTTTCTGGTGGAGCCCTCGGAATCGCAAAACCAGGTGTTCCGCACGACGCGCGCCATCGCCGATCTAGATCTCTGGTTCCGCCGCGCCGACGGCGGCATCGCCTGTCTCGGTGTTGCGGCAGTGCCGGTACTCAACCGCAACGGCACGCGCAAAGGTGTGCGCGGCGTCTGCCGCGATCTTACTGCCGAGCGCGCACGCGACGACGCGCTCGCCCGCGCGCGGCTCCGCGACCGCCTGATGGCGCATCTCGTACGGACGATGCGCGACGAGATCGAGCCGCACAGGGCGCTCGCCACCGCAGTGAGCGCCGCGGGCCTCGCCGTAGCTGCAACCGGCGGCATCGTGCTGCGGCAAAGGCCGGACGGCGGGCATGAGGAAGGCGCGCGCTGGGGCGAGGCGGTGCCGACCGCGGTTTTGGACGCGATAAAGCAGGAGCTTTCGGACACGTCGGAGATCGACCGGGGACAGGACGGCTTCCACTTTGTAGGCCTCGCGACGCGCTATCGCGGTTCCACCAACGGCGCGATCCTGCTCTGGCGTCCCGAGATGGACGGCGCATTCGCCGAGGCCGACCGCTCGATCGTCATGGACGTGGCGGATCAGCTTGGCATTGCGATCGCGCAGATCGTCCACCACGAGCGCATCCTCCAGCTCTCGCGGACAGATGGACTGACCGGCCTCCTCAATCACCGCGCCTTCTTCGAGGAGCTCGATCGGCGGTTTGGGATCACGGAGCCGAGGCGCCGGCCGGGCGCGCTCGTCTATCTCGATCTCGATAATTTCAAGCTGGTGAACGACCGCGGCGGCCACGACGCGGGCGACGAGACGCTCAAGGCCTTCGCTCGCATTCTCCGAGAGAACACGCGCGGGGGCGACCTCGCTGCCCGGCTCGGCGGCGACGAGTTCGTGGTCTGGATCGACGGCATCGATCCCGCGACTGCCGAGGATCGTGCGCGCGCGATCGGCGAGGCGCTGGAGGCGCTGGCCCCGCTCACCGGAGACCCCGACCGGCCGCTCTCGGTTTCGATCGGCCTCGTGCTATGCCCGAGCGGCGGCGGTGAGAGCGCGGCCTCACTGGTCTCGCTCGCGGACCGCGCAATGTATGTGCGCAAGAAATCCGGAAAGGGCGGCATCCATTTGGACACGATCGCCGCGGAGGCGGTAACGGGATGATCGGGCTCCTCCAGCGCGTGATGGGCAGCCTTCGCGGCGCCGAGCCGGCGATAGACTACGAGGAGTCGAAGCGCGTCGCCGCCAGCGGCGGGGCGGCCGACCGGCGTGCGCTCGCCCGCCAATCCCGTCTCCGGCCCGAGCTTCTTTACTATCTCGCCTCGGACGCCGACCCCGAGGTCCGGGCTGCGGTTGCCGCGAACGAGGCGACACCGTTGCAGGCGGACCTGATTCTCGCGCACGATCGTGACGAGACGGTGCGCGTCGATCTCGCGCGCAAGATCGCACAGTTGGCGCCCGGCCTCAGCTCGGAGCAGCACGAGCGGCTGCGCGAGATGACATACGAGGTGCTGGAGATACTCGTGCGCGACCAGATGCCGCGCGTGCGGCAGGTGATCGCGGAGACGCTGAAGGACGTGGCCGATGCCCCGCCCGACGTCATCCGCAGCCTCGCACGCGACAGCGCGATCGTGGTGGCGGAGCCGGTGCTGCAGTTCTCGCCCGCGCTCACCGACGAGGACCTGCTGGAGATCATCGGCAACTCGCCAGTCCCCGGCGCGCTCGCGGCGATCGCACGGCGTGCTCGCCTCCCGGCCGACGTGGCGGACGCGATCGGTACAAGTCCTGACGCCGACGCCATTGCCGCGCTCCTGGAGAACCCGAGCGCGCAAATCCGCGAGGAGACGCTCGACCGGATCGTCGAGCGCGCGCCAGAGGTTATAGCCTGGCACCGCCCGCTGGTGACGCGCCCGCTGCTGCCGGCGAATGCCGCCCGCAAGCTCGCCCGCTTCGTCGCAGGAAACCTCCTGACGCTGCTGGCGGAGCGACGGGATCTCGACCCCATCACCGTCAAGGAGGTTCGCACCGTGGTGATGCGGCGGCTCGAGACGGAGCAGAGTTCGGAGGAGAAACCGGCCTCAGGTAGATCCTCCAGCTCGAGGGTGATCGAGCGGGCTCGGGCGCTTCATGCGAGCGGGGCGCTCGACGAGTCCGCGGTCGTAACCGCGCTCGGCAACGACCGCGCCTTCGCGCGGGCAGCCCTCGCCGTGCTCGGGGATCTCCCACTCGAGCTGGTGGACCGCGTCCTCGGGGCGCACAGCGCCAAAGGTGTCACTGCTTTGGCTTGGCGCTGCGGCCTCAGCATGCGTGCCGCGGTCAAGATTCAGGTTCAGCTCGGGCAGATCCAGCCGCCTGCCGTGCTGCAACCACGGAGCGACGGGCACTATCCCATGAATGAAGATGCGATGCGCTGGCAGCTCGAATTCTTCGGCGACCTCGCCCATGAGGCCGCGCGGTCCTGACCTGCCCACTGGCTGTTTTCTTCCTCGGAGCGATTGGCTAAGCTTCGACGCCCGCGCAATGGCGAGGCCAAGAGAGGGCACATGACGATCTCAAGAATTCGGCGGCTCGCCGCGATCTCGATCGCTTCGATTGCAGCGGCGATCGCTCAAGGGGCGTCGGCACAAGAGGTGCTGCATTCGCCGCGGGACATCGCGGCGTGCCTCTGCATGAACCAGAACGTGGGACAGCTACGGGGCGACGTCGATCGGCAGCGCCAGGACTACGACGCTGCCAAAGCCAATTACGAGCGCCTCAGCGCCCAGGCCGAATCCCAGCGTGGGCAGGTCAACGTCAACGACTCCAACTCGATCGCGGCCTTCCGGCAATTGCTGGAGCAGCGCGATACGGCGGAATACCACTACCAGGTCGAGGTGGAGCCCGGCTATGCCGCAATCGTCGCCCGCTACAACCAGGCGGTCGAGGGCTACAATTCGAGCTGCGCCAGCAAGATGTACGACAGCGCCGTGCTCGCGGAGGTGCAGAAGACGCTTTATTGCCCGCGCTGAAGGGCCCGGCGCTAGTCAGCCTCCGCAGCCGTAGAGCGTCTTGGGATCGACGATAGGCTCGGCGATCGTCACGAGCTCCCCGCCGCGCACGGCGCGGAAGAAGCAGCTCCGCGTTCCCGTGTGGCAGGCGGCCCCGGCCTGATCGACGAGCAGGAGCACGGCATCGCCATCGCAGTCGACGCGAACCTCCACGAGGCGCTGTGTCTGACCGGATGTCTCACCCTTCCGCCAGAGCGACTTCCGCGATCGCGACCAATAGCAGGCGCGCCCCGTTGCGAGCGTCTCCACCACGGCCTCGCGGTTCATCCAGGCGAGCATCAGCACCTCGCCGGTATCGTGCTGCTGCGCCACCGCGGCGACGAGGCCCTCGCGGTCGAAGTGGAGATCCGCCAGCACCGCTTGTGTAGCGTCCTGGCTCAGCATGGGGATGGCCTCCAGGAATAGGGATCCATCCGCCAGTATTACGCCGCTGGCGCCGCTCCCGGCAATCGACCCTTGCTCAGGGCTTCAGGACCATTCCCTGCGGGCGGATGAGGCCGTCGACGCCCGGCGTGAACCCCTCGAGCTTTGCCGTCGTCCCCCAGATCCATTTGATGTTGTAGAGGAAGATGTGCGGGCGATCCGCGAGGTAGATCGAGGCCGCCTGTTCGTAGAATTTGAGCCGCTCAGGCGGCACCGTGGTCCGGCGCGCCGCTGCGAGCGCCTCGTCGAGCTTGGTGTTGCAGTATTTGCCCCAATTCAAGAAACCATCGCATTGCAGCCAGATGCTGATGTTGCCGTCGGGGTCGGGCCGTCCGCTCCAGAACACGATCGTTGCCTGGTAGTCGCCCTTCTGCGTCGCATCCGTGAGCGTCCGCGCCTCGGTCGCCTGGATTTTCATGTCGAAGCCCGCTTCCGCGACCATCGACTGGATCACCTGGGCCACCTGCAGATCCTGCGGATTGTTTGCCGCGAGCATGGTGAAGGCGACGCGCTCGGCGCCGGCTTCCTTGAGGAGCCTCTTCGCCTTCTCGAGGTCGCGCGGCGGCACGGGATGGCCGGGGTCGTAGTAGGCCGAGCCCGGCAGGATCGGCTGGTTGTTTGGGACGTATTCGCCGTTGAAAGCGACCTGGTTGAGGAGGTCGCGGTCGATCGCGGCCTCGAGCGCCTCGCGCATCCGCGGGTCCTGACCCAGCGGGTTCTTCGACTGCGGTCCGTTCGAGGTGTTGATGGAGATCGTGTAATAGAAAATCGAGGGGCTCACCACGAGCGCGAGGTTCTTGTCGCCTCGGATCGAGGCAACGTCCGTCGGCGCCACGCGCTCGATCACGTCAAAGCCGCCGGCCTTGAGGTTCGCTAGCCGAACGGTGCCATCAGGGATAGGGACGTAGGTCAGGCGGTCGATATGGATCGCATCCCGGTTCCAGTAGCGATCGAATTTCTCCGCGACGATCTTCTCCTGCGCGACGCGCTGCTTGAAGACGTAGGGACCGGCGCAGACCGGACTTCCGCCGAACTTGTCGCCGGCCGCCTCCGCCGCCTTCGGCGAGACCATCATGCCCGCGCGGTCCGAGAGCACGCCGATCAGCGGTGCGTTGGGCTCGGAGAGATGGAAGGCGACCGTCGTCGCATCGATCACCTCGACGCTCTTCACCTGCTTGAGCTCGGTCTTGCGCTTGGAGAAGGCGGCGTTCTGGTAGCGCTCGATGTTCGCTTTGACCGCCGCGGCATCGAAGGGCTCGCCGTCCTGGAATGCCACGCCCGGCCGCAGCTTCATCGTTAGCGTGAGGTTGTCTGCCGACCACGACCAGGATGTCGCGAGCTGCGGCACGTAGTTGAGCTTGGCGTCGATGTCGACAAGCTTGTCGCAGAGGCTCGCGAACACCACGCGGCCGACGAAGGTGATCCCGAGGGCGGGATCGAGCGCGTCAGGGTCCTCCGCGAGCGCGATCCGGAGCTCGCTCGCCCGCGCGAGGCTCGCGCCCAGCAGCATGCTCGCGGCCAGGATGCCAACACCGATCGAGCGTTTCATTCCGTCCCCCATGTTCAATCGCGCCCCAGCGCAGGAGTATACGTTTCCCGCGCCACTGCGCATCCTCTTTCACTGGAGGGATGGCGGATTAGCTCCGCCAGCGCAGCATGCGCTCGGTTACGGGATTCTCGAAGGGCCGGTTCTCCGCGCGGGCGCGGCGATATTCATTCTTGAGGCGGTAGTACCACTTCGCCTGCCGGTCGGCGTCGTCGATCAGCATTAGCGGCGGCGCGTATTTCAGCCCCTCCTGCTGCATCGCCATCACGTCGCGGTCTTGGCGGAGGAACGCCTGCACGAAGGGCCGGAGCACCGGCTTCAGCACGGTGAGCCACGGCATGGTCCAGTAGATCGCGTGATTGATCTCGGTCTCGGTCGGCCCGACCGGCGTCACTGCCGTCAGGTTCGCGACGACGCGGCGTCCCGCGCGGATGTGCTCGACGCGCACGCTCGGCAGGCTGAAGGTGATCTCGGTCTCGGGCTTGCCGCCGAGGAGCCGGTAGGCGTTGGAGTTCGAGCTCGGCGCGTGGCGCAGCATCGCAAAGCCGAAGGGCGTGGGACCGAAGGGTTTCGCCTTCTCGTGGATCGAGCGGCGCGAGCGCCACCACCAGGCGCGATGAACGAAGGGCCCGTGCGCGGGATCCATGAGACCGACCACCGCATGATCGACCGCACAGGGGAAGAGCATGCTCTCGAAGAGCTGGGGCGCGGTCTCGCCGAGATCGGGCACGATGGGAATTTCCGGTGCCCCCGCGGGGTCGCTCCCGAAATAGACCCAGAGATTCCCCTGCACCTCGCGCACGGGGTAGCTCGTCGCCCTGATCCGAGCGGGATCGAAGGGCTGGTTCTCTACCAGCGAAGGGATCGCGGTACAGCGCCCGTCGCGCGCAAAGCGCCAGCCGTGATAGCTGCACTCGAGCTCGTTGCCGTCGTAGCGCCCATAGCGCAGCGGGATGCCGCGATGCGGGCAGATGTCGCGGAGCGCCCAGGGCCTGCCCTCCTTGTCGCGCCCGAGAAGGAGCGGCTCGCCCAGCATGGTCTTCGCCTGCATCTGCCCCCGCCGAAGCGCGTGGCCGGGGAGTGCGAAGTACCAGCACTCGCGGAGCGGTGCGGCGGCGTCGGTCTCCATTGCGTTCGGGAGTCCCCTTAGGAAATGGCACAACGGGGCGGAGCTTACCCTCGCGGGCAGATCCCGCGAAAGGGCCACCGCGGCCCTATGGGGTTGGTTGGCGGTCATTTTGCCAGTGCGAAGCACTCCCGGGGATACCCGGAATTAACCTTTGAATGTAATGCTCTGCTTGCGGTAGGCCGGGTTTGGAATTAAGGTGCGATGCACAAAGAAGGCGCCGCGGATAACCGGAAGGCGCTTCAAGTCGTGGGGCTACCGAGGTACTGGGTATGGACGATACGCGTCGCCTCCGGGGTTCGGATGGCGGATACCTTCTGGAGGACCTTGCAGTCGGCATGTGCGCGAGCTATGCGCGCACGATCACCGAAGCGGACCTCGTCTTGTTCGCGGGCATCTCCGGCGACCACAATCCCGTTCATATGGACGAACGCTACGCTCAGAAGACGCAATTTCGCGGCCGCATCGTCCACGGCATGCTCTCCGCGAGTTTCCTCTCGACAGCGATCGCCTCGAAGCTGCCCGGGCCCGGCACGATCTACCTCAAGCAGAATTTGAATTTCCGCGCACCCGTCCGCATCGGCGATACCGTCGAGGCGCAAGTTACGGTGATGGACATCATCCGCGAGAAGGCCCGCGTCGTCCTCAAGACCGTCTGTCAGGTCGACGACACCGTCGTAATCGACGGCGACGCGCTGGTCATCGTGCCCGCGCGGGGTTGAGCGCCCGGCTTCCGGTTTCACCGGAGCCGCGATATCTTCCGCCTCCATGCGCATCCTGCGTCATCCCGCCGCGCTCGAGCCTGCCGAACGCGGCTCCGTGGTGGCGATCGGCAATTTCGACGGCGTCCATCTCGGCCATCAGCTCGTGATCGGCCGCGCCCGCGAGATCGCGCGCGGCCTTGGGGCGCCACTCGCGGTCCTTACCTTCGAGCCGCATCCCTACGGGGTCTTCAACCCGAAAGCGCCGCCCTTTCGTCTGACGCCACTGCGCGGCAAGGCGCGCGCACTCGAAGCGCTCGGCGTCGATCTTCTCTTCGTGCTGCACTTCGATCTCGCTTTCGCGCAGGTCTTGGCGGAGGACTTCGCGCGCGAAGTCATCGCGACCGGCACGCAGGCGCGGCACGCACTGGTGGGCTACGATTTCCATTTCGGGCACAAGCGGCGCGGCACGCCCGCGCTGCTCCAGGAGCTCGGCGCGGCGCTCGGCTTCGGCGTCACCGTGGTCGAGCCGATCGCGGCGCCCGGCGGCGCCGTCTACTCGTCGACGCGGATCCGCGAGCACCTCGCCGCAGGCCATCCCCGCGATGCCGCTGCGCTTCTTGGCCGTCCCTTCGAGATCGAGGGCAGGGTCGAAACGGGCGACCGCAGAGGCCGCACCATCGGCTTTCCGACCGCGAACCTCTCGCTGGGCGATTTCCTGCGGCCCGCGGGTGGCGTCTACGCTGTCCGCGTCGCGATCGAGAGCGAGTCGGAATGGCGCGACGGCGTCGCCAATCTCGGCACCCGTCCCACGGTCGGCGGCAGCGATCTCCGCCTCGAGACCCATCTCTTCGACTTCGCCGGCGACCTCTACGGCAAGCACCTGCGCGTGGCGCTTATCGAGCACCTCCGCCCTGAGCGCAAATTCGCGGGGCTCGATGAGCTCAAGGCGCAGATCGCCACGGATGCCGCCCGCGCGCGGGCGATCTTAGCGGCCGAGCCGCGCCCGCTTGGTTGACGGCAAAGCTCGGCTTCCCTATGGTCCCGGCCATGACTCGGATATTGCTCGGTCTTTGCGCACGAATTACCTCGCCGGCCCTCGCCTGAGGGCCGGGATCGCCCGCGCGCCGTCTGCCGGCGCGGCATTGTCTGCGCCGATGATCTGAACCCAGAAGCCGAACCGAGCCATGGCCACCGACTACCGACCGACCGTGTTCCTGCCGCAGACGTCCTTTCCGATGAAGGGCGAGCTGCCGAAGCGCGAGCCGCAACTCCTCGCGCGCTGGCAGGAGCTGCGGCTCTTCGAGCGCCAGCGCGAGGCCGCCGAGGGGCGGGAGAAATTCATCCTGCATGACGGTCCGCCCTACGCGAACGGCAACCTCCATATCGGCCACGCGCTCAACAAGATCCTGAAGGACGTGATCAACCGCGCGCAGCAGAAGCTCGGCAAGGATGCGAATTACGTGCCGGGCTGGGACTGCCATGGCCTGCCCATCGAATGGAAGATCGAGGAGAAGTACCGCGCCGAGAAGAAGAACAAAGACGACGTTCCCATCGTCCAGTTCCGCAGGGAATGCCGCGACTTCGCGCAGCATTGGCTCGAGGTGCAGCGCGAGGAATTCAAGCGCCTCGGCGTCGAAGGCGACTGGGACCATCCTTACAGCACGATGGATTTCGGTTCCGAGGCGCAAATCGTGCGCGAGATCGGGAAGTTCCTGATGAACGGCGGCCTTTATCAGGGCGCGAAGCCCGTGATGTGGTCGGTCGTCGAGCAGACCGCGCTAGCGGAGGCGGAGATCGAATATCACGACCACACCTCGACGACCGTCTGGGTGCGCTTTCCCGTCATCAAGGCCTCGCATCCAACGCTCGCGGGCGCTGCGATCGTCATCTGGACGACGACGCCCTGGACCCTTCCAGGCAATCGCGCGATCGCCTATGGACCGAAGTTCGACTACGTCGTGCTGCGCGTCACCTCCGTCAAGGAAGGCGGTAGGGCGCGGCCGGGCGAGACCCTCGTCGTCGCGAAGGCTCGCCGCGCGGCAGTCGAGGCGGATATCGGCTTTGAATCCGAGGTCGTCGCGGAACTCGCGGCCTCGGATTTGGCGGGTGCGATCGCGCGGCATCCGCTGCGTGGCCAGGGTTATGACTTCGACGTGCCGCTCTTCCCGGGCGAGTTCGTGACCGATACCGACGGCACGGGCTTCGTCCACATTGCGCCGGGCCATGGCGCCGACGATTTCGAGCTCGGGCAGAGGCATGGGGTCGAGATACCGCAGACCGTCGATGGCGACGGCAGCTATTTCGCGCATGTGCCGCTCTTCGCGGGTGCGCTCGTCTATCGGCAGAACGGCAAGCCGGGCGATGCCAACGACAAGGTGATCGCGACGATCGAGGCCGCGGGCGGCCTCCTCCAGCGCGGCAAGCTCACGCATTCCTATCCGCATTCCTGGCGCTCCAGGGCGCCGCTCATCTTCCGCAACACGCCGCAGTGGTTCATCAGCATGACCACGAACGAGCTGCGGCAGAAGGCGCTCAGGGCGATCGACGAGACCCGCTGGGTTCCGCCGCAGGGCCGCAACCGGCTCTACGCGATGATCGAGAGCCGGCCGGATTGGTGTATCTCGCGCCAGCGCGCCTGGGGCGTGCCCATCGCTGTCTTCGTCAACAGAGAGACCGGCGAGCCGCTGCGCGACCAGGCCGTGATCGACCGCGTGGCCGATGCTGTCGCGCAAGAGGGTGCCGATGTGTGGTTCACGGCGGACCCCGCGCGCTTCCTCGGCAACCGCTACGATCCCGCGAAGTACCGGCGCGTCGACGACATCCTCGACGTCTGGTTCGAATCCGGCTCCACGCACGCCTTCGTTCTGGAAGGGAATCCCGCGCTCGAATGGCCGGCCTCGCTCTATCTCGAGGGCTCCGACCAGCACCGGGGCTGGTTCCATTCCTCGCTTCTCGAATCCTGCGGCACTCGCGGGCGTGCGCCCTATGAAGCCGTCCTGACCCACGGCTTCGTGCTGGACGAGCAGGGTCGCAAGATGTCGAAGTCGTTGGGGAACGTGGTCTCGCCGCAGGAAGTCGTCGAGCGGAGCGGCGCCGACATTCTCCGGCTCTGGGTGGTGGCCTCGGACTATTCCGAGGACCTTCGCATCGGCCCGGAGATTCTCAAATATCAGGGCGACGTCTATCGCCGGCTGCGCAACACGCTCCGCTATCTGCTGGGCGCGCTCGCGGGCTTCTCCGAGCGCGAGCGCGTGGAGGCCGCGGAGATGCCGGAGCTCGAGCGCTGGGTGCTGCATCGTCTGGCCGAGACCGACGCGCTCGTGCGCGAGACCGCGGACGCTTTCGCCTTCCACACGATGTTCACGGCGCTCCACAATCTCTGCGCGGTCGACCTCTCCGCTTTCTACTTCGACATCCGCAAGGATGCGCTCTATTGCGACCGGCCGGACTCGCTACGCCGCCGCGCGGCACGCACGGTTCTGGATCGTGTCTTTGACTGTCTCGCGCGTTGGCTGGCACCGGTGTTGTGCTTCACCGCCGAGGAGGCTTGGCTCGCGCGCCACGGCGAGGGTGAGGACGTCAGTGTCCATCTCGAGACTTATGCCGAGGTGCCGCAATCCTGGCGCGATCCCGCGCTCGGCGAGAAATGGGCGAAGCTGCGCGACCTCCGCCGCGTCGTGACGGGGGCGCTCGAGATCGAGCGCGCGCAAAAGCGCATCGGCTCGGGTCTCCAGGCAGCGGCCCGGCTTTATGCGCCCTCGGATTATCGCTTGGCGCTTGAGGGCATCGACCTCGCGGAGCTCTGCATCACATCAGAGGGGTCGGTGCAATTCGCGCCGCCGCCCGCGGGCGCCTTTACCTTGCCGGAGGTGGCGGATGTCGGCGCGGTGATCGAGCTCGCACGCGGCGAAAAATGCCAGCGCTGCTGGCGGGTCCTGCCCGAGGTGGGCACCACCCCGGACTACCCGGACCTCTGTCGGCGCTGCGCCGATGCCGTGGCAGCGCTCGCTGCTGCCAATTCGTGATCCGCGGCCTTGGCATCGCGCTCTTCGCTGCCGTCGTAGCAGGCGACCAGCTCAGCAAGAGCTGGATCGTCTCCTATCTCGGAGATCCCGAGCGGCATGCGGTTCAGTCCATCGCCCCGTTCTTCGATCTGGTGCTGGTACGAAACCGCGGCGTCAGCTTCGGGCTTTTCAACGGCGACTCCGCCGTGAATTCAATCTTGCTCTCGGTCGTCGCCGGAGTGGTGGTGCTGGGCCTCTTCGTCTGGCTCTGGCGCACGCGGAGCGCGCTTGTCGCCGCCGCCACCGGCCTCGTTTCCGGCGGCGCCGTCGGCAACGTGATCGACCGCCTGCGCTTCGGCGGGGTCACGGATTTCCTCGATTTCCATTGGGGCGAATGGCATTTTCCGGCATTCAACCTCGCGGATTCCGCGATCACCGTCGGGGTGGGACTCCTGCTCATTGACGGCTTGCTCAGCCGGAGGGAAAGCCGTAAGTAGGAGCGGGCAAGGCAGACGAGGCGACTTTGGGTACACGTTTTACGGGAGCGATCCTGGCCGCTGCGGCGCTGATGGTGTCGCTCGGAGGCTGCACCGATTTCAAGCGCGCGATCGGAATGGAGCGGGTCGTCCCCGACGAGTTCGCGGTGGTGTCGCGGGCGCCGTTGGCGATACCCCCGGAATTTACGCTGCGCCCGCCGCGGCCGGGCGCGCCGCCGACGCAGGAAGTCTCCGCGCCCGACGCGGCGCGAAACGCGGTCTTCCGCTCTGGGGATCAGCAGGCGACGTTGCCGCCG
>Ga0335083_10006359_pt1 | contig 14770 bp, 15 predicted proteins | sample Lox_Sample_42_FD_206716 | JGI IMG/M metagenome (GOLD analysis project Ga0335083, IMG submission 206716) | Soil microbial communities from Loxahatchee National Wildlife Refuge, Florida, United States - Lox_Sample_4.2 | ecosystem: Environmental > Terrestrial > Soil > Wetlands | place: USA...
CGAATTCCGCGCCGACGCGGGGCTCCAGCGCACGGATGGCGGCCGCCTCGGTGGCGATCACGGTTCGCGCGCTGCGCACGATGGCGTCGGCGTTGATCGCGTGCGGACTGGTGGTGGCGGCGTGGGCGTTCATGCGTCCTCGAAGGCTGGTGCCGGAATTTAGTCATCACCCTGAACGGGTAAGTCAGGATGAATGTTCCGTTGAATCATGGGGTTGAGTGGTGACGCAGGCCTGGGTGGGAAGGGCGCCGTCAGCACGTGTCGTTTCTGCGACAGACGTTTTCCATTAACATGGCATATTCGCATTTTAACGTCATAGTCGGTGCCAATGGGCCTGGATCGCCTCCAGTCCCGGCGCTGACCCCAACCCTGCAAGTGGAAAACCCATGGACGCTGCCACCATCCAGGCAATGATCGAACAAGGCCTGCCGGGTGCGCAGGTCGCCGTGAACGGCGACGACGGCGTGCATTTCGAGGCTGAAGTGGTGGCCGAACAGTTCGCCGGCAAGCTTCCGCTGGCACGCCACCGGCTGGTTTACGCCACGCTGGGCGATCTCATGGGCGGCGCGATCCATGCGCTGGCCCTGAAAACCCTTACCCCGCAGGAGGCCGCGGCGCGCCGGTAATCGGCAGCGCTGCGACTCCCGAGCACTACATTCGCAAGGACTACGATGGCCAAGATCCTGATCAGCGGCGGCGAGCCGCTTCATGGCGAGGTAGGCATTTCCGGCGCCAAGAACGCCGTGCTGCCGATTCTCGCTTCCTGCCTGCTGGCCGACGAGCCGGTGGCGATCAGCAACGTGCCGCATCTGCACGACGTCACCACCTTCATCGAGCTGCTCGGCCAGATGGGCACGCAGCTGGTGCTGGACGACCGCATGAAGATGCACATCGACCCGCGCTCGACCGACAAGTACTTCGCCCCCTACGACCTCGTGCGCACCATGCGCGCGTCGATCCTGGTGCTGGGCCCGCTGGTGGCGCGTTTTGGCGAGGCGGAAGTGTCGCTGCCGGGCGGCTGCGCCATCGGCTCGCGTCCGGTCGACCAGCACATCCGCGGCCTGCAGGCGCTGGGTGCCGACGTGGTCGTGGAAAACGGCTACATCAAGGCCAAGGCCAAGCGCCTGAAGGGCGCACGCATCTCGATGGACATGGTCACCGTCACCGGCACCGAGAACATCATGATGGCCGCCGCTCTGGCACAGGGCACCACGATCATCGAGAACGCGGCGCAGGAGCCGGAAGTGGTCGACCTGGCGCATTGCCTGATCGCCATGGGCGCGCAAATCGAAGGCGCCGGCACATCCACGCTCACCATCCATGGCGTCGAGCGCCTGCATGGCGCCGAATACGAAGTGCTGCCTGACCGCATCGAGACCGGCACCTTCCTGGTCGGTGCGGCGATGACCGGCGGCAAGGTGCGCGCCCGCAACGCGCGCGCCGACACGCTGGATGCCGTGCTGGCCAAGCTGGAAGACGCCGGTGCGCACATCTCCACGGGCCCCGACTGGATCGAGCTGGACATGCGCGGTCGTCGCCCGAAAGCGGTGAACATCACCACCGCGCCATACCCGGCGTTTCCCACCGACATGCAGGCGCAGTTCACCGCGCTCAACTGCGTGGCCGAAGGCGTGGGCGTGATCACCGAGACGGTGTTCGAGAACCGCTTCATGCACGCGCTGGAACTGCAGCGCCTGGGTGCCGACATCCGCCTGGAAGGCAACACCGCGATCATCAAGGGTGTGGAGAAGATGAGCGGCGCACCGATCATGGCCACCGACCTGCGTGCTTCGGCGTGCCTCGTGCTGGCTGGCCTGGTCGCCGAGGGCGACACCACCGTCGATCGCGTGTACCACATCGATCGCGGTTACGAGAACATCGAGGAAAAGCTGGGCGTGCTGGGCGCGAAGATCCGTCGTTTGCCGTCTTGAAAGTGGCGATCGGATTGCATAAAAAAGGCCGCGTAAGCGGCCTTTTTTCTTTGCGAGAGTCATTTGTAGGAGCGCAGCCAGTGCGCGACAAGCCTACAAAGCGGTAACGATCACGCGCTGCGGTCGCGCACTGGGTGCGCTCCCGCAGAGGTCGAACTGTCAGCCTCAGTTGCCGTTCTTGTAGCTCACCAATTCCAACGTTAGATTGCCGCCGTCGCTCTGCGCCAGCTTCACGGGCACCGGATACTTCTGCGGCGCGTACCACGCGCTGAACGCCTTGTTGTCGTCGCTGCGCTCCACACGATCGGCCTGGAAGCTGCCTGCGGGCACCTTCACCGCATCCTTGCCGGCTACCTTGAACGTCTGCGTCTCCACGTTGCGTTTCACCGCGACCGGCAACGCAACGCTCTGCTTGCCCGCGCGCAGCGCCAGGCCGATGGCGTAGGGCGCGGTGTTGCGGTCCACCAGGCCGGGAACGCTGGCGTAGTTCATCGGGCCCTTGCCTTCGTCCACGGTGACCTGGTTGGTGGTCCAGTTCACCTCGGTATGGCGCTGCTTGCTCTTGATCGCGGCATCCATGCGGTAGTCATAGCTCACCGTCTCTGGCGTGTTGTTGTTCCAGCGGAAGCGCGTCGTTTCGTTGGAGTTGGCGCCGAGCGCTGCTGCAAGGCCGGAGGTGCCCTTGGTCTGGTTGCTGTATTCCCACTGGCCGTCGCTTGCCGAGCGCAGCGTAACCACGGCCTGGCCGATCGGCTGGCCACCCTGGGACACCTGGTAGGTTGCCGTGAACGGCGCCGGTGTGTTTGCGGCGAACGCGGCGGAGGCGGAGAACGCCAGCACCAGGCCGGCGACGAACGTGCGGAGTGTGTTGGACTGGGTCATGGACCTGAAGTCTACGTGCCGATCCTGAACGTGTCGTAGAGGCCCGGTGGCGAGCTCAGTCAACCAGATGGCCGTTGCGCAGTTGCAGTGGACCGTTTCGTGGATTGCCATCGAGCACCACCACGTCGGGAGGCAGCAGTGACAAACGACTCTCGGCGATGAGCCGGAGCACGGCGGGCAACAGCTGGTGTTCGAACGTCAGCAGGCGCTGGGCCAGCTGCAATTCATCGTCGCCCGGCCGGATGCCGATCAGGGCTTGCGCGATGACCGGTCCGCCATCCAGTTCGGCAGTGACGTAATGCACGCTGGCGCCATGCTCGGCATCTCCGGCTTCCAGCGCGCGCCGGTGCGTGTGCAGGCCACGGTATTTCGGAAGCAGCGACGGATGGATGTTGATCATCCGGCCTACCCACGGCTTCAGCACTTCGCCATCGAGGATGCGCATGAAGCCGGCCAGCACCAGCACGTCTGCGCCGCTTTCATCGAGGCGTCGGAACAGCTCGACGTCGAAGTCGCGGCGGCTGGCGAAGGCCTTGGGATCGAGCACGAAGGTGGGAATGCCTGCGTCGCCAGCCAGCTGCAGTGCGCCGGCCTTGGCCTTGTCGCTGCCCACCAGCACGAGGTCGATCGGCAGTTCGCCCGCGTCACGCGCGGCGATCAGGGCTTGCAGATTGCTGCCGCGCCCGGAGGCGAGCACGGCGACGCGAAGACGCGACATGGTGGTTCAGCCGATGTGGACGCGCTCGTCGCCCTGGGCCGGCACGATCTCGCCGATCACCGAGCTGGCCAGGCCATGCTTGGCCAGCAGGGTCGAGGCGGCGCTGACGGCGTCACGCGGCAGGATCACGGTGAAGCCGACGCCACAGTTGAACGTGCGCCACATTTCCTCGCGCGCCACGTTGCCTTCGCGCATCAGCCACTCGAATACCGGCGGCAGCACGATGGCGGCAGCGTCCAGCTGGATGCCGAGTGCGTCGGGCACCACGCGGATGATGTTTTCCTTCAGGCCGCCACCGGTGATGTGGGCCATGCCGTGCACCGGCATTGAGGAGTCCGCACATGGATGGGCGGGGCTTTGCGATGGATTCGCGCGAAGTAACTCGAGCATCGGCTTCACGTAGATGGTGGTCGGCGCCATCAGCGCGTCGGCCAGCGTCACGCCGCCAAGGTCAAGGTCCAGCGGGTTGCCGGCGCGCTCGAGGATCTTGCGGATCAGCGAGTAGCCATTGGAGTGCGGGCCGGAGGAGGCCACGCCCAGGATCACGTCGCCCGCCACGATGGCGTCGCCGCTGAGCAGCTGCGACTTTTCCACCGCGCCGACGGTGAAGCCGCCCAGATCGTATTCACCCGGCGGGTACATGTCGGGCATTTCGGCCGTCTCGCCGCCGATCAGCGCGCAACCGGCCAGCTCGCAGCCCTTGGCGATGCCGCCGACCACGGCCACGGTGGTGTCCACGTCCAGCTTGCCGGTGGCGAAGTAGTCGAGGAAGAACAGCGGCTCGGCGCCCTGCACCAGCACGTCGTTGACGCACATGCCGACCAGGTCGATGCCGATGGTGTCGTGGCGACCCAGCTGCTGGGCCAGCTTGAGCTTGGTGCCGACGCCGTCGGTGCCCGACACCAGTACCGGTTCCTTGTACTTGCCGGACAGGTCGAACAGCCCGCCGAAGCCGCCCAGGCCGCCCATGACTTCAGGACGTGAGGTGCGCTTGACCAGTGGCTTGATGCGTTCGACCACGGCATTGCCCGCGTCGATGTCGACGCCAGCGGCGCGGTAGGTGAGGGCGTCGGACATGGGGTTAACCCGGCGTGGAGAAACGTCAAATTGTAGCAGCCAAGGCGTCAACCTGCCTGAGCACCGGGCACAGGCTGCTGCAGGAAGCGCGACCGCTTCGATGGACGCTGCGGGCCGGATTGGGCAGACTCCCGATGTTTCCCACCGGATGCCGCTTCCCCATGCGCCTGTCCCGCCTGCTGCTCGTCTGTCTGATGCTGGGTTTCGCCCCGCTGTTGTCCGTGCACGCCCAAGGCCAGGTGTCGCCCTATACGGTGGTGGTGTCGGTGGCCGACACCAGCGATGCGGCGCGCACCAATGCCTTTGGCGATGCGCTGGCGCAGGTGCTGGCGCGCACTTCCGGCGGACAGGACCTCAGCAGCAAGCCCGGTTACCCCGATGCGCTGAAGGGCGCCAGCGGCATCGTCAAGCAGTACCAATACCAGCGTGCCGCCACGGGCATGAGCCTGCAGGTGACCTTCGACGAGGCGGCCGTGCAGCGCACCGTCGCCCAGTTGGGCGTGGCGAGCGCCGGCCCGCGCCCACCCGTGCTGCTGGTGGTACGCGACGAGGACGGCAGCGTGCTGACCCGCGAGGCGCTGACGGCACTTACCCAGGCGGTGGCGGCGCGGGGATACAGCACCGTGCTGGCTGATCCGGCCAAGACCGGCGATACGCCGAACCTGACCAGCGCCGAACCCGACCAGGTGGCGACCCTGGCGCGCCAGTACAAGACAGGCCTGATCCTGCTGGGCCAGCTGCACGGCACCAGCGCCGACTGGGTACTGGTTTCGGGGGGGCCGCAGCAGCGCTGGAACAACGATGGCGCCAATGCGTCCGCGCTGCTCACGGATGCGGGCAACGGCCTGGCCGATCGCCTGGGCAAGCAGATGAACGTGATCGGCTCGGCCACCGTCGATGGCAAGCTGTGGGTATCTCAGATCAACTCGGCGTCCGATTACGCCAACCTGCTCGCCACGCTGCGCGCCGATCCATCGGTGCGTCAGGTCACGACGCTGAGCGCGCAGGGCGACGGCATGTTGTTCGCGGTGAAGGTCAGCCTGCCGATGGACGTGCTGGCGGCCAATCTCGCGGCCGGCGGACGACTGTTGCGTGGCGACGCGCACAGCGACGCGGACGCCAGCCTGCGCTGGGTCCACTGATCGCGCACTCGCCGTTTCTTCACGGGCATCGCGCTGGCGATGCAGCAGTCCATGGGCCACACTGGCCCACCCGCCCAATGAGCCATGTCGATGACTCATGACACGTCCCGCCGCTGGCAGATGCTGGCGATCACCGCCGTCATCCTCTATCTGTTCTGGTTGTTGGCGCCGGTGCTGATGCCGTTTGCATTCGCAGCGATGCTCGCCTATCTGGGCGACCCGCTGGCCGACCGCCTGCAGCGCTTGGGAATGGGGCGCACGCTCGCGGTGAGCATCGTCTTCATCGTGCTGCTGTTGCTGGCGGTCGGTGCGCTGCTGCTGTTGATCCCACTGATTTCGCGCCAGATCGACAACCTCGTGCAGAACATGCCCCATTACGTGGACTGGGGGCGCAGCGTGGCGTTGCCCTGGATACAGGCCAAGCTGCACCTGGACCCGAATGCGTTCGACAGCGACCGCCTGGGTGCGCAGGTCAAGGAGCACCTGGGTTCGATTGGCGATGCCGCCTCGACGGTGCTCGGCAAGATTTCCCGTTCCAGCCTGGGCGTCATCGCATGGCTGACCAACCTTGTGCTGATTCCGGTGGTCGCCTTCTACCTGCTGCGCGACTGGGACCGACTGGTTGCTTGGGTCGACCGCATGCTGCCCCGCTCGATCGAGCCGACCATCGCCCACCTGGCGCGCGAGGCGGACAGCGTGCTCGGCGCGTTTGTGCGCGGCCAGCTGGCCGTGATGCTGGCGCTAGGCCTGTTCTACGGCGTCGCACTGACTCTCATGGGATTGTCGGTGGGTCCGCTGATCGGCATGGTGGCTGGCTTGCTGAGCTTCGTGCCGTACCTGGGTTTCATCGTCGGCTTTGGCTCGGCCCTCATTGCCGCGCTGGTGCAGTACGGCGACTGGGCCCATGTGCTGATCGTGGTGGGCATCTTCACCGTTGGCCAGCTGCTGGAAGGCTACGTGCTGGTGCCGCGGCTGGTCGGCGAGAAGATCGGCCTGCACCCGGTGGCGGTAATTTTCGCGGTGCTGGCCGGCGGTTACCTGTTCGGCTTCCTGGGCATCCTGCTGGCCTTGCCCGCCGCGTCGGTGATCCTGGTGCTGTTGCGTTATCTTAGCGAGCGCTATCGCCAGAGCGACCTGTACACGGAAGAGGGCCGGGGAGATCCCGTGCTTGCCGAAGTGGACGTCACGGTCGACACGGACGACGGCGAGGTGGAAACGAGCACGATCGTCAGCCGCCCCGACGACCAGAAGGACGCAACACCCTCCGCATGATCCCGCAGTTGCCGCTCGCCCTGCGCTGGCCCCGCCGCCAGCGTTTCGAACATTTCCACCCCGGCGCCAACGCCGCGACGCTTGCTGCCGTGGAGCAATTGGCCCAGGTGGCCGGAGCCGCCTGGCTTTATCTGGCGGGCCCTGTGGGTAGTGGCAAGAGCCATCTGCTGATGGCGGCTTGCCAGGCGGCCATCCAGGGCGGGCGCACGGTGCAATATCTGCCGCTGGCCAGCCTGCGCGATCGCGCTTCAGCCATCCGCGGCGTGGCTGGCAGCGAGTTCCTCGCGCTGGATGACCTTGGCGCCATTGCAGGCGATCGCGAAGCCGAGCACGCGCTGTTCGACGTCTATAACCAGGCGAAGGCAGAAGGCGCGACCTTGCTGTTTGCCGCCGAGGCGCTGCCGTCCCAGCTTGGACTGGGCCTGCCAGACCTCCGCTCGCGCCTGGGCGCCTGCCAGCAGGCCTTGCTCAAGCCGCTGGAAGACGCGGAGCGCCGCACCGTGCTGCGCCAGCAGGCGGCCTCGCGCGGCATCGAGCTGGACGACACCGTGCTCGACTGGCTGTTCAATCGCTACGCGCGCGACCTGGGCGCCTTGCTGGATCTGCTCGACCGTCTCGACCAGGCGTCGCTGGCGGCACGTCGGAAGATCACGGTGCCGTTTTTGCGTGGGTTGTTGCGCGAGGGCGAGCAGGGCGCCTGACCCCGCCTCTCCTGTAGGAGCGCACCCAGTGCGCGATCACAGCATCGCCGCTTTGCGACGTCCCCTTGGGGGATAGGCTTTTCGCGCACTGAGTGCGCTCCTGCAGAGAGCTGGCACGAGCCAAGAAAAAGGCGCCTTGCGGCGCCTTTTTCGTATCCGTCAGGCCATCAGCAGCCGGGGCGTGGCGTTTGCGCCGATGGCATCGACCATCGCCTGCACCACATTGAGGTTGCCGGCGACGATATTGCCGCTCTCGGGGATGCCGTCACGACCGGCGAAGTCGCAGTAGCGGCCACCCGCCTCGCGCACCAGCAGCACGCCGGCGGCCATGTCCCAGGGCTTGAGGCCGATCTCGAAGTAGCCGTCGTAGCGGCCGGCGGCGGTGTAGGCCAGATCCAGCGCGGCGGAGCCCGAGCGGCGGATGTCCTCGGCCTGGCCGAGCATGGCGCGGGTCATGTCCAGCTGGGCGTCCAGGTGCGAACGCTGGCGGTACGGGAAGCCGGTGGCGAGCATCGCGCCGCCCAGGTTCTCACGCTTGCCGACACGGATGCGGCGGTCGTTGAGGTAGGCGCCATCGCCCTTGCTGGCGGTGAACAGCTCGTCGCGCAGCGGATCGAACACCACGGCGTACACCGGCTCGCCCTTGTCGAGCAAGGCGATGGACACGCTGAAGTGGGGAATGCCGCGCAGATAGTTGTGGGTGCCGTCGAGCGGGTCGATCACCCAGACCAGCGGGCCCTTGCCCGTGGCGCCGCTTTCCTCGGCGAGGAAGGCATGCGTGGGGTAGGCGCGCTTGAGCTCCTTGACGATCTCGGCTTCGGCCAGGCGGTCGACTTCCGAGGCGAAGTCCATGCGTTGCTTCTCGACGACATTGAGTCCGTCGATGCGGTTCATGTAACGCAGGATGATGTTTCCTGCGGAGCGCGCGGCGCGCACCGCGACGTTGACGGCGGGTCTTGGCATGGCTTCGGCTTTCAAAAGAACGGGGTTTCGGCCGCGGAGTCTAGCAGAGGAGGCGTCCCGGTTCAGGCTCCCAGGATGAACGGTTTGACAGGAAGCTCCACAATTTCCAAGCTTTGCGACCCTTTGTTCGAGCCATCCCCGGCCATGACCACCCCCTCCGACCTCGCCTCCCGCATCCGTTACGTGCTGGTGCGCACCTCGCATCCGGGCAATATCGGCAGCGCTGCGCGCGCCATACGCACCATGGGTTTCGACCGTATGGCGCTGGTCGCCCCGCACCGTTTCCCGGACCATGAGGCCTCGGCCCTGGCCGCCGGCGCCGACGACGTGCTGGAACAGGCCGTGGTCAGCCAGGGTCTGGTGGACGCATTGGCCGGTACCAGCCTGGCGCTGGGCCTGTCCGCTCGCCGTCGTGGCGTGGATCTGGAGGAGATCACTCCGCGCGAGGCCGCAGCCCGCGCCTTGGCCGCCGCCGCCCGCGGCGAACAGGTGGCGCTGGTGTTCGGCAACGAACGTACCGGCCTGGAGAACGAGGAATTGGCGCGTTGCCACGCAATGGTGCGCATCCCCAGCGTGGACGATTTCAGTTCGCTGAACCTCTCTCAGGCCGTACAGGTGATGGCCTATGAGCTACGGGTGGCCTCGCTAGGCGAGGTGGCCGCACCGGTGCGCGCGGATGCCGAGCCCCCGGCCGATGCGGCGCAGATGGAGCGCTTCTTCGAGCACTTGTCGCAGATGCTGGACGACATCGACTTCCACAAGGGCCGTGCGCCGACCACGATCATGTTGCGCCTGCGCAAGCTGTTCCAGCGCGCCCAGCCCGACGAGCGCGAGCTGCGCGTGATGCATGGCATCTTCGCTGATGCGCAGCGCATGGCGCAGATTGCGAATGACAGGCTGAAGAGCGAGAAGTGAGTCAAGAGGAGTGAGAAGTGAGAGAGAGCAAGCGCTTGCGCGCCCCGACTCTTCTCTCACTTCAACGGCTTAGAACCCGTCTTCCTCGACATCGATCTGCGGCTTGCGCGTGACCAGCAGCTTGTCGATGCGGGCGCCGTCGAGGTCCACGACTTCCACCTTGAAGCCTTGCCATTCGAACACTTCGCCGGTTTGAGGGATGTGGCCAAGCGCCGCCATCACCATGCCGGCGGCCGTGCGGTACTCGTGCTCCTGCTCGCCCGGCAGCGCATCCACCTGCAGCAGTTCGCGCAGGTCGTCGGTGGACAGCGAGCCGTCGATCAGCCAGCTGCCGTCCTCGCGCTGCGTGATCAGCGGGCGTTCCTCCGAACCGCTGGCGCCCAGCTGGGTGGCGCCCACGATGGCGGCCAGCAGATCGTTGAGCGTGACCAAGCCCTCGATGTCGCCGTATTCATCCACGACCAGCGCCAACTGGGTCTCCGCGTCGCGGAATTCTTCCAGCAGGTCGAGGGCGCGTGCAGTTGCGGGTACGAACAGCGGTTTAACCAGTTGGCCGAAGAGGTCGGGCTTGCCCAGTTCGTAGCCGCGGAGCAGGCGCTTGACCTCGACCACGCCGGCGATGTCGCTCTGGTCGCCGCGATAGACCGGATAGCGGGAATAAGGCGTGTCCCGCAGGATCGCGGCGTTTTCCTCGTAGCTGGCGGCTTGGTCCAGCCAGACGATGCGCGTGCGCGGCGTCATCACGCTGTCGACGGTGCGATCGCCGAGCCGCAGCACGCGATTGACCATGTTGTGTTCATCGCGGTCGAGCACGCCGTGTTCTGCGCTCTCTGCCACCAGCAGGCGAAGCTCTTCTTCCGTGGCGACGTCGCTGCGGGGGCCACGGATGTTCATCAGGCGCAGCAGCAACCCGCTGCAGAAGTTCAGCAGCCACACGAAGGGCGCGGTGATGCGCGACAGGAACATCATCGGCATGGAGACATAACCGGAGATGCGCTCCGGGGCCGACAGGGCCAGCCGCTTGGGCACCAGTTCGCCAATCACGATCTGGATGAAGGAGATCAGCACGAAGCCAAGCACCAGCCCGACCACCCGGGCATAAGGTTCCAGCCACGCGGCGCGGCCGCCATGGATGGCCTCGGCGATGTGGTCGCCCAACGCATCGCCTGCCAGCGCGCCCGTGATCAGGATCACCAGGGTCATGCCCACCTGCACGGTGGAGAGAAAGCGCTCGGGCGCTTCGGCGTTGCGCAGCGCCATGCGGGCCCGCCGGCTGGTGCGGGACATCTGCTTGAGGCGCGTCTTGCGCGAGGCCACCAGCGCCATCTCGGAGAGGGCGAAGAAGCCGTTGAACAGCGAAAGGACGATGACGATCGCGATTTCGGTCAGCATGGCCGGCGTTCGCGGGAGGGGTCGCGTGGAGACATGAGACGGAGTGTAAGGCCTTGGGGCTCGGTGGCGGTGACAATCGGGCCCGGGCAGCCGTGATGCGGCGCGGCGGGGGCGTCCTGTAACATAGTCGTCATTTCAGCCCCCGTACCCCAGGCAATAACCGCATGTTTTCATTGCAGACGATTTTCGGCAAAGGCGACAAGTTCTACGGTCTGCTCGAGCAAAGCGCCGAAGCGGCGCGCGAGAGCGCCAAGGCCCTGCACGAACTTGTGACGCGCAAGGACCACGCTCCCGTGATGGCTGCCTTCGCCGCTGCTCGTGCACGGGAAAAGGCCCTGGCCGGGCAGATCAGCGAAGAGCTGGTGAACACCTTCGTCACCGCGCTCGACCGCGAGGACATCGAGGCGCTCAATTCGGCCCTCTACAAGATTCCCAAGACCATCGAGAAGTTCGCCGAGCGCTACGAGATCGTGGCCGACCGCATGAGCGACGTGGATTTCGCTGCGCGCGCACTGGTGCTGGAGCGCGCCGCCACGGTGGTATCGGAGATGATCGGCGAGCTGCGCCGCGGCCTGCGCATCGACCCGGTGAAGAAGCTGCAGGATCGCCTGCAGACGCTGGAATCGGAAGGCGATCGCATGCTGCTCTCGCCGTATCGCACGCTCTATGTGGAAGGCAACGACGCGATGCGCGCCATGCTGGCGAAGGACTTGTTCGAGTTGCTCGAAAAGGCCATCGACAAGTGTCGCGATGTCGGCAACACCGTCTATTCGATCGTGCTGAAGAACTCCTGAGGCACAGCCCGATGATCTCCTTCCATTTGCGCTGCCCGGTGTCATTCCGGGCCATGGGCGTTGTGCGTGGGGCTCACGCATGAGCATCGGACTTGCGCTGGCCGTCGTGTTCATCGCACTGGCCTTCACCTACATCAACGGTTTCCACGACACCGCCAACTCCATCGCCACCGTGGTGGCGACCAAGGTGCTGACGCCGGGCCAGGCCGTGCTGATGGCGGCGGTCACCAACTTGATCGGCGCCCTGTGGGGCACCGCGGTGGCCAAGACCATCGCCGCAGGCCTGATCGATACCCATGTGATTGCGGCGGGGCCGCAGTTGCTGATCTGCGCGTTGCTGGCGGCAACGGTGTGGAATCTCCTCACCTGGTGGCTGGGCCTGCCGTCCAGTTCCAGTCATGCGCTGGTGGGTGCCCTGGTCGGCGCGGCCATCGCCGCTTCCGGCAACAATTTCGCCTCGGTGATCTGGTGGCAGGGTGCCGCGCACTGGTGGCAGGGCAGCGGCGTGGTGCCCAAGGTGATCTTGCCGATGGTGATATCGCCACTGATGGGCTTCATCATCGGTTTCCTGTTGATGGGCAGCCTGTATGCGCTGTTGAGCTGGTTTTCCGGCCGTACCGGTTTCCTGCGGCGGTTCGGCCGCACGCCGTTCGTCAACAGCTTCTTCGGCAAGGCGCAGATCGTCTCGGCCAGCGCCATGGGCCTGGCCCACGGCATGAACGACGCGCAGAAGAGCATGGGCATCATCGCGCTGGCGCTTGCCGGTGCCACCGCGGCGGGTCAGTTCGAGGGTTTGCCTGCGTGGCTGGGCTTCCTGCGTATCCAGGGTTCGACGGCCGGTGGTTTCGACGTCCCGTCATGGGTGGCGGTGGTTTGCGCCCTGACCATGGCCGCGGGTACCGCAGGCGGTGGCTGGCGCATCATCAAGACGCTGGGCCACAAGATGGTGAAGCTGCATCCCATCAACGGTTTTGCGGCCGAAGGCAGTTCAGCGGCGGTGATCCTCACCGCGTCGGCGTTCGGCATTCCGGTGTCCACCACGCACAACGTGTCCGCCTCGATCATGGGCGTGGGCGCGGCCAAGCGCTGGAACGCCATCCGCTGGTCGGTGGTGGAGCGCATGGTGTGGGCGTGGATCCTCACGCTGCCGGTCACTGCGCTGCTGGCATACGGGTTCGTGCGGCTGGCTGAGTTGCTCTGACGCTTGTGGGAGCGCACCCTGTGCGCGACTGCATGGCTGAATGTTGTTTCAGTCGATGAGTTTCGCGTTACCGCTTCGTTGGCTTGTCGCGCACAGGGTGCGCTCCCACCAAAGCCAAGGAGATCACAGATCGTCGCCACCTGCGGCGACGATCTTCTCCAGTTGGTCGCCGAGCTCGCCCAGTTCCTCGATCAGCCGTTTGAGCTCGGCGGCATCGAGCAGCTCATAGGGGCGGTTTTCGCACAGGTGCAGGAAAGGCGAGCCATCGAGGTCCGCCACGGCCAGGAAACCCTTGCGCTGCTCCCAGTTGAAGCGCAGGCAACGCCGCGGGTCGGCGCCCGCCAGCGGCCCTACCGGGGTCGAGATGCGCAGGTAGCGGCGGCCGGCTTCGTCTTCCAGTTCCGCGAGATAGATGCCCTGGTGGCGATCGTGCGGCAGGGTGAGATCGAAGCTGATCAGGTAGGGGTCGTTATGGCGCAGCTCGTGCAGGCTGCCGATATGGGAACGCACGGCTTCGAAATGACGCATGGGTGCGGTCTCCTTGGCAGGCGGTAAGAGCCCCGGTACTGTGCCACGACCTTGTGTATAGGGCCTGTTGAAGATCATGGACCGCGCCATCGACGACGCTTACGCGCGCATCTGGGCGGCCGTCGCGGCCATACCGCGCGGGCGCGTGGCCAGCTACGGCGCCATCGCGGCGCGGGCGGGGCTGCCGGGGCGAGCGCGGCTGGTCGGCAGGGCGCTGGGCGAGGTGCCGGACGGGATGGAGCTGCCCTGGCATCGCGTGCTGCGTTCCAGCGGGCAGATCGCCTTCCCCGCGGGCAGCCGCAGCTTTCGCGAGCAGAGCAAGCGGCTGAAGGCCGAGGGCGTGGAAGTACGCAATGGCCGCGTCACGCTCGCCAGCTTCGGGCTGGATGCGAACCTGGACCGCGCGCTGTGGGGCATGCCGGGCTGAGCCTTCCCTCTGGTGCAGGAGCGCACCCGGTGCGCGAATGGACTTTCCTGCAGGCCGATCGCGCACCGGATGCGCTCCTACATGGCGGCGGGGCGGTATCCGCGGCTCAGCGCGCGACGGCTATTTGCTAGCATTTCCCGATGCCCCATTCCCCCCTCGACATTCTCCACAGCGTTTTCGGTTACACCCAGTTTCGCGGTCCCCAGCAGGCGATCGTCGAGCACCTGATCGAAGGTGGCGACGCGTTGGTGCTGATGCCCACGGGCGGCGGCAAATCGTTGTGCTACCAGGTGCCTGCTCTCGTGCGGCAGGGCACCGGCATCGTCGTATCGCCGCTGATCGCGCTGATGCAGGATCAGGTGGACGCCCTGCGCGAAGCGGGCGTGGCGGCCGCGTATCTCAATTCCAGCCTCAGTGCGGAAGACCAGCGTGAGGTGGAGCGGCGGTTGCTCGCAGGTGAACTCAATCTGCTCTATGTCGCGCCGGAGCGACTGTTGACGCCGCGCTTCCTCAGCCTGCTCGAACGCACCGAGGTCGCGCTGTTCGCCATCGACGAAGCGCATTGCGTTTCCCAGTGGGGGCATGATTTCCGCCCCGAATATCGTGAGCTGGCGGTGCTTCACCAGCGCTTTGCGCAAGTGCCGCGCATCGCCCTCACGGCCACCGCTGACCAGCGCACGCGCGATGAAATCGTCGAGCGGCTGTCGCTGCAGCACGCTCGACAGTTCGTCTCCAGCTTCGACCGGCCGAACATCCGCTACCAGGTGGGCCTTCGCCATAACGCGCGGCGCCAGCTCATGGATTTTCTGGGTGGTCGCCGTGGCGAC
>Ga0335083_10006361_pt1 | contig 14767 bp, 18 predicted proteins | sample Lox_Sample_42_FD_206716 | JGI IMG/M metagenome (GOLD analysis project Ga0335083, IMG submission 206716) | Soil microbial communities from Loxahatchee National Wildlife Refuge, Florida, United States - Lox_Sample_4.2 | ecosystem: Environmental > Terrestrial > Soil > Wetlands | place: USA...
TCAGCAGCACCAGCAGCAACAGCTTCAGGTCACCGTGTCCCAGCAGGCGATTGCCGCGACGTTCGGGGGCGTCGGCGAAGGGGTCTTGGGGTTGCAAGTGGCGATCGCGCATGATTTGGCATAATTTCGATATATCTAAATAAAACGATATATCGAAGTAAGCCGTGACGCAACCGCGAGTGACATGCGCGGCTATCCCAGATTCGTTGCAAGAGGAATGGGGGCGGCCCTATGGCGGTGCGCAGCTCATCTGTGCGATGAAGCAAGCGATACCATCTCCATGCTCGCCCATGGCCTGCCGTTCCTCTTGTTCGCTTTTCCGCTGGCACTGCTGTGGCGATGGGCCTGGCGCCGCATCACGCGGCGTGGCGCCAGGCCCATCGTCTGAGCGAGCGGGCAGCTCAGGGCTGCGCCTTCGCCTCGCGCACGGGAATGTTGATGCTGCACAGGTCGATCTTGCCGGCCGGGTTGCGATAGAAGTCGTCGCGGCGGTTGCGCTTGGCCTCGATCAGCGCGGCGAACGTGGCGCTTTCGGTGCGCAGCACTTCAATCTTCGGGCGCTGGTCGGCGGGCAGCGCGGAGGCGAGCTGCACGGCGTTGATCGTCACGCGCTGCTCGGGCTTTTCATAGAAGCCCAGCGCACCGGTGCCGCGTGGCAGCGCGGAAAGGTATTCCATGCCCTGGAGCACGCGGCCGGCAATCGCGAGGTTGCGGTCGAGGCCGCGTGGCGCCTGGCCGATCACCGCGTAGAGCGAGCTGCCGCTGCCGGTTTGCGGATCCACGTCGCGCGCCACGCCCACCATGCCGTAGCAATGGGTGAGCCATTCCTGCCCGCTCGCCTTGTCGCGGGCAACGGGGAAGCCTTCGGAGAAACCCACTTCCGGCGCATAGACGTCGCCATCGGGCAGGCGCGTAAAGGGCAGCCTGGCGTCGATGGCGCGGGTGTATTCCGGTGGGAGCTTGGCCTTGGCCGAACCCAGCGGCCGGAGCTTGCTCTTGTCGCCGTTGTCGTCGTCTTCCGGATCGGCCCATTGCGTCACGAAGTTGTCCTGCACGCGCACGATGGCCAGGCCGTCGAAATAGTGCTCGCGCACCAGCGTGCGGATGTTGGCGACGTGCAGCGGCGTGAAGTCGGGCGCCAGCTCGATCAGCACCTGGCCTTGCGGCAGCTTCATCACCAGCAGGTTCTGCGGATCGGGCGTGCGCCACTCCTGCGCTGCGGACTTGGCCAGCAGTTCCTTCGGCGAGGGCGTGTGCGCGGGCGTGTCGTCGGCAGCCTGTATGGCGGCAGGCAGCGCGGCGGCGAGCGTGATGGCAGCGGCAAGGCAGTGGCGCAGCAACATGGAATCCCCCGGTATTGGAAAGGGGTCACGTTAGCAGAGGAGCGAGGTGGAAAGCGGTGCTCAGCCAGCGCCGCCGCTGGCGTATGCCACGGCGTCGTGCGCATGCAGGCTTTCATGATGTGCGATGCCTACGTCGAAGCCGGCGATGCCGGGCTCGTCCTCGAGTGCACGCTGGATGCGTCGCGCGGCGTCCTCGCAGAACATCAGGTTGCTGCCGTTGGCCAGTGCGAAAGCCTGTTCGTCTTCGCGCTTCACCGCCGTCTGTGCCGGCGTGCCCAGCGCCAGCTCGACCCGATCGACCAGGGCGATGAGGTTGAGCAGCGCGCCCTGCGCAAACCGGACGCGCAGACGAGCCGTGCTGCGCTGCGCATGCGGCGTGGCGGGCACACCCTGTTCGCCGCCAAGCCATTCAAGCATCGCGTCGCGATCGATGGGTTTCCCCGCTTCGAAACGTGCGGCGGCGTGCTGCTGGATGAGTTGGCGCGCGAGAGCCGCCGACGCGGGGCAGGTGGATGAATAGGTGACACCCGTGGCGAGTTCGAGCGTGAGGCCCTGCGCATCGAGCACGGCCTCGATGCACACCGGGTATGCCCGCCAACCGGCGTTGTCGCTGCGCATGGCGGTGCGTCGCACGAGATGTTCGAAGCGTACGCACAGCCGCGCGCGGTCCGCGAGCCCATCGTGCGATTGCAGGCAGGCGTGCAGCAGGCGTTCCAGCACGATGCCATCGAGGGCTTTGTCGCGTGAGAAACGGCGCCTACGTAAGCCAGAGCGTGCGCCCGTGGCAACGGACCGTGCGCGAATGCCTTCATTGGGCCGACCCCACGGCGGGCGAGGAGATATTGCACGCCGTGCTGAAGGACGTAGGACTCGACCAGCGTCTGGCAACCTCGCGTCGCGGTCTCGACACCGAGTTGCACGGTTCGTCCAGCCGTCTATCCGGCGGCGAACTGCAACGCCTGCTGCTTGCCCAGGTGATCCTGCGTCCATAGCGGATGTTCGCGGGAGTCGGATCGCATCCCGGGGCAAGCGGTTGCCGCTTCCGCGCCCCGGCCGGGCAATCGCCGGCCAAGGCGCGTGAGCATCTTCGCCATCGACGTAGCGCTCAGTTTCCGCTGGAGCGGCCATCCATGCGGACGGCCGCCATGCCACGCGTGCCGTTGCCCGCACGCGAGGTCGGGGTCTCGCTGGACGTGCTGCGTTTCTTTCTGCGGCCCAGCGTGCGCAACGACACGGCGGTGATGCCACCGGCGGAGCCGGCACCACCCAGCACGAGGAGCAGGGTTCCGATACAGGCAGGACACATGGCAGGTCCTCCGGTCAGTGGTTGGAGCAGCAGGACGGCTTTCTTGCGACTTCGGGCCAGTCGCCGACGCCGCCGGGCAGCATGTCGAAGAAGTGCCAGAGCGAGCAGAAATCATCGCCGGGGCTGAACCCCGTGTCCGACACGCGGGTGATCGCCTCGCCATCACGCCGGAACACCGAGACGCCCGGCAGCCATCCGCCACTGTCGGACCGATAGCCCATATCCTTGGCGAAGCTGGTTCCCTCGTGGCTCACCATCGGGAATTTCCAGCCGCGGCTCTCGGCGAATTTCTGCTGCACGGCCGGACGGTCCGGGCTGGTGACGGCGAAACCGGCGCGCCGTACCACATGCTGGTGCAGGCCGTTGTATCCGTCGGCCCATAGCGTGCAGTACGAACAGGTAACGCCCATGTTGTGGATCACGATGAGATCCTCGCGGTCGCCGAAGAGTTCGGACAGACTCACCTTGCCGTCGATGGTGGCGAAGGCGTAGTCCTGCACTTTCTCCGGTTCGACTGTCGCGATGGTCTCGCGCATCTTTTCCCGGATGTCCGAGATCTGCCGGCGATAGTCGGCAAGCTTGCCGTTGACGTCTGTGTAGTTCATGGCGATGTGCTCCGGCGGTGGCTCAGCTGGCGTAGTCGATGCGGTGCTTCAGCCAGGCCATGGGGAAGTCCAGGCCATCCTCGTCGCGGCCCTTGGGCGCGATGTCGAGGTAGTGGTAGGCGGTGTTGAGCATGTCCACGCCGCGGCTGTAGGTGGAATAGGTGTGGAAGATCGCGTCGTTTTCCTTGCTGAAGGCGCTGATGCCTGGCAAGTCCTGGCTTTGGCTCTTCATCGGCCGGTAGTTGTACGACGCTTCGCCTTGCTCGATCGATTCCGGAGAAAACGACACGCCGTAGTCGTAGTTGAAATCGCTGCCCGCCGAAGACACCCATTTGAATGTCCAGCCGAACTTGCGCGCCTGCTCCTGCAGCTTGTGCAGCGGGGCGCGCGACACGGCAACGAAGGAGACATCGCGTGCCGCGAGGTGCGGGATGATGCCGTTGAAGTTGTCCGCCCAGAACGAGCAGCCTCGGCATCCGAGCTCCCAATCCGGGGCAAACATGAAGTGGTAGACGATGAGTTGGCTCTTCTCGCCGAACAGATCGGCCAGCGTTTCCTTGCCGTGCTCGCCGAAGAAGACGTACGGCTTGTCGACGCGCTCCCACGGCAGTTCACGGCGCTCGCGGCTCAGTTCGTCGCGCTGCTGCGTGAATGCCTTTTCTTTCGCGAGGAATTGCTTGCGTGCGGCAAGCCAGCTTTCGTGATCGACAACAGAATGATTGGCCATGACACCCTCCAAAGCGTGTTGTGATGCAGGTATGGACGTGGCACCCGTTGGCGCGGCGCGCTATGTCCTGCGCGTCGGACGCCGTGGCGCCTGCTTGTCCGGTTTTTTGGCGGAGGACGTCGGACGCGCCTTGCGTTCGTCGATATCCGCCAGGGTGGCGGCGAGCAGGTCGAACTGCTGCTGCCAGTACTTGCTGTAACGATTCATCCACACCGCCGCGTCGAGCAGCGGACCGGCATCGAGGCTGCATCGGCTGATGCGTCCCGTGCGCTCCTGCTGGATGAGGCCCGCGCGTACCAGCACCTGGATGTGGCGGGATACCGCTTGCAGCGAGATATCGAACGACGCGGCGAGTTCGGAAACGAGCAGGGCCTGGCCATCGAGTTGCTCCAGCACCTTGCGCCTCACCGGATCGGAGAGGGCGAAGAACACCTCATCAAGGCGTGCCTGCGCCAGATCCGGGTTCAGGCCGGCTTCGTCCACCACTTGCAGTGTCTGCTTGATATTCACCATGGTGGTTTAATATCAACAATATGATTGATTGTCAAGTGATACGTTGATTATTTCCCGGGAAATGGCCGTTTGCCGATGGAGAGAAACGCTGGTGCCGTCCCGCCCGGCGTGGCGGGCTCTTTCACGTCGCGCAAATCAGGGGGCCGGGTATCCTGCCGCCGTCCGTCGAGGGGTGCCGCCATGAGCGATCTCGCCGCCGCCAACGTCGCGCAACGATCCGCCTTTAGCGCCCGGCCGCGTGCCGTCGTTCTGCAACGCAAGTGCAGCTGTGGCGCGCACCACCACGGCGAGGGCGAATGCAGCCAGTGCGCCGGCAAGCACCACGGCGTGCAGCGCCAGCTCGCGATGGGCCACGCGAACGATGCGTTGGAACAGGAAGCCGATCGTGTTGCCGATCGCGTGATGTCCGGCGCCGCCTTGCCTTCCGGTGTCTCGGCATTGGCCATCCAACGCCAGGCAACGAACGTCGCCGCCGAAGGAGCGGAAGTTCCAGGCAGTGTGGAGCAAGCCATCGCCAGCGCAGGCCACCCGCTTCCCGGCGATGTGCGTCAGCCGATGGAACAGCATTTCGGCCACGATTTCTCAGCGGTCCGCGTGCACACCGATGCCACTGCGCGCGACTCGGCGCGCGACATCGATGCGCAGGCTTACACCGTCGGCCATGACGTGGTATTCGCCGCCGGTCGCTATGCGCCGCACACGCAGGAAGGTCGACACCTGCTGGCCCACGAGTTGACGCATGTCGTGCAGCAGTCGCAGGGCGCCATCGTGCAGCGCAAGGACGACAAGCCCGCCGCGCCGGACAAGAAAGATGGCGACAAGGATGCGGCGGCTAACACTCATGGTTGCGATGCGGACCGCAGCAAGCTGATCGGGTCGGCGATACAGCGTGCAGGTGAACTGGCCGACCGCGCACTGGCTGCATTGAATCGCGACTATCCCATGAGCTGGGAAGGCGCGGCCATGAATAGGCATTTCGGTCGCTTGCCGACAGACGCGCTGGATATCGTCAAGGATCGCTTCAAGCGCGCCAAGGCCCAGGCGGCTGGCGCAAGCTACACCTGCGCCAAGAGGGACGTAAAAAAGAGGGATGGCGGCAAGATCCTCGATCCCTGCGCCGAAGCCGAATGCCCGGGCAGCAAGATCACCCTCTACCCGCAGTTTGGTTCGGAAACCTGCAAGGACACCGGCGCCATCCTGCTGCACGAGGTCATCCACAACCTCGGCGGCTGCGGTGATACCGACCTCAAGGACAACGGTTATCCCAGTCTCCATCCGGAAGATAACGCTTACTCCTACGAGCACTACGCCGTGGATGTCGCCGCCGGTGCAAAGCCTCCCGATGCGCTGAAGAAGCGCGATCCCAGGGCGCCTAAAGGCGGTATCTAAGCGCGCCGTTCAAGCGGGAACGTAGGTCAGCCTGATCACATTCGCGACGATCACGTCGCTTGCCGTGAGGCGGAGCGGTGGTCGAGCACCCGCGAAAAAGGGCTTGCCGTAACCCAGCACGACAGGGTGGAGGTAGAGCCGATACTCGTCGATGAGGCCAAGGTCGGTCAGGCTTTGAGCGAGCTCCGGTCCGGCAACTTCGATCTCACCGGCATGTTCGGCCTTCAATGCGCGCATCGCCGCCTCGATGTCATCGGCGACAAGGGTGGCGTTCGGGCCGACCGACTTCAGAGAACGCGACACCACCCACTTCGGTTTGTCCCGCCATGCCGCGGCGTACTCGCGTTCGTCCGCATCCCACTCATGGGTGTCCTCGTCCCAGTAACGCATGACCTCGTACATGCCCCGGCCATACACCATGCCCGCCAGGTCGCGCACGCGCTCCGTGAAATGACGAAACAGCAAAGGATCAGGAGGCCCCATGCGCTGGTGATCGATATAGCCATCCAGGGACACGTTCAATTCGAAGACAAGCGTCGCCATGGAGTATCTCCATTCCGGTGAGTTGTCGCGGTGCGATGGCTAAGACAACGTCTGCGCACCGAGTTTCTTCTTTACGCCCTGGAGCGAACTTGTACGAGGCCAGTTTTCCAAAGTTTGGCGGTGTGGCCAGACCATGGGATTCCGAAAGCTGGGTTTGGCCAGCGGGCGTTTTGCCTTGGCGGACAAAATCAGCGCCTCCCTAGTCCGGCAGGCTGACCACCGGTACGAAGCCGCCGAAGATCATGCGCTTGCCATCGAAGGGCAGCTCGCTGGCGGCGTCCATGCGCGGATCTTTCATAACTTTTTCCATGCCAGCATCGCGGGTGGCCTTGTCGGGCCATTCGATCCATGAGAACACCACGGATTCGTCCTGCTTCGCCTGCACCGCGCGGCGGAAATCGGTGAGCTTGCCGTCGGGCACGTCGTCACCCCAGCACTCCACCACTCGGATGGCGCCAAACTCCACGAAAATGGTGTCGAAGGTACCGGCGTACTCGATGAATTTCTCGCGGTTGGCATTGGGTATGGCGATCACGAAACCATCGATGTAGGACATGGCAGTTTCCCCAGGTGGAGGGGCGGCCAACACGACCGCCTTCATGTATGCGACGAATGAACATGCGCGGAGTCGACACTGAACCGATCTTCGACCAGCCGTACATACATTGGTGTCATGCGCATATGTGGGCATGACCACCGCCCATGACTTCAGGCCCATGTACTACTGTTAACTTCGCACTATGGTTCACTCCAAGGTAACCGGCAGTGCGGGTGAGCCGTGGACGACAACACCAGCTATCTGAAGAAATTCCAGAAGGAGCTGTCCTCGGGCACCGTGTCGCTGGTGCTGCTGGCGGTGCTCGGGCAGGCGCGGCAGCCCATGTACGGTTACCAGATCGCGAAGCGGTTGGAGGATGTGGGCGAGGGCGTGCTGGCGGGGAAGCAAAGCGCGCTGTATCCCGTGTTGCGCAATCTGGAAGCGGCCGGACTGCTCGCCAGCGAGGTCGAGCCGTCGGTCAGTGGGCCGCCGCGACGCTATTACCGCATTACGAAGCCGGGGCGCGAAGTACTGCGCGACTGGGTGGATGCCTGGAACGCCACGCGCGATTCCGTCGATGCCGTCTTGCAAGGAGGGGTGTAATGAACGCACCACGCACGATCGCCGAGTATCTCAATCAGTTGCGGGCCGCCTTGCGCGGCGCGGATCCGGCGTTGGTCCAGGATGCGCTGTACGACGCGGAGGAACACCTGCGCGCCGAGCTGGCGGAAAACCCGCAGCGTAGCGAAGCGGAGATGTTGGCCCATGTGGTCGGCACCTATGGCGCACCCGAAGAAGTGGCGGACATCTATCGCGACCAGGAGATCAAGATCCAGCGCGCGCTGCGTCCGCCGCCGCCGCCCAAACGCCGTTCCGCACTGGGCCGCTTCTTTGGCGTGGCTGCGGATGCACGCACCTATGGCGCCTTGTTCTACATGTTGCTTTCGCTGGCCACTGGCATTTTCTACTTCACCTGGGCGGTCACCGGCATTTCGCTGTCGGCAGGTCTCTCCGTGTTGATCATCGGCCTGCCTTTCATCGTGCTGTTCTTCGGCAGCGTGCGCGTGTTGTCCCTGATGGAAGGACGCATCGTTGAAACCATGCTGGGCATGCGCATGCCGCGCCGCCCGGTATATGCCGCGCCGCAAGTGGGACTGATGAAGCGCATCGGCCGAATGTTCACCGACCTGCATACGTGGACGACCATCTGCTACATGTGGCTGATGCTGCCGCTGGGCATCGTGTACTTCACGCTGGCGGTCACCTTGCTGGCGGTGTCCGTCGCCTTCATTGCCTCGCCTGTCGCGCTGGCTTTCGATCACGGCGTGTTTGGCGATTGGTTTGTCGATGGCCAGCCGCTGATCAACTGGGGCACCGGTTTCCACGAGGTGGGCTGGTTCGATGTAGGCATCCTCTGCGTGATAGGCATCGTGTTGCTGTTCGCCACGCTGCATCTGGCACGCGCGCTGGGCATCATGCACGGCCATATCGCCAAGCACATGCTGGTGCCGCGGGAAGCGAACTGAGCGCCATCGACCGGCCCCGGGAGGCCAAGGCATGACCATGCTCGAAGCACTCGCCGGCGAATGGTCCGGCGACGAAGAGATCGCCACTACGCGCTGGGGGCAGGGTGGGCCGGCTACGGGTTTCATCAAGGCCAGGATCGACCTTGGTGGCCGGGCCCTGGTCCAGGATTACCGGGAAGAGCGCGACGGCAAGCTGTCCCTGCAGGCACACGCCGTTTTCGTCGCGGGTCCCGAGCACGATCAATACAGCCTGTACTGGTTCGACAGCTACGGTTTCGTCCCCGGTGCTCCCGCGCCCGGACTGTGGGATGGACAGCGTCTCACCTTCGTGCGCAGCTCGCCGCGTGGACAGACACGGCACATCTACGCGTTCGAAGGCGAGGATGTGCTGACGCTACGCCTCGAAAGCTCGTTCGATGGCGGCGTGAGCTGGGAGCGCGTGATGGATGGGCGGTATCGGCGCGTTGCCGGGTAGACGAAATGCTTCTGTGGGAGCGCACCCTGTGCGCGACAGCTCCACGGCGGCAAGGTCATGGCTCTGCGGTCGCGCACTAGGTGCGCTCCCACAACTGCGGGGCCGGCAAGTGCTTCTATAGGAGCGCACCCAGTGCGCGAAAAGCCTGCGGAGCATTGAAGCCGCAGTCTGCGAACGCGCATTGGGTGCGCCCTGCAAGGAGCGGCGTGGTCAGCTAAACGAGCTGCAAGTCCCGAGGCCGCGCGTCGGGGAATACGGCCTGCAATTGACTGCCGGACAACCCCCACGTACGCGCCAACAGGCCACCGAGCATGTCGCGGTAGTTGGTGAGCACCGGATAGTCACGGTTCTGCAGCAGGGTCTGCGCGCTGATGGCTATCTGCTCGCCGGCGATGCGTCCGCCGTTGATCTTGCCGCCCAGCACCCAGTAAACCGTGCCGTGCCCGTGGTCCGTTCCCTTGTTGCCGTTTTCGCGGAAGGTGCGGCCGAATTCGGAGACGACGACCACCACGGTGTTGTTCCACTCATCGCCCAGCGCATCGGCATAGGCGGCGAGCCCCATGCCGAGGTTGGCGAGATTGTTGGCGAGCGGCCCTGTAGTGTTGCCCTGGTTGACGTGCGTATCCCAGCCGCCCACATCGACGAAGCCCAGCCGGTACTGATCGCGCATCATCGTGGCGATGCGTTGGGTCTCCGCGGCGAAGTTCTTCGCATTCGGCGCGCCGCGGTTCGCCTTCATCATCTCGTCCTGCAATTCCCTGGAGACGGTCTGGCGAAGTTCCAGTCCGTCCGAAGCAGCCGAAGCAAGCGAAGTATCCTTGTACATCCCTGCGAGAATGCCGGCCTGGCGCGTATCGAATACGGGCTTGGTGTTGCCGCGCAGCGACAGGTTGGGAATGTCGTGCGAGGCGCCCTGGAATGTCAGCGGCAACGCATCGGTGAAGGCGATGGAAGGCACGCTGCGCATCTGACCGGAAAGGCGCGCCATGAAACCCGAGCGGTAATCGCTGCGCTGGTTGCCGGCTTGGCCGGATTCGATGTTGTCCTGTGTTTCGAAATGGCTGCGCGAGAGGTCGTCGGTGCCGGCAAAAGGCACGAAGGCTACCTGCCGTTTCTGCCACAGCGGATAGATGGAATCGCGCAGTACGGGGTTGAGTCCCCACTGGCCGTCGAGCGCGATGGCGCTGTTGGCGTTGCTCGCATCCGGCCTGGCAATAGCCAGCGTGGGGCGCGATTCGTAGTAGAAGTCGCTGCCGCAGGGCACCAGCAGGTTGTTGCAGTCGTAGCCGCCACGCAGGAATACCAGCAGGAAGCGCGGCGCACTGGCAGGCCCCGCAAACAGCCGTCCGGAGAACGAAAGCGCCGGAGCGGCCAGGGCGCTGGCTGCGGCGGCACGGAGGAAATCGCGTCGCTTCATGGATGGACCTCAGCGATAGTTGAAGTCGGGCGAGGAGAGCAGGAACGTATTCCACTCCTGCTGCGAGGTGGCCTTGGCCAGCGCGTCGCGCGTGGGCGCACTCAGGTAGGGATCGAACGTGTCGTAGTAGAGGCGGGTGGTGAGCATCGGAAAATCACCGCCGTTGCGCGGCAGGCCTTCGGGCGTCAGCAGGCGGTTGTTGCCGGTGCCGATCGCGCCGGCGATCTCGAAGCGTTTGGCCATCTGTCCGGAACTGGACCATCCGCTTGCATCCAGCGGCCAGCCGTCTGGCGTCAGTCGTCCAAACACCGGCTCGCCGAGCTGGTTGAGCCAGTTGATCAGGGGCTTGGCGTTGGCCAACGGCTTGCCGTCGTAGGCCACGCGTACCGAGGACACCACAAACTGCATCGGGTCCTTGAACTTCTTCCCGTAGCTGGTGGAAAGCTCCTTGGATTCGAGCATGGTGCGCATCACTTCGGCGATATCACCGTCGGTGCGCTGGAAGGTATGCGCCATCTTTGCCACCAGCGCGGGCGGCGGATCGTCCGCCACGAAATAGGCGGCCAGCTTCCGTGAGATGAACTGCGCGCAGGCGGGTTGGCGGGTGATCAGTTCCACGGCCTGTTCCACCTCGTTGAAACCCGAGCCCCGGATCTTCTGGCCCAGCAACACCTTGTCGCTGTAGTCATGGCGCATCGGGTTGAATTCGAACAGGCCGTTGCGCACGAACTGGGCGGCGAAGCGCGGATGCCGGTCCAGCACGGGCCGGTCGCGCAACGGGGCTACGCCCGAGCCAGTGAGGATCAGCGCGAGCTGCTGCACGTCCTGTTGCGTGTAACCGGAGCCCACGCCTAGCGTGTGCAACTCCATCAGTTCGCGCGCGTAGTTCTCGTTGACATGGCCCTTGGCGTTCTGCGCATTGTCGAGAAACTCCATCATGGCCGGGCTTTGCAGCGTCGCCATCACCAGGTCGCGGAACTTGCCGAGCGCGTGCGGGCGGATGGATTCCTGCGCATAGTCGGCGGCCACCCAGCGCACTCGCCCCTTGGCGCCATAGATACTGAAGTGGTTGAGCCAGAACCACACCATCTGCTCTTTCAGCTGGTTCGGTCCATAGATGGCGTGCAGCAGTTCAATCTGTTGCGCCTGCTGAAGCAGCAGGTTGGCATGCTCCTGCTGTGCCTTCTTCGCGGCGGTCTTGTCGTCGCCATCGGGCATCGCCTTGAGCTTCTCCTGCTCGTCGCGCAGGCCGGCCAGTAATTGTCCGGTCGGCGTGCTGGCTACCTCGAAGCCATTGATCAACGCCTGGATCTGCGGAGGCAGGGCATCGCTCCCCTTGTCGTCCAGCTGCTGGTCGAGATAGCGCGAGCGGCCCAGGTCGCGATAGCGCGCCACCGTGGCGCTGTCCAGATCGAACCCGTCGCGCCGGAGCCAGTCGACGTCGTCCTGCGATAGCGCCTGAGGAGAGCGGGCGATCGCGGCGCCGGGTCCGATGGCGAGTACCAGGGTGGCGGCGGCCAGCAGGGGCCGAAGGGAGCCGTGGGTGGGCTTCGTGGCTACACGCATGCGTCTGGGCTTCCGGTGGCGGGCGAACGATGGCCGTGCTGGGCACTGTTAACGCGGCAGCTCGTACCCGGCTTACCGGAGGCCGGGGGATATTTGACGGGGATTCATGCGGGTGGCCAGCTGCACCGGCGGGTCGGTCGCCAGGGCGGCTAAAACTCGTCGACGATTTCGACGACGGCGCCCAGCAGAGAGGCTTCCACTTCGGTCACGGCGCGTACGGCGTCCGCGTGGAGGTTGTCGGAAGCCAGCACTTCGATCAGGAACAGATCGCTGCCGTTGTCGTCCACCAGTTCGCTCGAACTGGAATCATCGCGCAGGTAAGACGCCGGCTCCTCCAGCTCCTCCACGCGCTCGATGCCGTCGATGCCATGGAGTGTGCTGAGCAGGGCATCCGCGTCGTCGCGGCTGCCGGTCATGCGGATGCGGATGGTGGGCACGGTTGGCGGATCCCTGTAGACACGAGGTTATGCTGGCGCAGCAGATGTTCAGGGCAAGTGATCGGCGAATGCTGGGCTAACATTCGCGCATCGATCGAGGAGATTGCCGTGCCGAAGATTTACGACCGCGCCTATTTCGACAAGTGGTATCGCCATCCCGACCATTCGGTCGCCTCGCCCGGCGAGCTGCGGCGCAAGGTGGCGATGGTGGTGGCGCAGGCGGAGTACTACCTGGGGCGCCCCATTCGCAACGTGCTGGACGTCGGCTGCGGCGAAGGCGTGTGGCGTGCGCCGCTGCGGGCACTGCGGCCGGGCGTGCATTACCAGGGCCTGGATGCCAGCGAATATGCGGTCGCCCGTTTCGGCCGCAGCCGCAACATCGGCCTCGCGCGTTTCGGCCAGCTGGAATACCTGCGGTTCGATCATCGCTTCGACCTGATCGTCTGCACGGATGTGCTGCATTACCTGAAGCCCGCGGAAATGCGCGCGGGGCTCGCCGGCATCAGCGATATGCTCGAAGGCGTGGCCTTCCTTGAAGTTTTCACCAGTCGCGACGGCGTGGACGGCGACATGGAAGGTTTTCATTCGCGCACGCCGTCGTGGTATCTGCGCGCTTTCGCGCAGGCCGGGCTGATGCCGTGCGGTTCGCATTGCTACCTGGGGCCGAGGTTGGAGCGCCGCATCGCTGCGCTGGAGCGGGCGCAGCTGTCTGCATGAGGGCGGGCTGCAATCGCGCACTGCGTGAGCTCCTGCAGTAGCCCTGAGATTTCCGGCTGGTCGTTCCCGCTGTTGTGGGGCCAACCCTGTGCGCGACAAACCTGCGGAGCCGTGAATACGAGGCGCCGCGGTCGCGCACAGGATGCGCTCCCACAATATCCAGGCAGGTACGGTCTTTGCCGTTGTAGGAGCGCACCCAGTTCGCGATAGGTGCATCCCGCAGCGGGACCAGGTGAAGCGGCAAGAAGGTGGACTGCGATCGCGCACTGGGTGCGCTCCTGCAAGGAGCCGACCGCTCAGATCTCGAGGTGCGCCCGCAACGCCACGAATCGTGCGGGGCCGCGGTCGCGGTTGTAGCCAGGGTTGCGGACGTACTGCAGGTCGGGGCTTAGCGTAAGGTGCTTGAACGGCGAGTAGCTGTAGTAGGCCTCCACGATCTGCTCATGCCCGTAATTCAGCCGGCCGTCGCCGAGCACGAAGCCTTCGCCGCCCAGTGCGAGATAGTCGCGATGAGCGGGCGAGAGGCCATCGATGGCGACCGCGATGGACAGATGGTCTTGCGGCCGCGCCCAGTGTGCGCCAGAGAGCTGGAATCCCCCGCTGAGCGAGCGATCCACTTCGGTGAACACGAAGGACTCGGTGCGGCCGTCGTTCCATCCGGCGCGCATGAAGAGGCCCGTATCACCCTGGTCGGCCAGTGGAAGTTCGCCGTTCGCCGCAAAGCCGTATTTGTGGCGGCCGCGCGCATCGTCCGCGACGATGTCGGGCGGGTTGGCGGTGGCGATGGCCTCGGCGATCGCGTCGCGATAGATGCCCATGTGCGCGTCGTTGCGGAAGGTGAGCAGCCGCAACGCCCATCCATCGGCTTGTGGCTGCAGGGTCAGCTCAAGCTGCTGTCCGTTGGAATCGCCCAGCGACGAAACCAGCTTCTGGCCATTGGCTTCATACGGCATGCGATACATGCCGTAGCGCAGCGTCCATGTCGGATTGACCCACGCGATCATCACGCCGTCGGTATAGCCACGCGTGTCGGCGGCGAAGTCCCAGGCCGTGCTGTTGAACAGCGACCAGTCCATGAATTGCGTGCGCGTGCCACCGGCGTAACGGTTCTTGTCGAAGTCGTCGCTCACGGCCATCTTGCCGATCTTCACGTCGATGCGCTGCGTGGCTTCCTTGCCGCGCAGCTGATCCTGCGCGCGCTCCACGTCGTCGGTCTCCTCACCCAGCGGCAACGACCAGCGCAGGTAGCGCCGCGCGACATAGGGCTTCTTCGGTAGTCCCGCGCTACCCGAACGGATCACGTCACCGTTGGTGAGTCCGCCCAGGCCGGTGGCGCCGGAGACGCCTTCGCCCTTGAACATTTCCACGTCGAAGTAGAACTGAAGGTGCAGCGGCAGGTTCACGCCGAAGTAGGCGCCGAAGGTATGCGAACGCTCGGTGTCGCCCTGTGCCCTCAGGCTCAGTTCGCTCGCGTAAGGCGAGTGCAGCGAATACTGGTGTTGGTCGATGAAGGTGTATTGCGCGCCGAGCCACTGCGGGATGAAGAGCTTGTCTTCATCGGCGCGCGACATCAACGGGATGGCGGCCACGCAGGCGGCCAGGAGGAAATGCAAGTTCTTCATTGCTCAGTCCGTGCAGGGGCACGGAGTGAGCGGACATCAAGCC
>Ga0335083_10006366_pt1 | contig 14760 bp, 13 predicted proteins | sample Lox_Sample_42_FD_206716 | JGI IMG/M metagenome (GOLD analysis project Ga0335083, IMG submission 206716) | Soil microbial communities from Loxahatchee National Wildlife Refuge, Florida, United States - Lox_Sample_4.2 | ecosystem: Environmental > Terrestrial > Soil > Wetlands | place: USA...
ACGGCTCCGCGCAGCACTATCCGATGCCGGCGCCCGATCGGCCGTTCGACCAATCGACCGTCATCGGCTGGCACAGCCACTACGATCGCATTGCGGCGAAGCTGAACACCGTCGCCCGGGCGCAAGCCGCCTCGACCTTGTCCTATGGCGCGGCGGAAATCGCTCCCGCCGGGATCGCCGACTATCTCGCGCACTACCCGGTGACGAGCTTTGCCGTGGCGCGCGGCGATACCATCCTCTCCGAGCACTATCTCTATGCCCGCACCGACAAGGATCGCTTCCTGTCCAACTCGATGGCGAAGTCGATCACCGGTCTGCTGGTCGGCATCGCCCTCTCCGAAGGCGCGATCCGCTCGCTCGACGATACCGCCGAAGCCTACGTGCCCGAGCTCGCCGGCACGGCGTATGGCGCGACGCCCATCCGCGCCCTGCTGCACATGGCCTCGGGCGTGCAGTTCAGTGAGACATACCTCCCGGGCAGCGACATCCTGAAGCTGCAGGCTGCCCTGTTGTGGCCCGGTGCGGTCGGCGTGCCGGCCGCGTTGAAGCCGTTCGACACCCGGATCGCGGCGCCCGGCACGCGCTTTTCCTATTCGAGCGCCGACAGCGAGGTGCTGGGCCTCGTGGTGAGCCACGCCACTCATCAGACGCTCGCCGCCTATGCCAGCGCACACCTGTGGCGGAAGCTCGGCGCGGAAGCCGATGCCGCGTGGGCGGTCGACCCGACCGGCCAGGAAGTCGCTTATTGCTGCTATGTCGCCACTCTGCGCGATTGGCTGCGCCTCGGCCTGATGCTGGCGCATGACGGGGCCTGGAACGGGCAGCAGATCGTGCCGCGGCAATATCTGCTCGACGGCACGACGATTGCCGCGGGCGACGACTATCTCCGACGCGGCGAGGCGGGTTACGGCTACCAGATGTGGCTGCTGCCGGGCGGCGGACGGACCTTCGCGCTGGCCGGCCGCTTCGGCCAATGGGTGTTCGTCGATCCGGCGAAACGCCTGGTCATGGCGCAGACGGCGGTCGAGATGCAGACGGGCGAGGACGCGCCGGCATCGGCGACCTTCAAGCTCTGGCGCGCCCTGGTCGGCGAGGTGAACTGAGACGCCCAGCTGCGTCGACGACCGCTTTCGCGGGGGACGAGAAGATGGCCATGTTCACCTCGTTCGACGAGGAGACGGCGCTGGAGAAGGCCGCGGCGTTCACACCGCCTGCAACGGGATATTAGGTCGCACCAGGAGAGGCCTTCAGCGGGGTGAATCGGAAATTCGTTCACAACCCGTAAACATCCCCGCTTCGCGGAACGCTGTAGCGATTCGCCCGACGCTGGGGAGGCTCGGGCCACATGAAGGACAATCGTCGCAAAGCCGTCGCGGCTTGTATCGTCACGGCTTGGCTGTGCTTTACCGGGATCGCATCGGTTCAAGCGCAGGGATTGGCGCAATGCCGGGTCGGAGACCGGGTGGCGGCATCCTTCGGCACGCAATTGCTGCCCTCCGTGGTCGTCGCGGTCGATCCTTCTCAGCCTTTTCCCTGCCGGGTTCATCCGCTGGGCTACGTCAACACCATGGATACGTCGTTCAAGCCGTCGATGCTGGCGCCGATTTCGGCTGCCACCTCGCCGCCGGGTGGTATCGCGAACGATCCGTATCTCACCGGCGGCCAGGCGGCGCCCAAGCCGATCGCGGCGTTTCCGGGATCCTATCAGTGCTTCGCCTTCACGGGCGGTCGGCTGTCGCCGCGGCTCGCGCTCAACTTCACCATCCTCGACGGCAACTACTATCGAGATGTTTCGGGCGGTAGCGGTCGATACCTCTTCAACGCGGATTCGGGCCTCATGAAGTTCGACGGCGGTGCGCTCGACGGCCAGTACGCGACCTACCAGCAGCCGACGACGCCCCCCAGCAAGAACCAGCCGCCGCGCGTCGTCTTCAAGGTCTCGGGCGACACCTGCGACCTCAAGATGTGATCAAGCAAGACCGGAGGAAGCTCGAGATGAAGACCATTGCAACGATTGCCAGCGTCGGCCTGCTGGCCGCCCTGGCGCCCGCCGTTCAGGCGCAGTCGATCTCCAAGCAGGGATTCAATTTCAATCCGCCGCCCTGTCCGGGCCGATCGACCGGCACAACCATCCAGACGAACAAGTTTTCCGATGGCTCGCCGCTGCCGTCCTGCGGCGGCCGCGAGCAGACCGGCAACGTGATCAAGACCTACGAGCTCGTCTGGACGGGCCACGTCTGGGCCGAATACACGCCGTCGGTCAAGACGACGACCCTGGCCCCTCCACCGGCTCCGGCGGCGCCGGTCGCAGCGCCCGCCCATGCCCCGTCGACGACGCCGACCCTGTCGTCGTCGCTCGTCAGCACGCTGCCGGAAGGCAGCTTCAACGGCACGCCGGTCGTTCTCTATCAAGGCAACTGGGTGTCGCTCGTCGCCTCGGGAGGCGGCAACTTCGCGACGCATCTCGTTGCGTCCGGCGGCGGCAATCTGGTCGCTTCGGGTGGCGGCAATCTCGTCGGGCCGAGCGGCGGCACCTACACCGTTCAGTCCGTCGGCAGCGGCGGCCAGGTCCATACCTCAGCCGGCGTGATCATGCTGAACGCGGCCAATGTCACCAAGTACAAGCAGGCCATGGGCATCCGCTGAGGGGACGCACCGCGTCGGACGTAACCCATGAACGGGCACGACGCCGTGCAGGGGGTCCTCATGACCCTTTTCATGGTCTGGTGCTGGTCGATCCTGCTCCGCATCGTGCGCGCCGGCAGGTTCGGCTACCGCTCCCAGCCGCCGCTCACGCGGCAGGACCATCCGGTGTGGTTCTGGTTGGTCGTCACGGTGCTGTTCGTCAGTTTCCTGATGGCCACCCTCGGCGGCATCGCCACGGTGTGGCGCGCCTTCACGATGTGAACCGCAAGCTTCGGTCGATGACCTCGCCAAGCCGTAACGGCAGCAGCAGGGGTCACCCTCGTGCCGCCGGCCATCGCCACGATCGCGAGGTCGGCGCGCAATTGCTCGGCACGCCGGCGCATGCTCTCCAGGCCGCGGCCGCCATGCCGCCGCGCAAGGTGTAGGTGGAGCGCCAATCCTGTAAGCTGAGCCTCCCGCCAATCGGGGAGGCAATATGCGCTGGAGACCGCTCGCTGTTCTTCTGATCCTGTCGATCGCGCTCACCGCCTGCGCCCATCAGCCGCCACCGACCAGCGGGGCGCCGCTGCCCGGTTTCATGATCGGGCTGGCGCATGGCTACATCTCGCTCCTGTCGCTGATCGCGAGCCTGTTCGCCGAGGTGCGCATCTATGAATATCCCAACGCCGGCTTCTTCTACGATTTCGGCTATGTGATCGGTGTGGCTGCGTTCTTCGGCGGCGGTGGCAAGACTTACACCTACGTTCGCCGGCCACGCTGACGTGGTGCCGAAACGTGTCGTCATCTGCGGCGGCGGGGCGATCGGGACGTCGATCGCCTACTTCCTCGCGCGCCGCGGGGCGCGGCCGGTCGTGATCGAGCGGCATGAGGTGGCGGGATCGGCGTCCGGCAAGTCGGGTGGGTTCCTGGCGCTCGACTGGTGTCGCGGCACGGCCCTGGATCGGCTGGCGCGGCGCAGCTTCGAGCTGCATGCGCAGATCGCCGAGGAACTGGGCAATCCCTGGGGATACCGGCGGCTCACCACCTACGCGGGGCATGCGATGGAGGGCGCCGCTCACGAAGGCGGAGCGGCCGCGCTGCCGTGGCTTTCGCCGGGCGTAGAGATCACCGGCCGGATCGGTTCTCGCCAGACGACGGCTATCGTCGAGCCGCGCGCGTTCACCACCGGCATGATGCGGGCGGCAGAGGAGAACGGTGCGACGCTGCGGATGGGAACGGTCAGTGGTCTGCTCCGCGATTCGCGCGAGGCGGTGCGCGGCGTCGAGTTCGAAGATGGCGAGACGGTCGAAGGCGATGCCGTGGTCATTGCCATGGGCCCGTGGTCGTTGCTGGCCTCGCAGTGGCTGCCGTTGCCGGCGGTCTATGGCTTCAAGGGGCACAGTCTCATTTTCCGGACGGGCGACGCCATTCCCGCCGAGGCGCTCTTCCTCGAATATCAGGAGAGGCGCGGCGAGGTTCTGACGCCCGAACTGTTCTCGCGCGCCGACGGCACGACGTGGATCTGTGCCATCTCCAGCACCTCGCCATTGCCGATCGATCCCGCGCAGGTGAGGGCGGACGAAGGCGCGCATCGGCGTCTTGAACTCCTGTGCCGGTCGCTGTCGCCAGCGCTGGCGGACGCGCCGATCGTGGCGCACCAGGCCTGCTTCCGCCCCGTGACCGAGGATGGTCTGCCAATGATCGGTGCGGTGCCGGGCATCGAGGGCGCTTACGTCGCCACCGGCCACAGCGTCTGGGGCATGCTCAATGCGCCGGCGACGGGCGAGGCGATGGCCGATTTGATCCTCGATAACGAGGCGAAAACGGTCGATTTGTCCCCGTTTTCCGTGAGCCGAGGTCTGCGTGCGCGTCGCGTCGAATTGCGCTAGACTCATCCGGGTCCTGGATCGCACGCCGCGCGACAGGCCATTAGCCAGAGTAGGCCAGTTACTTCTGGTAACGGCTAAAAAAGAATTTTTTAACGGGCGCGGCGGCCGCAAGCCCGACTTTTCCTCACGGGAGTGAACCATGGCTGAGTTCGATCTGGTCGTGCGCGGGGGAACCGTCGCCGATGGCACGGGCGCGGGCACGCGCGAGGCCGACGTCGCGGTGAAGGACGATAAAATTTTTGCTGTCGGCAAAATCTCCGGCAGCGGCGCCGAGGAGATCGATGCCAAAGGCCTGCTGGTCACGCCGGGCTTCGTCGACATCCACACGCACTATGACGGCCAGGCGACCTGGGATTCGCGGCTGCAGCCCTCGAGCTGGCACGGCGTCACCACAGCGGTGATGGGCAATTGCGGCGTCGGCTTTGCGCCGGTGAAGGTCGAGGACCGCCAGCGCCTGATCGAGCTGATGGAAGGCGTCGAGGACATTCCGGGGGCCGCGCTCGACGAGGGCCTCAACTGGTCGTGGGAATCGTTCGGCCAGTATCTCGACGCGCTGGAGGCTCGGCCGCGCGACATGGATCTGGGCGCCCAGCTGCCGCATGGCGCGCTGCGCGTGTTCGTGATGGGCGAGCGCGCGGCCAGACTGGAAGAGGCGACACCGGAAGAGGTGGCGCGCATGCGGGCGCTCACGACCGAGGCGATGAAGGCGGGCGCTCTGGGCTTCTCGACCTCGCGCACCCTCAACCACCGCACGGTGAAGGGCGATCCGACGCCGTCACTGCGCGCTTCGGAAGCCGAGCTGCTGGGCATCGCGCTCGGCATGAAGGATGCGGGCTCGGGCGTGATCGAGTTCATCTCCGACTTCAACACGCCGAACCCCGAGAGCGAGTTCGAGATGATCGACCGCCTGCTGCGCGCAAGTGGCCGGCCGTTCTCAGTGTCGCTGGCGCAGCGCCACACGCGGCCCGACGGCTGGCGTCGTTTGCTCGGCCTCGTGGAGGGGCTCGCGGCCAAGGGACATTCGGCCAAGGCGCAGGTGGCGCCGCGGCCGATCGGCGTGCTGCAGGGCCTGCAGGCCTCGCGCATCCCGTTCTCGATGTGCGCCTCGTACAAGGCGATCGCCTCTAAGAGCGTCGCCGAGCGCCTGGCGATCATGCGCGATCCATCGTTCCGCGCGAAGCTGCTCGAGGAGTCGCACATGCCGCTGCGCTCCGACATGGCCGCGCGCCTCACCGACTACGACCGCATGTTCCCGCTGGGCGATCCGCCGAACTACGAGCCCGACGAGCAGAGCTCGCTCGGCGCCCAGGCCCGGCGCGAGGGCCGCGATCCGCGCGAGGTCGTGTACGACTATCTGATCGAGGGCGAGGGCAGGAACTTCATCTTCGCGCCCTTCGCCAACTTCGCGGCCTACAATCTCGACTGCTGCAGCGAGATGATGCAGAGCCCGCACACCTTGATCGGTCTCGGCGATGGCGGCGCCCATGTCGGCATCATCTCCGACGGCTCCTTTCCGACCACGCTGCTCTCGCACTGGGGCCGCGACCGCAAGAGCGGCCGGCTCGACGTGTCGTGGCTGGTCAAGCGCCAGACCCAGGACAATGCGAAGGCCGTCGGCCTCAACGATCGCGGCGTGATCGCGCCGGGCTACAAGGCCGATCTCAACGTCATCGACTTCGACCGCCTCGGCGTCGAGGCACCTGTCATGAAGTGGGACCTGCCGGCGGGCGGCAAGCGGCTGCTGCAGCGCGCCAAGGGCTATCGCGCCACGATCGTCTCGGGCGCGGTGACTTATCGCGACGGCGAGGCGACGGGCACGCTGCCCGGCAAGCTGGTGCGCGGACCGCAGGCGCTCTAGCTGCAGTACATCGACTACAAAGGGCAGCGCGCGGCCTATCGCGAATGGGGCGAGGGGCCGCCGCTCGTGCTGTTGCATGGCGGCGGCGCATCGAGCGCGCTGTGGACCAAGGTCGCGGCCTTCCTGCCGCAACGGCGCCTGATCGCTCCCGATCTGCTGGGCTGCGGCGAGACGGCGATCGTGCCCGACCTCACGCACGATCTGCAGGCCGAGCTGGTGAGCGAGGTCATCACTGCGACAGTCGGTGGCGCGGTCGATGTGGTCGGCCATTCCTATGGCGGCGCGACGGCGGTGCGCCTGGCGATCGATCATGCGCCGAAGGTGCGCTCGCTGGTGCTGATCGAGCCGATCCTGACCTGCCTGCTGCGCGAGGCCGGCGATCCGTTCTACGAGGAAAGCGTCGCGGTGAACCGCTTCTTCGTGGCCAGCGTCGATGCCGGCAAGTCCGAGGAGGCCTGGCGCGCCTTCCTCGATGCGCGCAATGGCGAAGGCACCTGGGCCAGGCTGTCGGACCGGCGCAAGCAAGACTTCCTCGTGCAATCGCCGCGGGCGCGCGAGACGGCGTCCTCCAACCTGACGAACCGCACCACCTTGGCCGAGTGCGCCAACCTCAGGGTGCCGGTGACGATCGCCTGCGGCGGTGAAACGACGCCGGCCGACCGGCGGACCAGCGAAGTCCTGCGCGATGCCCTCAAGGGCGCGCGCTACGAGATCATCCCGGGCGCGGGACACATGTCGCCGCTCAGCCATCCCCAGGAGATCGCGCGCCTCATCCAGGGCTCGGCCGAACGTCCATTGATCATAATGGGTGGCGGAGGCGCGCAGGCGTAGACTCCCCGTCGCTCGAGTTGGGCATTCGGAGTTCGCTCATGGCCAAGCCAGGGACAGCCGGCCTTAAACGGACCGTTTTTGAACCGTTTAGGCACCGTTTTCGACCGTTTATCGGCGGGGCCGACAGCGCGAAAATGCCGTGGGATCAGGCTTTTCACGCATCGGCGCTCGCCAACACCGTTTTAAAACGGTGAAAAACGGTCGAAACGGTCGCGGCCCTTCATTCGCTTTCTCGACGGGCGACTACTCGGCGGGCTTGTGCGCGGACGGTAGCGCACTGTCCGACCGCAGCCGCCGGAAGCGCGCGAGGTCGGCTTCGGGATGGATCAGGATCAGGGAAATCACGCCGCCCGCGACCACGAGCAGGCCGGCGAGCAGGAAGCCGTGACGGAAGCCTTCCGCCGGATCGCTGCCGGCATCGACGATGTGACCCATCAGCCAGGGCGCGATCAGGCCCGCGGTGCTGAAGAGCGCGTTGCTGATGCCGAGCATGGCGCCGCGCTGGCGCACCGGGCTGATCTCGCCGACCAGGGTCGGGCCCATGGCGAAGGCGATGCTGCAGACGGCGAAGGCCGCCATGACCAGCGGGATGTGCACCCACTGCGTCGTGACCTTGGCCAGCAGGAGCATGGCGATGCCCGAGACGATGACGCTGCCGGCGGCGGGAAGCGCGCGCGTGATCCTGCTCGACAGGCCTTGATCGCGCAGCCGCTCGGAGAAGTAGCCGACGGTGGGCGAGAGCACGACCTGCAGGATCGGGGGCAGGGTGAGGACCCAGCTCATCTCGGCAGGCGTGAAACCGCTCGCCTTGACCAGGAACGACGGCACCCAGACGACGGCGAGCGCCAGCAGCCAATAGGCCGCGAAGCCCGCCAGCTCGACGCCGATGAAGGTGCGCGAGGTGAGCAGCGTCCAGTAGGAGACATGCTCCGGACCTTCGGTGGCCGCTTCGGTCCGGTGCGCGTCGAGCGGTCCTTCCTCGCCGACGGCCAGCCACACGGCAAGCCAGACGAAGCCCACGACGCTCAGGAAGCCGAAGGCGACGTGCCAGCTCCACGAGCGGATGATCCAGCCCAGCAATGGCGTGGCGAGCGCGACGCCGATCGCGGCGCCGACCGAGACGAAGCTCGTCGGGAAGGCGCGCTTGTCGTCGGCGAACCATTTGTAGACGGCGTGAAGGGCGACGGGATAGGCGGGCCCTTCGCCGGCGCCGAGCACGATGCGGCTCGCGACGAGCGCCGTGAACGAGGCGAGGAAGATCATCGGCATCAGGCTCGCGGCCCAGATGAAGGCCATGACGGCGAGCACTATCTTCGTCGACACGCGATTGACGATGAAGCCGACCAGCACGGCGGAGATCGAGAACAGCAGGAAGAAGGCGCTGCCGATCTCGCCGAACTGCTCGTGCGTCAACTTGAGGTCCTTCATGATCGGGCCGGCGGCGAGGCCCACCACTCCCTTGTCGGCGAAGTTGATCATCATGAACGTCACCGTCATGACCACGATCAGCCAACCGCGGCGGTTTGCAGCCATTTCTTCCTCCCCTTCGTGCTGTCAGCCTTGTTCGCCGATCAGCGTTCGTATGGCACCGGCCAGTCCCCGGATCCGCGGTCCGATCTCGCTCTCGAGCTGGCCCGGCCGCAGCCTGAAGGCCGGGATGCCGCAATTGAGGGAGAAGACCTGGCGCGAGCTTGCTGCGTGCAGCAGCGGCGCCGCGACCGCATGGATCGAGGCCATGTATTCGCCGAAGCAGGTCGCGAAGCCGCGCTCGGCGCAATCGCGGATGCCCGCGCGATATCTGTCGCGGAAGGCGGCCCAGAGTTCGCCGTCTTCGGCCCTCAGGCGCTTCTCCAGAAGCGCGATGTCGCTCGGCGGCAGCAGTGCGGACGCGGCGCGTCCCATCGCGGTCATGACGACGGAGATCGGCAGGCCGATGTCGGGAACGTGCGGCCCGACATTGCCCGAGCGCGCCGTCTCGACATAGACCATCGAGGTGCCGTCGAGCAGGCCGATCGAGACCGTGCCGCGCACGCTCTCGGCCAGTTCCTGCATCAAAGGCCGCGCGGCCTGGCGGAACGGCATGCCGGCGAGCAGCGGACGGACCAGCCGGAGCGGCCGCGCACCGAGCCGGTACTTGGCGGTCTCGGCGTCGAAGCTGAGATAGCCGAGCTCGGTCAGCGTGTAGGTGAGCCGCGCCACCGTCGGGCGGGGAATGCCGGTGCGCGCCGAAAGCTCGAGGTTGCCGAGTGCGACCGCCTCGAGGCCGAACGCCTCCAGCACCACCAGCCCCTTGGCCAGCGTCGTGGCAAAGCCGGCCTCGCCCGCGCTTTCAGCGAGCACCGTCTCGGCGGACGGGGACGGAACCAGGGTCGGCTTGCGCCGGGCGGCCGATTGCATGGTCCGCCATGTTGTCAAATATCAGCCTATATGTCCACTATGTGGACATACGAAACCGGCCTCTTACGACAGCGCCACCGGCAGCGATTCCAGTCCGCGCAAGGTGAAGGTCGGGCGATGAACCGGCGTGCCGGCGAGGTCGATGTGCCCGAAGCGGCCCAGCAGGGCCTGCAGGGCGATCTGGCCTTCCATGCGCGCCAGCGCCGCGCCGAGGCAGTGATGGATGCCGCCACCGAAGGCCACGTGCTTGCGCGCGTCGCGCGTGACGTCGAGGCGATGCGGATCGGCGAAGGCCGCGGGATCGCGGTTGGCCGCGCCCAGCACCAGCAGGATCTCGTCGCCTTCCTTCACCGGACAGCCCACGACCTCCATGTCGCTCAGCACGACGCGCTGGGTGATCTGGACGGGCGAATCGTAGCGCAGCAGCTCGTCGATCGCGGGTGCCACCAGCTCGGGCGACTGGCGCAGCCGCGCAAGCTCTCCAGGCGCGCGCATCAGGGCGAGCGTGCCGTTGCCGATCAGGTTCACCGTCGTCTCGTGACCGGCCACCAGCAGGAGCTGGGCGAGCGCGATGACTTCGCGGGCGGAGATCTGGTCGCCCTCGACGTCGATGGCGGCCAGCGCCGACAGGAGATCGTCGCCCGGCTTGCGGCGGCGCGCTTCGAGCAGGTCGCCGAGATAGGCGCGCAGGCCGGTGCGCGCCTCGACGATGATCGCGTCCACTTCGGGCGTTCGCAGCACGGAGGGATCGACCGAGCGCGCGACGCCGCGCGACCAGGCGGTGAAGGTCGCCTCGTCCTCGGGCGGCACGCCGAGCAGGGCGCAGATCACGCGCACGGGCAGCGGATAGGCGAAGGCCTCGATCAGGTCGATCGCGCCCGTCCTGCACGCCATGGTCTCGACCAGCTCGGCGGCGATCGCGACAGTCTGGCTGCGCAGCTCGTCGATGCGGCGCGGCGTGAAGGCCCGCGCGACCAGCCCGCGCAGGCGCGTGTGGTCGGGCGGATCCATGAACAGGAGATTGTATTTGCGGTTGCTGTCCTCGTCTTGGTCCCGCTCGGTCGCCGCGCGCGATTCGTCTGTCGAGAGGCCGGGATGGCGCAGCAGGGCCGTCACGTCGGCATGGCCCAGGGCGAACCAGACCGTGTCGGCGACCTTGAGCAGCGGCGCGGGCCCGCGGAAACGCTCGTAGAAGCGGTAGGGATCGTCGCGGAAGGCGGGCGACATGGCCTCGCGGAAGAAGCGGTCGGCCAGGCTGGTCGGCCTGGGATCGGGGATCGCAGCGGGTGCAGGCACGGTTGACCTCCGGATGCAATTCGATACAAATATGTATCGAGTTGCAATGTGCTAGAATCCGTGCCATGTCAAGAGTGCGCACACGTCCCACCCGCGACGACACGCGGGAAAAGCTCTTCGAGGCCGCCGCGTCGGTGTTCGCCGAGCAAGGCATCGGCTCGGCCAGCATCGAGGCGATCGCCGCCGCCGCCGGCATGACGCGCGGCGCCTTCTACTCGAACTTCGAGGACAAGGACGAGCTGATCATCGCCATGCTGGAGAACCACGTGGAGCGCTCGCTGGCGCATCATCGCGAGATCCTGGCGCGGCATCGCGATCCCGAGGCGCTGATCGAGGCCTTGCGCACCGCCGACCGCAGCCGGGACGATCCGCTCGCCCGCTCGCCGCTCCTGCACATCGAGCTGATCCTGTTCGCCGCCCGCTTGCCCAAGCGTCGGCCGGCGCTCGCCAAGCGGCTGCGCGCGCGGCGCGAGCTGGTCGCGGAGATGCTGTCGACGGCCAAGGTCGCTGACCCTGCCTGGACGAGCGCCATGTTGCTGGCGCTCGAGGACGGCTTTCGCCTGCACCGCCTGATCGATCCGGCCTCGACTCCGGCCGGCAGCTTCTATCGCGCCGTCAGCGATCTGCGGAAGCTGTCGGGCAAGTGAGCGGCCGCGCCGTCAGCCGCTGTTGCGCAGGGCGGCGGCGATGCCGTTCATCGAGAGATGGATGCCCTGCACCACGTCGGCGCTCTTGTCGCCGGCGCGATGGCGGCGCAGCAGCTCGATCTGCACGTGGTGCAGCGGATCGATGTAGGGGAAGCGGTTGCGGATCGACCGGCCCAGCAGGGGATTGCTCTCCAGCAGCTCGGACTGCCGCGTGATGGCGAGCAGGGCCTCGATCGATGCGGTCCATTCCTCGTGCAGGCGCCTGAAGATCGCGGCGCCCAGCTTCTGGTCGGAAGCGAGCTCGGCATAGCGCGAGGCGATGGCGATGTCGCTCTTGGCCAGCACCATGTCCATGTTGGAGAGCATCGTGCGGAAGAACGGCCACTCGGCATGCATGCTCTGAAGCGTCGCGAGACCGGTGTCCGGATTGCGGTTGCGCCACGCCTTGATGGCCGAGCCGAAGCCGAACCAGCCCGGCAGCATGAGGCGGCATTGCGACCAGCTGAACACCCAGGGGATGGCGCGCAGATCCTCGATGCGCTGCGAGTTGCGCCGCGCCGCGGGCCGGCTGCCGATGTTGAGGTTGGCGATCTCGCCGATGACCGTCGTGTCCTGGAAGTAGCGGCCGAACCCTTCGGTCTCGTAGACCAGGCCGCGATAGGCGCGATAGGCCTCGTCCGACACCTCTTTCATCGCGGCGAGGAAGGCGGGCGGCGGCGCCTGGGCCGAGCCCGCGAGCGTCGCCTCGAGGGTCGCCGCGGCCAGGATCTCGAGGTTGCGCCGTCCGACATCGGCCTTGGAATACTTGGCGGCGATGACCTCGCCCTGCTCGGTGATGCGGATCGATCCCTGGATGGCGCCGGCGGGCTGGGCGTGGATCGCATCGTAGCTCGGCCCGCCGCCGCGTCCGACCGATCCGCCGCGGCCGTGGAACAGGCGCAGCCGAACGTCGTGCTTCCTGAACACCTCGATCAGCGCCAGCTCGGCACGATAGAGCTCCCAGGTCGAGGTGACGTAACCGCCGTCCTTGTTGCTGTCGGAGTAGCCCAGCATCACCTCCTGCAGGTTGCCGCGCGATTCCAGCAGCCTCCTGTAGGCGGGCAGCGAGAACAGCCGGTCCATGACCTCGCCGCAGCGATGCAGATCGTGGATGGTCTCGAACAGCGGCACGATGTCGAGCTCGAGCTTCTGCTGCTCGGGATGCAGCAGGCCGACGTCCTTCAACAGCGTCGCCACCTCGAGGATGTCCGAGACGCCCTCGCCCTTGGAGATGATGTAGCGCGACACCGCGTCCGATCCGTAGCGTGCCCGCACATCGGCGGCGGCGCGCACGATGGCGAGTTCCGATCGGGTCTCGTCGCTGTAGCCGAGATGCGCCGAAGCGAGCGGGCGGGGGCTCTGGATCTCCGCCGACAACAGCTTGCAGCGCTGCTCCTCGGAGAGGTCGAGATAGTCCGGTGCGGTCGAAGACGATTTCAGGAGCTCGGCGATCACGCGCTCATGCACGTCGGAGTTCTGGCGGAGATCGACGGAAGCGAGATGGAAGGCGAAGACGTCGGCGGCCCGGCGAAGGTGGCGGAGCCGCCCGCGGGCGAGCGACGTCGAGCCGTTGGCGCACAGCGAAGCGTCGACGATGTCGAGATCGGCCCTGAAGGCTGCCGCGTCTTCGTAAGGGACAGCATCGGCAGGGACACGCCGCGGCGCCTCGATGCCGGCAAGCTTGTACGCGGTCCTGGCGAGGCGTCCGTAGATGCCGACGATCGCGCGGCGATAGGGTTCGAACTCCTGATGGGTGGTCAGGTCGTTCGGCTGGCCGGCGAGGGCCTGCAGCTCGTCGCTCACGCTGACCAGGCGCTCGTCGAGCGAGAGCTCGCCGCCCAGGGTGAAGAGCTCGTCGAGATAGAAGGTCAGGACCTTGGTGCTCTGCATCAGAAGCGTCTGCTGCAGCACCTCGGCCGTCACGTAGGGATTGCCGTCGCGGTCGCCGCCGATCCACGAGCCGATGCGCAGGAACGACGGCACGTCGACGCCGTCCCAGCCCTGCTCGGCGAGCTCGTCCTCCAGCTCGGCGTAGAAGTGCGGCAGCTCGCGCAGGAAGGTGTAGTCGAAATAGGCCAGCCCGTTGACGACCTCGTCGATCACGCGCAGCCGCGAATCGCGGATGACGCTGGTCTGCCAGAGGGTCAGCACCGCGCGTCTGAGCGCCTTGCGGTTGACCGAGAGCTCGTCGGGCGTGAAGGGCAGGCGGTCGCGCTGGTCGAGCAGGGTCGCGATCTCGATCTCGCGGTCGATGGCGCTCTTGCGGCGGATCTCGGTGGGATGCGCCGTCAGCACCGGCATGCAGAGCGCATCGGCGAAGAAGGCTTGCAGCCGCTCGCGGGAGACGCCGGCGCGCTTCGTCTCGGCGAGGGCATGGGCGATGGTGCCGGCGCGGGGCGCCGACTTCACCATGTTGTGGGCGCGCGTACGCCGCACATGGTGCTGGTCCTCGGCGATGTTGGAGAGGTGGGAGAAGTGCCCGAAGGCGCGGATGAGGCGGACCGCCTGCGCCGGCGCGAGTGCGGCGATCACGGCCTGCAGCTCCTGCCGCGCGCCCGCGTCGGCCTCGCGATGGAAGCGCAACGCCAGCTGCCGGATGCGCTCGACGAGATCGAAAGTCTGCCCGCCATCCTGGGCCTGGATGGTTTCACCGAGGATGCGGCCCAGCAGACGGATGTCGTAGCGGAGCGGCGCGTCCTTATCCTGGTCGTTCAGTGTGGCCGTCGTATTCATGCGACGATCCTCCCCGATGTGGCGCAAGCGCGCTTGCAACTTGCGTGCCTGCGAGCGTCAGGATCGACGAGAGACCCTTTCCAACAGGGCCCGCTTCTCCTCTTCGGTGATCGACAGATCGAGGTCGAAGGAGAGGGCAAGATCTCGGACGTTCTCGAAGCCGTACACCTGGATGTACCAGCGAAGGGCGAGGAAGACATCCTTTCGGCCTTCGGCCGCCTTGGTCTTGCCGGCGACGGTTTCGAGCCAATAGCCGACGACGGTGTCCAACTCCTCTTGGTTCGCGAGCCGCAGGTCCTTGAGCGCATTGAAGACACCGAGTCGGATCAGGAACTCATCGATGCACAGGCGGACGTAGTCGTGAAGAGGCTGCTTGGGTGGCAGTTCCGGTTGATTGTGGGGGATGAGAGCGAAGGTCAGCTTCGAGCTGCCCACCGCGACCAGA
>Ga0335083_10006367_pt1 | contig 14758 bp, 8 predicted proteins | sample Lox_Sample_42_FD_206716 | JGI IMG/M metagenome (GOLD analysis project Ga0335083, IMG submission 206716) | Soil microbial communities from Loxahatchee National Wildlife Refuge, Florida, United States - Lox_Sample_4.2 | ecosystem: Environmental > Terrestrial > Soil > Wetlands | place: USA: Florida...
TACATCGTCGGGTGGGTCGAGATACTCGAGTACCTGTTCGGAGTCGGCCATTTGCGGGACTGCTTTTGGCGATACGAAGGAGACGGCGTCAATGTGTTTGAATCCGGCAGCAATGAGCGTGCGCAGGTAGTCGGCCTTGACTTCGGCGGGAATCGTCTTCGGCAATCCCTGCCACGCGTCGCGCGGGCACTCAATCAGTATTACGGCTTCGCTCATCGGAACTTACAAATCTACAGATGCGCGAGCGCGATCACAATGCCGACGGCTCCAAAATGCACTGCTGCGGCGGTGATCAGGGCCGGCAACAGGCCTTTTGCTCGCAGAATGAGCGCTGCGAGGAGTCCGTAGAGCGGGAACTGCAGGTACATCATCGCCTGCGAGAGTGTGCTGGCGACCTCCGTCGGAAATGCGAGCAGGGGATTCTGCACCAGTTGCACGTACGGGTAGAGCATGCGCAGTGCGTCGGGGCCGGCGAGCGCCATGACGGCGGCTGCGCGGACGGTGAGCGGCGTGACGAGGATGCCGAGCAGCAAGGGCCACCATGTGATCCACCCCGCGGACGCGGCTTTCTTCTTCCTGCGGGTGGTGGCCTTGCGTTGCGTGGCGGTCGGACTCATGTTTCGAGGATAACTTCTCAAATGTGCGGTGAAGCGGGCGCAGGAGGAAAACTGGTTCACCGTGAACCAGAAAGCGCACGTCAGGTCGCATGGTACGATTCGCTATGCTCAGAAAATCCCTTCTATTTGCCTCTTCGGCGATGGTGTGTCTTTCGCTGCCGGCGCAATCGATACAGGACCGTTTGCAGCGGCTGATGAATACTTCGACGGGCGCCTGGACCGAGGACCAGGTGGCGACCATGGCGAAACTGCGCGACGCGGCGATGCAGGATCCGTACGCACTGAATGAACTGAGGCATCTGACGGACAACATCGGGCCGCGCCTCAGCGGCTCTCCGCAGGCGCAGAAGGCTGTGGACTACGTCGCTGCGGAGATGCGGGCGCTGGGCGCGGACGTGCAACTCGAGAAGACCTCCGTGCCGCACTGGGTGCGCGGCGCGGAGACGGGCGAGCTCGTTTCCTGGCCGGGAATGGCCGACGGGACCACGCAGAAGATTGTGCTGACCGCTCTCGGCGGCAGCGTGCCGACGAATCCGGATGGTTTGGTGGCGGATGTTGTGGTTGCCGACTCCTTTGAAGCAGTGAAAAAGCTACCCGAAGGCGCGGTTAAGGGCAAAATTCTGCTGTTTAATCACCCATTCGATAAGCGGCTTGCGGCGCAGGGCGATGGCTTGAACGCCTATGGGCAGTCGGTCATCTACCGGGGCGCCGGGCCTAGTGTTGCCGCGTCTCTCGGCGCGGTTGCGGTGCTGGTGCGGTCGGTTGGCGGAGCCGACTACCGGCTGCCACATACCGGAATGACGGCCTACGCCGAAGGTCTGCCAAAGATTCCGGCGGCCGCGGTGACGGCCGAGGATGCGGATCTGCTGGCCAACCTGACCCAGCAGGGGCCGGTGCGCATGCGGCTGACGCTGACGCCGCAACCGCTGCCCAACGTCGAGAGTTACAACGTGATCGCCGACTGGAAGGGCTCGGAGCATCCGGAGCAGGTGGTGATCGTCTCCGGCCACCTTGACTCGTGGGACCTGGGCACGGGCGCGATCGATGATGGCGCCGGCATCGTCGTTTCCATGCAGGCGATCCATCTGCTGCAGAAGCTCGGCATCCATCCCAAGCGAACCGTCCGGTTCATCGCGTGGATGGATGAGGAACAGGGCGGCGAAGGAGCGCAGACGTATGCGCAGGAGCATGCTTCACAGCTCAAGGATCATGTCGGCGCGATCGAGTCCGATCTTGGAGCAGGGCATCCCATCGGAATCATTGCGGCGGGCAAGCCTGAGCTTGCGGAGTGGCTGCGTCCGGTGGGGCATGCGCTGGAGCCGATCGGAGCTGAGGTGATAACCGCGAGCGCCGATGCAGGGGAGGATATTGGCTTTCTCCAGGGCGTGCCGCAGTTTGCTCCAAATCAGGACAGCCGGTTTTACTTCAACTATCACCACACGGCTGCTGATACCTTCGACAAGGTCAATCCACAGGAATTGAATGAGAATGCAGCGGTGATGGCGGTGCTTGCCTATGCCCTCGCGGATTCGGCTACTCCTGCTCCACGTTAGGCTCCGGACACCATCCACCCCAGGGGTGGAGGGTGTCTAAGTCTTTGAAAAGATTAGGTTCCGGCTGCAGAAAGAGCGCAAAGTATTCATTCTGCTTGGCTTATTCTTAAATTATTGATTCCGAAGCAGTTTCCCAAAATTATAAAAGCGCCTTTTTGGGGGCGCTTCTTTATGCTCTGTTTCTATTGTAGCAATTTCAGGGGAAATTCCCGGCGGAGTTGCGGGCAAGCTAAATCATTGAAAAATTGAATAGTTATTAAATTTGCGAGAGCTCTCGCCTCTTGACAAGTTTCTTAGAGCTTCAGGAGTGCGCGAGAAGTCTTTAGGGTGGTGGTACGGCTCTCATCATCGTATCGATTCTTTCGCGCGGATTGCGCGCTCAGAATGACGGCTGGGTTGGGTTTGTGCTGTCTTCCATTCGGAGTGCTGGATAAAATCCCAGATTTCTGCGAGACCTGGGGCACCCGGCACCCGGCTGGTGGAGAGGCTAGTCAGACATGGCGTTACTGAAACCTTTTGCGAATCAATCCGGGTCCGCTCACCTGCTCTGCCTTGAGGTTGAGATCGACCTCGCCGCGCTCATCGGTCTTCTTGCTGTTGGTCATCCCGTAGTCCTTAAGGTTGAAGGGCACGATTCCCTGGACGTATCCTGAGCCACCCCCCTGGTCGGCGACCACCAGATTCAGTGTTGCCGGCTTGGAAACGCCGCGCATGGTGAAGGCGCCGACAAGGTCGTAGGTGTTTTTCCCCGTCTGGACAACTTTGTTGGATTTGAACGAAATGACCGGGTCCTGCGCGACATTCAGCAAGTTCTTGCTCTTCAGTTGGTCATCGTTCTCGCTGTTCCCGGAATGCACGCTCGCTGTCTGGATTTCGACTTGCAATACGGCCGACGTAGGGTCGCGTGACGCGAAGGTCAGAGTCGCATTCCATTTGCCAAAATTGCCCGCCAGGGGCCTCGAAGCTGTCACATTGAACTGGATTGAGCTTTGGATGGGAGTTACCTGGAAGACAGGCACCTGCGCCCGGGACGGCGGGCACGACATTGCACTCACTAGTACGAGACAGATGACGGGCAGTCGCATAACGAGAGTCTCGATGCGAGAGGCATTGTTGTCAACTGGCCAACGACTGGAATCATGTTGAACAAACGGTGCTTCGGCTCAAGGTAGTTCCCAGCGGGACTACAAATTATATAAATCGGGGAAGTAAGCGGGGGCATCGAAGGGGAAAGACATTATGAGGCTCAAGATGAGGCTCAAGCTGAAATGCGGATTCCTTACTGCGCTGACTCTGGCGGCGTCGATGGCATGGGCCGATACATTGGAGTTGAAGAACGGCAGCCTAATTAAGGGCAAGTTCCTGGGTGGCACGGAGACTGAAATCAGCTTCCAGGTCGGCTCGACGGTACAGAAATATAAGGTCGCCGACATCGTTTCGCTCAAGTTCGATTCGGATGGCGCAGCAAGTGCCCCGGCGCCGCAGCCGCAGAGTTCGCTTCCCGACGATCCGGGGACGGTAGCGCATGTCGAAATGAAGCCGGCCTATGTCACAATCCCAGCCGGGACGCTAATTTCTGTGCGCACCATCGATGCCATCGATTCCACCTATAACCTCGTGGGCGACCGCTTCCAGGCTTCGCTCGAAGAACCCCTGAGGTTGGAGGGCGACGTGGTGGTCGCGAAAGATGCCCTCGTCTATGGCCGGCTGACACAATCGAAGGAATCAGGAACGTTCACCGGCAGATCGCAGCTACGTCTGGAACTGACCGGAATTGTAGTGAATGGAAAGATGGTGCCGGTGGTGACGGGAGAATATGAAGTGACCGGCAAGTCGCGCGGCGCGAGCACCGCGAAGAGAACGGTCGCCGGAGCGGCCCTTGGAGCGCTCGTCGGCGCCGTTGCCGACGGCGGCCAGGGAGCAGCGATCGGCGCGGGCGTCGGCGCAGGCGCCGGCGCAACCTCGGAAATTATTACCGGGGGCGACCAGGTAAAGGTGCCGAGTGAGACCCTGCTCGATTTCACGCTGCAGCAAGATGTGTCGATACCGACGCGCCAGAGCTAACTCCGGGCACCGTCACGAGAGAAGCCCTGTCAGACGTTGATCGACGGTGTGGGAATATTGTGGAGTTGAATCTCAATCCTTCGCTCAAGACAGGCTGCGCGGATTGCGCTCTCAGAATGACGGCTGGGTTTTTGCCGGTCGGGTGCTGGATAAATCCCAGGTCTCTGCGAGACCTGGGGCACCCGGCACCCGGCGTTCTTTGGGTGCGTCGGGTTTAGGGTGTGCTTTCCCACCCTTCCGGATGACATCAATTGGGTAAATGATTAGTTCATGCTGAGGCTTACTTGTATTTAGTCGCCGGTTGCTATGGGCAGGATGATGTGCGAGGGATGCTCGGCTGATCCGTAGATGTGCTGCGTTGCGACTTTGTAGGCGGATGGCGGGGCGGTCATGATGTTGGGCACCCAGGTCTGCGGGTTGCGGTCGTAGAGCGGGAACCATGTGCTTTGGACCTGGACCATGATGCGGTGGCCGGGGAGGAAGGCGTGGTCGGCGCCGTGGAGGCTGAACTTGAATTCCTCGGGTGTGTTGGCGGGGATGGCCTCGGGGTGGTCGTAGCCCGTGCGATAGCGGCCGCGGAAGATTTCATCGACGATCATGAGCTGGGCTCCGGACATTTTGCCGAGCGCGGGGTCGTCTGGGTAGACGTCGATGAGCTTTACGATCCAGTCGGAGTCGGCGCCGGAGGTGGAGGCGAAGAGATCGGCTACGATGTCGCCGGTGATGGTGACGGAGTGGTCGAGGACGGGAGTGGACCAGGTGGCGATGTCAGATCGTTTGCCTAGGAAGCGCTGGTCCTGCACGAGCCAGGTGTACCAGCCTGAGCCGGTCGGCGCATAGGTGGCTTCGATAGGGCGCTTGCGGTAGGGGACTGGGTTGGCCGGGTCGGAGACGTAGGTGGTGAAGGCGGTGGCGTCAGGGCCGGTGGGTTTGGTGAAGCTGAGGGAATTGTCGGCGTTCAGGTAGAGATTCTTTGTGGCGATGCCATCTTTTGGCGGCCAGATGCCGTAGCGCATCCAGCGATTGGTTCCGGTCTGGAAGCTGGCTGTGTCTTTGAGGTCGAAGGCGCCTTCGTCTTTGAGGTAGTGGGCGAAGAACGGTGCTTCAATCTGCGCGCGGAACTGGTCGCCGATGGGGCCGCCGAAGTTTACGTCGCCTAGAAAGCGCGTGGTCCGTGCCCATTCGCCGTGGTTCCATGGGCCGAGGACGATGAAGACTTCGTCATCTTTGTCGTGCGGCTTGAGGGCGGCGTATTCGGCTTGCGGTCCCCACATGTCTTCCTGATCCCACCAGCCGCCGACTTCTAACGTGGGTACGGTGACCTTGGTGAGATGGTCTTCGACGGCGCGGATCTGCCAGTAGTGATCGTAGGCGGGGTGGTCGATGAAGCCCTGCCAGGTGGGGAGGACGCCGAAGCCTGACTTCTTGATGTCTCCGGCGAGGGAGCCGGCGTCGAGGAAGAAGTCGTAGGCGTCGCCGCTGATTTTGCTGAAGGCGTTTTCTTTGCTTGTTTCAAGGCCAATGGCGTAGTCGTATCCGTAGCTCTGGCGCCAGGCTCCGTTGTGGAAGAAGTCATCGCCGATCCAGAGGTCGGTCATGGGGGCTTGAGGCGAGACGGCTTTCACTGCCGGATGCGGGTCGATGGCGGATTCGATGGCGAGGAAGCCGGGATAGGAAATGCCCATGACGCCGACGCGCCCGTTGTTGTTGGCGACGTTCTTGATGAGCCAGGTTACGGTGTCATAGGCGTCAGTAGATTCGTCGATGTTGTTCGGGTTGGATGAGTTGGGGTCGTGGTGGTCTGCGAGGGGACGGTTCATGATGAACTTCCCCTCGGAGCCGTAACGTCCGCGAATGTCTTCCATGACGAAGATGTAGCCGCTTGCGGCCAGTTCGGTGTAGCGGGCGTTGATGGAGTTGGAATTGGACTGGTCGACGCCGTAGGGGGTGCGCTGCATGAGGATGGGCAGGGGCGCGCTCGTGTCGGTGGGGCGAAGAATGACCGCGTGCAGACGGACACCGTCGCGCATGGGGATCATCGCCTCATGGCGGTCGTAGGGGCGGAAATAGAAATGCACGGGCTGATCGCTGAAGCGGGTCGCGGTTTCTTCTTCCTTACCTGCGGTGCGCTTGAATGAGGTGACCTTGCCGGAGGCGTCGGTTACGAAGGTGAAGCTCGCGTTATCTACGGTGAAGGTGGTCTGCGACTGAGCGTGCAGCAGGGTATGCGGCAAGCGCAGGCCTTCGATTGCGAGCTCACTGCCGTCAACGAAGACGGAACGGGTGACATCCGGGTCATCGTCGTAGCGGTACTGACCTTCGTATTTGTGGAGGGTTGCCGGATCAACGTTGACCTGGGCGTGAGCCGATGCGAGCAGAAGCGCGAACGCGGCAATGGCGGCGCGAAGAGGGCGGAAGTTCGACACAGAGTGTTCCTTGACGGCGACGATCGATGGGAAATCCTGAGGCAGCAAAGGAAAACATACCAGAAGGAAGCGTGGGCGGTCAGCGGAATTGCGCAGGGGTCTTGATTATTTGTGATTGCGGTTGCGACAAATTGCGGCCACCGGTTGATCGGCAAATTCTGCACGATTCGGCTGAGGCCAACTCTCGCTGCTTATGTCGCTAATAACTATTTTTGATCGAGAGCCTGTGCAACTCCCTGCTGGTGTTTAATTTAGCGGAATACATTTTCTGCTTCCGAGCTGGTGAAGTTTTGGTGTGCCGCAAACGCCGCGTGAAATGTATTGAATTTTTACGAATCAGTGGCACACAATGGAAACCTTAAAGCAAGACATCTAGCAAAGAACTATTAACAAAACTGACCGTCGCGTTAGTAACGGTCCTGCTGTATTTCCTGGAGGAATCTGTGACCAAGCGACACGCACTCTGCGTATTCCTATTCCTGTTTTCCCTGACATCCACAATTTATTCCCAGACTGCAAGCACTTCATTGCGCGGGTCGATCAAGGATCCGAGCGGGGCGGTTGTGCCGGGCGCGACGGTCACGCTGACCGACAGTATGACTGGAACGGTACTGAAAGCGACGTCAAACGCCGCCGGTGAGTACCAGTTCAACCAGATTCCGCCGGCGAAGTACAACATCAAGGTTTCCGCGAGCGGTTTTGGCGATCAGACCAAGGCAGCGGAACTGCTCGTGAATCAGCCAGCCACGATTGACTTCTTGATGTCTGTGCAGGCAAGCACAGAGGTAGTCAACGTCAGCGCGGAAGCGCAGAGCTTGAACACTTCCGACGCGTCGCTCGGAAATTCCATGAACAACGCGATGATCCAGGCGCTGCCGAGCGAAGGCCGGAATGTGCCCGATCTGCTTTCGTTGCAGCCTGGTGTGCTTTATCTCGGGTCGGATTCCGGCAGGCCCAGCAATACGCAGCTCATGAACGACCCTCGCAGCGGCGCAGTGAATGGAGGTCGCTCTGACCAGGGTAACATCATCGTTGACGGACTCGACGACAACGACCAGGTCAACGGCTATGCATTCACGGGAGTATTGCGAGAGACGCAGGACTCGGTCGAAGAATTCCGAGTGACCACGGGACTTTCGGGGGCGGACCAGGGGCGCTCATCAGGGGCGCAGATCAGCATGGTCACGAAATCCGGAACCAATAGCTATCACGGGGCCGCGTATTGGTACAACCGTCCGACGCTAACGGTTGCAAATGACTGGTTCAACAAGGAAGCGCAGTTGAACAGTGGAGAAGCCAACACACCGCCCAAGTTGATACGCAATAACTTTGGAGTCGCGGTCGGCGGTCCGATCCTAAAAGACAAGCTGTTCTTCTTCGGAAACTATGAAGGCCAGCGACAGGCGGAGAACCAAATCGTTACGAGGACGGCTCCTACCGCAAGCTATCAGCAGGGGATCATCTCTTATTTGAGCAACGGTCAAACTGTTTCGATTACGCCTGCACAGGTGACAGCACTCGACGCGGGCTGCCAGGTATGCGGCACGTCCGAGTATCCAGCCGGACCTGGTCCCAATCCAAATGTGCTTGCTTACCTTAACATGTACCCCGCGGCCAATGGCACTGCGGCGGGTGACGGTTTGAATACCGGCTCTTACACGTTCTCTTCTCCCAACCCGGTAACTCTAAATACCAGCATCGGCCGCGTTGATTTCGTTCCCAACCAAAAGCAGCGCATCTTCGTGCGCGGCAACCTCCAGAAAGACACATTCAGCGCTGTCGAACAGTTCCCGGGACAGGCCCCGACTTACTCCCAGATCGACAACTCGAAGGGCATTGCTGCGGGTTACACATTCGTGTTCACCTCGAATCTTGTAAACGACCTGCGCTATGGCTACATTCGCCAGGGATACGGTACGACCGGCACAGCGACGGGCGAGTATACTGACTTCCGCTTCATCGATCCACTGACGGCGACCCTGGACCCGCAGGACCGCAAGACGGTTTACAGTGTGCCGGTGAACAACATTGTCGACAACCTGAGCTGGACCAAAGGCAGGCACACACTTCAGTTCGGCGGGAACTGGCGACTTATCCATCAGAATCGCGGGACCGATGCCAACTCTTACAACAGCGCGACTTCGAACCCATATTGGCTTGCCGGCAACGCTCCCGCGCCTGATACTGCCGGCGGCGCATCGCTAGACAGCGGATTCCAGAATTCTTACAACATCGCCTATGCCAACCTTATCGGTACCATTCCCCAGATCACCGACGTGCAGAATTACGCAATTTCCAGCGAAACAAGCGGCTCTCTGCTTCCCGAGGGAGCATTCATCAATCGAAACTTTAAGGCGAATGAATTTGAGTGGTACGTTCAGGATGCGTGGCGCGTATCACCTAAATTCATTCTGACCCTTGGCCTGCGTCAGACCATTCTTCAGACGCCCTGGGAAGTTCATGGCCAGCAGCTAGCTCCGACGGTTGACACGCACAACTGGTTTCTGGAGAGGGCAGCGGCAGCTGCTCAGGGAGCGGTGTTTGAGGACGATCTGAGCTTTGCTCCCAATGGGCCGTTTTATGGCAAGCCCGGTTACTGGCCGAAGCAGAAGAATAACTTTGCGCCTCGTTTGTCCTTCGCCTATTCGCCCGATACAAAAACCTCAATCCGCGCCGGTTTTGGGCTGTATTACGACCACTACGGCGAAGCGCTGGTGAATACTTTTTCTCAGCAAGGTTCTTTCGGGCTTAGCACTGCGCTCTCGAATCCGGCGGGTGTTTACAGCTACAATACTTCGCCGCGCTATACCAACCGCACCACTCTTCCGAACATCAGCCTGCCGCCCGCGCCACCCACGACAAGCTTTCCCTATCTCTACCCCCAGGGAAATTTCGCAATTCAGTGGGGCCTGGACAGCAAGCTGAAGACGCCTTATTCCGAGGCGATGGATTTTTCGGTCCAGCGCCAACTGCCAGCTGGATTCACGCTCGAGGTGAACTACGTTGGCCGCCTGGGCCGTCATCTGCTGCAAAGCCTGGATATCGCCGAGCCAGTAAATTACGTCGATCCACAGGGCGCGGGTGACTACTACACAGCGGGCGCCCAGCTCTCCCGCCAGGTGGATCTGAATGGCGGGAATGGTCCTTACAGCGGAAACGGCCAAGGCGTGAATGTACCGTCGATTCAATATTTCGAGGATGTGTTTTCCTACATGGCGAACGCGGAATATCAAGGCGAAAGCGCAACTCAAGCTGTTTACGATCTTGAGTGGGCCCCGTTTCGCTCGAACCTGGGAGCAACGTCGGCTCTGGCGGATCTCGACTTTTATTGCGGTAGTCCGATAACCGGGCAATCATATCCTTGTCCAGGCGGTCCCCGCTTCTGGCAGGACCAGTTCTCGTCACTCTATGTGCTGTCTTCCATTGGCACGAGCTACTACAACGCCGGTCAGATTATTCTGCGACATCCGACCAGTTACGGGCTCAGTCTTGATTTCAGCTATACACTCGCCAAATCAATCGACATGGGCTCGGATACGGAGCGCGGAACCGAATTCAACGGTGGTGGCGGCAACTTCAGCGACATCACCAACAGCTTTCATCCAGAGTTCAGCCGGGGTGTTTCGGACTTCGACACGCGTCACCTAATCACTGCTGACTGGGTCTATCTGCTCCCCGTTGGCAGGGGGAGGAAGTTCATGAGTTCTGCCAACACCGCTGTGGATGCTCTTATTGGAGGATGGCAGTGGTCGGGCATCAATCGGTGGGCTAGCGCTTTGCCCTTCGGCCTCTTTGAACCAGGCTGGACTACGAACTGGCAGATCGAGAGCTACGGAGTGGTGACGGACAAGGCTGCGATGAGCAAACTGACGCATAAAAACTATGCTGGTGGGGCTCCGCAGGTGTTTACCGACCCGAATGGCATCAACAACGGAACGTCCACCGGCAGCCCGGTCCGTCTTCCTTACCCGGGCGAGGCCGGAGAGCGTAATAACTTCCGCGCCGATGGAATTTTCGGTATCGATTCAGGTCTGGCTAAGTCGTGGCGTTTCGGGGAATATGGATCTCTCAAGTTCGACTGGGAGGTCTTTAATGTCACGAATAGCGTCCGCTTTAACAGCAACGGGATTTTCATGGGCCAGGGGCTGACTGGCGGGAATCTCGGTGTTTACAGCGCTATGCAGAATGCGCCACGGCGCATGCAGTTCGGGCTTCGCTACGACTTCTAAAACCTTTCATTCATTTTGCTGCCTGAGGCCCTGCCGGCCTCAGGCAGTTTTTTTGTTTGTGGGTGCCGATTAAAGAGTCATCCCTCGGCGGCTAAAGCCGCCCCGGTTTGCAAGGCTTACGGCCCGACTGAACGTCGTGCCGCTCAAAACAGGGGCCTTCCATGGACCATCGCTAAGCGCCGCCGGAAAGCGCCTTAACAAATTGATAGTAGAAGTCGACGCCGCGGTAGTAGGAGTCGATGGGTACGCGCTCGTCTTTGCCGTGGGCGCGCACGTCGTTGGTTTCGAGGGCGATGCCGGAGATGCCGTAGGTGGGCATGCCGGCGGCGTTGGTGAAGACTCCATCGGAGGCTCCGGTCGCCATGGTTGGAATGACGGGAATGCCGGGCCACATCTTCGCAACGATGGCTTCAAGCGGCCGCATGACTTCGGGATTCAGGGCTGCGGGCGGCAATGCTTTGCGGTCGGGGGCGGTGTCGAAGACCTCTTCTGAGTTGTCGACGTAGCGGACGCTGACCTTGGGGTCGTTGAAGAGGCGGATAAGCTCCTGGCGCGTTTCTTCAAGAGAATGGCCGGGGAGAATTCGGCAATTGACGTTCGCCTGCGCGGTCTGCGGTAGCGCGTTGTTCGCGTGGCCTCCGGAGAGGCGCGTGGCGACGCAGGTGGTGTGCATGATGGAGTTGTACTCGGGGTTTTGCGAGAGGCGCTTGATGGCGGCCTGATCGGGTGGCGTGGCGAGGATGGCCTTCATGTCAGAGGCAGTCTGGCCGGATTCGAGGGTGCTCATCTTGTCGAAGTAGGCGCGGGTGATCGTGTTGAGCTCGAAGGGGAAGGTGTAGTTTTGTAACTGCTGGAGTGCGTCGGCGATGTGGTAGATGGCGTTGTCGGGCACGGGCAGCGAGCTGTGCCCGCCGTGATTGAGGGCGGTGAGCTGGTAGTCGCCATAGAGCTTCTCGGTCGCGTCGACGTCCATGTTGATGGGCTTGCCATTTTGCATGTCGACGCCGCCGCCATCGGGGTTGATGACGTATTCGGCGTCGATGAGGCTGCGCTGATTCTTGAGGAGCCAGTCGACGCCGTTGGATTTGCCGCCTTCTTCATCGGCGGTGAGGGCGAGGATGAGGTCGCGGTCGGGCTTGTAGCCTTGCTTCTTGAGGCGGATGAATGTGGTGACGAGGATGGCGTCGCTTTCCTTCATGTCCTGCGTGCCGCGCCCGTAGTAGAAACCGTCTTTCTCAACGAACTTGAAGGGGTCGGTGGTCCAGTCGGAACGGCGCGCTTCGACGACGTCGAGGTGACCGATGAAGAGGATGGGTTTCTTCTGGCCTGTTCCGTGATAGCGGACGACGAGGTTCTTTTTGCGGTCATTGGGGCCGCCGAGATAGAGGTCTTCTTTCGAAAAACCAGCGTCGAGGAAGCGCTGTTGCATGGCTTCAGCGGCTGCGGTGACACTGCCGACCGAGTCAGTGGTGTTGATCTCGATGAGCTGCTGAAAGATGTCATGGGCGAGCTGATGGGTTTGGTCGTCTACCTGCGCGGTGCAGTGAGTTGGAGTTACGGCAGATGTGAGGGCGCAGAGCGCAAGCAGGCTGAGCGCGGTAGAACAGCGCATGGATTTCCCCTTTCCAGTAGAAATCAAAAAGTAACAGATTTTGCGCGTGTTTTGCGAAGGAAGCGCTTGAGGTATTGCTTGGAAGCGAGTGGATGCGGGTGTTATTGTCATCGGAAGAAAATCAGTTTTGCAGAAGGTAGATGAGAGTGAAGAAGTTTGCCGGCGCCTTGTTGTTTCTCTGTGGATCGCTATTCAGCCAAGCGCAGAAATCGAAACCACCGATCACACTCGATGAATTCATGAACGCGACCGACGTGCGCGAGGCGAGGATCGCGCCGGACGGGCAGGCGGCGGTGATCTGGACCTCGTCGCCGGACTGGCAGCACGACCGCTTTCGCGACGATCTGTGGCTCTGGCAGCAGAAGACGGGAGCAATGGTGCAGCTGACGCAGACAGGGTATGACTCGTCGCCGGCGTGGTCGCCGGACGGAAAGTATGTCGCGTTTATTTCGTCGCGTGCGCTGGCCGATGAGGACTCCGACGCCAAGGACGATGACAAGGAAGGCGCGGAACGTGTGTGGTTGATTCCCGTGGCTGGCGGCGAAGCGTTTCCTCTGTACACGGAGGATCTGGATGCGCATGCGTTTGCCTGGTCGGCGGATGGGACGAAGATCTTTTTCTCTGTGCAGCAGCCGCTGACAAAGTCGCAGGAAGACGCGCGCAAGGATGAGTGGAAAGACGTAATCCGGTGGCGCGAGCAGGAGCGTGGCGATGAGTTGCTGGCGATCTCGGTACAGGATGCGATTGCGGCCGGGGAGAAGCTTCCGGGGCCGAAGGCTGCCGCGAAGAAGGAGAAAGAGGCAGACGAATCGCCGCTGCCAAAGGCAGCCAAGGTGCTGGCGAAGAACGATCGCGAGATGGCAGAGATTGCGGTTGCTCCGCAGCAGATAGCGTTTGAGACCGAGTCGGTGTCGCATCGCATGGAAGGGCCCGCGGCCAGCGAAATTTTTCTGGTGAGCGTGAACGGCGGCGAGGCGAAGCAGTTGACGCACAATCAGGCGGTGGAGAGTGGTCTGCGGTGGGGGCCGGATGGGAAGCTGCTCTATTTCAATGTGCGCGCCGCGGCGGGTTCGCTGGAGGGCAAGTACCAGGATGTACAGGGACGGTTGTATGTCATCGATCCTGCGAACGGCAAGATTGACCGGCTGGGCGCGGACTTTAAGGGATCGCTCGAAGAGTACACGATCGATGGCGATGGGAGCGTCATCGCGCAAGGGCTGGCCGGCACACAGCAGCAACTCTACAAAATCGAAGGGAGCAAGGCGGAGGCGCTGAGCGGGGTTGCGGGCACGTACTCTGGCGTGGATGCGGCCAAGCATGGAAACAGGCTGGTGGTGCTGCATTCGACGATCGACGATCCCACACAGGCGTTTGTTTCCGATGGTCCGGCTCAGTTGGAGCAGACAAAGGCGGTCACGAATTTCAATACGATCTTCTGCGAGCGGGCGAAGCCGGAGTGGACGACTTATAAGTGGAAATCAGATGACGGCACCGAAATTGAGGGAGTGCTGATTTATCCGCCAGGGAAGAAGGACGCGAAGCATCTGCGCATGTTGACGCTGATTCATGGAGGTCCGGCGGATGCTGACGGGAATCGTTTCGGCGCGGACTGGTATGACTGGGCGACGCTGGCGGCGGCGAATGGATGGCTGGTCTTTCGCCCGAACTATCGCGGATCGAGCGGCTACGGTGACGAGTTCATGCTGCAGATCGAACCGCGTCTGGTCTCGGTTCCGGGGAAAGATATTCTGGCGGGCGTGGATGCTCTGGTGAAGGATGGCATCGCGGATCCGGACCGGCTGACAATCGGCGGATACAGCTATGGCGGCTACATGACGAACTGGCTGATTACGCAGACGACGCGCTTCAAGGCGGCAGTGACGGGCGCGGGAGCGGTGGAGCATGCGGCGAACTGGGGCAACGACGATGAGACGTATGATGACGCGTGGTATCTCGGCGGCACTCCCTGGGAAAAGCCGGAGCAGTATGAGTCGGAGGCCGCGCTCTTCCAGTTCGACAAGGTAAAGACGCCGACGCACCTGGTTGGCGGAAACGCTGATGTGCGCGTCAGCTTTCTTGAAGATGTGTTGATGGAGCGCGCTTTTGAGCAGATCAAGGTGCCGCACACATTTCTGGCGTTCCCGGGGGAAGGGCACTCGCTGGATAAGAATCCATGGCATGGATACATCAAAGTGCGCGAAGAGCTGAAGTGGCTGGATAAATATGTCAATCAATAAGCGCTTGAAAATGTTTGGCA
>Ga0335083_10006368_pt1 | contig 14757 bp, 10 predicted proteins | sample Lox_Sample_42_FD_206716 | JGI IMG/M metagenome (GOLD analysis project Ga0335083, IMG submission 206716) | Soil microbial communities from Loxahatchee National Wildlife Refuge, Florida, United States - Lox_Sample_4.2 | ecosystem: Environmental > Terrestrial > Soil > Wetlands | place: USA...
ACTCGCGCGCGGCATATCGCGCACAGCGCCTTTCACCCCCGAGATGGTGGCCGGCGGCATGGAGCGAACCGAAGTCACCGCCGCCGGCGGTGACGTCTGGTGGCTCGAGCACAGCTACGACGAGGGGCGCTCGTACGTCATGCACGCCCGGCCCGCAGACGCGCCGCGGCCCGTGACACCACAGTCCGTGGATGTCGGCACGCTTGCCTGGGAGTACGGCGGAGCCTCGTACCTCGTGACCACCAACGGCGCAGTGGTGTACAGCGACCGCGACGACCAGCGTCTCTACCGCACAGCGCCCGGCGAGGCATCGGTGCCCTTGACCCCGTCGCCACCAAGCGCCCGCGCCGATCGCTTTGCGGATGGGTCGGTCACACCCGACGGCCTCTGGGCCGCTTACGTGCGCGAGTCCCACCGCCCGGGAGCGCCGGTTCGCCACGAGCTCGTGGCGGTCAGCCTCGACGGGTCATGGACGCCTCGCGTACTGACGACAGGACGGGACTTCTACGCGGCGCCCCGGATCAGCCCGGACGGCTCGACGCTCGCCTGGCTGAGCTGGTCCAAGCCGAACATGCCGTGGGATGGCACCGAGCTGTGGCTGGCGCACATCCGGTCCGACCTCACCCTGACTGATGCGCGGCGGATCGCGGGAGGCACGGACGAGTCGGTCCTGACGCCGCTGTGGTCCACGGAGGGCACGCTCCACTGGGTATCGGACGCGTCGGGCTGGTGGAACCTGTACGCGCTTCGCGACGGGTCGATCAAACCGGTGTGCCCCGACAGCGCCGAGTACGCCGTCCCTCCGTGGCAGTACGGCCGCCACGGGTACGGCTTCCTCGCGGATGGGTCGATCGTCGCAGCGCGTATCCGCGACGCGGTGCACGAGCTCGTGAGGATCGACCCGGTGCTCGGGACAGCCGAACCGCTCGTGCGACGGTTCACCTGGATCGCCGACGGGCACGTCTCCTGTGACGGCATGGCCGTCGCCTTCGCCGGCGCCAAGCCGATGGCCGGGTCGGAGGTCGTGTCCGTGGACGCGCGAGACGGGCGGCTGACCACCATCGCCGCTGATGCGCCCTCGTGGGATCCGAACGCTGTCGCGGCCGGGACGCCGCTCACCGTCGATGCGGAGGACGGCCGCGAGGTTCACGGCTTCTGGTACGAGCCGTCGCCCGACGGAACGACGAGCCGGTCGCCGCTGATCCTCCACCTGCACGGCGGTCCCACCGACAGCGCCCGGCTGGCGTTTGATCCGGAGCTCCAGATGTGGACCAGCCGGGGGTTCGCTGTGCTCGATTTCAACTACAGCGGCAGCACCGGCTTCGGGTCCGCTTATCGCCACCGCCTCGACGGCGCATGGGGCCAGCGCGATTTCACCGACTGCCTGGCCGCGGTGGCGTATGTGACGCAGGAGCGGATGGTGGATCCGGAGCGCATATTCGTCCGGGGGGCGAGCGCAGGCGGTTACCTCACCCTGCGATGCATCACCGGCTCCACAAAGTTCGCCGGAGGACTGTGCCGGTGCGGAATATCCGACCTGGCGCTGTGGCGCGAGGACACTCACGACTTTGAGTCGCGCTACACCGACCTGTTGGTCGGCCCGCCGTCACAAACGGAGTTGTACCGGGACCGTTCGCCGGCCATAAATGTCGGGACCGCGTCGGCACCACTGCTGCTCATCCATGGGCTCGCAGACACGGTTGTGCCGCCCGAGCACGCCGAGCTGATGGCAGCGGCCTACCGCGCCGCTGGCCGTCCATATGCGGTGGAGTTGCTACCCGATGAGCCGCATGGGCTCCGGCGCCGGGACAGCCGCCGACGCTGGCTGCAAGCCGAGCTCGAGTTCGTCAGTGCGTGCTCCCAGAGAGACACCTCGGCCGGCGTTAGCTATACGAATAAGAGGAGTCATGAGTGACTGATCGGATCAGGGTAGGAGTCGTGGGGTGTGGGCTGATCGCCCAGGTGATGCACCTTCACTATCTGAACGAGCTTTCCGACGAGTTTGAGCTCGTCGCGCTGTGCGACATCTCCGAGGGGGTCGCGGTCGCGTGCGCGGAGCGCTTTGGCGCACGAACCGTGCACACGCGCTGGCAGGAGCTGCTCGAGCAGCCGCTCGACGCGGTCCTGGTGCTGACCTCGGGCGATCATGCGCCGGTCGCGATCGCTGCCGCGTCGGCCGGCAAGCACGTGTTCGTGGAAAAGCCGATGGCGCTGTGCAGCGAGCACGGAGCGCGCGTGCTGGACGCCGCCGAGACGGCCGGCGTCAGGCTCATGGTTGGCATGATGAAGCGCTACGACCCGGCCTACGAGCGGCTCGTGGCGCTGCTCGGAGATTGGCGCTCGGAGCTCCGACTAGTGAGGGTCACGACGCTGGAGTCCCCGCTGGGACCCTACGTCGCCCACCTACCGCTGGTCACCGCGAACGATGTCCCCGGTGACATCCTCGATGAGCTGCGGCGAAGAGACGAGCGGGTGGTCGATCTCGTCGTCACCGACGAGGAGACCCGCTTCTGTTACCGCTGGATCTTGCTCGACAGTCTCGTCCACGAGTTCAACGCGCTGCGTGGCGCGCTCGGCGAGCCGAGCGAGGTCGTATCCGCGGACCTGTCCCGGCGTTGCGTGTCCGTCAACCTGCGCTTCGGCGAGACCGAGTGTCACCTGTCCTGGGTCGACTTGCCGGGGATCGCGCGGTACAGGCAGGAGTTCGCGTTCTACGCGCCCGACCAACGCCTCACCCTGGAGCTGCCGTCGCCGTTCTTGCGCAGCGCCCCGAGCCGACTATCGGTCGAGGGTGGCCAGACCGGAACCGCCCACAGCTGGGAGCGCGAGGAGGTCGTGTCATACGACGAGGCGTTCAAACGGGAGCTCCGCGAGTTCGCCGACTGCGTGCGGACCGGACGAGAGCCACGAACATCGGGCGCGGACGGGCTCGCGGACCTGCGGGTCTGCGAGGCGGTTGCCCGCGCAAACGAAGGCCTCGGTCTGGCGCTGGCCGCGGGCACACGATGATGGTCAACAACGGAAGGGGCGCGAGCGTCGTGCAACCGACATCCGAAGCGTCCACCACTGCCGCGAAGCCGCACGCCGGCCGGGAGGGGATCGTGCTGGCGAACGCACCGGTCAGCTATGGCGCGTTCGAGATCACCGTGGGCATCGACCCAAACGTGCCGGACCCGCTGACGCTGCTCGACTGGGTCCATGCAGCGGGATACGACGGCGTCGATTTGGGTCCGCTCGGTTACCTCGGCGACGCCGCCACGCTGTCCGGCCGGCTCGCCGAGCGCGAGCTCGGTCTGGTCGGCGGTTACCTCGAGCTGCCGTTCTCGGAGCCCGACAGGATGACGGCCGAGCTGCCGAACCTCGACGCGCTACTCGACATCTTCGACACGGTCGCGGGGCAGCGGCTCGCGCCGAAGCCGACTCTCGCCGATTCAGGCTCCGAGATCCGCTCCCGCTACCCCGGTCGCGCCGCGCTCGATCGCAGCGTCGCGCTTGACGATGCCGGGTGGTCGCGGTTCGCCGACGGCCTAGCCGCGGCGGTCGCGCGCTGCCGCGAACGCGGCTATGACCCGACCTTCCACCACCACACCGCGACCTACGTCGAGGCCCAATGGGAGATCGAACGGCTGCTCCAGGTCTCCGACGTCGGACTGTGCCTGGACACCGGGCACCTGCTGCTCGGGCGCGGCGATCCGATCACTGCGATCCGCGAGTGGGCGGACCGGATCAATCACGTCCACCTTAAGGATGCGCGGCTAGACCGGCTCGAGGAGATCGTCGTCGAGGCCGCGCCCGTGCAGGAGATCTGGCGCCGGAAGGCCTTCTGTGCGCTGGGCGATGGAGACATCGACGTCGCCGGCGTCCTCGAATCGCTTGGCGAGATCGGCTACTCGGGCTGGCTCGTCGTCGAGCAGGATGTGCTCCCGGACCCGGACAACCCCGACGAACCGGCGAAGGACCAGCGCCGCAACCGCGACTATCTGCGCGACTATGGACTCTGAGCCGGCGGCGATCGGCCTCGTCGGCGCCGGCCGCATGGGCTCCATCCACCTCGAAGCGCTCAGGCGAGCCGACGGCGTGCGCCTGGCCGGCGTGGTCGAGCCGGTGGAGCTCACACGCGCGCGGCTGGCGCGCAACGGGACCGCGACCTACGCGTCGGTCGACGAACTACTCGCCAGCTCCGCCCCCGACGGGGTGTTGATCGCGGCGCCGTCCGATCAGCACTCGCAGCTGATCGCCCGGTTCGCGGCGGCGGGGGTGGCAATCCTGTGTGAGAAGCCGGTCGGGGTAAGCGTCGAGCAGGCGCGCGCGGCGGCTGCCGCGACGGCCAACGGCCGAGTCCCGCTCCAGGTCGGCTACTGGCGCCGGTTCGTGCCGGAATTACAAGCGCTGAAGCAGCGGATCGCGGCGGGAGAGCTCGGACAGATCATTCAGCTGGGTTGCTTTCAGTGGGACCACGAACTCCCGAGCGAGGCCTTCCGCAGCCATAGCGGTGGGATCGCCGTGGACATGGGGGTCCACGAGTTCGATCAGGCACGGTGGCTGCTCGGCCAGGAGTTCGAGGGAATCTGTGCGACCCCGGCGGGATCGAGCCGTGAACGTCCCGGCGACGATCCGGATCACGCGACGATCCTCGCGTCGATGTCCGCCGGGAGCGCGGTCGTCGTCTCGCTGGGGCGGCGGTTTCCGCATGAGGACTCCTGCTGGGTCGAGGTGTGGGGAACCGACGGCCACGAACGGCTCGAGTTCATGTGGGACACGTCCGGCCAGCGGGTGTTCGCGGATGCGATGGTCCGGCAGGCGGAGGCGTTCGCGCGGACTCTCAGCGGGTGTCCGGGAGAAGGCGCGGGCGCTGACGACGCCGTGGTCGCGCTCACGGTCGCCGGTCGCGCGGCAAATGCACTAGCCGCGAGCGCCGCCCGCTAAGTCTGCACCCGCTTGGTATACCGACACGCTGTCAGCTGGAACGGTCCGGCCTCCGTGGCCGCCGGGTACTCGATCAGACCGTCGTCCCTCCATCCACGCCGTTCGTAGAACCGACGTGCCCGGGAGTTGCCGGGAACGACGGCGAGCCATGCCTCGTCGTGGCCGTTGCTCGCGACGAGTCGCTCCGCCTCGGTCAGCAACACCCCCGCCACACCTGTGCCGCGATGCTCCCCGGCGACGTACACCTGCTCGACCTCGTCGTCGACGACCATGACGAACCCCGCGACGGCGTAATCGACGATCGCGACCACGGTGTCGCTGACCCGGTTCGAGGCTCGCGACTGGAACGACTCGAGTGTCCTGAACGCGAGGAGCTCCTCGGGAACGTTGCCCTCGTGTCCGTCACGCCAGCCGTCGTACCAGATCCGTGCCACCGCCCCGGCGTCGGCGCCCCGAGCCGGCCGCAGGATTACTGCCAGGTCGCCGGCCGACGGCACCGGGCCAGCCTATCCGCTACAGGAGCGAGCTGATGCCGTGGACGGCCGCCGTGCCGAGGGCAATCTCGAGCACGATCCCGACGGCGGCTAACAGAACGCCCACGGTCGCAATCGCGAAGTCCTCGAGCAGGACGCCGAGCGACAGCACCACGACGCCAAGGGCGGGAAGCGTGTCGAGGCCGCTGAACGGTGGAGCGACAAACGCGGCCGCCGAGCCGGCGATCACCAGCAGGCTGTAGACGACGTCGGAGAGGCGATGGTGAAACAGAAAACGCAGGCGCGGACGAGACCATCGCTCGAACCACCGGATCAGCTTCATCAGGCCAGCGACGAGGCGCTGCTGACGATCGCCGGCGAGCTCGAGACGGCGCCAGCGCTCCGGGAGCCAGATCTCCCACCGGCCGACGATCATCTCGAGCGCCAGGAGCGCGGCGATGATCTCGAAGATGTGCGTCAGCCCTCCCGTCGGCAGCGGCAGGGCCGGAACCGCGAGCAAGAGCAGGAACAGCAGTGCGAAGCTCTTCTCGCCGAACGCATCGACGAGACCGCCGACCGTCTTCTCGCCGTCGCCCGTCAGCCAGGCCTCGAGCTGATCACTCAGCGCGCGCGGCGTGCCGCCCACCGAGACGTCAGGGCCAGGTGCATCGGCCGGATGCGCGAGCGGCATCACCCGCCCTACTATGCCGCCGCGCGAGAACCGAGGACGTGAGTCCGTTAGGCTGTTACCTAGCGCGGGATCAGGATCGGAGCCATGAGAAAGATTCTCCATCGGGGCAGGGTGTTTGGCGGCTTGTTGGCGCTCCTCACGTGCGCGGCAGCATGGCTTGCGCCTGACGCGTTCGCCGCCGATTCGATCTATTGGACGAACTACACGACCTCGGGCGCCGTCCGCGTCGGCGACCTCGGCGGATTGGCCGCCCGCTCGGTATCCAGCGAGGCCAATCCTCAGGGCGTCGCGATCGACCCCGCCGCGGGGAAGATCTATTGGGCCGACCTGGCTGGCGCGATCCGCGTCGCCAACCTGGATGGCACGGGCGCGCGGGACCTGTACACCGGCGAAAGCTCTCCGGCTGGCGTCGCGATCGACCCGGCCGCCGGCTTGATCTACTGGGCCGACGCTGTGTCCGGAAGCGGGGCGATCCGCGTCGCGAACCTCGACGGCAGTGGCGTCCCCAGGACCCTGTTCGCGAACGAGTCCTACCCGGTCGGGGTGGTGATCGACCCGGCGGACGACAAGATCTACTGGGGCAGCTACGACACGTTCAAGATTCGCGCCGGCAACCTTGACGGCACGGGCGCCCACGATCTATTCACGGGCGAGAACTATCCAACGGGGCTGGCGATTGATCCCGCCGCGGGCAAGCTCTACTGGACCAACGAGTTTGCCGGCACGATCCGGGTCGGGAACATCAACGGGACCGGCGCCGCAAACCTGTACACGGGCGAGGGCGGCGTCGGCGGCCTCGCGATCGATCCGGGCGCCGGGAAGATCTACTGGGGAAACTTCTCGAGCGGGACGATCCGGGTTGGGAGCCTCGACGGCACGGCCCCGGCCCAGAGCATCTTCACCGGTGAGAACTCAGCCTGGTTCGTCGCGCTCATGCGCGCCCCGCTCGGCACCGGCTCTCCGCAGGTTTCGGGGGGCGCCGCGCTCGGCCAGTCGCTCTCTTGCTCCCCAGGCAGCTGGGCAGCGGATCTCCTCACAGGCTTCCTGTATCGCGCGCCGCAGAGCCTCGCGTATCAGTGGACGCTGGACGGCACCCCCCTCGCGGGCGCGACGACAACCTCTGTATTGGTGAGGTCGCCCGGCCAGTACCGCTGCGAGGAGATCGCCACCAATGCGGCCGGCTCGACCTCGCAAGCGAGCACTCCGGTGAACGTCCTTCCCGCGCCGGTGCTTGGGAGGACGGCGGACGTGGCACCGGTCAGCGGCAAGGTGTTCGTGCTCGTCCGCGGCCGGCTCGAGCCATTGACCGGGGCGAGTCAGATCCGGTCCGGCACCGTGGTCGACGCGCTCCACGGGACGCTCTCGCTGACGACCGCGACGGGGAACAAGAAGAAGACACAGACCGGACGGTTCGGCGGCGCGGTGTTCAGGGTCACGCAGGCGAAGGTGGGAGCGAGCAAGGGCCTCACCACGCTGACGCTCGTCAACAATGCGTTCAAGGGCGCGCCTTCGTACTCCATGTGTAAGGCGAAGGCACTCGACGCGTCGGCGGCGGGGTCGAGCCGCACTCTCCAGCTCCTGCGCGCGAGCGCGCACGGGAAGTTCCGAACTCGTGGGCGATACAGCGCCGCCACGGTGCTCGGCACGATCTGGTCGATCGCCGATCGGTGCGACGGCACGCTCACCCACGACGTGACCGACTCCGTGCGCGTCGACGACTTCGTCCACCACAAGACGATCGTGCTGCACCCGGGCCATAGCTACCTGGCGCGAAAGCCGAAGTAACGCGCGTATCTCCAACGGGTCGTGCCGCTCTTTAAGAGCATGCACATCCTGTTCCTCGTATCAGCGCACAACAGCTTGAGCCAGCGCGCCGAGATCGCGTTGACTGAACGTGGCCACGAAGTGTCGATCGCGGTGGTCGACTCGGCGGCAGCGATGGAGACCGCGGTGGCGGCGCAAGCGCCGGACTTGATCGTGTGCCCGTTTCTCAAGACGCTGATCCCCGAATCAATCTGGAAACGACACCGCTGCCTGATCGTCCATCCTGGGCCACGGGGCGATCGCGGTCCTTCCTCACTCGACTGGGCGATCGAGCTGGAGAAGTCGGATTGGGGAGTGACTGTCCTGCAGGCCAACGACGAGTTCGACGCCGGCGAGGTGTGGGCGACAAACGCGTTCAGCATGCGGGAGGCGGCCAAAAGCAGCATCTACGGACACGAGGTCAGACGGGCGGCGGTCGACGCGATCCTTGACGCGCTCAATCGGCTTGTGTTGATTGGGAACGCGCGGCCGGCACCAGATCGGTCGGCCAGTGTGGCGCTCGGGCCTTGCCTGCCGCTAATGACCCAGGAGATCCGCCAGATCGATTGGAAGTCCGACCGCACCGAGCGCGTGCTACGGAAGATCCGCGCGGGCGACGGTCACCCCGGCGTGCTCGACACGATTGCCGGCGAGCCGTTTCACCTGTTCGGAGCCCACCGTGAACGGACGCTTCGTGGTCATCCGGGTGAGTTCCTGGCGCAGCGAAACGGCGCGATCTGCCGAGCCACCGTCGACGGGGCAGTGTGGATAACGCATCTCAAGCGCCGGGACTCGGCGACAGAGAAGCACCTCAAGCTGCCGGCCATGCGCGCGCTGGCTCGTAGCGGCGTCGAGTGTGACCTTCCAGAAATCGGGGTCAGCTTCGACACGCCGGTTGAGGAGGGTGCCACCTACCGCGAGATCGCTTACCACGAGCACGCCGGGGTGGGTTACCTACGGTTCGCGTTCCACAACGGTGCGATGAGCACCACGCAGTGCTCACGGCTCCGCGAGGCGTATGCGCACGCTCGCGCGCAGAAGCACACCAAGGTGATCGTGCTGCTGGGCGGCGATGATTATTTCTCAAACGGGATTCACCTGAACGAGATCGAAGCCGCTGACGACCCGGGCGAGGAGTCGTGGCGCAACATTCACGCGATCGACGATCTGGTCAAGGACATCATCGAGACCGATTCGCATCTCGTGATCTCCGCGCTCGCGGGCGACGCCGCCGCGGGCGGAGTGCCTCTGGCCCTCGCCGCCGATTACATCCTTGCGCGGGAGGACGTCGTCCTGAACCCCTATTACCAGCACATGGGGGGGCTGTACGGATCGGAGTACTGGACCTACCTGCTGCCACGGCGCGTCGGTCGGTTCAGGACGGAGCGGCTCACGGGACCGCCGTTCCGCGCGATCGGCACGACCGAGGCGATCAGGATCGGGTTGATCAGCGGCACCCTGGGAGTCGACCTGGACGACGTTCGAGCGCGCACCGCTCGCTTCGCCGAACGGGTCGCCCATGACGGATTGCATCAGACGCGCCTCGAGGACAAGCGACGCCGCCGCGCGCACGACGAACGCGTCAAGCCGCTCGAGGCATATCGACAGGAGGAGCTCGCCCGCTGCCACGAGTGCTTCTTCGGTTCCGAGTCCGGCTACCACGAGGCCCGACGGCGCTTCGTCTACAAGCTCCCCGCGCGCGACGCAGCACGCGAGGAACCGACGCGCCGCGCGGCGCGGAACGCGGCCCGCTGACCTAGCGTTAGGTTTGCAGTATCTCGAGAAGCTGAGCCGGGGTCACATTGCCGCCGCTCGCGATCAGGGCGACGCGCTTCGATGCAAGCTGTGCGCGCAGTCGCAGTGCGGCTGCGAGCGCGGCCGCACCCGCGGCCTCGATCAGGTTGCGCGTCGTCTCGAGCATCACCGCCTGGGCCGCCCGGATCTCGTCGTCGCTGACGAGCACAAAATCGTCAAGCCAGCGCCAGAGGATCATCTGCGGGAGCTCGAAGGCCGTGCGCGTGGCGAGCCCCTCGGCGAATGTTGTCGTCCGATCCTCCACTAGGCGCCGCTCCCGCCACGAACGAAACGCCGCCGGCGCGGCGTCCGACTGGACACCGATCACCCGCACGGAGGGGTTGACGGACTTTGCGACGACGCAGGCACCCGCGGCTCCGCTCCCGCCGCCGACGGGAACCACGATCACCTCGATCCGCGGCTGCTCCTCGAGGATCTCGAGCGTCTGGGTGCCGACGCCGGCGATCAGCAGGGGCTCATTGCCGGAGTGCACGCAGCGATAACCGCGCTCGCAGGCGAGCTGGTCGGCGTGCTCGCGGGCATCATCGAAATCGCGCCCGTGAAAGACCACGTCGGCGTCGAGCCCCCGGATTGAGGCAACCTTGGCTGGGTTCGCGTCCTCGGGGACGCAGACCGTCGCTCGCACTCCGAACAGTCGCGCTGCGTATGCAATCGATTGACCGTGGTTTCCGGTCGAGGCGGTGACCACCCCGCGCTCGCGCTCATCCGGGGTGAGCTGCGCGATCAGGTTGACGCCGCCCCTCACCTTAAACGCACCAACCGGCTGGTGATTCTCGTGCTTGACGAACCCTTCGGCGCCGAGAAGCTCATCGATCGCCGCGTAGCGGTACAGCGGCGTCGGATGCAGGTAAGGGGAGATCCGACGTCGTGCCTCGAGCACATCGGCGAGCGTCGGCGGTTCCCACTCGGTCACAGTCGGACCGTATCCGAAGCGCGAGTGGAAACGCACGGAGCGTGGGCCTGTGAGTTAGGCTCGATACCAATCAGAGGCAGGTGATCGTCGACGACTGTCGCCCGCGGGATACCCCCACTGGCCGCTCAAGATTGCGGTGGCCGTCACTCCGCGCGCGGTTCAGGCGCCGCCGGGATCCGCGGCTGCGACGGGCTGGGGCTCGGTGGCGACGGCACGGCTGAGCGCCGCCACCGTGATCAGCGCAACGAGCCCTAGCCCAGCGGCGAAATACGCGGCGCGCGGCGAGAACAGCGCAGCAAGGCCGCCACCGAGGACGATCCCTACGCCCGGTGCGATCGCCGCCATCGACTCGAGCATCGCCGAGACTCGCAGCCGGAAGCGCTCCTCGACCAGCTGATGCACGGCGGTCTCGACCGATGCCCACTGGGTGCCGTTGCCGACTCCGCCGAGCACGCTCGCCGCACACGCGACAAGCAACGTCGGCGCGAGTGCCGTGCCCAGGTACGCGACAGCGACGGCGGCGGTCGAGAGCAGGATTGTCGCGTGACCGATGCGCCGTGCGAAACGTATGTGCACGGTCGACCCGATGACGGCGCCGGCGCCCCAACTCGCGAGGATCGCCGCGTAACCCGCCGGACCCGCATGGAGCGAATGCGTCGCGTACACGACGGTCACCGGAACCACGAGGTAGAAGAAGATGAACGCGATCCCTTCTCCGAATACGAGTACGCGGAGCGTGTCGTGGCGAGCCACGTAACCAAAGCCCGCGCGGATGTGACGACCGCGAGTGGCGCCGGTCGATTCCGTCTCCCCGCGAGCACGTAAGCCCGGAGTGCAAACGATCAGGATCGCCGCCAGAAGAAACGACACGCCGTCCGCGAGCAGCGCGATCGAAGGGCCGAGGAGCGCGAGCACTACGCCGCCCAGCACGGGGCCGGCCACCGTTGCGGCGCCGAGCGCGAGATTGAACGCGGCCTTTCCCTCGGGCATCAGATTGTGCGGAATCAGCGTCGACGCCGTCGTCGCGCGGGTGACCGAGCGCGCGGCGAACGCGAGCGTCCCGTCGACGAAAGCCAAGGCGATGATGAGCTCGACTCTCACGTGCCGTGACACTGCCGCCAGTGCGAGGAACAGACACGCCTCCACGAGGTAGCACAGGGGCAGGATCCGGCCGGCCGGGATCGCGCCGATGCGCGCGACCACAAGTGGACCGACGAGACCTGGCAAGAACTGCGTCGCCAGGAACAGTGCGGCGAGCGCGAGCGCGGACCTAGTGGTGACGAGGACGACGACGGCCAGCGCCAGCGCGCCGAAGACGTCCCCCGCCCGGTTGATCACGTACGACATCAACAGCGCGCGAAACTCGGCGATCCGCCAGGTGTCTCGCAGACCGGCCACCGGTCATGCGCCTCCGACGGCGACTTGAGGCCGCGCGAGTTCGCGAATGCGCTCCTCGAGCGCGAGCTCCTTCTCGAAGTCCGCGTCCTCGGTGTGGGTGAAGCCGATCCCCTCGCGTTCGAGTACCTCGATGAACAGCTCAACGAACCGCCCATCCAGCTGGGTGCCGGCGACGTTGCGCAGCTCGGCGATCGCCTCTGGGCTAGAAATCGGCGGGCGATAAGTGTCACGCGCGGTGAGCACGTCGTATGTATCGGCAACGGAAATGATCCTCGCAAGGGCTGGGATCTCGTCACCGCGCAATCCCTGGGGGTAGCCGGTGCCGTCGACTCGTTCGTGGTGGGCCAGGATGACCGCCGCGATCTTGTCGTATCCCTCGATTCGCCGCACGAGCTCAGCGCCATTGACCGGGTGCTGACGCACGATCTCGAGATCGGTCTCGGTGAGAGGGCGGTCGGCCAAAAGGATGCGATCGGGAAACGCGAACTTGCCGATGTCGTGCAGCAGGCCGGCGGTGTGCACGATTCGAAGCTCATCCTCCGAACAGCCGGCGGCCTTCGCCACCGCGTACGCGTAGCGCGCGACGGCAGCCGAGTGCCGGGCCGTGTAGCGATCGCGTAACGACAGCGTCCGAACCATCGTCACGAACACCCCGAGCTGAAGCGATGCGAGCTGAAGCGTTCGCTGCTCCAACTCTTCGCGGCGCTGCTGCGAGTTCAGCAGCTCCGTCATCAGCACGTAGAAGGCACCCAGGAGCGCGAGCACGAGAACCAGTGACACCCCACCCGCGCGCACGTACAGCGTCGCCAGAGCGCCCGCCAGGAAATTCGGAGCGGTGATCCACGGCAGGGCCGGGACGAAGTTCTCGCGGAATTGCACACGCATCGGCGTGCCGTCGTGGACGCGAATCCAGATCGCCGCGAGGAAGAAGTTGAGCACGTTCGCGGCGCTCACCACCAACGCGACGACAAGCGCGAACGCGGCACTGCCGCGAGCGACGCCGGCATCGACGGCGGCCCGGATCGCCAGACTGCCGAGCAGCACGTCGATGTACATACCGAGGTTCCAGACGAGCGCGAGCCGCCGCCCCCGCAACCGGAGGCCGTCGGTCTGTATCGCCTGGGAGATGCGCGAGATGAAGCAGATCAGAACGGCCGGCGCGGGGCCGAGCAGCGCCATCGCCAAAGCGACGATCGTCAATCCTGCCGACAGGCGCATACGGCCCGTGTACGCGTGCACGCGGTCGCCGAGAACCCCGAGAACCGCCAGGGTGATGAACAGCCACAACGGTTGCCAGTCGGCGGCGCGTGAGCTCAGCGCCGCACCGATCACCGTCACCGACAGCAAACTGACGGCCGCAAAGCGGAAGACTTGGACGGATCTCGCGGCCACAGTTCCCCGAACTAGCGGACGGCCGCGATCCTATCGCTCCCGCTCGGATGCACGAAGGCATCATGTCAGCCGGTCGAGCGGATCCTTAGTTTCAGATGCTCCAATGCATGGCCCGTCCCCCTCTTAGACGCAGATGCGAATGCCCTCGCCCCCGTTGATCGTCGCCGGACGCCGATCCTTGAGTGCTGGGCGCCTTTTTGGACAGGAGCGATCGCCTGGCTTCAAGGAGTCAGTGAGAATCCGCATCCGTCGCGCGGTTTTTGTGCGGCCGTCACGTCGAACCTACGTAGTTTTCCGAAGCGACAGTTCGGACCTGCGCGGCTGGCCGGTGAGCGGGCGCGCCATAGGCTGGTGACATGAATTCGAGCACTCCCTCCCCATTCAAAGTCGTGATCGTCGGCGGCGGTGTCGCCGGCCTCGAAGCCGCCCTCGCGCTCCGCGAGCTCGCGGGCCACCGCGTCGTCACCACCCTGCTCGCCCGCGACGCCGACTTCGTGTACCGCCCGATGAGGGTTCGCGAGCCGTTCGGCTACATCGAGGCGCGCCAGTATCCGCTCGAGGATCTCAGCGGCGAGATCGGATTTGAGCTGGTCCGGGGCGCGTTCAAGTGGCTGGACCCGGACCACCGCACGGTGCACACCGACACGGGTGAGATGCTCGAGTACGACTCCTTGCTACTGGCCCCCGGCGCGGTTCTGCGACCACGGTTCAAGCACGCTCTGACGCTGGATGACAGTCAGCTCGACGAGCAGCTGCACGGACTGATCCAGGACGTCGAAGAAGGCTACGTTCACAAACTCGCGTTCATCAGCCCGACGCCGATGCCGTGGCCGCTGCCGCTGTACGAGCTCGCGCTGATGACCGCACGGCGGGCGTACGACATGAACGTCGAAGTGTCGATCACGCTCGCTACGCCCGAGGACGCGCCGCTCGCGGTATTCGGCTCGGCGGCGAGCAGCGCCGTTGAGCGGCTGCTCGAAGCCGCCGGCATCGTGTTCATCCCGTCCGCCCATTGCGAGACCCCCGTCCCCGGCCGCGTATCGATCTCGCCGGGTTCACGGAACCTGAGCGTCGACCGGATTCTCGCCCTGCCGCAGCTGTTCGGCCCGTCCCTCCCCGGCGTCCCGCTTCAGGCCCACAACGGGTTCATCCCGATCGATGCCCACTGCAAGGTCACGGGCCTCGACCGCGTTTACGCCGCCGGCGACGCGACCGACTTCGCGGTCAAGTTCGGCGGGATCGCCGCGCAGCAGGCCGACACGGCCGCCGAGGCGATCGCGGCGCTCGCCGGCGCGCCGATCGAGCCGGCGCCGTTCACCCCGGTGCTCCACGGGGCGCTGCTCGGC
>Ga0335083_10006369_pt1 | contig 14755 bp, 14 predicted proteins | sample Lox_Sample_42_FD_206716 | JGI IMG/M metagenome (GOLD analysis project Ga0335083, IMG submission 206716) | Soil microbial communities from Loxahatchee National Wildlife Refuge, Florida, United States - Lox_Sample_4.2 | ecosystem: Environmental > Terrestrial > Soil > Wetlands | place: USA...
AAGCGGGCAGCACGAACGTCGTCTCCGACAGGTTGAACTGCAGGGCGAGCGCCTGCATCGTCGCGTCGTCCAGCCCGCGGCCGTCCTCGAACACGCACAGCGGATTGCCGGCGAGCGGGCTCTCGGCAAAAACGTTGACGATGCGGAATGCGTGGGTTCTCATGTCGCGGGCTCCTCCACGGCTTCGCCCACGGCGGCCACGACCTGCCGCGCGAGCGCGCGCAGCGCGACGGGCGAAACCGCGGTGGGCGTCACGGTGATCGCGGTCGCGCTTGCCGAAAAGTTGTACTCGATCGAGCGCGCATACGTCGGATCGTAATGCCGCGCGAGGAGCTCGTCGACCAGGATGTCGAACTCGCCGGCGCGCGCGGCGTCGTTCCAGCGCTCGATGGTCTTGCGCCCGTGCATCGCGACCAGGCGCGAGAGTCTGTCGGCGAGCGCCTGCGGGTCGGCGAGGAAGTGCGCGTAATCTTCCTTCAAAAGCGCAACCCGCAGCGGCCGCGGCGTGTCGAGGCGCACGCAGCGTGCGGCCCGCATGGAGACGAGCAGCGCGTCGCCGAGCTGCACCGTGCCGATCTTGCGGCTCTCCGATTCGACGAAGACGGGGCGCGAGGGATCGAAGCGCGAAAGCGCGGCAAGCACGCCGCTGTCGAACGCTTTCTGCGACGGCTGGGGATCGTCGGGACGATCGCCCAGCAGCGAGCCGCGATGCTTCGCGAGCGTCTCGAGGTCGAGCACCTGCGCGCCCACCTCGTCGAGGGCGCGCAGGAGCCTGCTTTTTCCCGAGCCGGTGAGGCCGCAGACCGCGACGAAGCGCAACCGCGGCGGCAGCGACGCCATTTGCGCCACGACGTAGCGGCGGTATGTCTGGTAGCCGCCCGCAAGCTGCACCGCGCGCCAGCCCACCTCCTTCAGCACGTGCGCCAGCGAGGCGCTGCGCTTGCCGCCGCGCCAGCAGTACACGAGCGGCGCCCACTCGCGCGGCTTGTCGCGGCAATGCTCTTCGAGGATGCGCGCGACGTTGCGGGCGACGATCGACGCGCCATAGCGCTTGGCGGCGAATCCGGACTCGCGCGCGTGAATGACGCCGACCTGCGCGCGCTCGGCGTCGTTGAGCACGGGCAGGTTGACGGCCCCGGGGATGCGGTCGATCGCGAACTCCGACGGGCTGCGCACGTCGATGCGGTCGGGATGCTCGGGCAGCGCCTCGATGCCGACCTTGGGCGCGGACGAGGAAGGCGGCGGCAGCGTCATTTCGGGCGCAGGAGCGGGGACAGCACCGGCCACACGTTGGCGAGCAGGCGCGACTGCGACTCCGCGGTCGGGTGGATGCGATCGGCCTGGAACATCGAAAGGTCCTCGCCGAAGCCCGCGAAGAACGACGGCACGAGCGGCACCTTGCGCTCCTTCGCGACACTCGCGAAAAGATCGCGGAATTCGCGGGCGTACGCGGGTCCGTAATTGGGCGGCACCTCCATGCCGACGATCAGCACCTTCGCCCCGGCGGCTTGCGAGGCCGCGACCATGGCGTCGAGATTGTCGCGCGTGGTCGCGAGCTTGCCGCCGCGCAGCGCGTCGTTCCCGCCGAGCTCGATCAAGACGACCGCCGGCTTGTGCTGGGTCAGAAGCGCGGGCAGCCGCGCGCGCCCGCCGGCGGTCGTGTCGCCGCTGATCGACGCATTGACCACACGGTAGCGCAGGCCGTCGGCGGCGATCTTCTTGGACAGGAGATCGACCCAGCCTTGCCCGTTGGACAGTCCGTAGCCCGCGGAAACCGAGTCGCCTACGACGAGCAGCACGGCAGCCTTGTCCTGCGCCGCGGCGAGCGCGGACGCGAGCATGACGACGAGCGCTGCGACGAGGGAACGAAACGGTGTCATGTGGGCTGAATTCTAGCCTGCGGGCCGTGGCGCCCCCACGGCTCGCCGCGACGGGCCACGTTACAATGCGACGGGCGGTCGCCGCCCGGGCGCGAGCCGAGCTTGCAATCCGGCCGGCGGACCCTCACGTGCCGAGCTGTATGACCGAATCGATCATCCGCGCCGAAGCGCTCACCAAGGTCGTCAAGAGCGGCGACGATCCATTGACCATCCTCGACGACGTTTCGTTCGCGGTGGAGTCGGGCGCCACCATCGCGATCGTCGGTGCCTCCGGCTCGGGCAAAACCACGCTCCTGGGCCTGCTCGCCGGGCTCGACAGGCCCACGTCCGGCGAGATCCACATCGACGGCCGGGCGCTTTCCGCGCTCGACGAGGACGCGCGCGCCGCGATGCGGCAGCGGCTCCTGGGCTTCGTGTTTCAATCGTTCCAGCTCCTGCCGGCGCTGACGGCGCTCGAGAACGTCATGCTGCCGCTCGAGCTCGCCGGCGCCGACGACGCCGAGGCGCGTGCGTTGGTGTGGCTCGACCGCGTAGGACTTTCGAAGCGCACGTCGCATTATCCGCGACACCTCTCGGGCGGCGAGCAGCAGCGCGTGGCCATCGCGCGTGCGTTCGCCGGCGAGCCGAAGCTCCTCATGGCCGATGAGCCCACGGGCAACCTCGACGGCGCAACGGGTGTGGAAGTCGCCGACCTCATGTTCCGCCTCAATCGCGAGCACGGAACCACGTTGCTGCTCGTCACGCACGACGTCGCGCTCGCTTCGCGCTGCGCCCGGCGTCTGTCGCTTTCGCAGGGACGCCTGGTCGGCGACGAACGGGCCGCTGCATGAAGCTGGTGCGCCTGGGGCTGCGCCTGCTGCGCCGCGACTGGCGCGCGGGCGAGCTGCGAGTGCTGATCGCGGGCCTGGTGCTCGCCGTAGGCAGCGTGGGCACCGTGGGCTTCTTCGCCGATCGCGTGAAGGGCGCCCTCACGACGCAGGCGAACCTCCTGCTCGGCGCCGATCTCATGATCTCCGGCGACCGTCCGCTGCCCCCGGCGTATGCGGACGCGGCCGTCAAGCGCGGCCTGATCACGGCGTCGGTGATCCGTTTCAACAGCATGGTGCCGCCGCCGCCCACGGCGCCTGCCGACGCCTCGGCGGTCCTGTCGGACGTCAAGGCGGTGAGCGCGGGCTATCCGTTGCGCGGCACGATCCTCCTCGCCGACTCCGCGCATCCCGAGGGTGCCGTCACGCACGATATCCCGGGTCGCGGCGAAGCGTGGCCGGATGTCCGCCTCGCGCAGCGCCTTGGCGTTGTGATCGGCGACCGCATCTCCGTCGGCGAGGCGACGCTCAAGGTGACCGCGATCGTGCAGCAGGAGCCGGAGGTCGCGGGCGTGGTCTTCGCGCTCGGGCCCAAGCTTCTGGTCAATCTCGAAGACGTCCCCGCGACGAACCTGCTGCAGCCGGGCAATCGCGCGACCTACCGGCTCCTCGTCGCCGACCGCACGAACCGTGGGGCGATCGAGGCCTACCGAACCTATCTCGGCGACGAGTTGAAGCCGGGACAGCGTGTGGAGACCGTGCGCGACTTGCGGCCCGAGGTGCGGCAGATGCTCGAGCGCGCCGAGAAATTCGTGGGCCTCGCTTCGCTGGTCGCCGTGCTGCTCGCCGCGGTGGCCATCGCGCTCGCGTCCTCGCGCTACCTGCGCCGCCATCTCGACGCCGCCGCGATGTTCCGCTGCTTCGGCGCGCGCGTGAGCCAGACCCTCGCGCTCTTCTTCGTGCAGTTCTTCGTGCTCGGCGTAGTGTCGTGCACGCTCGGCGTGCTGGTCGCGCTCGCGGGGCAGCAGCTGCTCATTTCGCTGCTCGGCGCGATCCTGGCGGCCGACCTGCCGCCACCGACGTGGATGCCGGGCGTCACGGCGTTCGCGACCGGCGTGCTGCTCCTGCTCGGCTTCGCGCTGCCGCCGCTGATCGCGCTCGCCAAGGTGCCGCCGCTTCGTGTGCTGCGGCGCGACCTGCCGACGCCTCGAGCCGGGGGTCTTCTCGCCTACGGCGTGGGCGCGGCGACCATTGCATTGCTGATCGCGTGGCAAGCGCGCGAGGCGCAAGCCGGGCTCATCATGGTCGGCGGCGTCGCGGGGCTGCTGCTCGCGGCGGCGCTGTGCGCGTGGGGGCTCATCCAGGTCTTGAAGCGGTTGCCGCAGCGCGGCATCACGTGGCGCTTCGGACTCGCGAACCTGCGTCGCCGCGCGCTCGCGTCCAGCCTGCAGATCGGTGCGCTCGCGCTCGGGCTCATGGCGCTGATTCTCCTGACGGTCGTGCGCGGCGATCTCGTGCGCAACTGGCGCGCGAGCCTGCCGCCCGACGCGCCGAACCAGTTCCTGATCAACGTGCTGCCCGAGCAGGTGACCGACGCGAAGGCGCAATTGCAGCGCGCGGTGGGCGCCGACGTCGTCTTCCGCCCAATGGTGCGCGGGCGGCTGGTCGAGGTGAACGGCACCGAGATGGATACGACCAAGTTCAAGGACACGCGCGCGCGCCGGCTTGCCGAGCGCGAGTTCAACCTGTCTTGGACCGACGAGATGCCGAAGGGCAACCGCGTGTCGAGCGGCACGTTCTGGACGGCGCGCACACCGCCCGCGGAGGCCGGCATGTCGCTCGAGGACGGCATCGCCGAGACGCTGGGCGTGAAGCTCGGCGACGTGCTCACCTTCGACGTAGCGGGCAGCAAGGTGTCGGCGCGCGTGACGAGCCTGCGCAAGGTGGACTGGGACAGCTTTCGGGTCAACTTCTTCGCCGTGTTTCCGCCCGGACCGCTCGACGGCATGCCCGCGACCTACATCGCCGCGTTCCGCGCGCCCGAGACCAACACGACATGGCTGCCGGCGCTCGTGCAGAAATACCCGAACATCCTCGCGATCGACGTGGGCGAGATCCTGCGCCAGATTCAGGGCATCATGGACAGCGTCTCGCGCGCCGTGGAGTTCGTGTTCCTCTTCACCCTGGCCGGCGGCCTGCTCGTGCTGCAGGCGGCGATCGCGGCCACACAGGACGAGCGCAAGTTCGACGCCGCCATCCTGCGCACGCTGGGCGCGTCGCGCAGGCAGCTCGCTGCCGCGCAGATCGCCGAGTTCCTCTTGCTCGGCGCACTGGCCGGCACCGTCGCGGCGGCCGGCGCGACCGCAACGGGGTGGGCGCTCGCCGACCGCGTGTTCAAGATCCCGTTCGAGCCGAACCCGATGGTATGGGTCTACGGCCTCCTCGGGGGCGCGCTCGCCGTCGCGCTGGCGGGATGGCTCGGCACGCGCGCAACGACGCGGCAGCCGCCGCTGGCGGTGATAAGGCAGCTCACGTAATGGTGCGCAAACGCCTCCTGATCGCCGGCATGATCGTGCTGGGCGCAGCGGCGTGCGCTACGCGCGTGACGGCGCAGCCTTCCGTCAAGCTTCATCGGATCGGCGTTCTCACCGTCGGCGACATCGCTCCGTTGCGGCGGAGCCTGGCGGAGCTCGGATACGTCGAGGGCCGCAACGTGGCCTTCGAGGTTCGCAACACGGAAGGAAAGGAGGATCGGCTGGACGCGATCGCAGCCGATCTCGCGCGGTCGGACGTCAGCGTGATCGTCGCTGCCTATCCTGCGGTCGCCATCGCGGCCAAGCGGGCGACCGCGAAGATCCCGATCGTGATGGTGAACACGCCCGACCCCGTTCAGCTCGGCCTCGTCGCGAGTCTCGCGAGCCCAGGCGGCAACATTACCGGCACGACATCGCTGAGCATCGACGTGAGCCTCAAGCAGCTCGAGATCCTGAAGGAGGCGGTTACGGGCGCATCGCGGATCGCCGTGCTCTGGAACCCCGACAATCCCTGGCACGCCTCCGTCGTTCGGGCGCTGACCAGCGAGAACCGCCTGCCCGGCGTCAGGCTTCAGGTCGTGCCGGCTCGAAGCCTTACCGAGTTCGAGAGCGCGTTCGGGGCTATGGCACAAGAGCACGCCGACGCGGTCCTCGTGCTCGCCGATCCGGTATTGAGCGGGTCGAGCAATCGCTTCCGCGTCGCGCAGCTTGCACTGGCACGTCGGCTGCCTTCCATGGGCGGCCTGCGATCCTTCACCGAGGCGGGCGGCATGATGTCCTATTGGGCGAACGAGGACGAGCTGTACGCGCGCGTCGCGAGCTACATCGACCGTATCTTCAAGGGGGCGAATCCGGGCGCTCTGCCCATCGAGCAGCCCACCAAATGGGACCTCATCGTCAATCAGAAGACCGCGGCTGCGCTGGGGCGTGTGCTGCCGCCGGCGCTCCTGCTGCGCGCGACGGTGATCCAGTAGGCCGTCGAGCTACTTGCCCGCAGGCAGGTGCTTGCGCGCGCTCTTCCTGAGGTGACTCGCGGCGCGCCGCTCGTGCCGCCGCCCGCGCCTGTCCTGCATCTCGAACCGCTTCTGCTTCGACCGCGAGCTGAACAGCTGCATCCATTTGCCCTTCGTGTACACGCCCTGGTAGCCGCCGGCGTGGATCTGGAACGGCCTCACCAGCGCGCCCAGGTGGTCGAACTTGACGGACCCGGGCTTGTGGAAGGATTCGAAGTACGACGGATACACGAAGTTCGTCATCGCGACGCCGTCGACGAGGAAGCTCATGTCTTCGACGGGGTCGGCGCTCTCGTAGCCGAACGCGAGCCTGCCGCCGGGCTTCATCGTGACGAGGTTGATGCAGGGATCGACCAGCATCTCGACCAGCTCATGCGACGCCGCTACGCTCACCAGCTTGCGGTCGTCGAGGGTCGTCTTGACGTAGACCTTTGCTTGCGGATAGCCCTCCGGCGTGAGGTCGTGGTAGGCGAGCCGCCGCGCGTGGTTGGCGTGATCGAAGAAGCCCATCGCCCAGCAGCCGCGCACGTAGCCCTTCGCCTTCACGAGTCGCGCCGGCGTGCCCCACACCGGCGCGACGTGCTCGTCGACGAACGCCTGCAACGCCGCGATGAGGGCGTCGAAATCGATGCCGAGCGGCGTCTCGGCCCGGTTGAAGCAGGCGATGGTCGGCGTATGCCGCTTCCAGAACGACGCGACCGCGGGCTTGCGTCCCTTCATCTGTTTCCTCGTGTCGTGTGTCGAGCTCAGACGCTCGTGCCGGCGAGGCCGAGGCGCGCGAGCCAGGCCTGCCATCGCGGATCGCCCTGCAGGTTGCGAATGTGGATATGCGCGTTGATCTCGATGAGGCCCGGGTCACGCTGCGCGTCCGCGCGCTCGAGCCAAGAGAACGCCTGATCGGCCTCGCCGATGTAGGCGTACGCCCAGGCGATCTGCGTTGCGCCGTGATCGGCGTGGTCGCGCTGAAGCTCGTCGAGCGCGGCGCGCGACTGCGCGAGGTCGCCGGTCGCGTGCAGCGCGATCGCCAGCCCGACGAGGCGCAGCACCGCGTTCGGCTCGCGCAGGAACGAGGCGCGCGCGGATTCGAGTCTCCCGCGCACGACGTCGACCGTCCCGAGCCAGAAGTGCGTGAGGTCGCCGTGCGGGTTGAGCTCGAGCGCCTTCGAAAGCGATGCGAGGGCGGGATCGACGAGGCCGGCCGAAATGTAGCGCGAACCCAGCACGCGATGGGCGCGGGCAGACAGCGGATCGAGCGTCACCGCGCGCCGCAGGAGCGCGATGGCTTCGTCCTGGCGGCCGAGGCACGCCGCCATGATCGCGACGTCGCGCAGGATCGCCGCGTTGCCCGGCGCGAGCTCGAGGGCGCGACGGAACGAGGCGTGGGCCTGCGCCCAGTTGCGGTCGTTGGCCATGCTGACGAACCCGAGGGCGGCGTGCCCTTCCGCGAGCGCGGGCGCGAGCGCGAGCGCGTGCTCCGCCGCCTCGCGCGCCCGGGCGAAGCTCTCGGCGTACGGGGCCCAGGCGTAGGCGGCCTGGTCGGCGTACGCGCGCGCAAGATGCGCCCAGGCGAGGGCGTAGCCGGGATCCACGGCGATCGCCTGCCGGAAATAGGCGATCGCGCGCTGCGTGTCCTCCTCCGCGTGGCGGTCGGCGAAGTAGCGGCCCTGCAGGTAGAGCTGGTAGGCTTCCGCGTCGCTGCCTCGCCCTTCCGCCGCCGCCTCGACATCGGCGGCGACGCTGGCCTTCGATGCGGCTTCGCCCCGCTCGTCGAGGAGCTCGGCGCGCAGCTCGGTCACCACCGCGCGCGCGATCTCGTCCTGCACGGCGAAGATGTCGTCGAGCTCGCGGTCGTACGCCTGCGACCATCGCGTCGAGTCCGTGGCGACGTCGACCAGCTGCGTGCCGATGCGCAGCCGGTTGCCCGCCTTGCGCACGCTGCCGTCGAGAATCGTCGCGACGTTCAGGCGCTTGCCGATCGTCGGAATGTCCATGTTCATGCCCTTGAAGCTGAACGCGGACGTGCGCGAGGCGACACGAAGCCCCGGGATCTTGGAGAGGAGGTTGAGGAACTCCTCGGCAAGCCCGTCGGTGAAATACTCCTGGTCCTTTTCGGCGCTCAAGTTGGTGAACGGCAGCACGGCGATCGACGGCGTGCGCTCGTCGATCGAGGCGAGCAGCGTGTTGAGCGGCGGGAACGCCTGCGGCAGCGCGGGGTGCGACATCTCGAACACCGTCTCCCGCCGCGCGAGCCCGCGCAGCGCGTGCTCGCCGAGAGGCTTGAAGTGGACATCCGCCGGCGCGCGGTCGCGGCACAGCGCGTGGGTGGCCTCCGACAGCAGCGTCTGCCCGCCGTGCCCGAGGGCCGCGACCCGCGCCGCGCGGTTCACCTCGGTTCCGTAGTAGTCGCCGTCGCGCACGGCGGCCTCGCCGGTATGCAGACCCATGCGGACGCGGATGCGCACGGCATCGGGCCAGGGCTCGGCGTGCAGCGCGTGCTGTGCGGCGAGGCTCGCCTCGAGCGCCGCCGGCGCGGTCGCGAACACGGCGTGGAAGCCGTCGCCGATCGTCTTGATGACGTGGCCGCCGTGCCCCACGATGCACTCGCGCAGCAGCGCGTCGTGACGCGCGAGCGCGGCATCCATCGCGCCGCGCTGCGACTCCCAAAGGCGAGTGCTGCCCTCGATGTCGGTGAACAGGAACGTTACCGTTCCGGCGGGAAGTCGCGCCTCGCGGTCTGCCTCGGCCATTGCGTTGCTAATCGGGCTTGAATCCCGACGCTTTCACGATCGGTCCCCACTTCGCGTAATCGTTGGCGAGGATGGCGGCGAACTGCTCGGGCGTTCCCGTCGCCGGGTCCATGCCGAGCTTGGTGAGCTTCTCCGCGACGTCCGGCGACTGCAGCGCCTTGTTGATCGCCTGGTTGAGCGCGTCGACAATCGGTCTGGGCGTATTCGCAGGCGCGAAGAAGCCGAACCAGCCCATCGCTTCCACGCCGCTCACTCCGAGCTCGGTGAACGTGGGCACGTCGGGGAGCGCGGTGGAGCGTGTGGCGCCCGAGCTCGCCAGCACCTTGACCTTGCCGGCGCGGTGAAGCTCGCTGAGATCGGCGATCGCGTCGACGGCACCTGCCACCTGACCGCTTATGAGATCGTTGGCGTAGGCGCCCGAGCCCTTGTAGGGCACGTGCACCATCTCCACGCCGATGCCGCGCCCGAGCATGACGCCGAAGAAGTGCGGCAGGCTGCCCGCACCCGACGTCGCGTAATCGGCCTTGCCGGGGTTGGCCTTGGCCCAGGCCACGAACTCGGGCCAGGTCTTGGCGCCGCTCTTCGGGCTGGCCGCGAAGGCGAACTGGAACGTCGCGCCGATCGCGATCGGCGTGAAATCCTTGATGGGATCGTACGTGATGTCCTTGTACACCTGCGGCACGACCGCCATGGGGCCGATCGGCTGGACCATGATCGTCGTGCCGTCCGGCGGCGCCGCCTTGACCGCGTCCGCCGCGATGCGTCCGATCGCCCCAGGCCGGTTGTCGACCACGACGGGCTGGCCGAGTGCGGCGCTCATCTTGTCGGCGACGAGGCGCGCGATGATGTCCGCCGTGCCGCCGGGCGCGAAGCCGACGATGATCCTCACGGGCTTGTCGAACTTGACCTGCGCGGCCGCGGGCGCGGCCCCGACCGCGAGTCCGAGCGCCAGGCTGGTGGCGACCGCGGCGATGCGAACATTCATGGGATCTCCTCCGAATGGGGCGGGCTCTTCGTCGCGCGCCTCGTCGTGAGTATAGCGAGTGTCATTGCCGGTACGACGGGTCGCGCTTGTCGAGCATGCGCAGCAGGGCGCCCCACGCGTTGGCGGGCGCCTGCCTGCCCGGCCGAGCGAACTGCGCAGCCACCTTCGCCGCGACCGCGGGCGGAGGCGTCACGATGTCCGCGTTGCCGGCCAGCGCCGCCACCTGCGCCTGGCAAGCCCGCTCGAGATGCGCCATGAGATCGAAGGCATCGTGCACCGTCGGCCCGCAGACGAGAAGGCCGTGATTGCGCAGGATCATCGCGTTGCGCGTGCCGAGATCGGCCACGAGTCGCGCCTGCTCGTCGGGCTCGAGCGCGATGCCCTCGTAGTCGTGATAGGCGAGGGCGCCCGTGAAGCGCATGGCGTGCTGCGTCAAGGGGAGCAGGCCATGGCGCTGCGCGGCGACGGCGAGACCCGCCGTGGTGTGCGTATGCATCACGCATCCCACGTCGGGGCGCGCGCCGTGCACGGCGCCGTGGATGACGAAGCCCGCCGGATTGATGCCGAGCCCGGTGGGATCGTCGATCACGTCGCCTTCGAGCCTGACTTTCACGAGCGTCGAGGCGCGAATCTCGTCGAAGAGCAGCCCGTACGCGTTGATGAGGAAATGCGCGTGTGCGCCGGGCACGCGCGCCGAGATGTGGGTGTAGATGAGATCGGTCATGCCGAAATGCGCGGCCAGCCGATAGCATGCGGCGAGGTCGACCCGCACGGCCCATTCGGCGGGGTCGTAGCGGTGCTGCGGCGCGGGGGAGGCGGTCATGGTCGCCCGCGAAGTATAGTCGCGCGGGCGCCCTCGCACGCCGGCTTGGTATCGTATGCCGATGCTTCGGATGCTCGCTTCGCGTATGGCGGCTGCCGCGCTCCTCGCGGCCTTCACCGGTCTCGCGCTCGCGCAGGCCCCGTATCCCTCGCGTCCGATCCGGCTCGTCGTGCCGTATCCGCCGGGCGCGCTCACGGACATCCTCGCGCGCGCCATCGGCGAGCGCCTCGGCCGCGCGCTGGGGCAGCCCGTGGTGATCGACAACAAGCCTGGCGCCGGCACGCTGGTGGGTGCCGAGTTCGTCGCGAAGTCGCCGCCGGACGGCTATACGCTCCTCATGGCGACCAGCACGACGCTCGGCATCAGCCCGGCCCTGTACCAACCCTCCCCGGTGAACCCGGTGAAGGACTTCGCGCCGATATCGCCGGTCGGCACGGTGAACTTCTTCCTTATCGCGAGTCCGTCGTTCCCGGCGAAGAACGTGAAGCAGATGATCGAGGCGATCAAGGCGAGCCCGGGCAAGTACAACTACGGATCGGTCGGCAGCGGCAGCCCCCATCACCTTTTCATGGAGACGCTCAAGGCGCAATACGGCCTCGTCGTTCAGCATGTCCCGTACAAGGGCACGCCCGCGGCTTTGTCCGATCTGCTGACGGACCGCATTCAAGTGATGTTCGCCGACGCGACCATCGCCGTGCCGAACATCGAGTCGGGCAAGGTCGTGGCGCTCGGCACGTCGGCCGCGCAGCAGACGACGCTGCTGGCGGCGGTGCCGCCCATCGCGGCCACCGTTCCGGGTTACGACTGGCAGGCATGGCAGGGCATCGTGGCTCCCGCGGAAACGCCGAAAGACGTCATCGCAAAGCTTTCCGCCGAGTTGCAGAAGATTCAGGCCGCGCCCGATTTCAGGGCGCAGCTCGCGAAGTTCGGCATGGAGCCGTTCCCGCCGCAATCGCCGGAGCAGTTCGCCGCGATGATCGCGGCCGAGCAGCCGCTATGGGCGAAGGCGATCAAGGAGTCCGGCGCGAAGGTCGATTGAACGAAATCCCTTGGGAGAAGGCTCGTGGCAAGTCCCGTCATCGACGTACACACGCACTGCCTGACCGAGGCGTGGTTCACGCTCCTGCAGCAGCACGGCGGCCCGCGCTACACCGTGAAGGCGGTCACCGGCGGCCTGCGCGCCATCCATCTCGACGGCGCGCCTTTCATGACACCGGTGCCGGGGATGTTCGACTACGACCTGCGCCTTCGCACGATGAACCAGTGCGGCGTGGACATCTGCGTGCTGTCGCTCACGTGCCCCAACTGCTACTGGGGCGGCCCGGAAGTGAGCCTTCGCGCGGCGGGCATCATGAACGACGACATGGCGGCGGCTCAGACCGCGCATCCGGGGCGCTTGCGCTGGTTCGCGTCGCTGCCATGGCAGTACCCCGATCTCGCGCTCGCCGAGCTTGCGCGCGCGCACGCGGCCGGCGCGTCGGGCGTCATGGTGCTCGCCAACATCGGCGGACTGCCGCTCACCGATCCTTCGTTCGCGGCGATCTGGGCGGCCATCGATGCCAAGGGGCTGCCGGTGCTCGTGCATCCCACGGCGCCGCCGGGCGTGGCCGAGATGGACATGTCGCGCTTCCAGCTCACGGCGTCGATCGGCTTCACGTTCGACACCTCGCTCGCCACGGCGCGCATGATCTACGACGGCTTCTTCGAGCGCTATAGGCGCCTGCGCATCATCGCCTCGCACGGCGGCGGTGCGCTGCCCTACCTCGTCTCGCGCATGGACCAGTGCTACGACAACATCCCGGCGTGCCGCGAGAAGATTGCGCGCCGGCCGTCGGAGTACCTGCCGTCGATCAGCGCGGACGCGGTCGTGTTCGCGCCGGAGGTGCTCGACCTCTGCGTGCGGGTGTTCGGCGCCGACAACGTGATGTACGGGTCCGACTATCCGCACACGATCGGCGACATGCCCGGGTGCCTCGCACGCGTCGACGCGCTGCCCGACGCGGCGCGCGACAAGGTGCGAGGCGGGAACGCGCTGCGCGCGTTCGGCTGGTAGGAGGAGGCTACTGCAGCGGCTTGTCGAAGTCGTTGCGCTGCCCGACCTTCTCCATCTGGTTCAGCTCCTGCTGCTTCGCCTGATCCACCGCCTGCTTGTCGGCGGGGGCGGTCGACGCGCAGCCGGCAGCGGCCAGCACGAGCGCGGCGCACAGGACAGTCGTCTTGATGGCGGACATGGCGGACTCCTTTTTGCGGATCGGCCGCCAAGGTACCGCATCCCTTCCTGCGGCGCCATAGGGGAGCGCCAGCGCGGCTGCGCACAAATTGCATGGAATTGCAGTCATAATGCACATTTTGCGTACCGGGGCGCGGAGTGGATCCTTTCTCGGAAAGCCTGACCCTGGCCACGGGCCTCGTCGCCCATCTCGACCCCAATCTCGTGTCCATCGTCTCGCTCTCCCTGCGGGTGAGCGTGACGGCCACGTTGATCGCCGCGGTGATCGGGCTGCCGCTCGGGGCCGCGATCGCGGTGGGGCGTTTCAAGGGACGCCGCGTGCTGACGGTGTTCGTCAACTCGATGATGGGCCTGCCGCCGGTCGTGCTCGGGCTCGTCGTCTACCTCATGCTGTCGCGCGCGGGGCCGCTCGGCCGCTTCGGCATCCTGTTCACGCCGGAGGCGATGATCGTCGCCCAGGCGCTGCTGATCATCCCGATCATCGCGGCGCTCTCGCGGCAGATCATGGCCGACGCCTGGTCGGAATACCGTGAGCAGCTCGTCTCGCTGGGCGCCGGCACGCTCAGTGCGGCCCTCACGCTGATCTGGGACACGCGCTTCTCCCTCATCACCGTGCTGCTCGCGGGCTTCGGCCGCGCCATCGCCGAAGTGGGCGCGGTGATGATCGTGGGCGGGAACATCAACGGCGTGACGCGCGTCATGACCACGACCATCGCGCTCGAGACGAGCAAGGGCGACCTGCCGCTCGCGCTCGCGCTGGGTCTCGTGCTGATCGCGATCGTGCTCGTCGTGAACGCGGCGGCGCAATACGTTCGCGGATGGGCTCGCGTCCGCTATGGTTGAACCGCGGGAGGCGTCCGGCCTCCCGATCACGTGCCGCGGCTGCGAGGTCGCGCGCGACGGCGTGCGATTGGTGTCGGCAGTCGACCTCACGATCGAGCGCGGAACGTTCACGACGATCCTCGGGCCGAACGGCGCCGGCAAGAGCACGCTCTTGCGGCTGCTGCACGGGCTCGTCGCGCCGTCGAGCGGCACGCTTCGCTGGGGCGGCTCCGAACGCCGTCCGCGGGGGCAGGCGATGGTATTCCAGCACGCGGTCCTCTTGCGCCGCTCCGCGGCCGCGAACGTCCGATACGCGCTCGCGTTGGCCGGTGTGCGCGGCGCCCCCGCGGACGCGCGCATCGACGACGCGCTGGCCGAGGTGGGGCTGCGCTCGATCGGCAACCGTTCGGCGCGCTTCCTGTCGGGCGGCGAGCGGCAGCGGCTCGCGATCGCGCGCGCCTGGGCGCTGCGGCCCGAGGTCCTGTTCCTCGACGAGCCGACGGCTAGCCTCGACCCCAAGGCCACGCGCGCCGTGGAGGACATCGTGCGCGTCATCCACGAACGCGGGACGACGATCGTGATGACCACGCACAACCTCGCGCAGGCGAGGCGTCTCGCGCAGGACGTGGTGTACCTGCAGGAGGGCCGGATGATCGAGCAGTCGCCGGCCCGCGAGTTCTTCGTTTCGCCGCGCACCCCCGAGGCCGCGGCCTTTATGGAAGGAGAGCGATTGTGATACGACGTCGGGTGTTCGCTGTACTGGGGGCCGCACTGTTCGCGCTCGGCCTTTGCGCGCATGCGCAGGACAAGTTCATCGTCGTGGCGTCGACGACCTCGACCGAGCAGTCGGGTCTGTTCTCGCATCTTCTTCCCGCGTTCGAGAAGGACACCGGCATCAAGGTGCGCGTGGTCGCG
>Ga0335083_10006370_pt1 | contig 14751 bp, 14 predicted proteins | sample Lox_Sample_42_FD_206716 | JGI IMG/M metagenome (GOLD analysis project Ga0335083, IMG submission 206716) | Soil microbial communities from Loxahatchee National Wildlife Refuge, Florida, United States - Lox_Sample_4.2 | ecosystem: Environmental > Terrestrial > Soil > Wetlands | place: USA...
AGCGCCACGCGTTTCAGCACGCTGTTGCAGGCGTGCAGCAAGGCGGGCGCGGTGTCGTTGCCGCCGGCTTGCTGCCACTGTTCATGGGCGGCGCGGATTTCGGCGAGTGCGTGATGCAGGCGTTGCCGCTGCTGCCAGTTGCGCAACCAGACCAGGCAGAACCATGCGATCACCGCGAGCACCAGCGCGCCCAGCATCCACCACAGCGGCGCCGGCGGCCACGCGGACACCGGCTGCGGCAGATGGATGTCCGCCAGATCGCTCAGTGGGTCTTTAGCTTCCACGTTTCCAGTTGCTCCATGACGATTTGGTTGGTGCGGATGGTCAACAGCGGCACCTGCATGCCGGTGAATACTGCTTGCAGCGCGCCGATGCGGCTGGCGAACCCTTCGTGCCAACTGTTGCGGGCGCTGCGGCTGGCGGTGTCGATCACGCTGCGGTGGTGGCCGTCGGTGATGCTGTAGCGGCCGGGGCGTGGCAGTTGTTCTTCCAGCGCGTCGTACACCAGCACGCAGGTCATGCTGTTGTGCAAGGCCAACTGCTGGATGTATTGGCGGCAGTCGTCGTCGAAATCGACGAAGTCGGAAATCAGGTACACGTTGGAACCCGGCCTGGTGATGCGGCACATCTGCTCCAGCGCGCGGCCGAGATAGCCGCGACGTTCGCCGTCGTCGACGTGATGCTGCACCAGTTGCTGGTTGTAGTTGGCCAGCGAGTTGAGAAAACGCAGCGCCGAACGCTTGCTGCGGCGCGGCTTGACCAGTTCCTGTTGCGTGTCGCCGAACACGACGCCGCCGACGCGGTCGCCGTTATCGACCGTGGTCCAGCACAGGATCGCCGCCGCTTCGGCAGCGACTACCGACTTGAACGCCACCTGCGAACCGAAATACAGGTTGCGACTCTGATCGACGCCGATGATGACCGGGCGTTCGCGCTCTTCGCGGAACACCTTGATGAACGGGCGGCCGACACGCGCGGTGACGCGCCAGTCGATGGTGCGGATGTCGTCGCCGCTCTGATAGGCGCGGTGCTCCTCGAAATCGACGCCGCGACCCTTGATCTTCGAGATGTGGGTGCCCGACATGCCGAGCCGCGTGCGCGAGTGATAGTCGAGTTCGAGATTGCGCGCGACGTGGCGCTGGTCGAGCAATTGTTGCAGGTTCACGAACGCGCCGCGGCAGCGGTACTGGTCCTGTTCGAGATTGAGTTGACGTTTGCGCGCCATCGGCAAGGTTCCGCAAGTCCCGCCTTACGCGGTCGGCACCAGTTCCAGGATCGTCGTCAGCACCTTGTCGGCATCGACGCCGGCGGCTTCGGCTTCGAAGCTCAGCAGCACACGATGGCGCAGTACGTCGTGCAGCACTTCATGCACGTCTTCCGGGCTGACGAAGTCCTTGCCCTTCAGCCAGGCATGGGCGCGGGCACACAGATCGAGCGCGATGGTGCCGCGCGGGCTGGCGCCGTAATCGATCCACGCGGCCAGCTTGGCGTTGTAACGATCGGGCGTGCGCGTCGCCATCACCAGTTGCAGGATGTATTCCTCGACTGCCTGCGCCATGTGCAGGTTCAGCACTTCCTGGCGCGCGGCGAACAGTTGCTGTTGCGTGACGCGTGTCGGCGGTTGCGTTTCGATGTTGCGGGCTTCGTCGCGCACCAGGTGCAGAATCTTACGCTCGGAGTCGAGCGACGGATAAGTGACGGTGACGTGCATCAGGAAGCGGTCCAGTTGCGCTTCGGGCAACGGATAGGTGCCTTCCTGTTCGATCGGGTTCTGAGTCGCCATCACCAGGAACAGGTCGGGCAGCTTGAAGGTCTGGCGACCGACCGATACCTGATGCTCGGCCATCGCTTCCAGCAGTGCCGACTGCACCTTGGCCGGCGCGCGGTTGATTTCGTCGGCCAGCACGAGGTTGTGGAAGATCGGGCCTTGCTGGAAACGGAAGCTGCCGTCTTCCGGACGATAGATCTCGGTGCCGGTGATGTCGCTCGGCAACAGGTCGGGCGTGAACTGGATGCGGTGGAAGTCGCCTTCGATCGCATCCGACAATGTCTTGATCGCCTTGGTCTTGGCCAGGCCGGGAGCGCCTTCAACCAGAAGATGCCCATCGGCCAACAGCGCGATCAACAACCGGTCGACCAGTTTTTCCTGGCCGATGATCTGCTGGTTCATCCATTGTTTCAGTTGGGCAATGACGGCGTGCTGGGCCATGCGAAGGCTCTCTTGTAGAGGGATGTGGCGCTGATGAGTGGTGCCGGGCAGCTCGAAGGCGGGAAGAGCACTTACAACAGCAAATTGGCCGGATTCTATAGTGAAAAGTGACCGCTTCAAAATCCGGTTGAGACGGTGGGAACAGCTCTCTATATTGTGCAGCGATTGTGTCCGGCCGGCCCTGGAAAATAGCCCATGTTGTATGCGTTGTTGCGTTGCCTGATGTTCCTGCTGCCGGCGGAAGTTTCGCATGAACTGGGGCTTAACGGTCTGCGTTGGCTGCATCGTTGCGGCTTGCTCGGTTTGCTGAAACCCGCGGTGCCGGAACTGCCTGTCACCGCGTTCGGCCTGCGCTTTGTCAATCCGGTCGGGCTCGCGGCCGGGCTCGACAAGAACGGCGATTGCATCGATGCGCTGGGTGCGCTCGGTTTCGGCTTCGTCGAAGTCGGCACCATCACGCCGAAGCCGCAGGACGGCAATGCCAAACCGCGTCTGTTCCGGCTGGTGCGCGAGCGCGCGATCATCAATCGCATGGGCTTCAACAACAAGGGCGTCGATCACCTGGTCGAGCGGTTGCAACAGCGCACGTGGCGCGGCATCGTCGGCGTCAACATCGGCAAGAACCTCACCACCAAGGTAGAAGATGCCGTCAACGACTATCTGACTTGCCTGCGCAAGGTGTACGCGTATGCCGATTACATCGTCGTCAACCTGTCGTCGCCGAACACGCCCGGCCTGCGCTCGCTGCAATTCGGCGAACAACTGGCGGCGTTGCTCGCTACGCTGCAAGTCGAACGCGCGGCGCTGGCAACGCAACATGGGCGCGATGTGCCGCTGCTGCTGAAGATCGCGCCCGATCTCACGCCGGAAGAAGTGGCCGGCATCGCCGCCACCGTGTTGCAGTCGGGCCTCAGCGGCGTCATCGCCACCAACACCACGCTGAGCCGCGCCGGCGTCGAAGGCTCGCCGTCGGCGGGCGAAGCCGGCGGCCTCAGCGGCGCACCGTTGACCACCGCTTCCACGCAAGTGCTGCAACAGTTGACGACGGCACTCGGCGGCGCGTTGCCGGTGATCGGCGTCGGTGGCGTGATGCAGGGCGCTGATGCGGCAGCCAAGTTGCAAGCCGGCGCGACGCTGGTGCAGGTCTATAGCGGCTTCATCTATCGCGGTCCGGCATTGATCCGCGACGCGGTGCTGGCATTGCAGGCGCTGCGCGGTGGCTGAGCCGTTGCTGATCCTTTATTCCACCGCCGCCTGTCATTTGTGCGAACAGGCGGAAGCGTTGCTGGCGCAATTGGCGTGGCCGGTGCCGATCGCGGTGGAAGTGGTCGATATCAGCGAAAGCGACGAACTGCTGCAACGCTATGGCACGCGCATTCCGGTGCTGGCGCTGCTGCGCGCGGACGGTTCAGGCGAAGAACTGGATTGGCCGTTCGGGCTTCAGGCGTTGCAGGCGTTGCTGCCGCTGCCGCCGTGCGAACAATGATCGTGGGCATCGCCTTCGATCTTGATGTGCCACGGTTCGTAGCGCACGCCGAAACGGTTGGTGTCGGTGTAGCGGATATCGACGTAGCCGAGGCTGATCAGGCGTTTGTACTCGGCGGTGTTGGAGAAGTCGGCGGTGAAGTTCGACTCGCCGAGGCCGATCTTGCCGACGTCGAAATCGCCGACGCCGTGATAGGAATGACCCGGAGGCGCCAGCGAGCGCGATGCGCGCGACATGTTGCCCTTCGACTGCACGGCCTTGGCCAGGAACAGGTGCATCTGTTTGACGTTGTTGCGGATGCCGGACGTCAGCGTCAGTTCGCGGCCGACATCCTTGCGGATCTGCTGGTAGCGGCTCAGTGATTCGCCCTTGATCAGGTAGTGACCGGTGCCTTCGATCTTCTGCACGTCACGCGCGTTGATGCGATAGTTCAGTTCGGGCGTGATCTTGTCGCCGAAGAAGCCGTAGGTCTTGGCGTCGATATTGAAGATTTCCTCCATGAACGCCAGTTCGCCCGGTTCGAACTTGCCGATCTGCGGATAGTTGCGGGCGAAGAACAGCATCTCTTCGTAGCCGATCAGGTTGAAGTTGGCGTAGCCGACGAAACTCTGCACGCGTTCGAGTCGCGCCAGCGTCGGCAGCAACAGCTTGGCGTTGGTGTCGCTCAGGTAAATGTCGTTGGAGAAGTCGTGGTCGAAGTTGCGGATTTTTTCCAGGTATTGGTCGAGCGTTTCGTTCGGCAACTGCTGGATCACCACTTCGGCGCTTTGCGGCCGCTCCGGATGCTGGAAGCCGGGATGCAGTTCGTTTTCCTGCAGCAGCTCCAACTCGGCTTCCTCGCTGGCGTCGGTCTGCGCCAGTTTGGGCGCTTCCTCGGCGGGGATAGGCTCGCTGCCGCCGGTCGTCAGCGGAAGGCGGACGCTGGTGCCGTCCGGCAAATAATGCCGGGCCACCAATGCGGCCCCGCCAGTGGCCAGCAACGACAGAAGGAATTTTCTTTTATCCATGGCCCGGGACTATAACAACATCACAAGTCGAAAAACACTCTGGCATTGGCAGTTGTCTGCTCGGCAATTTCCGCGGCCGGCCGCCCAAGGCAGTCCGCCACTTTGGCCAGCACCCAGGTCAGATAGGCCGGTTCGTTGCGGCGGCTGGCCGGCTTGGGGTGGATCGTGCGCGGCAGCAGGTAGGGTGCGTCGGTTTCCAGCAGCAGACGATCGGCTGGAATGTGTTGTAGCAACTGCTGCAGGTGCAGGCCGCGACGCTCGTCACAGACCCAGCCGGTGATGCCGATGTACAGGTCGAGGTCGAGGCAGGCAAACAGCTCGTCGCGGGTGCCGGTAAAGCAGTGCAGCACCGCACGCTTCAATTTGGGGCGGAATGGTTTGAGTATGTCGATGAAGCGGCGATGCGCGTCGCGTTCGTGCAGGAACACCGGTTTCTGCGTCAGCACCGCCAGTTCCAGTTGCCCGGTAAAGGCCTGTTCCTGGTGATGCGGGCTGGAATAGTTGCGGAAGAAGTCGAGACCGGTTTCGCCGATCGCCACCACCTGCGGCAATTGCGCCATGCGGTGCAGTCGGGCGCTGGTGTCGAGATCGTAATGGCCGGACTCGTGCGGATGGACGCCGGCGGTACTGTACAGCACGCCCGGGTGGTCGGCGGCCAGCGCGGCGGCCTTGTGGCTGGCCTCGACCGAAGTGCCGGTCAGCACCATTTGCACGACGCCAGCCTGGCGCGCCGCCGCCAGCACGGCGTCGCGGTCATGGTCGAAGCTGTCGTGACCGAGGTTGAGGCCGATGTCGATCAATGGGGGCGGGGTGGTCATGCCGGTGGTCCGGGGCGTAAAACCGCATCTTCGGCCAGCTTCGCATAATTGGTCAACATAGGTGTCCTATTTGCCCGCCTGTGGCTATAATCGCCCGCCAATCGCCCCCCGCCGGAGACCGCCCGTGACCAAGCAGCCCATCGATTGGAGCAAGCTCGGCTTCGAGTACACCAAGACCGACTACCGATTCTCCGCCAAGTGGGAAAACGGCCGCTGGAACGACGGCGAGCTGGTGACGTCGGAATTCATCACGCTGCACGAAGGCTCGCCGGCACTGCATTATGCCCAACAGTGCTTCGAAGGTCTCAAGGCCCAGACCGCCAAAGACGGCCGCATCCTGCTGTTCCGTGCCGAACTGAATGCCGAACGCATGCACAACACGTCGCTGCGGCTGTCGATGCCGGTGGTGCCAGACGAGTTGTTTGTCCGCGGTGTGATGGAAGCGGTGCGCGCCAATGCGTCGTGGGTGCCACCGTATGGCAGCGGCGCATCGCTGTACATCCGGCCGCTGTTGATCGGCGTCGGCTCCAACATGGGGCTGCGCCCGGCCAAGCAATACGAATTCCGCGTGATGGTGTGTCCGGTCGGCCCGTATTACAAAAGCGGTGGACTGTCGGTGATCTCGCTGGCGGTGTCGGACTTCGACCGCGCCGCGCCGCATGGCACCGGCGACGTCAAGGCCGGCGCCAACTATCCCGGCGGTTTGTACGCCACCAAGAAGGCGCAGGAGCTCGGGGCCTATGAGGCGCTGTATCTCGATGCGGCCGAACATCGCTACATCGAGGAAGCCGGTTCCGCCAACGTGGTGATCTCGCTTGCCAACAACACGCTGATCACGCCGAAGTCGGATGCCATCCTGCCCAGCATCACCCGTCGTTCGATCATGGACATCGCCAGACACGAGTTGGGCATGAATACCGAGGAACGGCCGATCGACTTGCGCAAGGAAGTCGGTGCGTTCGTCGAAGTGGCGGCTTGCGGTACGGCGGCCGTGCTGTCGCCGGTCGGCAAGCTGTGGTTCGATGGTCAGTGGCACAAGTTCTACGCCAGCGGTGAGAAGGTGGGGCCGGTGATGCAGGGCTTGTATGACATCCTGTGTCAGATACAGAAGGGTGAGCGGGAAGATCGCTTCGGCTGGACTCGCGAAGTGAAGGTCTGATTCAGCGGTAGGACACCCACTGTCAGTTCATTGGTTGCGTGGTGTTCCTCCAAGCGCTGAGACTCCCCAGCTCGCGCATCCGTCGCTTCCGCTCCTCCTTGGCGCGACTGGCTCGCCGCGCTTGGCTCCACACCCCGCTTCCGACTTTATGTCAGTGGGTGTCCTGCGCAAAATCACACATCACCGTTCGCTTGCAGATTCGCCGCCGCCGCTGCGGCCAACCACGCCGCTAACCCCTTGCAGTTGCGATCGATGTTGGCGACGAAGCGCGGGTCCTGGCTGGTGCCTTGCTTGACTGCGGCGTGCAGCTTGCGCGAGCAGTTGTAGAACCATTGCTGGATCATCAGCCGGTCGGCTTCGACGCAGGCGACGGCTTCGATGCTGTCGGCCCTGGCGCCGGTGGTGAACACGCGTTCGGCTTCGGTGTAGATCTTCGCCATTTCCTGTTTCAGTCGTAGCCAGTCTTCCTTGCGGTATTTCTTCGCGCGTTCCGCGCTTTGTTTCCACGCTTCGGTGTTGCCCCAGCGTTGCTCGGCTTCGGTCTGCCAGCTTTCTTCCATGTCGGGAAATACTTCGAACATTGCTGCGTTGCTCATGGTCTGCTCCTGTGGCGCGCGTAGCGACGCCAGCGTTTGGTCGATCAAGGTGACGGCATCGGCCAGTTCGCCGGCGCGTGCCATCAACAGTTCACGTTGCTGCAGCAGGATCGCTTCGCGGTCGAACTCGCCGCCGCCGAGAATGCGCTTGATGTCATCGAGCGGAAATTCGAGGGTGCGGTAGAAACGGATCAACTGCAGCTTGTCGAGATCGGCGCGCGTGTAGAAACGATAGCCGGCATCGTTGCGATGCGACGGTACCAGCAGGCCGATTTCGTCGTAGTGATGCAAGGTGCGTATGCTGACCTTGGCCAGCTTCGCCACTTCGCCGACGGAATACGACATCGTTCCACTCCTCATGCTTGCCGATCTGCGTGCAGTGTCGGAGCTGACGCAACGTCAGGGTCAAGGATTGTGTGCGAGAAATTTTTTGATCGCCGCCAGGTAGAGCGCCGGCTCGGTGGCTTGCACGCGGGCGCGCAGCGTTGCCAGCGTATCGCCGGGCAGCACGGGCACCTTCGACTGCAGCAGCACCGGGCCTTCGTCGATGCCGGCGCTGACGACGTGCACGCTGGCACCGCTCTCGCGTTCGCCGGCGGCCAGCACGGCCGCGTGCACGTGATCGCCGTACATGCCCTTGCCGCCGTGTTTCGGCAACAACGCCGGATGGATGTTGAGGATGCGGCCGGTGAACGCCGCCAGCGTGCGCGGACCTATCGCCTTCATGTAGCCGGAGCAGACGACGACGTCGGTACCGGCTTCGCGCAGCACGGAACAGATTGCTTCGTCGGCATTGTCGTCGCCGCGATGGGTCTTGGCGCTGATGTGGCGGAACGGCATGTCGTGTTCGAGGCACCAATGCAGGATCGCCGAGTCGCGGTTGTTGCCGATCAGGATGCCGGGCGTGGCTTGCAGTTCGCCGCTCTGCATCGCACCGATCAGGAACTTCGCCGACGAACCGCCGTGCGACGCGAGAAAGCTGATGACGGGCAGCGCCTTGGTCATGGATAACCCTTGGGCCTGTAAGTGGTGAGTGCGATGCCGGCCATGATACCCAAGGCGCCGGCCAGCATCTTCAGCGTGACGCCTTCGCCGAGGAACAGCAGGCCCCACAGCACGGCGAACACCGGCGACAGGTAGGTGACGATGACCGTGCGCGCGACGCCGACTGTCGCCAGCAAGTGGAAGTAAATCATGTAGCCGGTGCCGGTGCAGATTATGCCCAGCACGCCGATCCATACCCAGATCGACGCGGGCACCGGAGAGGCCGGCCACTGCAGCAACGCGAACGGCAGCAGGCACAGCGCGGAAAACGTCTGGCAGCCGGCGGTCACCGTCAGCGATGTCACGCCGTGCAGGAATTTGCGCGAATAGTTGCCGGTGAGTCCGTACAAAAAGGTGGCACCCATGCCGGCGAGGATGGGCAGCAACGGAAAGTCTGTCTTGATGGTGTCGTGATCGAACACCATCACCACCAGTCCGGCAAAGCTGAGGCCGATGCCGACATTGGCCGGCACGCTGAGCCGTTCATCGAGCCACAGCCGCGCGATGATGGCACTGAACACCGGCGTCAGTGCATTGAGAATCGACGCGAAACCGGCCGAGGTGTACTGCGTGCTGATCGACAGGAAGGTAAACGGCAGCGCCGTGCTGATCAGGCCGAGCACCAGCAGGTGAGGCCAATTGCGCCGGAACTCACTCCAGCGATCTTGCCACAACACCAGCGGCACCATGGTGCAGGCGGCGATCAACGAGCGGCAGGCCGTCAAAGGCACCGGGCCGAAGTGGGGCACCACGATGCGGATCAGCAGGAACGAGCAGCCCCAGATGGCGGCCAGCAGCGTCAGCAAGGCGAGGTGTAGCGGTTTCACGAGCGGTGGATGGCAAAGGAGAGATTGATCGCCATGCTACCATGCCGCTTTTTTCGTGGAGGCAACGATGACTCAACCATTTTCCGGCGTGGAAGCCTTGGCCAGTTTCGCCGTCGGGCGCCAGATCGGCGAGCAATTGCAGGGCCAGCCGTTTCCGGGTTTGAACGTCGATGCGTTGCTGGCCGGCATCGGCATGGTATTGCGCGGCGAAGCGTGTCCGTACCAGGAAGATGAACTGCGCGCCGCGGTCGATGAGCTGAATCGCCGCGTGCAGCGCATGCAGAAGCAGCAGGCCAATGCGATGGCGGCGGCTGGCGAGCAGTTCCTCAAGCAGAATGCGCAGCGCGACGGCGTCACTACCACGCCGTCCGGCTTGCAGTACGAAGTGTTGCAGGTCGGCACCGGCAGAAAGCCGGACCGCGATTCCACCGTGCGCGTGCATTACCACGGCACGCTGGTCGATGGCACCGTGTTCGACAGTTCGATCGAACGCGACGAGCCGATCGAATTTGCCGTCACCGGCGTCATCAGCGGTTGGACCGAAGCGTTGCAGCTGATGCAGGAAGGCGCGCGCTGGAAGTTGTTCATCCCGCACGAGCTTGGTTACGGTGCCCGCGGTGCCGGTGGCGTCATCGGCCCCTATACCACCCTGATATTCGAGGTGGAGTTACTGGCCGTTTTGTAACGGTCGTCAGTCTGGACAACGTTCCGGCTGAGACAAATCGCCCGTCCATGTCAGTCAGTTAAAGCAGCAGTAACTGATTATGGACGAGCGTGACTAGTCTCGACGGACGGGATTCATCACATGGACGGCCGCCATAACCGGTGCAGGTGGCCCGGTGCCGGTGGCCCTGTAACAGGTGGATGCAACATCCGCCTGGCAAACGCGGAGTTTCCAGTTGCTTGCCTGGCCGTGAGTCAGGAAGTTTTCCTGCATGCCGCGATTGTCGCTGACCGGCGGTTGCTGGCTAAAATGACCGCATGACCCTTTCCTTATCCGGTTAAGATCGCCGTGAACGCCGCCGTTCTGACGATGCGCGACGGGCTGACATTGCCTATCTACCTGCTGTTTTTCGTAGCGCCGGCGGTGTTGTGGCTGGGGATGCTGGTGGGCTCGCGGTGGCTGCGGCCGGCGCGATGGCTGCAGACGCGGTCGCTTCCGGAACAAGCTGTGGCCAGGGGTCTGATCTGGCTTGTCAGCATCCTGATGGTGCTGCGGGTGACGGCAGGCGCGTTGGCGCTGCTGCAGTGGGGTAATCTGTGGGCGCTGGGCCTGTTCTATCCGCTGCGGGTTGCTTCGCCCAATTATCACTTTCTTGCCGGTCTGCCCTGGTTCGCGCTGTTGATGGCCATGGTGTGGCAGTGGCCCCGGCTGAAACAATGGATCGATGGTTCGCGCCATCGCTACCTGGCGTTGTGGCTGATAGCGATCGCCGTGCTGTTGGCGTTTGCCGGTATCGAGGGCGGCATCGTCAACGGCGTTTCCGGCGTCTATACCAGCCAGGAGCAGATCGACGATCTGCAGTACGCCAGATGGGAAGCCAGCTTTTTCCACGAACATCTGCAGCGGGTCGCCGGCAGCGTGCAGCCGCCGTATATCGCATCGCATTCGGTCACGCACCCGCCGCTGAGCCTGTTGATCTTCCGCCTGGTGCAGCCGTTGGGCGCTTTCGCCATGGGATTGCTGACGTTGTGCCTGTTTGCCGCCATCGTGCCGTTGCTCGCTACGGTGATAGCGGCGCGCGGCGGCGGCGACAAGACCGCCACGCTGGCGCTGCTGGCGTTGGCGACACCGGGCTATCTGGTGTTCGGAGCCGGTTCGGACGACGCGCTCTACTACCTGCTGTGGACCTGCGTGCTGGTGAGCGGCTGGTGGGGGGTGGAACGACGACGCCCGGTTTGGACGCTTGTCGCGGGCTTTCTCATCGCGCTTGCCTGCAACATAACCTACGCTTCGCTGATCCTGATCCCGGGCGTGCTGGCGTTTACTGCGCAACGGCCGTTCCGCGAACTGCCGGATTATCTGCGGCGGAATTTCGTGTCGATCGTCAGCCTGATGGCAGCAATGCTGGCGGTGCTGGGAATAGGTCTCGCGCTGACCGGGTTCAACATCCTGCAGGGCATGCAAACCGTCATGGACTACCAGCATCGCTACCTGTTCACGACGTTGCTGCATAGCGATCCAGTGCGCGCAGTCAGCGAACGCATGATGACCATTTTCGATTTCGTCATCTTTGCCGGACCAGTGATGCTGGCGACCTGGCTGCTGGCATTCCGCCAACGTGCACGCCAGCCGTGGTTGTGGAGCATACCCGCCGTTGCCTTCGTGGTGGTGGTAGGCTACATCGCGCCGACTACGCCCGGTGCCGGCGAAACCGGCCGTGGCTGGGGTGGGCTGTACGTGTGCTGGTGGCTGGGCACCGGCCTGTGGCTGGCGCAGAAGTGGGAAGCCGCCACGCTCGAACGCTTGCTGCGGTTTGCGCTGGTCTATGCCGGCCTGTTCCAACTGGTCGTCGATTTCGGATGGTAGGCAGGCGCAACGCCATGAAGAAAAAAGTCCTCATATTCATCGTCGCCTACAACGCCGAGCGCACGATAGAGAAAGTGCTGAACCGCATTCCCGATGCGTTGCTGCAATACGATACCGAAATCCTCGTGATAGACGATGCGTCGAAGGACGCCACGTTTGCCCGCGCACAGGAATTCGAGCGGCGGCTCGATCTGCGCTTCAAGGTGACGGCACTGTGCAATCCAGTCAACCAGGGATACGGCGGCAACCAGAAGATCGGCTACCAGTACGCGATCCGCAACGGCTTCGACTGCGTGGCGCTGCTGCACGGCGATGGCCAATATGCGCCGGAGAAATTGCCGGAATTGATCGAAATCCTGTTCGCGCAACAAGCTGCTGCCGTATTCGGTTCGCGCATGCTGGAAGCAGGGCAGGCGCTGCGTGGCGGTATGCCGCTGTACAAATATGTCGGCAACAAGATCCTGACGTCGATCCAGAACCGCGTGCTGGGGCAGCAGCTGTCGGAATTCCATTCCGGTTACCGCATCTACAGTGTAGCCGCACTGGCGCAACTGCCATTCCAGCTCAATACGCGCGATTTCCATTTCGACACCGAGATCATCATCCAGTTGGTAATTGCCAAACTGAAGATCGTCGAACATCCGATCCCGACCTATTACGGCGACGAAATCTGCCACGTCGATGGCATCAAGTACGCGTGGGATGTGATCAAGACTTCGTTCATCGCCAAGCTGCAGGGCTACGGCATCTTCTATCAGCGCCGTTTCGACATCACGCCGGCCGATGCCGCTTCGCTTGAGGATAACAAGAGCAATTACCAGAGCAAAACCGCGTTTGAGTCCACGCACAGTCTCGCCATCGCCGACGTGCCGGCAGGAGCTGCCGTAGTCGATATCGGCTGTGGTGGCGGTTTTATCGCGCGCGAATTGCAGCGCAAAGGGTGCAAGGTCACCGGTCTGGATCAGCTGGAGACGCCACCGCCCGGAGTCGATGTCTATCATCGCTTCCATCTCGATCAGGCGGAGTTCCCCATCAGTCTTGCCGACAGCACGCACGTGCTGTTGCTCGATGTGATCGAACATGCAGCGGAACCCGAGCAATTCATGCACAAGCTCTATCGTGCCTGTAACGAGAATTACAACGTGACCTTCATCGTCAGCACAGGCAACGTGGCGTTTGGCCTGGTGCGCTTGTCGCTGCTGCTCGGTTCGTTCCGCTACGGCAAGCGCGGCATCCTCGACATGACACACAAGCGGCTGTTCACGTTTTCGACTTTCCGCGCGCTGTTTGATGAGTGTGGTTATGAAGTGCAGAAGGTGATTGGCGTGCCGGCGCCGTTCCAATTGGCGCTGGGCGATACTGCGATGGCGAGCTTCCTCACCCGCGTCAATGAATTGCTCATCAAGGTGAGCAAGGGCATGTTCTCGTTCCAGATCTACATGCTGGCGCGGCCGTATCCTTCAGTCGATTATCTGCTCGATCACGCCATCCTGAAGTCCGGCAAAACGCCGCAGTGATCAACCGCGGCGTTGGCGCGCCGCATCCGCCAGCACATCCAGCAGTTCCGTCGTGGTGTCCCATCCCATACAGGCATCGGTGATGCTCTGGCCGTAAGTCAGCGGCTTGCCGGGCACCAGTTTCTGCGCGCCGCCGACGATGTGGCTTTCCAGCATCAGGCCGACGATGGCCTTGCTGCCGCCTGCAATCTGGCCGGCGAGGTCGCGGCATACCGTGGCTTGCCGTGCCGGATCCTTGCCGGAGTTGGCGTGACTGCAATCGACCACGATCGCCGGGCGCAGCCTGGCTTTCTCCAGCATTTCCACCGTCTCGGCAATGCTCTCGGGATCGTAGTTGGGGTGGCGGCTGCCGCCGCGCAGGATGACGTGGCAGTCCTTGTTGCCGGCGGTTTGAAAAATGGCGGAGTGGCCTTCCTTCGTCACCGACAGGAAATGATGCGGATGCGCCGCCGAGCCGACGGCATCGACCGCGATCTGGATGGTGCCGCCGGTGCCGTTCTTGAAACCGACCGGGCACGACAGTCCTGACGCCAACTCGCGATGGCACTGCGATTCGGTGGTGCGCGCACCGATGGCGCCCCACGACACCAGGTCGGCGATGTATTGCGGGCTGATCAGGTCGAGGAACTCGGTGCCGGCCGGCACGCCGCGATTGGCCAGTTCCAGCAGCAGCTTGCGCGCCAGACGCAGGCCGTCGTTGATGCGGAAGCTGTCGTCGAGGCCGGGGTCGTTGATCAAGCCCTTCCAGCCGACGGTGGTGCGCGGTTTCTCGAAATAGAAGCGCATGATGATCAGCAGGTCCTTCGCGTGCTTGGCCATCTCGTTCTTCAAACGGTCGGCGTAGTCGAACGCGGCCACCGGGTCGTGGATCGAGCAGGGGCCGACGACCACCAGCAGGCGGTCGTCTTCGCCGCGCAGGATTTTTTGCACTTCGCTGCGGCCTTTGAGGACGGTGGCGGTGGCGGCCGGGGTGATCGGATATTCGTTGATCACCTGGATCGGCGGGCTCAATTCTTTCATTGCTACGATGCGGGTGTCGTCGGTTGCGGTGCTCATTGCTGTTCTCTCTCTCGTCATTCCCGCGCAGGCGGGAATCCATTCTGGTTCAGCGCTTGGCCCGGGGCAGGAACAGGCTTCTGAAACACGCCGTGAATACGTCCCTGTAGGCTCGTCTTCGGGGTCCCTCCCTCAGACGGTTTCAGAAACCTGTTCCTGCCCCGAGCCTTCAAGTGCAGTGATAGATTCGTTTGGTCAGGAAATTACTTTCAGCTCCAGTCCTAACGTGTGTTCGTCGATGTCGAAATTCAATGTGGTCGGAGCATCGATCAGCGGTTGCAGCTCGATGCCCAGCGTTTCCTGTTGGATGTAGGAGGCGTGCGCGGCGATGGCGGCAGCCAGTTCGGTGGAGGCGCTGTAGCCGATGCGGATGCGGTCGGTGACTTTGAAGCCGAGGTCCTTGCGCGATTTCTGGATGCGGTTGACGACTTCGCGGGCGAGGCCTTCCTGCACCAGCGCTGGTTGCAGCGTGCAGTCCATGTCGATGGTGATCAGGCGGTCG
>Ga0335083_10006373_pt1 | contig 14742 bp, 17 predicted proteins | sample Lox_Sample_42_FD_206716 | JGI IMG/M metagenome (GOLD analysis project Ga0335083, IMG submission 206716) | Soil microbial communities from Loxahatchee National Wildlife Refuge, Florida, United States - Lox_Sample_4.2 | ecosystem: Environmental > Terrestrial > Soil > Wetlands | place: USA...
CGACGGAGCCGCCTTGATGCGAAGGTGCCGGCTTTGCCGGCTCCGGAGCGGAAAATCAGTCGATCGTCACGCGAAGCGCCTCGCATGACGTTGCGCGGCCGTCGGCATTGCAATCGAGGACGACGCCCTCGATGCGGACGCCGCGCGTCGCCGGCTCGAGCCGGACCGGCTGACCGGTGAGAAAGCGCTTGATCGCGCCCTCGTCCTCGCTTCCGATCACCGACTCGTGCGGTCCCGTCATCCCTGCATCGGTGATCGCGGCGGTGCCGCCCGCGAGCACGCGCGCGTCGTTCGTCTGCACGTGCGTGTGCGTTCCGAGGACCGCGGTGACGCGCCCGTCGAGGTAACGGGCGAGTGCGACCTTCTCGCTCGTCGCCTCGGCATGGAAGTCGACGACGATCACCGGCGTCGACCGGCGCGCCTCCTCGACGAGCCGGTCGGCGGCCAGGAACGGGCTCTCGAACGGGTCGAGCGAGAACACGCCGAGCAGGCTGATCACGGCGACGCCGTCGTGGACGGCGAGGCCGACACCCGGCGTTCGCGGCGACAGGTTCGCGGGCCGCAGGACCCGGTCGGTTCCCGTGAGGTAGGGGGCGAACCCCGGCTGTCCCCACGTCCAGTTCCCGAGGGTGATCACATCGGCGCCGCGCTCCAGCAGGCGGTCGGCGATCTTCGCCGTGATCCCGCGCCCCGCGGCGGCGTTCTCGCCGTTCACGATGCAGAAGTCCACGCCCAGCTCGCTACGCAGATCGGGCAGCCGGTTCTCGACGGCGCGGCGGCCGGGCGCGCCGAACACGTCGGCGACGAAGAGGATCCTCACGGAGTCGTTCTAACCGACCGCGAGCGACGCCGAGGGGTGAACCTCGATCACGACGTGGTTCCCCGCGTCGTTCGTGTACTGCGAGAGCGCCTGGCGCTCGGCGTGCGAGAAGTCGACGATCGAGCCGAGGCGGGTGCCGCCCGCCGTGACGGGCGATCCGACGAAGAGCGCGGGGTCGACCCGAACGTGCGAGACGTCGACGACGAGCGACGCCGAGCCGGTGGGCTGGATCTCGATCGTCGAGCCGAGGCGCGCGCCGTCGAGGACGAGCGGCTCGACCGCGACCACGCTGCCGTCAACGGGTGAGAAGACGTCGGTGCCGCTCGGCGCGCCGACGTCGAGCGCCGACGTCCCCGGCCCGAGCCCGCCGCCCGGAAGCTGGTACCAGCGCGGGCCGGCGCTCGAGTCGCCGGCGAGCTTGCGGGCGAGCCGGCGCAGGAGCCCCTGGTTCGCCTGCGTGCCGATCGGGTCGAGCGCCAGCGACCCCTCGGTGCCGCCCTGGAACCCGATCGCTGTGACCCGCGCCTGGCTGACCGGCAGCTGCAGGTGGAGCGCGCCGAGCTTCGCGATCGCCTCGAGCGTCGGCGGCCCGACGGGAATGAGCCGGGACGCGCTCGCCGGAGCCGTCTGCTGCGTCGGCGCCGCCGACCCGCCGAAGGCGGAGAAGAGCACCACGACGGCGGCGACGACGACCAGCGCCGCGAGAACGGCGAGCCGGCGCAGGCGCCGCTCGCGCTCCAGGTGCCGGGACCGCGCCTGATACCTGCGGCCGCGTGCCGGCTGGGGCGACATCCGGGGCACGGTAGCCGACTGCCGGGGGCGATTCAACCGGGTGTCGGCGAGCAGGTGGAGCCTGGGCCTGCCGGCGGGCTCGTCCCAGGGGTCGCGTTCGAGCGCCAGTGCGCCGTCGACGTCGAACGACCAGTCCCAGCCCGGCGGCCGGAGCCGCCGGATGGGCGCTGTAGCATCGGTCACATGACGGTCTCCGGGCGGCCGCCGCGGCTGCAGATCCCGCGCTGGGTGCAGCTGGTCACGCTGCCGCTGCTGATCGTGCTCGCCTGGATCCTCGTGCAGGCGACGGCTCACGTGTTCTTCCTGTTCCTCGTGGCGTCGCTCGTTGCGCTGCTGCTGGACCCGATCGTGCGCGGGCTCCAGCGCGCGCGCCTGCCGCGTGGGCTTGCGGTCGCACTCGTGTACCTGACGTTTCTCGCGGCGCTCGTCCTTGTCATCGTGGCGCTCGCGGCCGTCGTCGTCGGCCAGACCAAGACGGCGGCCACGCGGTTCAACGACTACTTCACGCATCGTCACGCACCGGCCGGACAGACGAGCGCGGACCGCGATATCGATCGCCTTCAGGTCTGGCTGAACACGCACCATCTGCGGTCGATCAAGATCCAGAAGAGCGGCCACAACCTCGTGCGCCGGATCAGGGAGCGCGACGTCGGCAAGTACACGACGCGCATCGTCAACTTCGTCGAGGGCGCCGCCATCTCGATCGGAAAGACGCTCTTCAGCGTCGTGCTCCTCGTCGTCGTCTCGATCTACATGCTGCTCGACATCCAGCGACTCGGGCGCGTGCTCGACCGGAGGTTCCCGGCGAGGCCGGGTGGACGCTCACTGCTCCTCAGCATGGAGTCGGCGCTCGTCTCGTACGTGCGCGGCCAGGCGCTGCTGAGCTTCATCATCGGCGCGAGCGCCGGGGTCGGGCTCTGGCTGCTGGCGGAGCTCGGCCTTTTTCCGAACGGCCAGCAATACGCGCTCCTGTTCGGCGGGTGGGTCGCGCTGACCGAGGTGATTCCGTACATCGGCCCCTGGCTCGGCGCGATCCCTCCGCTCCTCTTCGCGCTCGTCGTGCACCCGGTCTCGGCGATCTGGGTCGCGATCCTGTTCCTCGGGATCCACCAGCTCGAGGGACACGTCGTGGTCCCGAAGGTGATGGGCAGCGCACTGCGGCTGCACCCGCTGCTCGTGATCTTCGGGCTCGCAGCCGGTGCCGAGATCTACGGGCTGGCCGGCGCGCTGCTCGCCCTGCCGGTGCTCGCGGTCGGCCGCGCCGTGTGGGAGTTCTTCCGCGGCCGGGTCACGCTCGAGCCGTGGTCGGAGCAGCCCCTGCCGGTCGAGGTCGAGCTCGTCGAGCCGCCGTCGGCGGCGCGCAAGTGAACCGGCCCGCCGCGCCTGTGCGACCATTGCCGCTGTGAGCTCGTTCCCGGTCGCACGCCTCCGACGCCTTCGGCGGACGGCCGCGCTCCGCGACCTCGTGCGCGAGACGACGCTGTCGCTCGACGACCTCGTCTTCCCGCTGTTCGTGGCGCCCGAGGCGCTCGACAACGAGCGGCTGCCGGCCCTTGGGCGCCACACCGTCGAAGGGGTCGTGCGCGAGTGCGAGGAGCTCGTGCGGCTCGGCGTGAAGTCGGTGATCCTGTTCGGCATCCCGGAGGAGAAGGACGAGGAGGGCTCCGGTGCCTGGATCCACGACGGGATCGTCCAGCAGGCGCTGCGCGCGCTGCGCACGCGGTTCGACGAACTGCTGCTGCTCACTGACGTCTGCCTCTGCGAGTACACGAGCCACGGTCACTGCGGCGTGCTCGCCGGCGACGAGGTCGACAACGACGCGTCGCTCGACCTGATCGCGCGTACGGCCGTCTCGCACGTCGAGGCCGGCGCCGACGCCGTGTGCCCGAGCGACATGATGGACGGGCGCGTCGCCGCGATCCGCGAGCAGCTGCCGACGACGCCGATCGTCGCCTACTCGGCGAAGTACGCGTCGGCGTTCTACGGGCCGTTCCGCGACGTCGCCGGCTCCGCTCCGGCGTTCGGGGATCGCCGCGGCTATCAGATGGACCCGGGCAACGTGCGCGAGGCGCTGCGCGAGTGCCAGCTCGACGTCGACGAGGGCGCGGACATGCTGATGGTGAAACCCGCGCTTCCGTACCTCGACGTCGTCCGCGCGGTGCGTGATCGTTTCGACCTGCCGCTCGCCGCGTACAACGTGAGCGGCGAGTACGCGATGCTCAAGGCGGCCGCCGCCGCGGGCGACCTCGACGAGCGGGCGGTGGCGCTGGAGTCGCTGACCTCGATCCGCCGCGCCGGCGCCGACGTGATCTTCACCTACTGGGCGAAGGAGCTCGCAGGATGGCTTTGACCCGCTCCGGCGCCGGCGAAGCCGGCATCTCCGCTCTTTGGCCGGCTCCGTCGAGCCCACGCCGGCGAGCCGCACCCTGAGCGTGGGCGTGCCGGTCGAGACACTCTGGCGTCGCGCGCAGAGCCTGATCCCGGGCGGGGTGAACTCGCCGGTGCGGGCGATGCGCTCGGTGGGGCTCGACGAGCCGCTGTTCGCCGCGTGCGGAGACGGCGCGTATCTCGAGACGACCGACGGCCGCAGGCTCTGCGACTGGGTGCAGTCGTGGGGCCCGCTGATCTTCGGGCACGCCGACGAGGAGACGGTCGACGCGGTCCGCGAGGCCGCGCTCCGCGGCACGACCTTCGGCGCGGCGACCGAGGCCGAGATCGAGCTCGCGGCGGAGATCGTCGACGCGGTCCCGTCGGTCGAGTCGGTGCGGCTGGTCTCCTCCGGGACCGAGGCCGCGATGTCCACGCTGAGGCTCGTGCGCGGCGTCACTCGGCGCGACCGGGTGATCACGTTTGCCGGCTGCTATCACGGGCACGCCGATCCGTTCCTCGCGTCGGCGGGCTCGGGCCTCGCGACGCTGGGCATCCCGAGCTCGCCCGGCGTGACGTCCGGGGTCACTGCCGACACGATCGTGTGCGAGTACAACGACATCGACGGTGTTGCGTCCGCGGTCGAGCGGTACGGCGAGGGGCTTGCGGCGATCTTCGTCGAGCCGGTGGCCGGCAACATGGGCTGCGTTCCGCCGGGCGACGGGTTCCTCGAGGCGCTGCGGCTGCTCTGCGACGCGTCCGGCGCACTGCTCGTCTTCGACGAGGTGATCACGGGCTTCAGGGTGGCGCGCGGCGGCGCGCAGGAGCGCTTCGGCGTGCTGCCGGATCTGACGGTGCTCGGGAAGATCGTCGGCGGCGGCCTTCCGCTCGCCGCCTTCGGCGGTCGCCGCGAGCTGATGTCCGAGCTCGCGCCGGCGGGCTCCGTCTACCAGGCCGGGACGCTGAGCGGGAATCCGCTCGCGACCGCGGCGGGGATCTCCGTGCTGCGCCGCCTCCGCGACCCGCAGGTCTACGGCGAGCTCGAGCGCCGCTCGGACCGGCTCGCCGCCGGGCTCGCCCCGTTCGGGCGTGTGCAGGCGGTCGGGGCGATGCTCACGTTCTTCCCCGGGCGCGACGAGCCGGTCGAGCGGTTCACGACGCTCGACGGGGAGCGGTACGGCGAGCTCTTCCGGACGCTCCTCGACCGCGGCGTGTACGTGGCGCCGAGCCCGTACGAGTGCCTGTTCCCCTCGCTGGCGCACGGCGACGCCGAGATCGACGCGACGATCGCCGCCGTCGCCTCCTCCTGAGATCAGGACTTCGTCGCCCCCGCGACGAGCGAGACACCGGGGATCGTCAAGCCTGCTCCGGTGTCGTAGACGGCGACCGCCGATTCCGCGCGATCGCGCAGATCTGCCGCGGCCGGCCCGGGCAGGCTCGCGAGCCGCTGCGCCAACGGTCCGGCGAGCGCGACCGTCCTCGTCCACCACTCGCCGGCCGAGGAGGCCGTGTACGGCACGTCGACCTCGCCGACCTCGACGGCGGTCAGGCCCGCGTCGGTGAGCACGCGGGCGAACCTTTCGGCATCGTCGAGCGAGAACGGGCCGGGGATGCCGGGGGGAGGCACCGGTTCGCCGGTCTGGTCGGCGACCGCGTCGAAGACGATCCCGAGCCACGGGTTGTGGCTGCGCGGCCCCCAGACCGCGAGCGCCGCGCGTCCGCCCGGCCGCAGCACGCGGTGGATCTCGCGCGCCGCCCGATCCGGATCGGGGACGAGCATGATCCCCTCCCGGCAGAGCACGACGTCGAACGAGTCGTCCGGCTCGTCGATCGCCTCGAGGTCGAGGTCGCGCGTGGCCACGTTACGGCGGCCGAGCGCCTCGGCCCGCCGGGCCGCGATCGCGGTCATCTCGGTTGCGACGTCCGAGATGATGACCTCGCCGGCCGGCCCGACCAGGTCCGACGCCGCGAGGCCGACGCCGCCTGCTCCGGCCGCGAGCTCGAGGACGCGGTCGCCGGGCCGCGGCCGCGCGAGTTCGAGCAGCCGCGACGTCACGGGCGCGCCGCGCCGGTCCGCATAGGCGGCGTGAGCCTCCCAGCCCGCTGCCACCGATCCCCAGAGACGGTGCAGCCGGTGCCGGAGCTCGATGCTTGCCTGTTCCAATCCCTCTCTCCTCTATTCGCTACACATAACATGTATTGAAGTGCTCGCTACGATAGCGAAATGAGCACGCCTGCGGACGGCGAACGGCGCCGCTACCACTCGCCGCGCCGCCGGGCCCAGGCCGCGGCGACCCGGCTCGAGATCCTCGAGGCGGCGGGCCGGCTGTTCGAGCGCCTGGGCTACGAGGGGACGACGATGGCGGCGGTCGCCGGCGAGGCAGGGGTCGCGCTCAAGACCGTGTACGTCGCGTTCGAGACCAAGGCCGGCGTCCTGCGCGCTCTCTGGAACCTGCGGCTGCGCGGCGACCAGGGCGACGCGCCGGTCGCCGAACGGGCCGCGTACCGCGAGGTGCTCGACGAGCCCGATCCGGAACGCCAGCTCCGCCTGAACGCGCGCAACTCCCGCGCCGGGAAGGAGCGGGTCGGCCGCGTCGTCGAGGTGATCCGCGCCGCCGCGACCGTCGACACCGACATCGCTGCGCTCTGGGACCGGATCCAGTCCGAGTACCACGCAAACCAGCAGGCGATCGTCGAGAGCCTCGCCGGCAGGGGCGCGCTCCGCGCCGGCCTCGACGAGGGACGCGCCGCCGACGTGCTCTGGACGCTGAACCACCCGGGCGTCTGGCAGCTCCTCGTCGGGCTCCGCGGCTGGACGCCGGACGAGTACGAGCGCTGGTCCGGCGACACCGCCGTCGCGCAGCTCTTACCCTAGGTCCGTGGACGTGCTGGTCACGATCGCCGGCGACGCGGAGACCGAGAGCCCGCTCTGGGCGCGCCTGCTGCGCCCGCACGAGGAGCGCGACCTCGACCCGGTCTTCTCCGAGCTGGCCCCGCCGCGCTTCGCGGTCGGCGTCGAGACGATCTACGAGGCCTACCTCGTGCACTACGCGCGGCCGAGGCTCTTCGTCACCCCCGACGCCGACGAGGCGGTCCTCCTCGGCGACTACCTGTACGCACACGGCCTCGTGCGGATCGCACTGGCGGGCGGGGTGCCGGCGGTCGCCGCGATGGCCGAGCTGATCTCGAGCTGCGCGGCGCTGCGCGCGGACGGTGCTCCCGGCGACGGCGACGCGTGGGTCGAGGTCACCCGCGCGCTCGGAGGTGCGCCGAACGGCGAGGACGTCGGGCGCGCGCTCGCCTGGCACTCCGATAGAGTCGCGCCGTGATCTTCGACGCCGCGACCGACGGCAAGCACGTGATCACAGCGATGCTGATCGTCGGGCTGATCTTCTGCGCGGTGATCGCGCTCGGCCAGCTCACGAAGTGGGTCGGGCACCGCCGCGCCGACCGGCGTCGGGCTCGTCGCAGCGCGTACTGACGTCTCGCTGCCGCTCCGTAGACTGACCCGCGATGGCGTTGCGTGACCTTCGGGAGTGGATTGCGCTGCTCGAGCGCGAAGGCGAGCTCCACCGGATCTCCGCGGAGGTCGACCCGCACCTCGAGGTGACCGAGATCGTCGACCGCACGGTGAAGGCCGGAGGGCCGGCGCTGCTCTTCGAGCGGCCGAAGGGCTCGACGCATCCGCTCCTGATCAACCAGTTCGGGACCGAGCGCCGCATGTGCCTCGCCTTCGGCGTCGAGCGGCTCGACGACGTCGCGGCGAAGCTCGCCGACGTGCTCGAGATGCAGCCGCCGGAGGGCCTGGCCGCGAAGGTACGCGGCCTGAGGATGCTCAAGTCGATCGCCGACTCCAGGCCGAAGGTGGTGCGCAGCGGCCCGAGCCAGGAGGTCGTCCTGCGCGGCGACGAGGTCGACCTCGGGCTGCTGCCGGTGATGACGTGCTGGCCCGGCGACGCGGGCCCCTTCGTGACGCTGCCCGCCGTGATCACGCACGATCCCCGGACCGGCGGCCGTAATGTCGGCATGTACCGGCTCCAGGTGCTCGGGCCGCGTTCGACCGCGATGCACTGGCAGCTGCACAAGGACGGCCGTGCCGACTACCTGTTCAGCGACGGCCGGCTCGAGGTGGCGGTCGCGCTCGGGCTCGACCCGGTCACCGCCTACTCCGCGAGCGCACCGCTGCCGAAGCACATCGACGAGCTCATGCTCGCCGGGTTCCTCCGCGGGGAGCCGGTCGAGCTCGTCAAGGGCGTCTCGGTCGACATCGAGGTGCCGGCTCAGGCGGAGATCGTGCTCGAGGGCTACGTGGCGCGCGACGACCTCGTCGACGAGGGGCCGTTCGGCGACCACACCGGGTACTACACGCCGGCCGAGCCGTTCCCCGTCTTCCACGTGACGGCGATGACGATGCGCCGCGACGCCGTCTACCCCTCGATCGTCGTCGGCAAGCCGCCGCAGGAGGATGCGTGGCTCGGCAAGGCGACCGAGCGGATCTTTCTGCCGGCGATTCGAATGAGCGTTCCCGAGATCGTCGACTACGACCTGCCGGTTGCCGGCGCCTTCCACAACCTTGCGATCGTCTCGATTCGCAAGAGCTTCCCCGGCCACGCGCGCAAGGTGATGAACGCGCTCTGGGGCCTCGGGCTGCTCAGCCTGACCAAGGGGATCGTCGTCGTCGACGCGCACGTCGACGTGCACGACTACGAGCAGGTCCTCTTCTACGCCGGGGCGAACGTCGATCCGAAGCGCGACGTCGTGATCGGCGAAGGGCCGCTCGACCACCTCGACCACGCCCCGACCCTGCAGTTCCTCGGCGGGAAGATCGGGATCGACGCGACTGCGAAGAGCCCGGCCGAGGGCGCCCGGGAGTGGCCGCCGGAGATCGAGATGGCGGCCGAGGTCAGGGAGCTCGTCGACCGGCGCTGGGCGGAGTACGGCCTCGATGCGGTTCCCCCAGCAGGGAACGGGGCGATCCGTCAGAGTTCGCGCAGCTTGTTACGACGTTGACCGGTGTCCGCTCGGCCGGGTTGAATCCTCCGTAGCTGTTGCAGCCTCACGACGACCACCCGCACACCCCAGGGCCGAGCCTCTGGCCGGTCGGCTTCGCCGTGGGCGTGGTGGTGTTCCTGGTCGGGCTCATCATCTCGTGGTGGATCGCCGGGATCGGCGCGCTGATCGCGCTCGCGTTCGCGTTCCTCTGGATCCGCGACCTCACGACCGACAGCCATCTGGCCGAGACGCCCGAGGTCGAGCCGGAGCGGGCCGCGGCGGCGCCCGCCGCGCCCGACGTCACGGTTCCGCCGCTCACGCCGGAGGAGCGCTTCCCGCGCTCGCACTTCCTCGAGCTCTCGACCCTCGGCCTCGGTGCGGTGATCGGCGGGCTCGTCGCCGCACCGGCGCTCGGCTTCGCGGTCATGCCCCCCTTCCTCAAGCAGGGGTCGAAGGACCACGACCTCGGCCCGCTCGACGACTATCCCGAGGGCAAGTTCGTCGTCGTGACGTGGACGAGCGACCCCGCGCAGGGCGACGTCTCGCGGCGGACGGCATTCGTGCGCTCGAACGGCCAGCTGAAGGGCCAGCCGAGCTTCACGATCATCTCCAACCACTGCGCGCACCTCGGGTGCCCCGTCCAGCCCAACGGGCTGCTCGACCAGGCGAACACGAAGCACTTCGGCTCAGTGACGCTGATCCCGACGGTCGCGATCGCCGGGTTCGGCTGCCCGTGCCACGGCGGCCAGTACACGACCGAGGGCAACCGCACCGCCGGGCCGCCCGTCCGCGCGCTCGATCGGTACGCCTTCTCGATCCGGAACGGGCACCTGTTCGTCGGCGCCCCCTTCTCGGTCTCCTACGTCGACGGAACGGGGGCGACCGCGGAGATCCACAAGTGGCCCTACTCGTTCCCGGGCGAGCACGTCAACGGGATCGAGTCCTGGCTCTACCCGGTGCAGCCGCCCCACTAGCCCCGACGATGGCAACCACCCGCAAGCCGAAGCAGCATCCGGTCCAGGCCGCGATCATGTATCCGCTCGACTGGCTCGAGGAACGGTCGGGCCTGGTCGGCGGCGTCAAGTACTTCCTCTTCCGCAAGGTGCCGGGCGACGTCGACTGGTTCACGACGCTCGGGTCGGCGACGTTGACGGCATTCCTCGTCCAGGCGACGACCGGCGTGTTCCTCGCGATGTACTACAAGCCGGACCCGAACGCCGCGTACGCCTCGATCCAGCACATCACCAACGACGTGTGGGCCGGCTGGCTGGTGCGCGGCATGCACCGCTGGGGCGCCTCCGTGTTCATCATCCTCATGTTCCTGCACATGGGGCGGGTGTTCCTGTTCGGGGCGTACAAGTACCCGCGCGAGCTGAACTGGATCATCGGCGTGCTCCTGCTGACGATGGGCCTGGCCGAGGGCTTCACGGGCTACCTGCTGCCGTGGGACCAGACGGCGTACTGGGCGACCGTCGTCGGGATCAACATCAACGGCACGGCGCCCTTCTTAGGCCCGTTCATCGCGCAGTTCCTGCAGGGCGGGACGTACATCAATCCCGACACACTGTCGCGCTTCTACTCGATCCACATGCTGCTCGTGCCGGGGGCGATCTTCGCCCTGATCGGGCTGCACCTCTATCTCGTGATCCGGCTCGGCGTCACCTCCCCGCCGTGGTCGAAGGAGGCCGCCGGGACCGGGCCGCTCGAGCCGGTTTCCGCGAACGGCTCGCGCGCCGGGCTCGTGAACCCGCAGCCGCGCAAGGACGTTCGTGCCTAGCGACCGCATCGTCGAGCGGCGCCGCGTCTTCCTTCAGTACAAGGAGGACGTCAAGGACCGCGGGAAGCCGTTCTTCCCGTACGCGATGTTCCACGACACGGTCATGTCGCTGGTCGTCGTGTGCGTGATCATCGGGCTCGCGGTCGTGTGGCGCTACACGAGCCTGCTCGGGAAGCTCTACGACCTGCCGGCCGACCCCGGGACGATCAACTTCGTCCCGCGGCCCGATTGGTACTTCTACTTCCTGTTCTACCTGCTGCGCGTCTTCAAGTGGCCGAACACGGTGATCCTCGGCACGATCGGGATCCCGACGATCTGCCTGATCCTGCTGCTCATGCTGCCGTTCTACGACGTGCGCCCCGAGCGGCACCCGCTCCGCCGTCCGGTCGCGATGGTCGCCGGCGTGCTCGTGATCATCTCGATGGGCGTCCTCACCTACAAGGGCGCGACCGCGCGCGAGGCGCTCGGGTCGGAGCTCAAGGCGCTCGTGCCGTCGTGGGCGAAGAAGCAGGGCTTCGAGAACAATCCCAAGGCGATTGCCGGGGCGAATCTCTTCGCGGTCGTGGGCTGCGCCAACTGCCACCAGTACCTCGGGATCGGGGGCGGTTTCGCGGGCGCGCCGAACCTGTCGGCCGAGGGCGCGAAGGGCAAGGGGATCGACTTCCAGATCCGCCACCTCGAGTGCCCGTCCTGCGTCAACCCGGGATCGCCGATGCCCTCGTTCCAGGATCTCGGCCCCGAACGCCTCTCCGAGCTCGCCGCCTTCCTGGAGGCCTCGAAGGGCGGCAAGTAGCCGCTCCGCCGCGGTCTGCGGCGTAACCTGGGCAAGGCAGTGCGGATCTTCCTCGGGATCACGGGCGCTTCGGGTGCGCCGTACGCGCGGCGGCTCGTCCAGGCACTGTCGACATCCGGCTGCGAGGTCGGCGTCGCCGTCTCTGGCGCTGCGATCGAAGTGCTCGCGACCGAGCTCTACGGAGACGCGCGCCTCTCGCGCGACGAGGTGATCACGCGCTTCACCGAAGGGACGGGCGACCAGGTGACGGTGTACGAGCCGAACGATTGGCGGGCGCCGTACGCCTCGGGGTCGGCGAAGGTCGACGGCTACGTCATCTGCCCGTGCTCGATGGGGACGCTCGGGACGATCGCATCCGGCGCCATGCAGAACCTCGTGCATCGCGCGGCGTCGGTGGCGCTCAAGGAGGAGCGGAAGCTCATCGTCTGCCCGCGCGAGACGCCGCTCTCGACGATCCACCTCGAGAACATGCTCGCGCTGCGCCGGGCAGGTGCGACCGTGCTCTTCCTCGCGCCGGGCTTCTATCACGGCGCCGAGACGGTCGACGACCTCGTCGACTTCGTCGTCGGGCGCATCCTCGACCAGCTCGGGCTCGCGAACACGCTCGTCGCCCGCTGGGGCGAGTCCTCATGACCCTCGCGCCCGAGTCGGTGCGCACGATGTTCGACCGGATCGCGCCCGTGTACGACGTGATGAACCGCGTGATGACCGCGGGCCTCGACGTCCGCTGGCGTCGGCAGACGGCGCGGGCGGTCGTCCGGCCGGGCGACCGTGTGCTCGACGCAGCCTGCGGGACCGGCGACCTCGCGATCGCCGACCTGCGCGCCGGCGCGAGCGCCGTGACGGGCCTCGATTTCTCCGAGCAGATGCTTGCCCGCGCCCGGCGCAAGGCGGCACTCGACTGGGTGGCGGGAGACATGCTGGCCCTGCCGTTCGCCGATGCCACGTTCGACGTCGCAACCGTCGGGTTCGGTGTGCGCAACGTGTCCGACCTCGACCTCTCGCTGCGCGAGCTGAGGCGCGTGCTCAAGCCTGGCGGCCGGGTCGCCATTCTCGAGATCACGCAGCCGCGCGGGATCGCGCGGCCGTTCTACTCGCTCTGGTTCGACCGCATCGTCCCGCTGCTCGGCAAGATCCTTCCCGGCGGCTCCGCCTACACGTATCTGCCCGCGTCGGTCAAGCGGTTCCCGTCGGCGGAGCAGCTCGTAGACCGCATGCGCGAGGCCGGTTTCGACGACGTTCGCTACCGGCTCTTCGGGGCGACGATCGTGGCGCTGCATACGGGCGAGGCGGTATGACGACGCTTGGCGCCGTCCATGCGACGCCGGGCGTGGCCGCGTACATGGCAGAGGTGGAGGCGGGGCTCGACCGCGCCGTCGCGGCGCGTGACGGGCTCGTCCAGGAGGTCGCCGGCGAGGCGCTCGCGGCCGGCGGCAAGCGACTCCGGCCGCTGCTCTGCTTCCTGACGGCCGCCGGCGCACCCTCGGTGGCGGCCGGCGTCGCCGTCGAACTGGTGCACATGGCGACGCTCGTCCACGACGACCTCATCGACGGCGCGCGGATGCGGCGCGGCATGCCTGCCGCCTGGTCGGTGTTCGGCGCGAACGCTGCGAAGTCGGCCGGCGACTATCTCTACGCGCGCGCGTTCGCGGTCCTCGTCGAGACCGACGACCGGTCTGCGGTCGAGACGCTCGCGGACGCCGCGCTGGCCCTCGCACGCGGCGAGGCGATGCAGCGGCTCCAGACGCGCGATCCCGACACGACCCTGGACGCCTACGTCACCCGCTGCCGGCTGAAGACCGCGAAGCTGATCGAGGCTGCCTGCCTGCTCGGCTCGGGCGGCGAGGCACGGCTCGGCGCGTACGGCGTCAATCTCGGGATCGCCTTCCAGATCGCCGACGACATCCTCGACTGCGCGGGGCAGACGCAGGAGACGGGGAAGATCCCCGGGACCGACCTGCGCGAGGGAACGCCGACGATGCCGCTGCTGCTCGCCGCACAGCAGGACGAGACGGTGAGGAGGGCGCTCGCCGGCGGCGCCATCGACGGTGCGCTCGTCCGCGTCGCGGCGACCGACGCGCTCGACCGCTCGCGCGAGGCCGCTCTGCGCTACGCGGCGGACGCGCGTGCGCACCTTCGACACGAGCGCTACCGGGAAGAGCTCGAGGCGCTGACCTACGCGGTGGTCGACCGCGCCGGATGATCCGCCTCGGCCGCATCGGGTACGTGAACATGGCGCCGGTCTTCTACCGGCTCGACGCCGACGTCGAGGAGGTCGTCGGCGTCCCCACCGACCTCAACGGGAAGCTGGTTGCCGGTGAGCTCGACGTCGCGCCGATCTCGTCGATCGCGTATGCGCGCAACGCCGACCGGCTGCGGCTGCTGCCGCGCCTGTGCGTGTCGAGCGAGGGCGCCGTCGAGTCGATCCAGCTGGTCTCGAAGACGCCCTTCGAGCAGATCCGGACGGTCGCGGTCACGCCGGAGTCGGCGACGTCGGTCGTGTTGACGCGCGTCCTTTTGCCCGACGCCGAGCATCTGCCGCTCGAGGCGTTCGCGAGCGGCGAGGCCGAGGCGCAGCTCCTGATCGGCGACGCCGCCCTCCGCTCGGCCTTCGAGGATCCGACGCCGCACCACGACCTCGGCCGGCTCTGGCTGGAGCGCACCGGGCTCCCGATGGTGTTCGCGGTCTGGGCCGCTCCCGAGCCGGCGCATCCCGGCCTCGTCGAGCTCGAGGATGCGCTGGTCGCGTCGGTGCGCGCGGCGCGTGCAGAGCCCGAGCAGCTCGCGTTCGCGTCCTCGGAGCGGTACGGCTACCCCGCCGGCTTTCTCGCGCGGTACTTCGAGAAGCTGCGCTACCGCTTCGGGCCGCGAGAGCGCGCCGGGCTGTACACGTTCCTCGAGCTCGCCCACGAGGTGGGGGAGCTGTCCGAGGTGCCGGAGCTTCGCTTCGTCGCCGCCGGTGCCACCGTGATCTAGCCGTTGCAGTTCTGCTTGGCCCATGCCTCGATGTGCTGGATCGCGGCCTGGAGCTTCGGTGTCGACGTTTTCTGAATCGCCGCGACGAACGTGGCGATCTGCGCCGCCGTCGGCGTCGAACCCGGCTTGAAGCCGGCCTTCTGGAGCTGCGTCGCGTAGGTCGCGTAAGCCGCGGCGAGGGTCTGGACGTCGCTCTTGATCGCCGCCGGCGCCGCGGACGCGGCG
>Ga0335083_10006377_pt1 | contig 14740 bp, 12 predicted proteins | sample Lox_Sample_42_FD_206716 | JGI IMG/M metagenome (GOLD analysis project Ga0335083, IMG submission 206716) | Soil microbial communities from Loxahatchee National Wildlife Refuge, Florida, United States - Lox_Sample_4.2 | ecosystem: Environmental > Terrestrial > Soil > Wetlands | place: USA...
CGCCGCGCAGCGCCGTGCTGTTTCCGCTCGACGGCCAGGGCGCCACGGCCAATCAGGAGCGCTGGATCTGGAACGCACGGAGTCCTGTTCCGGCGTGAGCCCGAAGTTGGACGTCAGTTGGCTCCGCTGTCGGCACCCGCGGGCTTGAAGGCGACGGCAGGGCCGGGCACGACGTGCTTGCGCCAGCGAGCCAACTGATCAGCGATGCCGCTGCCCACGCTCATCTGGGGCTCGGAAGGTGTGAGTTTGTCCTTGGTTTCCCACAAGGCAATTTCTTTTGACGCCTGCTGGAACGCTTCCATGAAGTCAGGCGTGCGGTTGATCGCATCGACCAGCCAGGCATGGCCGAAGTAAGTGACGTCCGAATCCGAGCCGCAGCCGAACGAGCTGCGATCCGCGCGCGCCGCCGTGATGACCAGTGTGCCGGCGCCCTGCAGGGTGGGTACGAAGCCACCCGAATAGCAGGCATTCACCACCACTACCTTCCACTTGAACGGACGCTTGTTGAGGATGTCGGCCAGGTCCTGCGCGCCGATCTGGTCCAGCGGCAGCGGGTCCATGTCGACCAGCAGGTTGTGGTCCTCGTCGCCGTGCGTGGTCATGTAGAGCAGCAGGATGTCCTCATCGGGCTTCATCACCCCGGCCAGGCCGTCCAGCGCCGCTTCCAGGTTGCTCCAGCTGGCCAGCGGGTGCTGATCCAGCGTCTCCGGGTTGTTCTCCAGCACCATGGCGTGGGTGGTGTTGCCGAAGCGCTGCGGAAACACCTTGCCCGCGTACTCCGCTTCATTGCGGAACACGTCTTCGCCGCCGTCCCCGCCAAACGCGAGTACGTAGAGATTGGGCTGGCCGGCAACGCGGGGCCCGAGCTTCGCCAGCGCCTTGCGCACCATGTCGCGCTGCGCGTACATCACCTGCTCAGGCGACGACGCCTGTGGGGGCCAGTGATCCGATGCGGCGTCCTCGTCGCTGCCGTTATCGGTTTCCGCGCGCGCAGCGATCGTGGCCGATTTGGCCGGGGCCGCCGCTTGGACGGGTGCTGCCACGGGCGGCGCATGGTGCGCCATCCCGAGCATCAGCAGTACGCCGGCTGCGAAGGCGAGCAGGGCAGTCAGGGCGATACGCATGTCAGCAACCTGCGCGGGTCAGAGGACGATGGCGTCGAAATCGCGGTAGGCTGGATGGCGTGGGGCATCTGGCAGGGTCTGCGACTCGCGCAGCAGCCAGCCCGTGCGCAAGCCGGCCGCCTTCGCCGCGTCCAGTTCTTCCACGATGTCGGAAAGGAACAGGATGTGGCCCGGCTGTTCATCGATGGCCGCGGCGATCTTTTCGTACGATGCCTGTTCCCGCTTGGGGCCGGTCTCCGTATCGAAGTAGCCGGAAAACATCGGAGTCAGGTCACCGGCCTCGCTGTAGCGGAAGAACAGCTTCTGCGCGGGCACGGAGCCGGAGGAATACACGTACAGGTGCAGGCCGTCGGCGCGCCAGGCATGCAGGCGCGCGGAAACTTCCGAATACATGTGCGCGCGGTAATCGCCGGCTTCGTAGCCTTCCTTCCAGATCATGCCCTGCAGTGCCTTCAGCGCCGTTGACTTGCGGTCCTCGTCGATCCAGCGCAGCAGCATCTCGATGACATCCTGTCGCGGCGCTTCCACGATGCCGGCTTCCTTGGCCGCCTCGTGCAGCCAGTGCTGCACTTCGGGCGTGTCGCCGTGGGTTTCCACGAAGGCGGGCAATCGCTCCCGAGCGTACGGAAACAGCACGTCCTTCACGAAGCTGATCGAGCTGGTGGTGCCCTCGATGTCGGTGACGATGGCGCGGATGACGGTCATGCGGGAGAGCCAGGGTGCGGGAACGACAAGCTTACCCGCGGCCGGGGCGCCGGGCGAGGCCTGGCGTCGGCCTCACTGCAGGAGCGCACCTGGTGCGCGATCGGCTTTGCCGAAGATCGCGCCATCGCGCACTGGGTGCGCTCCTACGGGGGGCTCGCAGTTCAGGCGGCCTTGGCCGAGCCGTGGGGCGTCATGCGCGGGAAGCGCTGGGCGATGTCCTCGCCGGTGAACTGGGCAACCCAGCCATCCTTGTTGGTGAACAGGCGGATAGCCACGAAGTACGGCGACTCGCTCATGTCGAACCAGTGGCGGGTACCGTCAGGCACGCCAATAAGATCGCCCTGCTCGCACAGGATGTCGTAGACCTTGTCGTCGAGATGCAGGGTGAACTGGCCGGCGCCGGCAACGAAAAATCGCACCTCGTCCTCGCTGTGCGTGTGTTCGCTGAGGAACTTCTGGCGCAGCGTGGCGCGGTCCGGGTGATCAGGCTTGAGGCTGATCACGTCCACGGCCTGGTAACCCTCTTCGGACATCAGGCGATCGATGTCCGCGCGATAGGCGGCGATCACTTCGTCCTGGCTGGCACCCGGTGCGATGGGCTGGTTCGCCTCCCAGCGCTCGAAGCGCACGCCGACCTTCGCCAGTTCGTTCACCACGTCGGCGTGGTCGGTATGCACGCTCAGCGGCGTGCCGGGATGCTGGTCCTGGAAAATGCGCAGGCGGCTCATGCGGAAAGTCTCCTCAGGTCGAGTTCGCAGTTGAGCAGGAATTCCAGCGCCTCCAGATGGCGCCGCGTCTCGGCCATGTCGCGGCCCCAGGTGTAGATGCCGTGACCGTTGATGAGATAGGCATGCAGCGGCTTGCCCTCGTCGAGCCATGCATCGACTTGTGCGACGAGTTCGGGCATGTGCTGCGTGTTGGGAAACACCGGAATCGCCAGTTCGCTGTCATGGGTGGTCTGCCCGGCGATGGCTTTCTGGAGCTCCCAGCCTTCGAGCTTGATGACGCCGTCGCGGGCAAACAATCGCGAGGCGACACTTTGCGTGCGGGAGTGCGTATGCAGCACCACGTTCATGCCGGGAAAGCGCCGATAGATCTGCGTGTGCAGATCGGTTTCGGCGCTCGGCCGCGCCTCCGTGCCGACCGCGTTGCCCTGCATGTCGATCACCATGATGTCGTCGCGACCGAGCTTGCCCTTGTCGCGGCCGGAAATGGTGATGGCCGCGTGCTGTTCATCCAGTCGCATGGAGAAGTTGCTGCTCGTGGCGGGCGTCCAGCCGGCGGCGGCAAGTTCCCGCGCAGCATCGGCAACCGCATCCGCACGCTGTGCGAACAGCTCGGGCGAAATCGTGGAAGGAAGGCTCTGGGTCATGGGAATGGACGTCCAAACGGAGTCGAACTATATCACGCCACCCTTGCGCCAGTGCCGAAAATGCGATTCGTTCTCACGACTTATCGAGAGGGCGAGTAGCATCCGGCAGGTATCCGTCGCGGGCGTGACGGAAGTTTCCAAAGACGGAGGTTGGACCAATGTCGCTTGAAAAAGATATCGAATCGCGTCGTCGCTTTCTCAAGGCCGCAGCCGGGACCGCTGCAGCCGCGGCCATGATCGGCAGCCTGCCGCGCCTCGCACGAGCCGCGGATCTCCCGCACCTGGCCGAATCGGATCCGACGGGCAAGGCGCTCGGCTACGTCGAGGATGCCAGCAAGACGACCGATGCGAAGCACAAGGCGGGCGACACCTGCGCCAACTGTCAGTTCTACGCCGGCGGCCCGACCGGTTATGGCCCATGTCAGCTGTTCCCGGGCAAGGCTGTGAGTGCGAAGGGCTGGTGCGTGTCCCACGCACCGAAGAAAGCCTGAACCTCTCGCTGATTCACACACGGGAAGGCCGGCAATATGCCGGCCTTCTTTTTTTGGGGAGCACGTTTGCACGCAGCGATTGATGCGCGCGCGGCGCTACGTCGATGCACGACACGTGCGATGACATCGCGCAGACTTTGTCTTCGCGCGATCTTTATACGAAAGAGAAGAACTCAAACCGAAGAACTCGATGAGTAGAAGATGCTGCCCAGACGCGTCAGGCCGAGGAGCTGACCCGCCTGACGCGCCGGGCGGCAATCCGGGGCCCACTGCCAAGTGATATACCCACGGAGCACAGATGATACTCCTGGAGGGCGGTTTTGGGGCCGGCCGGCGCCAAATTTTTATCGAAAAAGTCTCGTTAAAACTAAAAAAAACAATAACTTATCTATACATTCAAGACTGGCTCTCACGAATGTGTCGCAGGAAGCTTTCATTCGTTACGCCGGGTAAAGCAAGGGTTACCCGGCGATTTGGCCGAATTTCGCGTCAGATCGTCGAAGATCAGCTGCTTTGACCCGCGGGTCGGCGATGTAGGCGGCTGTGGCGGATGCCGTAGCCAAAGTAGATCGCCAGCCCCAGCACGGTCCAGACGATCATCAAAAGCCAGTTGAACCAGCTCATGAAGGCCAGCAGGGTCAGGCAGCTGATCACGCCGGCCGGACAGATCACCCAGGCCCACGGCACGCGGAAGCCGCGATGCAGTTCCGGCGAGGTGTAGCGCAGGATCAACACGCCTGCGCATACCGCGACGAACGCAATCAGCGTGCCCATCGAGGTGAGATCGGCCAGCAGGTCGAGCGGGAACACCGCAGCGAGGATCGCAATGCCCACGCCGGTGATCACCGTGTTGATATGCGGCGTGCGGTGCTTGGGATGGATGCGGTTGAACACCTTCGGCAGCAGGCCATCGCGCGCCATGATCATGAAGATGCGCGGCTGAGCGATGATCATCACCAGGATTACCGAGGACAGGCCGATCAGTGCGCCGATCTCGACCACCGTGCGCAGCCAGCCGAGCTCCGGATGGCCCTTGATCGCGGTAACCACCGGCTCGCTGGTACCCAGGTCGGTGTATGACGCCAGGCCGGTCAACACTGCGGCCATCGCGAGATAGAGGACGGTGCAGATGACCAGTGAAACCAGCGTGCCGAACGGAAGATCGCGCTGCGGGTTCTTGCACTCCTGTGCCGCCGTCGAGGTCGCCTCGAAGCCGATATAGGCGAAGAACACCATGGCCGCGCCGCGCATGATGCCGGACCAGCCGTATTTGCCAGGGCCCTGGTTCTCCGGAATGAACGGATGCCAGTTGGACGGATCGACGTAGCGATAGCCGGCTGCCACCACGATGATGATCAAGCCGACCTTCAGCGCCACCATGAGGACGTTCAGACCCGACGACTCGCGGATGCCGACATAGCAGAGCCAGGTGAGCGCGAGCACGATCGCCACGGCGGGCAGGTTCATCAGATGGCCGGTGGCCACCAGATGACCATCGGTGAATGCGAGCGGGGCTTCGGTCAGGGCTGTCGGCAGATGGATGCCGAGCTGGTCGAGCAGGCTGGTGAAATAGCCGGTCCAGCTGGCCGCCACGGCAGAAGCGGAAATGCCGTACTCCAGCACCATGTTCCAGCCGATGAACCAGGCCACCAGTTCACCCAGCGTGGCGTAGGCATACGAATAGGAGCTGCCGGAGATCGGGATCAGCGTGGCGAACTCGGCATAGCACAGCGCGGTAAAGCCGCTGCAGATCGCCGCAAGGATGAAGGAAATCAGTACCGCGGGTCCGGCGTGCTCGGCAGCGGCCTGGCCAGTGACCACGAAGATACCGGTGCCGATCACGGCGCCGATGCCCAGGGCCGTGATGCCCCATGGGCCGAGCGTGCGGCGCAGGGTAGGGCCGTGGGAGGCGTCGTCGGCGTCGGAAAAGTCGGTCTTGCGGGCGAGTAACTGTTTGAGCATGCGTCAACCTGGTGCAGCTGCGGGCGGAGATTCGCCCTCGGTCATAACGAGAGGGCCGGCATTGGGCCGGCCCTTCGTGTCGGATCAGGAGTTTTGCTTGCGGAGCTTGCTATGGGAATACCCATAGAAGGCATAGATCAGCATGCCGAAGGTGGTCCAGCCCACCATCAGCGGCCAGTTGGCGCGGAACGATTGCCAGAACAGGTAAAGACAGATCACCGAGCCCAGGATACTCACCACCCAGATGCCTGGCACGCGGAAGGTACGCGGCAGTTCCGGGCGGGTGTAGCGCAGGATCAGCACGCCGATGCACACGGTGGTGAAGGCCAGCAGGGTGCCCATCGACACCAGCTCACCGAGGATGCTTACCGGGAACAGGCCGGCGAGCACCAACGCAGAAACGCCGGCAATGATGGTGGCAATGTGCGGCGTACGGTGCTTGGCATGCACGCGTGAAATGGTCGGCGCGAGCAGGCCGTCCTTTGCCATGCTGAAGAAGATGCGGGACGTGCCCAGCAGCATCACCAGGATCACCGAGCTCAGGCCGGCCAGCGCGCCGAACGAGACGATCGCCTTCAGCCAGTTGAGTTCGGGATGGATGCTCAGTGCCGTGGCCACCGGTTCGGGTGTGCCCAGCATCCTGTAGGGGGCGATACCCGTGAGGGTAAGCGCCATGGCGATGTACAGCACGGTGCAGATCGCCAGCGAGCCGAGGATGCCGATGGGCATGTCGCGCTGCGGGTTCTTCGCTTCGCCTGCTGCCGTCGACACCGCGTCGAAGCCCACATAGGAGAAGAACACCAGCACGGCGGCGCGGAAGATGCCGCTGGTGCCGAAGCGGCCGGGGCCTTCTTCCGGCGGAATGAACGGATGCCAGTTGGAAGGATCGATGAAGCGGAAGGCGAACACCAGGAACAGCAGGATCACGATCACCTTGATCGCCACGATGATCGAATTGACAAAGGTCGATTGCGTGATGCCGCGATAGCACAGCATCGTCAGCGCGGTCACGATCAGGATGGCCGGCAGGTTGATGATGGTGTTGGTGCTGATCAGGTAGAAGTGCTCGGAGAACCTGGCAATGACGTGCTGGCCGGCTTTCAGATGCTCGATCTGGCCGCCGTCCATGAACGCGAGCGGCGCCGAAGCCAGGCTCTCGGGCAGCGACAACGACAGGCCCGTCCAGTGACTGAGGATCGAGAGGCACTCGTTGAAATAGCCCGACCAGCCGGCCGCCACCGTAGCGACGGCGAAGAGATATTCGAGGACGAGATTCCAGCCGATGAACCAGGCAACGATCTCGCCAAGCGTGGCATAGGAATAAGCGTAGGCACTGCCGGAAACCGGAATCATCGCGGCGAACTCTGCATAGCACAGGCCCGCGAAGGCGCAGGCAATGCCGGCGACGATGAAGCTGATGATCAGGGCGGGGCCGGCGTGTTCCGCGGCGGCCTGGCCGGTGATGACGAAAATACCTGCGCCGATGACGGCACCGATGCCGAGCATGATCAGGTGGCGTGCGGTGAGCACGCGCTTGAGGCTCGCTTCACCTTGCAGGGTGTCGTGCGGCAACTCACCCGCGTCGACGTGTGGCGACGCCTGAATCGGATGCGTCGCGAACAGGTTTTTCAGCATGTTTCTCCCCTACCGCCTTGTGGTCGTTCTTACCGCTTATAACCGTGCCAGACGTCACGGTCGTCTCGTCGCTACCCCGGCAACGACGGGGAACCATAGCCCAGCGGGGTGCGGGCGTACAAGTTGCACTGCGGTCGGCTGATCCGCCCTCTCGCGGGGGCCTTTTGGTCGATGCGCAGCCGGGGAGCCTCTGGAATAATGCCGCTCCGCCGCCGGTGAGCGGGCGGCGTTTCACCCGCAGTCGAGAGCGTTCATGCAGAGCTTGTTCGAGCAGTTCCAGCAGTACGGCCGGCAATGGCCCCACGAAAAAGACACCCCGCATTTCGTCGAGCTACTCGCGGGAGGCGAGCACCGTTTCCGCAGGGAGTCGCTGGAGGCGCATTTCACCGGCTCGGCGTGGCTGGTTAGTGCGGATGGATGGCGCGTGCTGCTGACGCACCACCGCAAGCTGGAGCGTTGGCTGCAACTGGGCGGACATGCCGACGGAGATACCGACCTGGCCCGCGTAGCGTTGCGGGAAGCGGAAGAAGAGTCGGGACTCGACGGACTGAGCGTCGATCCAGAGCCTTTCGACCTTGATCGCCACCGCATTCCGGCGCGTGGCATCGAACCGGAACATTGGCACTACGACGTGCGCTACGTCGTACGCGCAGGTGCCAATGAGGACTTCCGGGTGAGCGACGAATCGCATGCGCTCGCCTGGCGTTCTATCCGCGAGATTGCCGAAGACACGCAAAGCGACGAATCGCTGCGCCGCATGGCGTGGAAGTGGCTGCGGCGCTGACGACGCACTCGCTGTCTCGCGTAGGAGCGCACCCAGTGCGCGATCAATCTCGTCTCTGAGTTTTCAACGCCAAGACATCGCTTTTGTGGGAGCTCACCCTGTGTGCGACTGGCGCAGAGCGGCCTGCTTCACTGTGCATGCAGTCAACGGGCACGGGACCGATCAAGACCGAGTCGGCATTGCAGGCAGCAGCGTCACCGGTCGCGCACAGGGTGCGCTCCCACAGAACATCACAGGTCGCGCCAAAATCAGGCGTACTTCGCGGGCGCCGGGTTGAGGTGTCCGCATTGCTCGCAGGTGCGCGCATCGATCGAGCGATAGAAGCGTTCGAACACTGGCGGAAAATCATGTTCGATGCTGTCGAGGGTGAAATATTCCTCGTACAACTTATGGTTGCAGCGCTCGCAGAACCACAGCAAACCGTCCTTCTCGCCGGCAAGGCGGCGGCGCTCGATCACCAGCCCGATCGACTCGGGCATGCGCTGCGGCGAATGGGGCACGCAGGGAGGCAGGTAGAAAACCTCGCCGGCACGGATGGGAATGTGACGCGCCACGCCTTCGTCCTGCACCTTCAGCACCATCTCGCCTTCGAGCTGATAGAAGAACTCCGGACCTTCGTCGTAGTGATAGTCCGTGCGTGCGTTCGGGCCGCCCACGACCATGATGATGAAATCACCATCGACGATGCACTTGTTGCCCACCGGTGGCTTGAGCAGGTGGCGGTGTTCGTCGATCCAGCGCTTCAGGTCGATGGGTGGCAGCAGGGACATGGGGCCGTCCGATGGATGAAAGGCATCACGATAGCGCTACCGCGATGCGTGGGGAATGGTCAGTCGATCCAGCGGCCATCACGGACGATGGCCTCGAGTCGGGCAAGCTGGCCGGCCACGTCCAGGCACTCGGCGGCGATCCATTCGTCGTTGTAATACGAACATCGGTAACGGTCGCCACCATCGCAGATCAGGGTGACCACCGGTCCTTGCTCGCCGCTGACCTGCAGTTCGGCCATGAGTTGCAGCGCGCCGACCAGATTGGTGCCGGTAGAGCCGCCGCAGCGGCGCCCAAGCAGCCGCTCCAGCAGGCGCAGCGCGGCGATCGAAGCGGCGTCGGGTACACGCAGCATGCGGTCGATGACACTGGGCAGGAACGAGGGTTCTACGCGCGGACGGCCGATGCCTTCAATGCGCGAGCCGCGGTTCAACTGCAGGCCGATATCGCGGCACGCGTAGTAGTCGTAGAACACCGAGTGCTCGGGGTCGACGACGGCGAGCCGTACCGGAGCATGCTGCGCAGAGCGATAGCGGACATAGCGGCCGATGGTGGCCGAGGTGCCGCCCGTGCCTGCGGGCACCACGATCCAGCGGGGATCTGGATCGGGTTCGCGCTGCATCTGGCGGAAGATGGACTCGGCAATGTTGTTGTTGCCGCGCCAGTCGGTGGCGCGCTCGGCATAGGTGAACTGGTCCATGTAATGGCCGCCCAACTCCGCAGCGAGGCGTTGCGCGGCGCTGTAGACATCGGTGTCGTCGATGAAGTGGCAGTGGCCACCGAAGAACTCGATTTGCGCGACCTTGTCGAGCGAGGTGCTGCGCGGCATCACCGCAAAGAAGGGCAGGCCCAGCAGGCGGGCGAAATACGCTTCAGATATGGCAGTGCTGCCGCTGGAGGCCTCCACCACGGGTTGGCCCGCCCGCAACCAGCCGTTGCAGATGGCATACAGGAACAGCGAGCGGGCGAGGCGATGCTTGAGGCTGCCAGTGGGGTGGACGGATTCGTCCTTGAGGTACAGCGGGATGCCGGGGAAGGCGGGGAGATCCAGTCGGATCAGATGCGTATCGGCCGAGCGGTTCGCTTCGGACTCGAGAACTTGGACGGCTTGGCGGGTCCAGGCGGTATGCATTCAAGCAGTCTAGCGCCCGGGTGTGAGTGGGGCGTTGACGTGTGTCAGTGCAGTCTTTTCTTCCTCTCCCCGTTGGGGAGGGGATTGAGGTGAGGGTGGGTGCTTGCGGCGGAGTCGAAAAGATACTGGTTCGAACCCGCCTTATCGCAAGATTGGCGCCTCACCCTAGCCCTCTCCCACAAGGGGAGAGGGAACAAAGGCGAGGCTCAGACCTCGAGCGTCGCCAGGTCGCCCTTTTCTTCCAGCCAGGCCTTGCGGTCGCTAGCGCGCTTCTTGGCCAGCAGCATATCCATCAGCTTGGTGGTGCCGTCGTCATGGTCGACGGTGAGCTGGACCAGACGGCGCGTGTCGGGGTGGATGGTCGACTCGCGCAGCTGCCCCGGGTTCATTTCGCCCAGGCCCTTGAAGCGGGTAGTGCTGACCGCGCCCTTCATCTTTTCGCGCTGGATGCGCTCGAGCATCGCGTTCTTTTCGTTCTCGTCCAGGCAATAGAACACCTGCTTGCCCACGTCCACGCGGAACAGCGGCGGCATCGCCACGAACACATGGCCTTCGCGCACCAGTGCAGGGAAGTGCTTGAGGAACAGCGCGCTGAGCAGGGTGGCGATGTGCAGGCCGTCGGAATCCGCGTCGGCCAAGATGACCACCTTGCCGTAGCGCAGACCGCTGAGGTCGTCCTTGCCCGGATCGCAGCCGATCGCCACGGCCAGGTTGTGCACTTCTTCGGACGCGAGCACCGAACCCGATTCCACTTCCCAGGTGTTGAGGATCTTGCCGCGCAGCGGAAGGATCGCCTGGAATTCCTTGTCGCGCGCCTGCTTGGCGCTGCCGCCGGCGGAGTCACCTTCTACCAGGAACAGCTCGGTGCGGGTGAGGTCGGTGGCGGTGCAGTCGGCCAGCTTGCCGGGCAGCGCGGGCCCTTGCGTGATCTTCTTGCGCACGACCTGCTTGGCCGCCTTCAGGCGCGCGCTGGCGCGCTCGATGGCGAGCTGGGCGATGCGCTCGCCGAGATCCACGTGCTGGTTGAGCCACAGGCTGAAGGCATCGTGGATGACGTTTTCGACCATGCCGGCGGCGTTGCGTGAAGACAGGCGTTCCTTGGTCTGGCCGGCGAACTGCGGATCCTGCAGCTTGGCCGACAACACGAAGGCAAGGCGCTCCCACACATCTTCCGGCGCCAGCTTCACGCCGCGCGGCAGCAGGTTGCGGATGTCGCAGAACTCGCGGATGGCATTGGTGAGGCCCGATCTCAGGCCGTTCACGTGGGTGCCGCCCTGCGCAGTAGGAATCAGGTTGACGTAGCTTTCCTGCACCAGCTCGCCTTCGGGCACCCAGGCCAGCGCCACGTCAAGGCCATCAGCCTCGCGCTGCACATGGTGCACGAACAGCTCGGTCGGGATCGCCTCGGCGCCGGACAGCTCGTCGCGCAGGTAGTCGCGCAGGCCGTCCTCGTAATACCACTCGTTGACGTCACCGGTGGCTTCGTCGAGCAGCTTCACGCTGAGGCCTGCGCACAGCACTGCCTTGGCGCGCAGCAAGTGGCGCAGCTTGCCGAGCGAGATCTTCGGCGAGTCGAAATATTTGGGATCGGACCAGAAGCGAACCGTGGTGCCGGTTTTCTTCTTGGGCACCGTGCCGATGATCTCCAACTCGCTGGCGCGGTCGCCGTGCGCGAAGGCCATGCGGTATTCGTTGCCGTCGCGGCGGATGGTGACTTCCACGCGGCTGGACAACGCATTGACCACCGACACGCCCACGCCGTGCAGGCCGCCGGAGAAGTTGTAGTTATTGCCCGAGAACTTGCCGCCCGCATGCAGGCGCGTGAGGATCAGTTCGACGCCCGGCACGCCTTCTTCCGGGTGGATGTCCACCGGCATGCCGCGACCGTCGTCGGTGACTTCCACCGAGCCGTCGGTGTGCACGATCACTTCCAGCGACTTGGCGTGGCCGGAGATGGCCTCGTCCACCGAGTTGTCGATCACTTCCTGCGCCAGGTGATTCGGGCGCGAGGTATCGGTGTACATGCCGGGGCGGCGCTTGACCGGATCAAGGCCAGAGAGGACTTCGATGTCGGCGGCGTTGTAACGACTGCTCATGCGGGAGGTTTCGGCTCAGGTCAGGCGCGGGAGGATGGGTTGCGCGGGCGGGGAGGTCAAGGGTTGGGGCGGGCTCGGTTCCATCTGTAGGAGCGCACCCAGTGCGCGACCGCCGAGTGGAGGGATATCGCTCCGTCAGGTTATCGCGCACTGGGTGCGCTCCTACAGTCAATACGTGTGGGCTTACGCCAGCGGCGCGCAATGCCGCTCCAGCCACGCCAGGTCCGCATCCTCCAGCAAGGGTGACAGGGCGGCGCGTACGGTGGCGTGATAGTCGTCCAGCCAGGCGCGTTCCTCGGGATTCAGCAGGCCCGGCTCCAGCGCGCGACGGTCGAACGGGCACAGGGTGAGGGTCTCGAAGGCGTAGAACTCGCCGAACTCGGTCTTGTCGGCCTCGACCACCACCGCCAGGTTCTCGTGGCGAATGCCATGGCGGTTCGGCTTGTACAGGCCCGGCTCGATCGAGGTGATCATGCCCGGCTCCAGCGGGACCAGCGTGGCGCCCGAGGCCGGCGGACGGATGCCGTGCGGGCCCTCGTGCACATTGAGGAAGTACCCCACGCCGTGACCGGTGCCGTGGCCGTAGTCCATGCCGCTGGCCCACAACGGGGCGCGGGCGAGGGCGTCCAGCTGCGGGCCGCTGGCGCCCCTGGGGAAGCGGGCGCGGCTGAGCGCGATCATGCCTTTCATCACCAAGGTGCTGTCGCGGCGCTGCTCGGCCGTGGTTTCGCCCAGCGCCAGTACGCGGGTGATGTCGGTGGTGCCGCCCAGATACTGGCCACCGGAGTCGACCAGCAGCAGGCCCTGTGGTTTCAGCGTGCTGTGCGATTCGGGCGTGGCGCGGTAGTGCGGCAGCGCGCCGTTGGCCTGGTAGCCGGCAATGGTGTCAAAGCTCTCGCCCACGAAATCGGGTTGTGCTGCGCGCTCCCCGCGCAGGAGGGTATCCACATCCAGCTCGGTCTGATGCATGCCGGCCGTCACGCGTTCCTCCAGACGGCGGAATGCGCGAGCCAGCGCGGCGCCATCGCGACGCATGGCGTCCCGGATATGTTCCAGCTCGGCGGCCGTCTTGCGTGCCTTGAACAGGGTGGACGGGTTGGCGGCCTCGATCAGCGGCACGTTGGCGGGAATGGCCGTGGCCACCGCGACGACGACACGGCCGCTGTCCAGCAGCAGGCGATCACTTGCGCGCAGTTCGGACAGCGCATCGGTGATCGTGGCGTAGTCGGCGATGTGCACGCCATCGGCCGCAAGCGCCTGCACCAGGACATCAGTGAGCTTGCCGCGACCAACGAACAGCGTGGCGTGGCCTTCCGCCTGCACCAAAAGGTGCGCGAGGAAGACCGGGTTGCACTCGACATCGCTGCCTCGCAGGTTGGTCAGCCAGGCGATGTCATCCAGGCTCGACACCAGATGATGCGTGGCGCCGAGTTTGCGTATGGCTGTGCGCAGGCGCGTGAACTTTTCGCTGCGTGGTTGCGTGGCATAGCGCAGCGGGTGTTCGGTCACCGGCGAGGCGGGCAGGGCGGGACGATCGGGCCAGATCTGTCCCGGCAGGTCCAGGTCGGTACGCAGGCGGGCGCCGTTGGCCTCCAGCCGGTGTGCGAGGTTGCGCGTCGTGGCCAGCGATACGCTGTCGCCCGCAATGGCCAGCGTCTGGCCGGTGTGCAGACGTTGCAGCAGCCACTCCACGTGCTCGGGCGCGTGCGCTACGCGCTGCTTCATCAGTTCGATGCCGGTGCCCGCCAGCTGCTGCGCGGCCTGGGCGAAGTAGCGCGAGTCGGTCCACAGCCCGGCGTGATCCGGCGTCACCATCAGCGTGCCGGCCGACCCCGTAAAGCCCGACAACCAGGCCCGGGCTTCCCAATGGGCCGGCAGATACTCCGAAAGGTGTGGGTCGGCGCTGGGAATCAGGCAGGCGGCGACGCCGTGCTGTTGCATCGCCTGGCGCAGGGCCGCCAGTTTCGAGGGTGCGGTGGTTTCCATCGACGCATGGTAGCAGGCGTCCTGCAGCAGCGATTTGTGCCTTTTCGTGCCGTTTTCCTGCCCGCAAGGCGGGTGCTGACTCTTGCATTCTCGTGTCAAGTCGCCGCAGTCGGCTGCGCAAGAATTTTCAGCTGCGACATTGTGTCTCGGAGGCATTCAAACCCGCGCGGCATGCCGCTAGGATGCCGCATCCCCACGCTGTACCCCCAGGTTGTTCGTGAACATGCATCCCCTCCTTTTGCGCTTGCGCCATGCAAGCGTTGGCGTCGCCGTGCTGCTCAGCGGCTGCAACATGGAAGTCCTCACCCCGAAGGGGGATGTCGGTGCCCATGAGAAGTCCCTCATCCTGATCGCGCTGGGCCTGATGGCCATCGTGGCGATTCCGGTCATCGCGATGACGCTGTGGTTCCCGTGGCGCTACCGCTCCGGCAACAAGAAGGCCACCTACGCGCCGGACTGGTCGCATTCGACCAGGATCGAAGTGGTGGTGTGGACCATTCCCGCGATCATCATCGTGATCCTGGCGGCCATCACCTGGACCAGCTCGCACGCGCTCGATCCGTACAAGCCGCTGGAGTCGGACGCCAAGCCGGTGACGGTGCAGGTCGTGTCGCTCGACTGGAAGTGGCTGTTCGTCTATCCCGAATACGGCGTGGCCTCGGTCAACGAGCTGGCGTTTCCGGTC
>Ga0335083_10006378_pt1 | contig 14738 bp, 10 predicted proteins | sample Lox_Sample_42_FD_206716 | JGI IMG/M metagenome (GOLD analysis project Ga0335083, IMG submission 206716) | Soil microbial communities from Loxahatchee National Wildlife Refuge, Florida, United States - Lox_Sample_4.2 | ecosystem: Environmental > Terrestrial > Soil > Wetlands | place: USA...
ACAACGATGGCAAGACGGTGGACGTCATGAACCAGAAGCTCGGCTACCTGGTGCGCTGTGGCGATCCCGATGCCATCGACTCCATCGTGCCCATGGCATTCGGCAATCTTGCGCTGGACCTGCTACTCAACGGGATGCACGGCAGGCTGGTGGTGCTGAAAGATGGTCGATACGACAACGTGCCCATCGAGGCCGTGGTGGCTTCCAAGAAGGTAGTGAATGTGAAGGAGCACTACAACACCGACCGCCTGCGTCCGCTGTACAAGAGCTTTCAGATGAAGCCACTTTTCATTATGGCTAGCATGGGATGATGCGATCGCCTCTGAAACCGTCAGGGTCTACTCTTGCTCTCCGAGCGGGAGCCTAATTTCAAGAGAGCATCTTTCAGGGCAGGGGGGTGCTGTTGCAGCAACCGCAGATAGTCGGATTCGTCCGGTGATACTTTCGCGCGAATGATTCTGGTCAGCTCCCGTTTTTGGCTGGCGCTCCAGGTCGTTATCTCAGGAACAAGCGCCAACGCAAAGGCGAAATCCTCGAATGCCGATTGTTCCACCGGCCTCCATCTACTTGGGTCGATCCGCAGATTCGCAGCCAGGGCGTGAGAAACCGTCCGGCACATTCTTTCGGGATCGCTATCAAATTTCGTCGCCATTTGCCGTTGAACGGCCAGGCCGATGTTGCGGACGGAAAACGTGTCCCAAAGTCCACGCGGTCCGGCGCCAAATTCATAGAACACATGCGCCGCAGCCAACTTGCGAAGCGTGTGGGCCGAGGTTCGATGGGCCGGATTGCTGGCCATCCTCGCCTCCTCTCGTTGCGTCATCGCCAGCAGTTCCGGACGACCCGGTCGGAAGCCGAGTTTGCGATAAAACCAGAACGCGCCTGACTTGATTGCCTCTTCATTCTGGTCGCCGAGCTGATACGGATAGACCGAGAAGCAGGTCACATTCGTAAGCTGATGTAGAAGGTGCAGCACCTTGGAGTAGATCCACGCGGTCTCGCCGTCGCGGAACGCATAGAAGGTGTTGAAACCGACTTCCATCCACTCGAACAGCGAGATGCCCTCGATGTAGTTGATGGGCACACCGTTCTTAATCGTTATTCCAGCATGGTAAGCGCGAAGCGGCAGCCGGCGGTCGGGCGGTAAGCCCCAAAGGAAGATCTGTAGGCCGCGGCCAACATCGGCCTCAACAACACTGTTGGGATCACCGCGGGTTGTCCCGTACAACTCGCGATAACGGACCGTGAGCGCATCGCGGACAAAGTCCAGCACGTCTTCGCCTTGGCGGCGAGACAGCTTGCGAACTGGCAACGGCGTACTGTCAAGCTCAGCAGACAGAGATACCTGATTGCGCCTGATGAGCGGATCACGGTGGAAATACATCTTGCGCGGATTACGACGAGCGAACGTCCGGCTGGCGGAAGAATCCAATTGCCATGAAACATTGATCTTCAGCGCGTCGTACCATGCGGTCTTCTCCAGCATAGATTGCCGCGAATTTTGGAGACGACGTAACAACCAAGGCAAGATTCGGTTCGTCCCACCCGTAGCGTTGCCCAGCCAGTCCAGATAAGGCGTGTCAGCCTCGACCATCGAATCGTCCACGAGCAGAGGCAGAAAGCGAGGAAGGCTCACGCCTAATTGCCTGCCTTGCTCATCAAGGTCCCATTCGACGCGCAACTGTTTAGGATGACGTCGCATCAGCCAGCACGCCACCTCGTAGGTAAGGCTGTCGCTGATGGTTGTGCCGATGATGCCGGAGAACTGCTCGGAGTCGAACACCGTCATGTCCGCGCCGGACGCCCGAAGTCTTGCGACTTGGTCCGCGACGCCGCCCAGCAACTTCTCCGTGAGTTTCACCACTCTTCGGCTCTGCGGGAAGGCGCGTAAGAACAGCAGCCCATCGTGGAATCGAATGAGGGATTCGGCGTGGTCAAACCACTCGCCGTGTAACGAAGCCAGCAGCTTCTCGACCGCTGCGGCGCAATCAGGTCCATAGCGAAGCCTACTCGCTTCCAACTCTGACACTCGAGAAGCCTCGCTCCCGTTCGTCATAACTCAGCTTGCGGAAGCCGACGACGCAGCGTCGGCATGCGGAGCTTGGGCTTCGTCCACCAGAAGGGACTTGGGTTGCTCTGCAAGTGCGGTGCGTCCCGCCCTGACTGCTCCCCAAACGATGAACAGGTTGGTCACCAGCACAACGGTGAAGGCAATTGCCGGCAGGAAAGAGAACGCCTCGCCACGCGATTCGACAATCTCCAGGGCCAATACGGCGGTGACCAGCCCGCGCGGCAGCATCCAGAAGAGTAGCTCGGTCTGCTCGCGGGACACATCGCGTACGGCCCGGCGGCTGAGCTGGACCGCAAGGAAACGCGCCATGACCAGGGCGGCAAGAATGCCAAGGATGGGAATGACGTACCTGCGGCTGACGAATTCAGCCACAATCCCCAGCATGACAAAGAAGAACGAGCGGACCAGAAAGCTGACCTCCGTGTGAAAGGCCAACATTCGCGCAGCTTGCCGCGCCATGTGCGGCGTCCGGGGCATGTTGGCCAGCGTGAGTCCGAAGATCAACACCCCCAGCAATCCGCTTCCTCCGGCATAGCGAGCGAGGGCGAAGACACCCAAAACGACCCCAAGGTTCAGAATATTGCTGTACGGCAAACCAGCTACCATCGGCCACAGGCGCGACCACAATGCGCCCACCATGACACCCAGAATCAGGGCGACGAGGATGTGCTGGGAGAAGTCGGAGGCCATGCCAGTGAGCATCGACTGACTGGGGTTCATGTTGAGCATGCTGCCGACAATCAGCACTGCGATGACCTCGCCCAGAGCTGCCTCAATCGTCAGCGTGATTTTGACCGGCTCGGCGACAACCATCTGCTGCATTGCAGGGATGACGATCGCGCCACTGGTGCATCCCAATGCAGCTCCGAGCAATAGGCCATCGCCCCAGGCCAGATGCAGGAGGGAGTGAACGATGACGGCGATCAATCCCATGCTCAACCCAAAGCTCAGCAACACCAGCAACAAGCCTGCCGGGAGATAGCGCAGCACCTGCCGCAACCTGAGTTCAAGGCCGCTCTCGAACAGGATCAGAATGAGGGCGAGCATCCCGAGAACATGAACGGCGGGCGCAAAGGCCCGCGGATTCACCCAATGCAGAATCGGGCCGAGCATGATGCCGATCAGCAGCAGCACAATGATGTCGGGAAAGCGTGTCACCTTGGAGAGCCGGTTGGCGATAAAGGCCAGCACCAGAAGCGCGGCGGGCAGACCGAAGATGCGCACCATTTCCAAGGTTGGCTTCTAACCCAAGTTGCAGGATTCAGACATCATATACGCAGCCCGGTACACCCAGGCCGATTTTCAGAGGGCATCCTCCAGCGCCGCGTCTCGATGAATGCGTCGCGCCGAGACCGCCTCGAAATCGTCATCGAATCCGCCGCTGCCAAGCACCTTGCTCAGCCGCCAGACCGACCACGCAAATGCCGCGATCCCGAGATACCAGATCACAAATGCCACATTCACCACCCATCGCGGCGCGGCTCCCACGCGGCGCAACAGGAAAGGAAGGAAATTCCATGTCGTAATGTGTACGTAATCCCAAGGATCGTAGCGCATCGAGTCGTTGGTCAAACCCCAGGCTTCCATCTTGCCCAAGGCGAAGGCCACGATGTTCTTGAAGCGTAGCGCCACCACGAACGTTGGATGGCCAAGCGTGTCCATTTGGTAAATTTCAAGCGGTAGCCAGAAGGCCAGCGAAGCAACCTGAATCGCGCAACTCACTATGATCAACGCGACAGCGAACTTCCACACCCATCGTCCCAGCGCATTGCGATAGCGCAGCAATAAAGGCACGGAAATGAATGCGGCCAACTCAGCCACGGTAGAAACGTAACGATCACCCCAGGCGAAGTCGCCACTCCAAATGGTGTATCGTGCATAGAAACAGATGTAGGCAAGCAGCAGCAGCCAGGCTGTGATCACGTAGGCTTTCACGTCGCGTCCGAAACGCTTCCATGCCAGCGCGCAGACGAGGATTGTCAACAGCAATAGCGGATCAAAGAGGAAGATGGACTTCTCCGGCTTGAACAGCGCGCCGAAGAAACCAACGTGAAACGGAGTCTCCCACGGATACTTGGCGGGCAGGGAAGGATTCAACATTCGAGCTTCGCGGGTGAAGCCCGTAACATAGGTGTCAAGCCAGGTTCCGAAACGATAGTGCTGGTACCAGCGATCGATCAACAGGAAAAACGCATAGACGGGCGCGGCAATTCTGGCGTACGTCAGGAATCGCTGCCATAATCCGCGCCCGCGAATCCCGTCAAACCACAGCACCAGCAATAGGAAGACGCCGCCCGCCAGCAGATCCAACCCAGTCGTAAGGCGGGTCAGCAAGTTCAACCCGAACGCGGCTGAACCCCAGAACAACGCCCGACGGCTGCCAGTCAGCAGCCATTCGTACTGAAAGGTCAGGCCGACCAGCGTCAGAAGCATGATGTAGTTGTTCTCCATCATGTTTTGGGTGTAGTGCACGTGAGTCGTGCAGAACAATAGCGCCAGCACACCTGCGATCGACTGGCGGGTGCTGAAGCGCAGCAGCCGCAGAAAACGAAAGCACACCAGCGCGCTCAGCACATTGATGAAGATGTTCGTGCTATAGCTGACCACGATGCTGCGCACGCCGGGATCAACGTTATAGTTCGCGAACAGCCGCAACTGTTCGAGCTTAGTCCCCACGATGTCGGCGGGCAGCATCAGCAGCGACTGCCCAATGCCATACCAACTGTAGAGTTGACCACCGCGTCCGTGTACCCCGAAGTCAGGATACTGCTCGGGTAAGACCTGGGGCTCGTCGGTCCAAAGCCAGGTCGTCGTCTGCAGGCGGACCGTGGTATCGGCGGTGCCGAGCTCTCCCGACTGGACAACGAAGGCGCTCAGGCCGGCCACCAGTGCCAGGAGGAACATCGGACTGCGAAGCCGGCGAAGGACACGAGACTCCGGGTAAGACGCACCGGCGGACTCACGGGGGCTCACTGTCGGGGTAACCACTCCTGCGATGGTAATGCACCCGAGTAGCATTTGGCACTTGGCTGTGAACGGTCTAGACTTGGCACTCCACGGCTCTCGTTCTAGTTCCTTTCGCCTAGGCTTCCGTTCCTATTGCTGGATGGTCTGGATCGCTTTCGGGTGGACCTGTTCATTTTGGATGAGCGAAGCGTCCCAGGCTCCGCCGAGCGCCTTGACCAGATAGACAGACGTGACCATCTGCTGGCCAAGGAGTTGTGTTGCCAGGCGCTGATTGGTGAGCAGCGTGGATTGCGCGGTGATGACGTCGAGGTAGCTCGTCACGCCGCCGACATAGCGATTGTTGGCCAGTTCCAGGGCGCGGCGCGCATCAGCCACAGCGGCGTTCTGCGTGGCGTCAGCTTGCGACAGGGCATTCAGACCGGAGAGCGCGTCTTCTACCTGTTGGAACGCGGTCAGCACCGATTCGCGATAGTTGGCTACCGACTCCTCGTAGGCAGCTTTCGTCGCCGCCAGGTTCGCGCGGTTGCGCCCACCCTCGAAGATGGGCTGCAGCAGGTCGCCGCCCAGCGACCAGATAGCACTCGGTGCGGTGAGCAGGTTGGTGATGTTGGTGCTCTGCCATCCGCCGGTGCCGAAGATAGTGAGCTGCGGATAGAACGCCGCTGTTGCCACGCCAACGATTGCATTCTGGTAAGCCATCTGACGCTCCGCGGTCGCAATGTCGGGACGTCGCTCCAGCAGGTCCGACGGAACGCCCAGCGGGACCGGAGGCGGAGTCGCATTTAGGGGCATTGCCGGAATGCTGAACGCCGAGGCCGGGTTGCCGGTGAGCACTGCGATGGCGTGCTCAAATTGCGCGCGCTGCTGCTGCACCAGGTAGAGCTGTGTTCGGGTGGAGTCGAGTAGTGTTTGCTGCTGCGCCAGGTCGAGTCCCGAGGCGACTCCGCCGGCGTGACGGTCCTGCACTAGTTGCAGCCCTTTCTGCTGGATGTTCACCGCCTCCTGTACGACCTGGGTCTCGGCATCGAGCTCGCGCAGGGTGAAGTAGTCGGCGGCCAGCTCAGCCGTGAGCACCAGATTCACGTTGTAGAGGTCCGCGGCCGTGCCTTGCAACGAAGCGTTGGAGGCTTGCAAGCTGCGCTTCACCTTGCCGAATAGGTCGGGTTCGTAGTTCAGGAGAAAGGGAATCTCATAGGTGCTTTGGGTAAGGGGTCTGCCCAAGGTCACAACCTCGGGGCGATGTCCCGAGTAGCGATTTCGCGAAGCGTTGGGATCAGCATTCAGAGTAGGGAAGTATCCTGCGGAGGCGACGCGCGCTAGCGCCCGAGCTTCACTGAGACGATCTTTGGCGGCAGCCAGCGACTGATTGGCCTGGAGCAGTTGCTGCTCGTAGTTGTTCAGCTCGGCGTCGTTGAAGATCTCCCACCAGGCGCCTTTGGGGATCGAGTCCTTGGGCGCAGCGACGCGCCACGGGGCCTCAGTCTTGTAGGCGGCGGGCGCCTGTACCGGGGGGCGATGATAGTTTGGGCCTACGACGCATCCGGCCAGCAAGCCGCTAGCAGCAATGCCCAGCGCCAGGTTCAGCCGCGTCATGACCGCTGGCCTCCAGAGTTTTCGGGGACGACATTCACCTGCTGGCCTTCTTCGATGGAGTCGGCAGGATTGATGATTACGCGGTCCTCGAGCCCAACGCCGCCGAGGATCTCCAAGGTCGTGCCGTAGTCTTTGCCGATGGTGATCGGCCGCAAATGGACCTTGCCGTCAGAGTCGACCACAGCAACGCGCGCGCCTTCCTGGCGGAAGAGCATCGCGTTGACCGGAATCGTGACCTTCTGAGCGTCGACGCCGGTGCGGAAGTGCACTTCGCCGAAAGAGCCAGGCAATAATCGTCCGTCTCCGTTGGGCACGTCCACTTCAGTCAGCAAGGTGCGCGTCGTGGGATCGATTGCTTCTGCTGTGCGGACGACCGTGCCCTTGAATTTCTGGCCCGAAAATTCGGGCAGCGTGACCCAGGCATCCGACCCGGTCTTGATGGAGGGCGCGTAGTTTTGCGGAACGCTGACGTAAACACGCAGAGGATCGACGCGGGCCATGTCAAACAGCTCTTTGCCGGTGCCGCCCGCGTTGATCAGAGCCCCGGGATCGACGTTGCGCTTGGTCAGCACGCCCGAGAAAGGCGCGTATACGTGCTTGAACGACTCCAATTGCTCGAGTCGCCGGACATTCGCGTCAGCCGCGTCAAGGTTCGCTTTGGCCTGCTGGTAACCGCTGGCCTGCTGGTCGGCTTCCTGCTGCGAAACCGAATCCGTCTTGCGCAGGCCGACGTAACGATCGGCATTGATCCTGGCCAGGTCCATCTGCGCTGCAACCTGCTGCCGCGTGGCGCGGGCCTGCATGAGCTCCTGGTCTACCTCTGGCGTATCAATGTCGGCCAGCAACTCGCTTTTGGTCACGTGGCTGCCGATGTCCTTGTACCAGCGCAGCAGATAGCCATTGGTGCGAGCGTAGATCGGCGACTCTTCGTAGGCCTGCAAAGTGCCCGGCAACACCAGCTCCTCGTCCGGTTTCTCAGCCGTGGGATGGATAACCGCAACCGTGGGAATAGCGGCACGCTGCGTTTCTTCTGCCAGCACGTGGTTGTCGCGCATCCGCAGGAGCATAGTGACCAAACCACCAACGACCAGCAGCAGCATAAAGAACCCAATCAGCAGCAAGGCCTTGCGCGGTGGCGCCGGCGGAAGCTGGGGAGGCGGCGTGATCTCGGGCGCCTGACGCTCATTGTCCAGGACATTCGGGTTTGAGTGCGAATCCATACAAGGCGTTTCTTGTTCAGTTCCTAGCATTCTATGACTGTTTCACTCCCGCCTGCTTGGCTTCTCTGCGCCCGTGAATCATGGTGAAGATGGATGGCACGAAGAACAAGGTGGCCACAGTGGCAAACAGCAGGCCGCCGATTACCGCGCGACCCAGCGGAGCATTCTGCTCGCCGCCCTCGCCCATGCCCACCGCCATAGGCAACATGCCGATAATCATAGCCAGAGCCGTCATCAACACCGGCCGAATACGCGTATAGCCGGCTTCGAGCGAAGCTTGCAGGGCAGGAATCCCGGCCCGCATGCGGTCCCGGGCAAAAGAAACCAGCAGGATGGAGTTGGCGGTCGCCACGCCCATGCACATCACCGCACCGGTCAGCGATGGGACGCTCAACCGCGTGTGGGTCAGCAGCAGGATCCAACAGATACCGGCCAATGCTCCCGGCAGCGCGGTGATGATGATGAATGGATCAAGCCATGACTGGAAGTTTACGACGATCAGGAAGTAGACCAGCATGATGGCCATCACCAGCCCAATGGCCAGCCCGATAAAAGAAGACTGCATGGTTTCCACCTGGCCGCGAACAATGATGCGCGTCCCACGCGGCAAGTGCTGCTCGAATGGTTTGAGGACCTTCATCGTGTCTTTGGCCACAGCGCCCAAATCGCGGTCCTGAGTGCTGACGTAAACGTCAATGACCGGCTGGACATTGTAATGCGATACCACAGCCGGCCGGGCCGTGGGTGTCAAGTCCACCAGGTTACTCAGTACCTGCCAATTGCGTACGTTGGGGTCGTTGATGGGCATTTCCATCAGGTCCTGAAGCGAGGTCATGTGATATTGCGGAGACTGCACCGCAACTTGGTAGGTGACCCCGTTCTTCGGATTCAGCCAGAAATTGGGTGCAGTTTGGAAGCTGCCGCTCAACGACACCAGCACACTCTGGGCCACGTCGCGCGCATTCATCCCGATCTGGGTGACTTTCGTGCGATCAATCTGCAGGTCGAGTGTCGGCAAGGTCAACATCTGCTGCACGTGAACGTCGGCAGTGCCTGGGATCTCCTTCACCCGGTTCGCGATCGCCTGTGCAATGAAGTAGTTGGCATTCATGTCGGCACCAGTGACTTGAATGTCGATCGGCGCCGGCAGCCCGAAGTTCAGGATCTGGGTCACAATGTCGGCTGGCTGAAAGAAGAACTCCACGCCCGGGAATCGACGTGGTAACTCCTGACGAAGCTCCCGGATGTAGCGCGCGGTGGAATGATGGTGCTCCGGATTCAAGCCCACCAGGATTTCCGCGTCGCTGGTGCCGATCACGCCGGAATTGCTATAGGAGAGATTGATGCCCGAATAAGGCAATCCGATGTTGTCGAGAATTGTTACTAGTTCCTCTTTGGGGATTTGCTCTCGCAGATACTTCTCGACCTCATCCGTCAGCCGGGCTGTTTCTTCAACGCGCAGGCCGGCACGCGCCCGCAGGTGAAGGCGCATCAGACCGGCGTCCACAGAAGGGAAGAAGTCTTCGCCCAGGAAGAACACCAGTCCGAGTGATAGAACGCAAAACGCAAGAAAACATGCGGCAAAGACGTTGCGGTGCCCGAGCGTGGTTTCCAGAAGCTGGTAGTAGCCACAGCGGAACTTCTCGAACCTTTGCTCGAACCCCCGTTGATAGCGCCCGAAGATCGTTTTCGGCGCTTCTGCCCTATGCTCATGGCCGCGCATGATGTACATCACCAGCGTAGGAATCAGCGTGCGCGACAGGAAATAAGAGGCCAGCATGGCGAACACCACGGCTTCCGCCAGCGGCACAAACAGATAACGCGCGACTCCGGTGAGAAAGAACATGGGCACAAACACGATGCAGATGCACAGCGTGGAGACGAAGGCGGGCACTGCGATTTGCGCCGCGCCATCGAGGATGGCTTGCTTCATCTCCTTGCCCTGGGCAAGGTTGCGCTCGATGTTTTCGATCTCGACGGTAGCGTCGTCCACCAGAATACCGACCGCCAGCGCGAGACCTCCGAGGGTCATGAGGTTGATGGTTTCGCCCAGCGCGCTCAGCAGGATCACGGAGACGAAAATCGAAAGCGGGATCGAGATGGAGATCACGATGGTGGGACGCCAGTCGCCCAGGAACAGCAGAATCATGCAGGCCGTCAAGGCAGCTGCGATCAGGGCCTCACGGATGACGCCATTGATGGAGGCTCGCACGAACAGCGACTGATCGAACAGCGGCTTGATGGTGATGTCCCGCGGAAGAGATTGCGCAGCGATTGGCAATATGCTCTTCACCGCGGCCACGATAGTAAGCGTGGAGGCACTGCCGATCTTGTAGACCGACATCAGTGTGCCGCGGACCCCATCTTGCCTCACGATGTTGGTTTGCGGGGCAAAGCCGTCGCGGACATGGGCTACGTCACGCATGTAAATCGTGGAGCCATTTACGGTCTTGACCGGCAGATCGTTCAACTCGGCGATGGTCTCTGGCGAGCTGTTCATCTGCACCTGATATTCCAATGGCCCAATCTTGGCTGAGCCTGAGGGCGTAATCAGGTTCTGCGCATTGATAGCACTCACGATGTCGGCGGCAGAGAGTCCGTTGGCCTGCAGACGTGGGAGGTCGAGATCAACTTGCACCTGGCGGATTTTGCCGCCGTAGGGATAGGGCATGGCCGCGCCGTGTACCGTTGCCAGTTGTGAACGCAGGAAATTCTGGCCGAGGTCGAACAACTGCTGTTCAGGAAGAGTCTTGCTGCTCAGGCCCAGCTGCACGATGGGAGTCGAGGATGCTGAGTAGGTGATAACCAGTGGGGGCGTTGTTCCCGGCGGCAGGCCGCGAACGGTGGTTTGTACGATTGCGGTAACTTGCGAGAGCGCCAATTGAATGTTGGCCTGCGGCCGGAAAAAAATCTTGATCACGCCTACGCCGTTTACCGACTGCGACTCGATGTGCTCGATGTCGTTGACGGTGATGGTGATGCCGCGCTCCGAATTGCTCACGATGCGGTCGGCCATCTCGCTGGGCGCAAACCCGCCATAATTCCACACTACGCTGATGACCGGAATGTTGATGTCAGGGAAGATGTCGACCGGGGTGCGCAAGATGACGATGGGCGTCAGGATGATCAGCACCAGCGCCATGACGACGAAGGTATAAGGACGACGGAGAGCGAGTGCAACAATCCACATCGGTCGGAAACCGATCCCAAATGATAGGCAGTTAACGTGCCGCCGAGATCCGTGCGATAAAACTTCGATTCGATACGGTACGTATTGGATTCAATATATGCTATGGTGAGTCGTGCGGCAAATGGCTTCCAACGGGACAAAGCTGGAGCAGGAAATGAATGACGCTAATAGGCGCCTGCCCGGGCGGCCACGCAGCGAACAGGCGCGCCAAGCCATCTTTCGCAGTACCCTCACCCTGCTGCAGCATACTACTTTTCCCGAGCTCACTATTGAGGCGATTGCCGCCGGGGCCGGTGTGGGGAAGGCCACCGTTTATCGCTGGTGGCCCAACAAGGGAGCGCTAGTAGTCGACGCCTTCGCCTCCAGCACGGAGCCCAGGCTGCACTTTCCCGATACTGGATCGGTGTACCGTGACATGCGCCTGCAGATGAACCAGGTCATCGCCCTATTCCGCAGCCGCCGAGGACGCATTGTGGCAGCGTTACTGGGGGCTGGACAGTCCGATCCCGAGTTGCTGGAGGCGTTCCGCCAGCGCTTTCTGCGGCCGCGCCGGCAAGAGGCCTACAAAACCCTGCGCCGCGGAATCGAGCGGGGTGAGCTTCCACGAAACCTGGACCTTGATTTGGTGCTGGATACGCTCTACGGGGCCATCTACATGCGGTTTCTCATTCGCCACGACGAGCTTAGTGAGAGCTATGTGGAGCAAGTTTGCCACATGGTGCTGCAGGGAGCGGCATCGAACTTGTCGGCGAAGCAAGACATTCTGCCGAAGCTGCGACTGCGCTCAAGCAGCATGCGTTGACACGCTTCTTTCCCCGTCAGTACGATGCGCTTACCCATGGTTAGAGGTTCTTTCCTGCCGCTTGCTCGTCACGCGCTGACATTGGAAGGTGCGAAAATCCGCCGCGGTCTGCTGGCCGGGCTGCTTGCGTTCTCCCTGCTGGCAACCGCCACGCCGGTTTCGGTCGCGCCTGCTAATCCCAAGCTCTACCTCGACGATATCAAGACGCTCGCTGCTCCCGACATGGAAGGACGGGGCGCCGGAACAAAGGGACTGGCAAAGGCGTCAAAGTACCTTGAGCACTGGTATAAGTCACTGGGGCTGCAACCCGCGGGCACGAACGGATATCTACAGCCATTTACTGTGACCACGGGGGCGAAGCTGAAGCCTGACAATAGCCTGACGGAGGAAATCGCAGGCACCAAGAAAGAACTGGTGCTTAGCCAGGATTTCGGTCCTGCGAGCTTCTCGTCCTCAGGCATCTTCGCGGGTCCGGTCGTGTTCGTGGGTTATGGCGCGTCTGCGGACGAGTTCCAATACGACGATTATGCCGGCGTAGATGTGAAGGGCAAGGCCGTCTTGGTGCTGCGGTACGAGCCGGAGATTTTTGGGGAACGGAGTGGTCACCAGGGATTGACGCAGCATTCGCAACTAGTCACGAAGGCGATCAATGCTCGTAACCATGGCGCGAAAGCGGTCATCTTCGTCAACGGCAAGCTGGCTGACGGCGAAGAGGACTTGCTGATGCGCTTCGGCAGCATCAGCGGGCCGCAGGACGCTGGCGTCCTCTTGCTGCAAGTGAAAAACGCGGTTGCTGAGAGCTGGTTTAAGGCGGTGGGTAAATCGCTGATTGAGGTCCAGCAGCAAATCAATCACCTCGGCAAGCCGGCATCGTTCGTCTTCGCCGCGGGTCCGCAGCTATCGCTAAAAATTGACATTGAAGCCACGCACGCGAACGTGAACAATGTGCTTGCCTATCTGCCCGGCAAGACCAATGAGTACATTATTGTCGGGGCGCACTACGACCATTTGGGTTACGGAGACTCGAATTCGCTGGCGCCTTCGCAGATCGGGCAAGTTCATCCCGGCGCCGATGATAACGCCTCCGGAACCGCTGGCGTAATGGAACTGGCTCGCCTCTTTGCCCCAATGAAAGGGCAGCTCGACCGAGGAATCCTGTTTGCGTCGTTCTCGGGAGAAGAGCTGGGGCTCCTCGGGTCGGCGGAGTGGGTAAGGCAACCGACGCTTCCACTCGACAAGTGCGCAGCCATGCTGAACATGGACATGATTGGCCGCATCAAGGACAACAAGGTTTACATCGGGGGCGTGGGCACAGGCTCAACGTTCAAGGTGGTTCTCGAACAGGCACAGAAACAGTCGAATTCAAATTTCAAGATCGAGTACTCGGCGGGTGGATATTCGGCCAGCGATCACACCTCGTTTGTCGCGAAGAAGATTCCAGTACTGTTTTTCTTTTCCGGACTGCACTCGGATTATCACAAGCCGTCAGACACCTGGGACAAAATCAATGCACCGTCGGCGGCGCAAATGCTCGACCTGGTCGCCGACGTGATCGTGCAGTTGGTCTCCGCGCCTGCCCCTCCGGTGTTTGTGACCGTGGTCGAAGACAAGCCCATGGGCGGGATTTCCGGCGGCGGTGGGGGGTATGGTCCCTACTTTGGCTCAATCCCCGACTTTGGAGAAGTGAAGGATGGGGTGCGGTTCTCCGACATTCGTCCCGGTTCGCCCGCAGCGAAGGCAGGATTGCGCGCGGATGACGTCCTGGTGCAGTTCGGGGACAAGCCCATCCATAACCTCTACGACTTCACCGACGCGCTTCGCCGCAGCAAAGTAGGGGAGGTCGTGGAGGTGCAAGTATTGCGCGATGGCAAGCCGATAACCGCCAGCGTGACCCTGGAACAGAGAAAGTAGTCCTGTATCAAGACTCCTGATTCACCCCTGCCAGACTCCCAGCGCCCTCCGCAACAAGACCAGTTGTCCCAGGTGATAGGCGTTGTGATCGGCAACCAGTAGGGCTTGACGCAACAGGGTTTGACCTGTGCCGTGAGGTAGCGGTGCGAACAGGTCGCGGGATGGATCGGTGACCAGTTTCCGCATCTCGCGCAGATGCTCTTCCACAGCCTTCACGCTTTTTTCCCAGGCATCATCGCTTGACGGCTTGGGCGACTTCGGCCAGTAGCCCTCCGGCCATTTGGGAGATTTATGGCGAGCGTCGCGGCTGAACTCCAGGATATCCCACAGCGCGAGCCGAATATGTTCCAGCAATTGCCACGCGGAGTGAGGAAAACCCTCCGGTATACGTCCGCATAGTTTGGCAGGGAAGTCCTCGACGGCCGCGCGCAAATCGGCGTGCGCTTCGTTCCAGTCCATTGCTTTGGCAAGTTGTTGGCGAAGAATCTCATCCTGGCTCATGGGGCCTCAGCATAGCAAGAGATCTATGTTGTGATGTTATCGATAGACCAGCGGATGCAAGGCAAGCCAAAGACGACCGTCAGCGCCCACGGCGGCGGCGCTCTGCGAGGATTGTGGTTGCGGACGGGCTTACCAGAACAGTAAATCCAACGCGCCGGCTATCGGAGCCCACTGGTACCAGGATAGCGCGCTGGCCCTCAATGGTCCCGCCGAGCACCCGCCCCAAACTCAGAAGTGACGGACTGCCGCAGATCTCGCAGCGCTCGCCACTGCTGTTACTGATGATCTCGCAATCAGCGCACAGCACAGCCTCCAACAGGGAAACAGAACTCAGTTCATTGCCCGGTTTGCGGACGTTGTCCATGCGAACAGCCTTGCCTATACGGTAGGGGGTGGAGGCCGCTGGGGGAAGTTCCTTTTCGTGCAGGAAGCAGAAGAGTAACGGGCCACTCAGAGTGGCACTGCGGATGATTCATGGTCCAG
>Ga0335083_10006380_pt1 | contig 14736 bp, 18 predicted proteins | sample Lox_Sample_42_FD_206716 | JGI IMG/M metagenome (GOLD analysis project Ga0335083, IMG submission 206716) | Soil microbial communities from Loxahatchee National Wildlife Refuge, Florida, United States - Lox_Sample_4.2 | ecosystem: Environmental > Terrestrial > Soil > Wetlands | place: USA...
AGCCTACGACCTTATCACCGGGATAGACGCCTTCTGCCAGATAGGTAATCCGCGAGAGCTTTTCTCCATCCTGCGCACGACGCAGAACTTTGGCTCCATCTTAGCGATAAGTGACTATTTTGCGTCGGCGAAAGACGGTAAGCTCGTCGAGAGATTCAATGACTACTGGCGGAGCGACATAACACGATTGGCTGACACAATAAGCGCGCTCGAGTCGTGCGGCTACCGGCTTGTAAGGCTCACCGATACTACGAGACAGCAGCTGCCGTTTTGGGAACTGAGTATTGCTTACGCTAGCACCCGGCCGCCGAATCTATCAGACCGGAGAATCAGTCAATCTAAGTCATTTCATCAACTGTTACACGACAGTTTCCAGGATGGGGGTCTGAGTTATTACCAGCTCATATGTGCTGCACGATGATGCGGTGAACGACCGGGAAGAGAGCAGAGTGATGGATAGCCCGCCGGAGGTTGACGTGAAACGGCTGCCTCAGCACGTCGCTATTTCTGCGGACGGCAACGGCAGGTGGGCTACTAATCGTGGCCTACCCCGCACCGCAGGGCATAAGGCCAGCGAGCGGGCCTTCAAGGAAGTGCTGTACGGGGTACGTGATCTCAAGATTCCATATCTGTCCCTTCACGTCTTCAGCACGGAAAACTGGAATCGCTCGCCTGCCGAGACGGCTAATATCTTCGCTCTATTCATCGACGTGCTCCATCGGAGCCTCATGCTCTTTACCGAGCTGGGCGTTAGATTTCGCTGGACCGGTGAACGGGAAGAGCTGCCGCCAGATCTCATAAGCAAGCTTTCCGGCGTCGAGGCCGCGACGGCCCAGAATTCGTCACTCACTCTTCAATTTTGCGCGAACTATGGGGGCAAGGCCGAGATAACTCATGCGGCAGTTGCCCTGGCCCGAGGGGCGACGGCGGGGAAGATCGATCTAGATTCCGTTGACGAGTCAGCCTTTTCGGCCTTTATGTACCGACCCGATATACCGGACGTCGACCTCTTCATCAGGACAGCCGGAGAGCATAGATTTTCCAACTTCTTGCTGTGGCAGTCCGCCTATGCGGAGATACATTTTGTGGATACCCTCTGGCCAGACTTTAGTCGGCAGGATCTCTGGCGCGCCATCGCTCTCTACGCCGGCACCGACCGCCGGTTCGGGGCGACCAAGGACTAGCTGAACCGCGCCGCTGCCTAGCGCAGGGAGCGGAAAGAGGCCCGCATCTCGGCGGCGAACAGGTCCGGCTGTTCCCACGCGGCGAAGTGACCGCCCCGGTCGAGCCGGTTGTAGTGGATGAGGTTGCGGGGGTACGCACGCTCGGCCCAGCTGCGCGGGGCTTGATAGATCTCGTCGGGGAAGACGCTGATGGCAAACGGGATCGTGATGGGCTTGGCGTCGAAGAAGTCCGCCTTGTTCTCCCAGTACAGGCGGGCCGCGGATATCCCGGTGTTGGTCAGCCAGTACAGCGTGATGTTGTCCAGGATGTCGTCCCGGGTCAGGGCGGTGTCCAGGGTTCCCTGCAGGGCCTGTTCCACCAGCCCGGGCTGGCCGGTGCCATCGCCGTGGTCCAGCATGAACGCGGCCAGATCGGCGGGTGAGTCGGCCAGCCCGTACAGGGTCTGCGGGCGCGTGCTCATGATCAGCGCGTAGGCCACATGCTTGGCGTAGAACGTGCTCAGCTGGTCGTATGCCCGCCGTTCCTCGTCGGACAGGTCGGCCGGCGGCGGGTCGCCGCGCTGGACCGCCGTGTTGATGGCGGCCGGGGCGGTCCCGGGCATGTTGGAGTGGATGCCGGCCAGTTCGGGCGCGGCCTGGATGCCCATCGTCTGGGTGACGGCCGCGCCCCAGTCGCCGCCCTGCGCGACGAACCGGGTGTATCCGAGGCGCTTCATCAGCACCACCCAGGCCCGGGCGATCCGGGTGGGACCCCACCCGGTGCTGGCCGGCTTGGCGGAGAATCCGTGACCCGGCAGCGAGGGAATCACCAGATCGAGCGTCCGCTGCGCTGGCGCCGTGCGCGGTGGGATTGGTGAGCGGTTCGATGATCTTCAGCTGCTCGATGACCGAGCCGGGCCACCCGTGTGTGACGATCATCGGCAGCGCGCCCTGGTGCTGGGAGCGGACATGAATGAAGTGAATGTCCAGCCCGTCGATCTCGGTCACGAAGTTCGGCAGGGCGTTCAGCGTGGCCTCGCACTTGCCCCAGTCGTAGCCGTTCCCCCAGTAGCGCACCAGGTCCTGGATCATCGCGAGCCGCACGCCCTGCGAGTCGTCGGTGACCGTCTCGCGCTCGGGCCACCTGGTCGCGTTGACCCGCCGGCGCAACTCGGTGAGATCAGATTCAGGGAAGGCAACCTCGAACGGGCGAATGGCTTCGGTCATGGAGATGCCCCTCCGCGTGTGGACCAGGCAGCAGCCGTCCTGCACACGACGCTAACGCGGTCACTGCTTCCTGACATCACCCACCCGCCACCGCAATTAACTTGCCGCGCGTTGGCCCGGTTGCGTCTAATACCAAGATGGCCAAAGCCCCGCCTGAGTCGCTCGACGTACCGGATGGCCTGCTGTCCCGGATCAGAGAGTCCGACGGCGGCTCAATAGCGCAGGCGGTCGGGGCCAGCCTGGATCATCTGCGGCCGTGGATGCCCTGGGCGACCAGGGAGGCCGCTGACGCACAGGCGCAGCGGGCGCGCTGCCGCGAGGCCGAGCACAGCTGGGACGATGACGCCGAGTACATCTACGTGCTGCGGGCTGAGCCCGCGGGGCCGGTGATCGGTTCCTTCGGCCTGCACCGGCGCATCGGCCCGGGCGCTCTCGAGATCGGCTACTGGATGCACGCCGATTTCACTGGGCGCGGGTATGCCACCGCCTGCGCCGGGGCGCTGACCCAGGCCGCACTGGCCCTCCCCGATATCACCCGGGTTGAGGTGCACACCGACGAGGCCAACACCATCAGCGCGGCCATCCCGCGCCGGCTGGGCTACCGGCTGGACCGGGTTGACGAGCGTCCGCCCGATGCCCCGTCGGAGTCCGGCCGCCTGCAGATCTGGGTCATGGAACGTGCCGCAGGCCCACGAAGCCCACCAGGCCGGCCGCGGCCAGGATGACGCTGGCCAGCAGCAGGGCCAGCCCGAAACCGTGGTGGAAGGCGGACGCCGCCGGGTCCAGGGCATATCGGCCCACCGATGCGGCGACGGCGTGAACCTGGCCGCCCGCCTCGTCGCCGCCAGCCTGCGCCGCGCTCTGCCGCCCGGCTGGCGGGAACGACGCGGACTGCCGGCGCCAGTCGGCCAGGATCACGCTGGTGCCGATGGAGCCCAGGATGGCCAGCCCCATCGCGGTTCCGATCTGGCGGCAGGCGTTGAACAGGCCTGACCCGATCCCCGAAGAGCCCTCGGGAACCTCGGCCATGGCCGCGGTCGAGCCCGCCGGGACCATCAGGGCGAAGCCCACCCCCACCAGGACGTAACAGGCGGCGGGCCAGGCAAACGGCGTCGCCGTCGTCACCCGGCTCATGCCGAACACGCCGATGGCGGCGATGACGCAGCCCCACCCGACAGCCGAGGCGACCGGCAGCCACCGCTGCAGCCATTTCCACATCTGGGCCACGAGAAAATACGGAATACAGAAGAAGAGCCAGGATAGGCCGGTGCGCAGCGCCGACCAGCCCTCGATATTCTGGAAAAATAGCGTGACGTAGTAAATAAATCCCGAAAACGCCAGATAGGCCAGCAGGTACACGGCCGATGCCCGGGAAAAACTCGGGGTCCGCAGCAGCGACGGGGGGACCATCGGGGACGCGGCCCGGTGCTCCCACCCCCAGAAGGCGGCCAGGACCGCCACCCCGGCGCCGACGCAGGCACCCACCACAGGCGAACCCCACGTGACGTCCGCGGAATCGACGAACCCAAACGTCAGCAGGAGCAGACCCGACGTACTCAGCGCGACGCCCACGCTGTCGAAGGGGCGGGGCACGGGCTCGCGGGACTCCGCGACCGCTACCGCCGAGACGACCACGGTCAGCACCCCGATCGGGACGTTGACCCAGAAGATCGACGACCAGGGGAAGACGCTGAGGAGCAGTCCGCCGAGCACGCTGCCGCCCGCCACGGCCAGGCCGCTCACCGCGGCCCAGAGCCCGATCGGGCCCGCCCTGGCCTCCGGCGGATAGGCCTCGGAGATCAGCGACAGGGTCAGGGACGACATCACGGCGCCGCCGATTCCCTGGACCACCCGGAAGCCGATCAGCATGCCGCCCGAGACCGAAAGAGCACAGCCGGCCGAGGCCAGGGTGAAAACCACGACACCGGCCAGGAACACCCGCTTGCGCCCGAAATGGTCCCCCAGCGCGCCGCCGAACGGGATCAGCGCGGCCAGCGCCAGGGCATAGGCACTGACCACCCACTCCAGCCCCGCAGGCGAGAGGCCGAGCTCGTGCTGCATGGACGGCAGGGCCACGCTCACGATCAGGACATCGAGCACCATCATGACCTGAGCCGCGCACGCCACCGTCAGGGTCAGCCGCTGCCCCAGCCTTCCCCCCACCGTCATGACCCGCCCGCCTCCCGCGACCACCCGCCGTCTGCGCCCCGGCGTAACCATTACCCACCGACACCCCGCCGCGCACGTTGGCGTCGTGGGTGGCGGCCGCCCTTGTGCGGTGAGTTGGTGCACGTGTTTGGTACAAACCCACCGCGTAAGCCCGGGCGCGGTGGTGGTGTGACTGACGGGGGCTCCCGCTAGGACGGCTGGGCTAGGTGTCGGTGCATGAGGGCCAGTGGTCTGCTGCCCACTGCGGCCAGCCCGGCCACCCGGCTGGCGGGGCGGGGATCTCACCGCCGCCGAGTTCGGCGGCGTCAGGGACCTGGAATTGCTCCCGCCACGTGTCCACGTCGGCCTCGGTCATCGGGTATGTCTGGTCGGGTGTCGTTTCCTGGCGGTGGGCGATGCGGGCGAGCTGGACGTCTTTGTCCACGGGCAGGTAGACCACCTGGCAGGCGGCCCCGGCCGCCCGGGCCAGCCAGCGCAGGGCCGAGCGTTCATCGCGGCCCGAGAGCCCGTAGTCGAGCACGACGCTGGTCCCCAGCCGCAGTGCCTGCAGGGCGACCGAGATGAGCCGGCCTTCGAGCACCCAGCGCTTGCCGCCGGCCATCGAGTCGCCGAACAGCGGGATCATCCACTGATCCGGGGTTAGCCGCAGCGCCTGGTGCGTCGCGGCGAGCTCTCTGGCCCGGGTGGTCTTACCGGCGCCAGGGAGCCCCACCATCAGGATCAAGGTGGCGGGACGCGGACCGGGACGCTGCGGCTGAGACATGACTCCCCTGATCAGGCAGGATGGCCCGGCAGCACGCGAACACGCGGGTGACTGCCGACCGGACACTGATCGGGCGGTACGTCCTGGCCCTGCCCCGGCAGGGGGCAGGCGATGAGGCCACGGTTACCGCGGCCCCGGTACCGCCGCTAAGCGGCGGTACCGATGGACATGGGAGCACAGCAGCACATGCGTTCACCCTAGCCGCACAGCGCCGGTCGTTCAGGGGCCAGCGGTGAGGTCGTCGGAGCGGCCGGCGGCCAGGCGTGGCCACTGGGCGATGGGCCGACCGCCGGGCCACTGTGGGGCTGGGGGCCAGTCGGGCGGCCCGGCTGCGGTGCGCGTGATCGTGCACTGCTGGGGCCAGCCGGGGGGCGAGTCCTCCCATGACTCCTGGCGGCCATACACGGTGAGGTCCATGAGCGCGTAGCTGTAGTCCAGGGCCTCGGCCCCGCGCCGGGTGGTCCAGTACGTTTCGAAGACGCGGTCGCCCTCCCGCAGGTAGCAGACCAGGTGGAACAGGCCGGCCTGGCGCCCGGTCAGGAGCGTGCCCACGGAGTCCTGGGCGGAGTACCAGGGGATGTCCCAGCCCATGAAGTCGCGGTAGCGGGCGCTCTCGCCGTAAGGGCCCTGGCAGAAGACCGCGAAAGTGATGTCGCGGGAATGCAGGTAGGACAGCTCGGTGACCTGGGTGGTGACCCAGGTGCAGCCTTCGCACTGCTCGGGCGCGGGCCGGCCCGGATACCACATGAAGTAGTAGGCGATGAGCTGCCGGCGGCCTTCGAACGCGTCCAGCAGGGTGACCGGGCCCGGCGGGCCGGTCAGCGTGAGGCTGGCATCCACCTCGACCATGGGCAGGCGCCGGCGGGCTGCGGCGATCGCGTCGCCCTCCCGTGTGTGCGCCTTCTCCCGTACGCGCAGCCGGTCCAGTTCAGCCTGGAACGTGGCCCGGTCGACGGCCGCTGGCAGGCTCGGTGACTCATCCGTCATGACCGTCTCCTGACTGTCAGCGGAACTGGGTGAGGGACAGGACGTTGCCGTCCGGGTCGGCGAACCAGGCCACCCGGTCGCCGCCCGGGGTGGTCCAGATCCCGTCGCTGTCCTGGTTCATGCCGTCGTAGTGGTGGAACTCGACGCCCCGGCCGGCCAGCTCACGGACGGTCGCGGTGATGTCGGGCACCCGCCAGCCGAGCACGGTGTACCCGGGGTTGGACGCCTTGGGCACCGCGGTCACCCGGAGCATGGTGCCATGCGCGTCCAGCACGCAGGCGAAGTCATTCTGCTCGGTCACGGCAAGGCCCAGCGTCCCCGCGTAGAACGCCCGGGCCCGGTCCAGGTCGGCCGCGCCCACGAACGCGATGACCTCGCTCGACTCCAGCATGGGTCCTAGAGTGCTCGGGTGAGAGCTGTGGTGCAACGAGTGAGCCAGGCCAGCGTGTCGGTAGATGGGCAGGTTGCCGGGGCTATCGGCGAGCCCGGGCTGATGGTCCTGGTCGGGGTGACGCACGACGACACGCCGGCCCAGGCGGCCAAGCTGGCGGCCAAGCTGTGGGGGCTGCGCATCCTGGACGGCGAGAAGTCCTGCTCCGACGTGAACGCGCCGCTGCTGGTGATCAGCCAGTTCACGCTGTACGCGGACACCCGCAAGGGCCGCCGGCCGACCTGGCAGGCGGCCGCGCCCGGCCCGGTCGCGGAACCGCTGGTGGACGCCGTGGCCGCGGCGCTGCGCGGACTGGGCGCCCGGGTGCAGACCGGAGTGTTCGGCGCGCACATGATGGTCAGCCTGGTTAACGACGGCCCGGTCACCGTCATCCTGGAGATGTGAACCGGGCCGCCGGTGCTAGCCGCCGGATGGGCGGCGCCAGATGTCCCGCTTGTGCATCAGCTCGATCTGCTGGTCGATCACCTCGCGCCGGTAGTCGGCGTGCTGGTACGGCGCGCGGTCCAGGTACAGGTTCTTGGGGTAGACGGGCTCCTCGTAGATGATCTGGTACTGCTCGGTGGTCAGGTCCTTGACCCAGTTGTCCCACTGCGCGCTGGCCCGGAACCGGCGCAGCGCCTCCACGTCGATCGTCCCCGCCACCCAGGACGAGCCGCCGCTGTAGTCGTGCCGGCCGACGATCTGCCCGCGGTAGTCGATCACCGCAGACCCCCCGCCGAACGTATCTATGGGTACGTCGGAATCGGCGTTAAGAAAATATGTCCCTACATTGCAGGCGATGAGATACATGTTGTTATCCAGGGCCCGGGCCCGGTTCTGGATCTCGAACAGGCCGTTGCCCACGTGCGGGTGCGGGTACGGGCCGCGGTAGACGACCTCAGCCCCGTTCATGGCCAGGCCGCGTGCGTTCTCCGGATAGGAGCCCTCGTTGGCCATCAGGAAGCCGAGCCGGCCGATCTCGGTGTCGGCGACCGGGTAGAACGCGTCGAGGTTGCGGCCGTACAGCTCGACCCAGCGGTCCCACACGTTGTGCGGGGTGACCGAGTGCTCGACCGGCAGCAGCGGCACGACCTTGTGGTGCCGCAAGATGACGTCGCCTTCCGGGCTGAGGATGAAGCCGACGTTGAAGAACCGGCCGGGGAATTCCGGGTGCCGGGCCTTGGCCTGGCCCATGACGAACGCGTTCCACTGCCGGGCCAGCCCGCCGAGGTAATCCGTTTCCGGGCCGGGCACGTCGATCGCGCACTCCCGGGCGAATTCCTCGTGGTCCAGGTCGAGGACCTCGTCGTTGAAGCCTTGCAGCGCGCCTTCGGGAATGGCGATGAGGCGCACCGGCAGGTCCAGGCTGGACAGCCAGGAGGCCGCCTTGATGAGGTGCGACAGGTGCTCCAGATTGGTGGCGATCTCCGCGCGGCGCCGGATGCCGCGCATGGTGGGCACCAGGCCCAGGGCCTGATAAGGCTCGATCATGGCGGATCCCTCCGGCCCGCGGCCACGCTGGCGCTCGTCCCGGGCTGAACCCGTTCTATGCCTAACGCCAGCGCCTGGCTAGTGCGCCCGCGCCACGGCGATGATCTCCGGGCTGGCCGGGCCGGCCGGTGACTGGTCCCAGTCGCCGTACCAGGTGACGTCGGTGAGGCCGGCCCCGGCCAGGTAGCCGGCCACCTCGGCCTGGTCCATGAACCGGAGCGTGTCCGGGACGGTGACCTGCTCCTCACCCGGGAACTGGATGCACGTCTCGTAGGTGACCAGCGGGCCGGTGACGGAACTGATGTCGTAATGCACCTGGGCCGGGCCCGCCCCGGTCTCCACCTGCCGCCGGGTTTCCCCCGGGGACCAGTACTGCCATTCGCGGACTCCGGGATTCCGGGTCTCGAACGCGAGCCGCCCGCCCGGGGCCAGGTGCCGGCGCAGATTGCCGAGGGCGGCGCGGACGTCGCCGTCGCTGAGCAGCAGCTGGAACACGTGGCCGGTCATGACGATCAGGTCGTAGCGGGCAGGCTCGGACAGGCCCGCGGCGTCCGTCTCGATCCAGCGCACCTGGTCGCCGCCGGGCCTGGTGCGGGCCACCGCCAGCATGGCGGCGGCCGGGTCCGCGCCGGTCACCCGGTGGCCCCGGGCGGCCAGCGCGCAGGCCAGCACGCCGGTGCCGCAGCCCACGTCGAGAATTTCCTCGGGTGGCTGGCCGGGCAGGCTGAGATAGAACTCGGTGTCGCCGCCCGGCGGGTTCAGCGCGTCGTACAGCGCGGTCAGCCGGGTGTCGGCGTAGGCGGCGCTCAGCTCGGGGCTCATCCGGTCAGCTGCTCGGCGGCCAGCAGCCGGGCCCGGTTCTCCGCCTCGGGCGGCAGCCCGAGCGCGGCCCGCCGCTCGTCCAGCTGGTCCGGATCGCGCACCTTCCACAGGTTCAGCTGGCCGTCCATGATCAGGTACTGGGTGCCGTAGACCTGTGCTTCGCCGCGGTGCATCAGCACCCGGTCGGTCAGGTAGGCCAGGTCCCGCGGCGCGGCGTCGCCGCGGGCGACCGCGTCTTCGAGCAGCGGCAGGCACTCCTCCTGGAACTCGGCGGGCGCGTGCTGGGCGAGCAGCCAGGCGGCATGCGCGCCATCCGGCCCGGCCAGCGCGTACCCGGGCCAGCCGCAGGTGGCCACGATCTCACGCATCCGGGCCGTGTTGGCCCGGTCGACTGGCGCGATGACCTGCTCCCATCGTTCGTCCCGCAGCGCGGGCGGCAGTGACTTCCGTGCGGTCTGGTCCCGCTCGGCTCGTGCCAGCAGTTCGGTGCGGAGTTCCTCGTTCATGCTTCCCCAGCTCCCCGGTTCACGGAGGGCCACTCCCCACCCGCCACAGTGGCACGCCGGCGGCGCCGCAGCCAGCGAATATCCGGGCAAACCCGGCGGAGCAGGCGGTTCGCCCCCGTGCGGGATGCGGTGCGGAGATGCGGTGCGGCGGTGCTGTGCGACGATGCCTGGATGACCGGCCCCGTGGAACTCCGCCCAGGCTCGCTGGCTGACCTGCCCGCGCTGGAACCCCTGTGGGTCAGCGTGCACCACCACCACGCGCAGTCCATGCCCGAACTGGCGCCCTACGTGGACGACACGCAGACCTGGGCGGCCCGCAGCCAGCTGTACCGTGAGCTGCTCGGCAAGCCGGGCACGATCCTGGTGCTGGCCAGCGCGGCCGGCGGGCTGGTCGGCTACGGCCTGGCGCACGTCATGCCGGCCGCCGGGACGTGGACCGCGGACACCTGGCAGACCGGGGCGCAGATCGGCGAGATCGAGTCGCTGGGTGTGCTGCCGGCCTGCCGCGGCCAGGGCATCGGCAGCCGGCTGCTCGATGAGCTGATCAGCCGGCTGGCCGCGGCCGGCGTGCACGACCTGGTGCTCGGCGTGGTGCCCGGCAACACCGCCGCGATCCGGCTCTACGAGCGCTACGGGTTCCGCCCGACGTGGAGTTACCTGTCACGGTTCGCCGGCCGGTAGCGGCCTTCCCAGATTGGTGCAGCAAGTCCGGGCCGACCCGGGCGGCGCACCGGTGCCGGCCAAACTGAAAGCGCTGCTGCGCATCGCGGCTGCGGTGCAGCAGAGCGGGTTGGCGGTGACCGGGGACGAAGTGGCCGCGGCCCGCGCCGAGGGCGCAACCGACCTGGAGATCCACGACACGGTGCTGATCGCCGCATTGTTCTGCATGTTCAACCGGTACGTGGACGGGCTCGGCACGGTGGCCCCGGGCGACCCGGCCCAGTACGCCGCCGGGGCGCAGCGTCTGGTCACCCAGGGCTACCTGCCGCCGGCCCGCCCGGCCGATACCGGCTAGCCGGTCAGCGCGTAGAGGCAGCCATCCCAGCAGGCCTCGACGTGCGGCCGCGTCCGGCGGCGCCCCACTGATAGCCCGCCCGCTACGCTGGCCGGGGTGAGCTTCAACGTCAGCGCGGACAGCTACCTGCGGTTCATGGGCAAGTACTCGGAGCCGCTCGCGGTGCAGTTCGCGGGGCTGGCCGGGATCGGCGCCGGGCTGCGGGTGCTGGATGTGGGCTGCGGCCCCGGCGCGCTCACGGCCGAGCTGGTGCGGCGGCTGGGCCCCGGCGCGGTGCGCGCGGTGGAGCCGTCGGCCTCGTTCGTCGCGGCCGCGCGGGACCGGCTGCCGGGGGTGGACATCCAGCAGGCCACGGCCGAGCAACTGCCGTTCCCTGACCAGACCTTCGATGCCGCGCTGGCCCAGCTGGTCGTGCATTTCATGAAGGACCCGGTGCAGGGCCTGCGCGAGATGGGCCGGGTGACCAGGCCGGGCGGCACCGTCGCCGCCTGCGTCTGGGATCACGGGGCCGACCGGGGGCCGCTGGGAGCGTTCTGGCAGGCGGTACGCGAGCTGGATCCAGGCGCCCGTGACGAGTCCAGGCTGGCGGGCGTCCGGGAAGGGGACCTGGCCCGGTTGTTCGGGCAGGCCGGGCTGGGCCAGGCCGAGGTGAGCACGCTGACCGTGCGGGTCCGCCAGGCCAGCTTCGGCGAATGGTGGAACCCGTTCCTGCTCGGCGTCGGCCCGGCCGGGACGTACGTGGCGTCGCTATCCCCCGAACGCCAGGCCGCGCTGCGCGAGCGGTGCCGGCGGCTGCTGGCGGCCGACCCCATCGAGATCAGCGCCACCGCCTGGGCGGCGGTGGCGCGGCGCCCGGCCGATTAGCGGTGTGCACCAATCCTTGACCCACCCAGCCGCAGACCGGCATGCCCCACCCGCACCTCATGCCGGTATCAGACTTTTTCCGGCCGGGCGGTCCATCTGGGGCGGTCCGGTTCGTCGTCTGGGCGAACCGGCCAGAGCGGCCGGGCCGACCCGGCGAGGAGCGAACACGATGAGCCCGTACGCGATCTACCAGATGGTCCAGTCCGAGCAGGCCGCCGAGCGCGCCCACTGCGCCGCCTACCAGCGGCAGGCGGACGCGCAGGTCGGTGAGCTGGCCGCGGCCATGGCCCAGTGTCTCCGGGGCCTGCGTTTCCGGGGCGGGCGCGGGCTGGGACGCCCGGCCAGCGCCATGCGCTCCGCGCTACGGCGGGGCCGCCGAGGAGGAGCCGTGATGGATCAGTGACCGGCGTCGACGCCGCGATCGCGGCGGCATTCCACGAGGAATGGGGGCGGGTGGTGGCCACGCTGATCCGGACGACTGGCGACTGGGACCTGGCCGAGGACTGCGCCCAGGACGCGTTCGCCCAGGCGGTGCGGAGCTGGCCGCGGGACGGGATCCCGCGGCGGCCCGGCGCCTGGCTGACCACGGTGGCCCGCAACCGGGCCCTGGACCGGCTGCGCCGCGGCAGCACCGAGCGGGCCAAGCTGCACCAGGTGGCCACGCTGGCCGGCCAGGGCGGCCAGGGCGGTGAACCGCCCCCGGGCGACGGCGATGACGGCACCGGGTTCCCCGACGACCGGCTGCGGCTGATCTTCACCTGCTGCCATCCGGCCCTGCCGCTGGACGCCCGGGTCGCGCTCACCCTGCGCACGCTGGCCGGGCTGACCACCGCGGAGATCGCCCGGGCGTTCCTGGTCCCTGAGGCGACCATGGCCAAGCGGCTGGTCCGGGCCAAACACAAGATCCGCAACGCGGGCATCCCCTACCAGGTCCCGCCGCCGCACCTGCTGCCGCAGCGCACCACCGGCGTGCTGGCCGTGCTGTACCTGCTGTTCAACGAGGGGTACGCGGCCAGCGCCGGGGAGAACCTGATCCGGGAGAGCCTGTGCCTGGAGGCCATCCGGCTGGCCCGGGCGCTGACCCAGCTGATGCCCGGCGAGCGCGAAGCCAGCAGCCTGCTGGCGCTGATGCTGCTCCAGCACTCCCGGCGGCTGGCCCGGGTAGACACCGCCGGGGACCTGGTCACGCTGGAGGACCAGGACCGGACGCGGTGGGACCGGGCCGAGATCGGCGAGGCCTTCGCCGTGCTGCAGGCCATCCCGCCGGCCGCGCCGCCCGGGCCGTACCAGGTGCAGGCGGCGATCGCCAGCCGTCACGCCGCCGCGGCCGATCCGGCCGGCACCGACTGGGCCACCATCGCCCGGCTGTACGGGCTGCTGGCCGAACTGGTCCCATCCCCGGTGGTGGAGCTGAACCGCGCGGTGGCCGTGGCCATGGCCGACGGGCCGCCGGCCGGGCTCCGCCTGCTGGACGCGCTGGACCCGGCCGGGCTGGCCGGCTACTACCTGCTCCCGGCGACCCGGGCCGACCTGCTGCGCCGCCTCGGCCAGCGGGACGCCGCCGCGGCCAGCTACCGGGAGGCGCTGGCCCTGGCGCCGTCCGACGCCGAACGCCGGTACCTCGGCCGGCGGCTGGCCGAGGTGACCGGCGCGGGCTAAGGCCGCACCAGCGGCCGCAGCTCGAACGTGCCGATCCGCGCGGTCGGGTGGCGCGCCGCGACCTCGACCGCCGCGTCCCGCCCGGCGCATTCCAGCAGGTCAAACCCGGCGATCTGCTCTTTGGTCTCGGCGAACGGCCCGTCGCTGACCAGCACCTGACCGTCGCGCACCCGCACCGTCACGGCCTCACCGGAGGGCCGCAAATGCCCCCCATATTTCTTAACGCCAGTGCCTTCCATCTCGCTTACCCAGGCCTCCATAGCCTGCTCGGCAACCGAGCCAGGAACACCGGGATCGTCGGCGCGCTCGAACGTCGCGGCCTCGTCGATCCGGTGCAGCATCAGGAACCGCATCAGTGGTCCCCGTCATCGAGCCAGAACGGGCGCAGTTCGAGGGTGCCGATCCGGGCCACCGGGTGCTTGGCCGCGACCTCGATGGCTTCGTCCAGGTCGGTGCACTCCAGGATGTCGAACCCGGCGATCTGCTCTTTGGTCTCGGCGAACGGGCCGTCGCTGATCAGCACCTCGCCGCCGCGGCGGCGCACCGTGGTGGCGTCGCTGACTGAACGGAGCGCGTCGCCGGTGACCCGCACCCCGCGGCCCTCCATCTCGGCCACCCAGGCCATGGTGGCCTGGTCCATCTCCGCGCTTTCCGCGTCGCTGAGCTGCAGATCCTCGGCCACGCAGACCAGCATCAGGTACCTCATCGGTCCTCCTTCGTGATAGCCAGCGCCGGACGGCTGGCTCGTCCTCACGACGAACCGGACCGGCCCGGATGGACACCCCAGGCAGTTAACTTGGCCGGCCTGCCGGCGGCCAGCAGGCCCTGGTAGTCCTGCCGGCAAGCCGCGCAACTGTCCAGGTGCACCCGGACCGCGGCCAGGTCCCGGCCGGGATCCCCGCCGCTCAGCTCGCTGCTGACGTAGCCGTCCACCTCCTGGAAAGTGACCTCACAGCCCGCGTCCCCGGGGGTCACCGCCAGCAGCCCGGCCAGGCTGCTGGGCCAGGCCGGGGGCAGCGGGCCCAGCGGATCAGGATTATGCCCGTCCGCGGCCAGCCGGTCACCCAGCCGCCGCCGGGCCTCGAACATCGACTTGTAGATGGCGCTGCGAGTCGAGCCGAACTCCAGGGCCAGCACGTCGACCGGCACGCCGCCGAGCTGGACGGCCTGGAACACGATCCGCTGCTGCTCGGTCAGGTCGCGCTCGACCCCCTGGCGGAGCGACCCGAGGACGCCGTCCTGGCCCGGCGCCGCGGCGGCCAGCCGCGCCACCCACTCCCCGCCCGCCGCGGGCACCGCACCGGCCCGCCACTGCTGCTGCGCGATCTTCGTGGACACCTCGGCCATGACGAACTTGCCCGCCCAGATGGGGAACGGGACGCTGCTCCGCTCACCGAGATCGGCGACGATGGCGGCCAGCGCGGAGGTCGCGGCCTCACGGGCCAGCCCGCCGGCCTCGGCCCCAGGCGGCAACTGGTCCCGCCTGCGGTCCAGTTCCGCGCGGGCGGTGTCCAGCAGCACCTCCCGCAGCCGGGCCACCGCCGTTCCGGCCGGCTGCCCCACCCCGCCGTGGTCGTCCGCCCATGTGTCCGCGTGCGTATCCACCGCACCCTCCCCCTCCCGGGCCCCAGAGGACGAGT
>Ga0335083_10006381_pt1 | contig 14732 bp, 35 predicted proteins | sample Lox_Sample_42_FD_206716 | JGI IMG/M metagenome (GOLD analysis project Ga0335083, IMG submission 206716) | Soil microbial communities from Loxahatchee National Wildlife Refuge, Florida, United States - Lox_Sample_4.2 | ecosystem: Environmental > Terrestrial > Soil > Wetlands | place: USA...
ATTGAACGTTCCAACACCCGGAACCGCCTTCTTCGCATCCCAGCGCTCCTTCACCGCCGTGGCGCTCAGGGAGCGCCCCAGCAGGTCGAAGCTGCCCGTCTTCTTGATGAAGGCGTACAGCTTGTCCCAGTCCTCGACGGTGGGCACCTGGTCCGTGGTAATCTTTGCGGTGGCGAGGACCCCAGAGACGCCGGTGCTCTGCGACTTCGGCAGCGTGTTGATCAGGTGCTCCTGCAGGACCTTGAATTCATTCACCAGGTCCGCCAGCTCGGCCTCCATCGCCTTCTTGCGGTCGGCGATCAGGGCCCGCAGCTCGTAGCAGCGGTCGGCGCAGACGGCCAGGTCCTTCGGAATCTTCACGACCCTGACCCGCGGCGCCTTGGCCGCAGGGGCTTTAGCGGTCACCATCGGGCGCCTCCCCAAGAAGCTCGTCCGCCGTCATGATGACGCCATAGGTCGCCATGGCCCGCAGGAGCCGGTGCTCCCCGAAGGGCTGTCCGGCACGGTCCCGGACCACGTCGTTGGCCTCGGCGGCCTGGGCCAGCTGCATCTCCGCGGCTGGCCCACTGAACGCCAGGTGAACCCGGCCGTCGAGCAGCACCTCGAGCTCCGGGGGCTCCCGCTGGACCAGCAGGCTGAGGCCCAGCCGGTCCGCCACGCCCAGCAGCGCCGGAATCTCGACCGCCGGGCCCAGCTTCTCCGCCAGCCGCAGGCTCGCCGCCAGCGCGCGCATTGCGTCCCGCTTCTCCACCGGCAGCCCGTGCAGCTGCCGTACCTCGTCAGACGTAATCATGAACCGGCTCCCAGCCAGAGGGTGATGGTCTGGCGCGGTGCCCGACCTGTGACTATCGTACACCGCGCGCAACCGTTTGCAAACCGTTAGTTTACATCCAGGCCCGCCAGCTCGCGGGCGAGTGTGAGGGCCCCGGTCTTGAGGGCGTCCCCGCGGCCGAACCAGGCGCTGGCCAGCTGGTGCGAGCCCGTCCGGGCGGGGGCGTGGTGGTCCACGTAGTCCGTCACGGCGTTGACCAGCCCCCATGCGGTACCGGCGCGGCCCGGCAGGTCGCCGCCCGTCGCCTCACCGTTAAAGAGCGCCAGGATCTTCTGGTACTGCTTCGACGCCTGCAGCTCCTTCGTGGGCTCCGGCGCCCCGGTCAGCAGCCGGCCCGTGAACGCCGCCGCCTGGTCCGGCGTCACCGCGACCTCGCTCAGGCGGCGTGCGTCCGTCATGAAGCTCTTGAAGGATCCGCGGACCACGCCCAGCTCATCCTTGGCGTAGCCCGGGTCGAACGTCGAGCGATGGCTGACGCGCACCGCGCCCTTCGCGCGGCCGATCGCCGCCGACAGGGTATTGTTGCAAACCACGCAGACCGTCGTCAGCTGCGCGGTGGTCGCGAGCGACCCGTCGCAGGAGCTGGACAGCAGCAGGTAGCCGTCCACCTGGTCCCTCCCGATCACCACGGCGCTCTCACCGATCGCGGCCAGCGCCCAGAAGCGGCGACCGCCGAAGAGCGTCCCCGCCGTGGTGAGCGTAAAGCCGTGCTGCTCCGTCAGGTCGCGGAAGAACTCCAGCACCTGGCGCGGCTGCACCACCTTGTAGGACGGCGAGACGATCGACAGCGGATCCTTGGTGTCCCCACGAAACAGCACGTGGTGGTCCTCGTCGATACGCTGGGCGGGCGGCTCGCCGTACCGCACGCGGCTCCGCTTGATCTCCCAGCCCATCCCGCTCCGGGCCACCCAGGTGTCCACGTCGGCGCCCGGCTCGATCTCGTTGCCCAGCCCGTGCCACCGGAAGGTCCCGGTAACGTACCCCATCTCGACCGCGCCGTCCGCGCGGACCGTCAGTTCATGTGCCATGATCAGCTCCCCAGCCAAGAGGCTTCTTTGAAGGCAGCGCCTGACTGGCGCCACGGTTTAATCATATACCACCAGCCGCTCTTGCAACAGCCTAGTTACAATTTACTCCGCACTGGCAAAAACAAAAAAGACGGCGGGCCGGTCCGGCGCCCGCCGCCAAGGGGGTTTCCAGCAATGCGGCTCAGTACGCCACCTGGTCATCCAGGCTCGCCGCCGTTACGGCGGGCTCCCGGTCGATCAGGCCCTTGCGGGCGCACTCGGCGCGGTACCACCGCACGTAGTAGCGGCGCGATTCATCGAGGTGGTAGATCCGGCGCAGCGCGGCCCAGACCTGGGCGTCGGATTTGCCTTCAATGATCATCTTGCGGGCGGTGGACGAAACAGTGGCCTTGACTTTCTTGGCCGACACGGGGTGGATCTTCGTGGTCATGATAACGCTCCTCAGCGATTAAGACAGGGTGGCGGCATGATCCGCCGTATGATCCTGGCTTTCTTCGTCACTGCCTGGCCTGATCATGACTATATCGTAGTACCTCGCAGCAGAAATGTAAAGCATTATTTGCAAATGATTTAGAGGTTGGTCTCTAATCCTGGTAGCTAATCCCGGCGGCTAGTCCTGGCGCCGGCCGTCGCCGCCGCACCCGGCGCAGGTCATGTGGATCTGGCTGAAGCCGCCCGTGAGCCGGATGCGCCCGGTGCCATGGCAGCCCGGACAGCGCTCGTTGACCTCGGCCTCGAGCCGGGCCCGGTCAACGAGCCGCCCCAGCCGGAAGAACTCATCTGCGTTCCCGCCGTGGTCCGGATGCAGGTGGCTGCGGCGTTTACGCCACCACTCGTCGACGTCCCGGACGCGCGCCGTGGCGGGCAGCCCCAGCTCCCCGAGCGCGGTCACCTCAGTCCTCCCCCAGGCCGCGCCCCTCGAGCATCGCCTGCAGCTCGAGGTTCTCGCGGCGCAGGCGCACCACCTCCAGCTTCGCCAGCTCTACCAGGTTCGCCATGTCGGGGTTCGCGAACCAGCGCAGGGCCTGGGCCAGCTGGTCCAGCTTTACCAGGTCAACCATGGTTCGTCCCGTGGCCGGCGTCATGGTTGACCCCGACGCCCCTGAGCGCCACCTCGGCGGTAAAGACCTCGGGGCCCTGGCCCTCCACGGGCCGCACCGTCAGCCAGTCGAAGCCGTGCCGCCGGCCCAGCGCCTGCCACACCACGTTGGCCCGCTCCTGCGGGGTCAGGGGCACCGACCCATCCAGCTCGCCCACCCCGTCGTCGCTCGCCCGGGGGCGCGGCGGGTTGCAGGCGATGAGCAGACCCTTCAGCTCGTCGGCCGTCAGGGTAAAGGTCATCCGGAGCTTTCCGGTCTCAGTCATCATCCTTCTCCGTGTCATCGTCTGTCCGCGTATGAACCGGGCCAAATGCCCAGTTCAGAGCCGGCGCCGCCATCGCGGGCCGGGCGTAGGGCACCCGGACCCGGCCGTGCTCAAAGGCTTCCAGCGCCGCCGTCAGGCGAGGGCGCGTGGCGGCTAGCCGGTCCGTCATCGCCGCCAGGGCCCCGCTGGTCCACCAGCGCCCGTAGGCCCGGCGCAGGGTGACCGATGACGGAGAGGCCCCCGGTGGAACCCTGAAGCTGCGGCGCTCCTCCGTGACCAGCCGCAGCAGCCCGTCCAGGACCTCCCGCTGGTTCGCGAAGGGCCGCCCCGCGCCCTTGGGGTTCCGCGCCTTTACGACGGGCGGGGGCACCGCCAGGTCATAGACCAGCGCCCACTCGGCGTCCGTCAGGGGGCTATAGCCATCCATCATCAGTCTCCGCTACTGCGGCCGCCAGCCGGGGCAGGCCTCGACCTGCCAGGCCAGCAGCTGCTCCAGGTCGGCGGCGGTCCAGGCCCGGTTGAACCACCCGCCCGCGCCGCCCGCCACCAGCAGCTGGTCCGGGGCGTGCGGGGTCCGGAAGACGTCGCCCGCCACCAGGCTCGACCGCTCAACGCGGTACCAGAACGAGTGACGGAGCAGGTCCACCGGGATCAGAAGCACGGGTCGCCACCGGTTCCTACGCCTCGTCCGGGTAGTCGGGCTCGGGGATCCCCAGGCCGGGCCGGCCAGCTGGGCGGCTCTCCACCACCCGCAGGGCGTCAAAGAGCACGTTCAGGGTCTCCTCGATCGCGTCCATGGTCGCCACCGCCCGGGTCACCCGGAGCTGCTCGCCCCAGCGGACGTGCTCCGCCAGCTGGTGACGCAGGTCCTGGGCCAGCTGGACGAGGCGGTCCGCCGCCTGCCCGGTGGCGCTACTCATGGCTCAGGGCCTTAAGCTCCGTGACGATCGCCTTCTTCTTCTCGGTGAGCTGCTTCAGGATCGCCTTGGGCGCGAGCGTCGCGTCCGCCTTGATCGCGTCGATCACGGCGTTGAGGTGTGGAACCACGACCGCAGCGGCCCTGGTTTTGACAGTCTTGGCGGCGGCTTCAGCGGGGGACAGTTTGGTCATCATAGTTCTCCTTCACAGGTTGACCGCCGGTAGGGCGACCAGAGGTTAAACATCAGGCGGTTAAAGGCGATGCCAGGCGTCGGGCCGCGGCCCTCCACCAGGCGGCACCAGCGGTGCGGACCGATAAAGAAGCAGAGCCACGCGCCGTCGTGCCAGACCAGATGCGGCTTGATCATGCAGCCTTCCGGGCCCGCAGCCCGTAGAACGGGTCGCCCGCGTGCCGCCGCAGGGTTCCCAGGCGCGTACGGTGCCGGCGCGATGGCACCGGGTACCTGGCGTCCGGCCCGTCACCCGCGACCCACACCGCGCTCCAGCGCCCGTAGCTCCTCCGGCGCTTCCAGCGGTGAACGCATACCCGCCAGGGACCGCCCGCGGGGCGCAGCGCCGTGACGGCGTAGTCCACCGCGCGGCGCGTCACCCGGGCGTGCGCCGCCAGCTCCGCGGCGGTGGCCGGGCCCGCGGCCAGCCGCTGCAGGATGAGCTTCTGCAGGGCGGTCAGCGTCGCGGGCCTTCGTGACGGCAGCGCCGGGAGCTGCAGGCGTACCCGCGCGCTGGCGGATGGCGTCGTAGCTGCGGCCCGGAAAGTCATTCACCAGCTCCTTGAGGCTGGTAACCGCGGTCCAGCGCGCCCGGAGCCGGGCGTCCTCGGCGGGGGTCCAGAGGGTGCTCATCGCTTCAGCTCCTCGAGTGCGGCGATGATCGCCTGGCGCTCTCCGTCCCGGGTGTCATCGAGCAGCGCCGCCAGGGGACCGTCCGCCGGAGACCGGTAGCCGAGCCGCTGGCGGACCACGGTCAGGCAGCGCTCGATCACGGCGTTCTGCTCCTGGTACCGGATGGCCCGCAGTTCGGCCGTGATCGAGCGCCGCGGGGGCGCGGCGGCGGTCATGGCGTCCACCCCGGCAGGGCCCGGGCAAGCGGCCCGTGCGCGACGCGCAGGGCGCGGGCCAGGTATGCCGCCTCGGGCTCGCCCGTCACCGGGTCCAGCGCCACGGGCGGCAGCTGGCTGCGCAGCAGCCCGGCCCACTGGAACTCGGCGAAGGGCGCCGGCGTCTTGCGATAGCCGCCCGCGCGGCGCACGAACCAGGCGAGGCTGCGGAACGGGTCGTCTGCCAGCTGGCGGACGTGCGCCGGAATGGATGCATAGGGCACTGCCGCGCCGTCCGCGCCGTAGGGATGGCACCAGCCCCGGGCCCGCAGCTCCTTCCAGAAGGCCAGGTCGTCGTCACCCGTCCCCAGCGCCGCGCGGACGTCCACCGCCACCAGGGTCGACCGCCCCACGGCCGGATCGGCCAGCAGGACGGCCAGCGCCAGGTGATGGTGGTCGAGGATGAACAGGTGGCCGTGGCTCTGGTAGGCCCGCCCGGTGCGCCGGACCACGGGAATGGGCGTCGCCCGCAGGTGGCGCTTCCAGGCGTCTTCGCCCTGCGCGCCCACCTCCTGCAGCTCCGCCATCTTCGCGCGCACCTCGGCCAGCCCCACGGTCACCTGGGTGGGGTGCAGCCGGTGCAGGTCAATGAAGCCCTTCATGGCCCCTCTCCGTCCGCCGGCCCGTCGCCCCAGAGCACCAGCCCCAGGCCCACGCCGAGCACCAGGCCCACGACCAGCGCGAACGTCAGCAGCAGGTCGAAGGGCATGATCGCATCGAGCTGGCCGTCGAGCCACCGCATGGCGGTGCTGCCCGCCGCCAGGGCCGCCGTGACCCAGCTACCCATGACGGGCCTCCGCCTCGTACCGGGTCCGCAGCCAGAGCGGCACCACCACGTGGTCGCGCAGGAGGTTCAAAACGGCGTCGCCGCGCGGCGGCAGCCCGGCGGGCCAGTCATAGTGATACACGTGCCGGGCCACCCGCTCGCGCTCTGAGCCCTCCAGGGCCAGGCGCAGCCGGCCGCCGCTGGCGAGCCGCCCCACCCGCGCGGAGTAGGCGTCCCGCCCGTGACAGACCGCCACCGCGGCGTGCAGCACGCCCGCCAGGATCACCCAGGCCACCGTGGCCCCGCCACGGGGATGCGGCTCTCCAGGACCGAGCCTGAAGGTCCAGTCGCTGTAGTCCCGCAGGTGGAGGTAGCGGACCTGGGGGTCCGGCGCCGCGGCCTGGGCGGCCATGACCAGTATGCTCTGGCTATCTGGAATCAGACGGTGATGCTCCTGCGGCTCAGGCATGATACCCTCCTGGATCTGGTTGATTCATCAGGTCACCGGCCACGGCCGGCCTTCTTCACGTACCGGCCGGCAACGCTGGCCGCCGCGGCGTTCATGCCCCGGGCGAACATGCCCGCCAGCCCCGCCAGGGCAGTGAGCGCCGCGAGCGGCGTTCTGACCTCTGGGAGTGATGGTCCACGGCTGGCTTGGTACCGCCGGCTCTTGAAGCGGTCACCGTGCGCGCCCTTCAGGACGATGGGCGGGGTGCCGTGGCGCCACCACGGGTTGATCGGACCTACGTCTAGGGCGCGATGCATCCGCTGCTCAAACGTATTGCTGTGCGGCGCGGGCCGCGGCCTTGCCACGGGGACCGGCCTGCGGCCAATCGCCCGCTTCATCTGCCGGTAGGCCGCCCGGGCCTCCGGCTCCGTTACCCCCGCCCGGCGGATCGCGGCCCGAAGCTGCTTCGCGCGCTGCTCGTTCATGGCGCCACCCGCGTCAGGCGGCCGTGATCCGCGGGCAGCGCGGGCAGCGCCTCCCATTGCTTCCGCCACTCGCTGATCGCCGCCTGTTTACCATCAGCGGCCCGTACCACGTGGCGGTAGTCCACCAGCCGCCACGCCGTGCCGTCAGCCGCCAGGGCCAGCACGGTCTCGTTGCCGTCGTTGTCCAGCGCGCAGGCGAGCTGCACGATCTTCCGGTCAGTCATGTCCGTTCTCCGTCAGCAGGCGGCCTCAGCCGCCCAGGGTTTTCATGAAGGCGTCGTAGGCGGCGCGGTCGACCCGCTCCTCAACAAGGCCCGGGACATCAGGCGCCACCGGTTCAACCATTCTGAGATCAGCCGTCCGCTGCACGGCCGCCGCCTTCAGATGGCTCAGGTAGGGCGACCAGGTCCGGCAGTGCAACGATCCGCGGCCGTCGTCACGCGCAATGACCACGCTGTCAAAGTCCGGTAGATCGGTCACGGTGCCGGTGAAGACATCAGGGTTTGATGGAAAGTTTAGTGAGTCATCGTACCGCACGCGGTCGCCGACGGCGTAGGGGGCATCCGGGGTCATGGCCGCTCCTTCACTTCATGGTTAAACAGCTGGGCCAGCTGGGCGTGCAGCGCCCGGGCCTCCGCCACGGTCAGGCTGAAGCGCCGGTCGCCGGCCTGCAGGGTCAGCTCGAGGGCGGCAGGCCCCGCCGGTCGCCGGACGGGCTTCCGCCGCGGCGGCTTCGGCCCGGGCATCCGCACGAAGGTGTAGGCCCAGACGGTCTTCCCGTAGCTGCCGTCCACCGGCTCCCGGCGCAGGCAGCCCAGCCTGTACAGGTAGTAGAGCACGGCGGTAACGTTGTTGTCGCCCATCAGCGTGAGCTTGGCCACGTCCGTCGCGACGATCCGCTCGGCGCCCTGCAGCTGGACGGCCTCGAGCACCCTGGCCTGGTTCGGGGAAAGGTTCAAGCGAACCTCCACGAGAGGTGGGGCGCTGCGTAGTGGCAGAAGGTGGCGTAGGTCACCGGCGGGTAGCCGTCCGCCATGGCGCGCTGGCGGTGGGCCAGGTAGGCCAGGAACACCTCGGTGGCGCTCATGACGTCCTCCGCGCGCCCGCTTCCATCAGCGGGCCGATCAGGGCGGCAACGTCCGCCACGGGCGGCGAGCCGCGCAGGTCGCCGCAGGGCTCCTCGTGCAGCACCGTCAGGCGCCCGTCAAAGAAGCTGACGCCGACGTTCACGGTCGGCGGCTCCAGGATGATGACGCCGTCCCCGGCCTCCGCGTCGTTACAGGCCTCCACCAGGCGTACCTGGAATCCGAGCGCGACCAGGCGGTCCGCCACGCGCTCCTCGTAGGTCTTGATCCTCATGATCCTTCTCCCCAGCACTTAGGTAGACCAGACCCCGTGAGGGGTGACTTCACAGCCTGCTTGAGCATCTCCGCTCCGTCCACATCGGGAGCGGCTCGCCCACGATAACCCGTGGCTGCCTGGGGGCTTCGGTATCGGGTTCCCTAAGCCATCACCCGCTGTACCCTCCGTCCTGCGACGGTGGCCCCAGCGTCCCGAGTGACTATCTGTGGTTCCTCCAGGAGACGGCGCCCGTCAGGCCTTACCCTACGGGCATCCGGGTCCGGAGGACCTAGAGCCGTCTCCTGGAGGAGCCGACGGTTAAACTGTAGTACATTTTTTCTGGGATGCAAAGCACCAGTTACAATTTAACTCCCCGCCACGAGGGCGCACGTCGCGACCACCACCAGCACCAGGTCAATGATGAGCGCCAGCCCCATGGCGAGGGCGTGGTCGAAGAGCACCATCCGCAGCAGGCTCGCCCACAGGACGCCGGCGCTGCCGAGCGCGAGGAAAAGCACGATCCACCACATCACAGGTCCTCCCCTCAGAACTTTGGCGGCCGGGCCAATGGCTCCGCGGCCGCCTCCTCGAGGTGCGTACGCACGGCGTCGGGCTTTACCCCGGGCGCCGTCCACCGCGCGTGGTTGCGCAGCACGTAGTAGCGCGCCTGGGTCCCCGCCGCGCGGACTGGCTGGCCGCCCAGCGCCTGGGGCACCCCCGCGCGGGCCAGCTCCAGGCCCAGGCCCGCCGCGGTGACGCGCGTGCGGCCCTCCGGGTCGTAGAGCTGCAGCAGCTGCCGCGTGGTGAACAGGTCGGCGGGCAGCGGCACCTGCCCCAGCTTCAGCACCAGGTCGGGCGCCGCCACCAGCAGCCGCACCCACGCGGCGAGGTCGGACTGGACGTCCTGCGTCATGCGCTCCTTGGCGAGCGTCCGCCGCGCCGGCGCCTCGGGGTTGAAGTCCCCGAGGTCGAGCCGGAGCAGCCAGTGGAACAGCGCGGCGGGGCCCGCCGTCGAGTCGCGCCACAGCAGGTATTCCTTGTAGAACTCCTCGTCGAACGCGCCTACCGTCACCTCGTGGATGAAGTGCCGGCGGTCGCGGTCCTCGAGGAAGAGCGCCGCGGGCTGGTTGGAGGTGAACAGGTAATTCAGGCAGTCGTCGATGACGTACTCCGGCACGTTCTTCCGGTTGACGTTCATCTCCTCCTGCGTGATCAGTTTCTTCAGCACGTCGGCGTCGTGCCGGCGGTCAGATCCCGTGATATCGTCACCCAGCACGAACTGCTTGCCCACCGCCCATTCGTTAAAGTCCGATTCCAGATGCTTCTGCTTGATGGCCGAGAAGTTGGCCTTGCCGTACAGCCGCTTCATGGTGTAGCCGACGAGCGACTTGCCCGTGCCGTGCTCCCGGCCCCACAGCAGCACGCTGGTGAAGAGCTTGGTGCCGGGGTACTGCAGCGGGTAGGCGAGCCACCGCAGGAACCACCCCTGGTCCGCGGGCTCCGCGCCCGTGAACAGGTGGTCCACCAGGCGCAGGAACGGGTCGACGTCGCCCGCGGCGGGCACGCAGCCCCACCCGGTCCAGGTGTTGAAGACCCGCGTTCCATCGCGCGCCGCGTAGTCCGCGCCGGCCGGCTGCCCGGGCTCGTAGACGAGGCGGTGGACGGCCCGGCGCAGCGGCCACCGGATCCACGCCCCCGCCGCCGGCACGACCTGCAGCGTCACCGCGCCCGTGGTGGTCACCACCTGCTCGGCGTGGGTCTCGTTGGCCAGCACGTGATCCGTGAAGTCCCGCACCTTCACCACCTGGCCCGTGTCGGGCAGCACCACGAGCCCGGGGTCGCGCACGTAGACGGCCCGCTCGTTCAGCCGGTACAGGGCCTTGGCGAGCGTGAGGTCCTGCGACGCGTCGAGCACCTCCCGGAGAAACTCCGGGCCACGTGCCACCAGCAGGTCGTCGAGCCCCGTCTTCTTCGTGGCGTCGAGCTCGGGCAGCCACGTCACGAACGGGTAGGCCCCGCGCTGCATCAGCTCGCCCGCCAGGACGTTGATCGCGTTCGCCACGTTGGGGTTGGTCCGTACGTCAGAGTCGTACACGATGAAGACGTTGCGGCGCGTCCAGGTGATGGCATCGAGCTCGGGCAGCAGCGTCAGGCCGCCCTTCGCGGTGCGGAAGGACGACACGCCGCCGAGCCCGATGGTCATGAAGCCGGCGCGGGTCGCCGCGGCCGCCTTGAGCTCGCCCTCGGTGATCAGGAGCGACCGCTCCGGGTCCGCGAGCGCCGCGGGCCACCCGGAATCGAGGGGGAAGTAGGCGGCGAGCCCCGATTCACGCGGCTGCTGGTAGCGGACCGGCTTCTTTGGCGCGACGGTCTGGCTGGTGAACCCGGCGGTGCCGGGCGCCTTCAGGTAGCGGACGCGGAAGTATGGGGCGGCGCGCTCGCGCGTGGTCACGGGCCGTCCGTCAGGCGTCAGGTAGGCGAAGCGGAGCGCGGGCAGCGCGGCGAACTCGGTGCCCAGCAGGGCGGTCTCCGGCGCGGTGAGCACGCTGATCCCGAGCGCCGCGGCGTCGTCAATGGTCAGCCCGCTCTCGGCCAGCTTGGCCTCGGCCAGCTCCCGGGCCTCGAGGGCGGCGGGTGGCGTGAGGGCGGTAACGGTGGCGGAGCGGCGCCGGGCCGCGGGGACCGCTTTAGGCATAGGGTGGTTCCGGTCTGGTTTTACGTCCGGCTCCCCAGCGGGCGGACGGGTGGCGGACCTACGGGGCGCGGTGCCCGATGGGGACGCGCGGCTCCGGCGGCGCCGGCACGCCGCGCGGGCCCTCGGTCAGCGTTCCGCCCGCCCGGAGCGCCGCGAGCCGCGCCTCATTCCGGGCCCGCAGCTCCTGCTGCGCGGGGCACGCGTCGATCGCCCGCAGGGCGTGATGAAAGTTGAAGTCGGTCCCGATCAGCTTCGCCATCATGGGTCTCCAGCCAGGCACGGCAGGGTAGGGCGTCGCTGGGGCACGGCTTGGCTGAGGAGCGTTCCAGACCTGGCCCGTCCGCCCTGCGTGCCCCACGAGGGAGCCGTTAGCTTCCGGACCTGGGGAAAGAACGGCCCCAGCGACGGGTTAATCGTACGGCACGGCGGCAAAAAAGTAAAGCGCCGGTTTAAGGTCACTCCTTCAGGGGATCTGGGGCGCCGTGCCCCGTCACCAGGTCATACCAGTGCCCGGGCTGCCAGCAGATGGTCCGGCCGTCGTGGAAGAGCACGGGCTCGACCGGGTCGGGCGTAAAGCTCAGGATGGCGAGCGCGGCGATGGCCAGCTCCAGCGCATCGCGCTGCTCCGGGGTGGCCGTGCCCTCCATGAGCCGCAGGGCTATACGGGCGTCACGGGAATTCACGGATTTCTCCAGGCGTGACACCAAATGCATCGCAGGAAACCGGTAGCCTGACCAGCTGGTGCATCACGCAGATATACGCGCACGGAAAGCAGTGCGGATAGTGGGTACGCAGCTTCTCATAATCATCACGGGTTTCAGGGTGGATTTCGGTGTACCATGGACCATCAACGTATCTCATGGCATCATCTCCAGTAGTGATAGTGCCAGTGATAGTAGTACGCCTGGCCGTAGCCGCAGCACGGCTCCTGGACCACGCAGCCGGCGAGCGTAAGGGCAGCCAGGACTACGGCCATGATCTTGACAGGGTTCATGAGGTTCGCTCCTTCATTCGCAGGCCCTTCAGCAGCTCCACCGCCCGGGCATGAAAGTCGGCCTTGGTTTCATAGGTCCGGCGCAGGCTCGCCTTGTAGACGGGCGGCAGGCAGGCCCGGTTGTGCTCCGCCAGGTGCGCCCAGCGCTCCTGCTGCTCGCGGTGCCAGAGGTAGAGCTGGTCCAGGGTCACCGTCCGCGCTCCGGGCAGGCGACGCTTCGCGTGGCGTGACGGCATCCCGGCTCGTACGCGTCATGCGTTCCGGGAACGGCGGTCGCGGTGGCCGCGTGCACCGCGGCCTGGGGGCTATCCACCGCGCGGACCTGGCTCCGGGCGACGGCATGCGCCAGGGCGACGTCCGCCCGCACCGTGCGCGGCGTCACCGGAGCGTAGGTGATGGCGGGGACCGCCGGGTGAGCGGCTGTGGTGGCCGCCGGGTGAGCGGCTGTGGTGGCCGCTGGCGACGGTGCGGCGTGGCTGGTGGCGCCGGCATGGCCCGCGGGGCCCACCGCGAGCGCGAGACTGCCGGCGGGTGACGACCGGGCAAGCGCGAAGCCTGAGGGCCCGCGCGCGAGCGCGGTGGTGGTGCCGGCGGACCCGTGGCTGGCGGAGGCGGCGGGCCCCGTAGGGCCGTGACCCGGGCCAGGCCCGTGGGCGCTCCCGGGCGATCCGCCCTTCGCGCACGCGGCAGAAGCCGTGAGAGGAGCAGCCAGGGGCACGGCAAGCAGGAGGATGGGGACGAGATGTTTCATGCCGGGGGTTCCTTGCAGGTCAGTGGAGCGGTTCATAGTGGTAGGCGTAGAGGTTTCTGGCGGCAAGGGCGGCGCGGGCCCACGTGGGGTAGGTCCGGACGTGGGCCCTGCCCCGGCGGTCCGTCCAGCGGACGCACCAGAGGGTGTGGCGCATGAAGAGCGCGGGCCTGGGGCGCGTCGCCGGAAGCGTAGGAAACCCCAGGTAGACATCGGCGAATGTCATACCGTTTTCATGAAGCGGGCGGCGAGGTGCGCCATGGCCGGTTCAGGCCAGACCCGGCGCAGGCCCTCCCGGTGCCGCCAGGCGTTGGCGACGTCGGCCATCAGGCCGGGGTGGACGTCGGCCCACGTCTGGTCCGCGAGGGGCCCGGCGCCGCCGTACCGGAACCGGGCCGCGAAGACGGCGCGGTCTGCCCGCTCCGGTTGCGCCAGGTCCCACGTCCAGCGGTCGCCGGCCAGGTCCGTGGCCACCTCCCTCGTGCGCTGCACGAAAGTCACCGTGCGAAGGGTCACGTCCAGCACCAGGGCGACGGGGCAGAACAGGTCCTCCCAGTAGTCGCCCGGCGCGGGGTAGAGGCGGTGATGCCGGTTCAGGGCCTGCTGGCCCTCGCGGTCGTAGCTCATGCGGGCTCCTTCGTGGTAACGGTGAGCGCCCAGACGAGGGCGCCTACCCAGCCAAGGATGGTCCAGCCAAGCAGCAGATCCAGCGTGAGGATGGCTCCGGCCTGCGGGTGGCCGCGCCCGAGGGCGACGAACCACGGCAGCAGGTAGAGGAAAAGCAGGGCAAGCGGGGTCATGACCAGTCCTCCAGTAACGCAGAAAATATGACGTATGCTCCGACAGACAGGGCAGGCCCGCCAAAGCAGGCTGCAAGGCCGGCTCCAGCCACCAGCGCCAGCGTCGGACAGATACCAAGCAGGGCGTTGTGTAACTCTGCCAGTGGCAAAGCCAGCATTAGCATCGTTACCTGAATGCCAAACAGGGTCATGGGCTTCATGGTGCCATTCCAGTGAATTCAGAACCGGACCTTCTGGCCGCCAGGCATCCGGTGCGTTCCGGGCGGGTCGGGCGTATAGCCCGGGATCAGGGTGCGCAGCAGGTCCTGCGGCCGGTGCACGGGGACCTCAGTCACCTTCCGGCCCGCGACCAGCATCTCGACCATCTCGGTGCGCGACAGGCGGGTGATCCAGAACTCGTCGTCGCCTACCCGGAACTCCAGGGTACCACGCCGGGCGCTGATCTGCGACCGGGCCGAGCTCTCCTTCCAGCCGCGCAGCCGGGCGATGGCCTCGTAGCCCTCGACCAGGATCCCGGTTTCATGGCTGTTGGCATGCTGGACGTAGAACATGGCCTGCGGGGCCGTCCCGCGGCCGACGTTGACCACCGTGGTTCCGGCGTCGTTCAGGGGCAGCTCCTCGATCAGGTGCTGCAGCTCCTCGATGGTTCCGTTGGCCCGCAGGCGCTCGGTCTGCGCAGCAGGAAGAACCCCCAGGATCTTGTTGACAATGCGGGCAAGGTCGCGGGCGCAGGCCATGGTCCGGCTCCAGAGATTTAACATAACATGCATTATAGCACGGTTCCGGCAAAGTGCTACACCGCTATGCTACAGCACTGTCGAACTCTCTTTCTTTTAGACTTTTTTAAATAGCCTTAATTTAAAAAGCTCGCCTTAAAGAGAACTTAGAGGGGTTGTAGCATGCTGTAGTAGCGACTGATGATATTATCAGTGACCAGGAAATGATCATTTTAATGACCTGCGGATGACCTGTGGATAATGATCATGGATCGCTGGCCATTGGCCGGCTTGCGCCAGGGTTGATGGCCCCCGCAGCCGGCCCAGCCTCACGCGCCGCGCTTCAATCTGATGATTGTTTTACAATGGGCATCTGGCGTCGAAAAACTTGATGCCGTCAAATGATGATATTGCATTACCGGAGCCGGCGACCATGACTTTCAAGAAAGGCGACCCCGACATTAACCGCAATGGCCGGC
>Ga0335083_10006383_pt1 | contig 14731 bp, 12 predicted proteins | sample Lox_Sample_42_FD_206716 | JGI IMG/M metagenome (GOLD analysis project Ga0335083, IMG submission 206716) | Soil microbial communities from Loxahatchee National Wildlife Refuge, Florida, United States - Lox_Sample_4.2 | ecosystem: Environmental > Terrestrial > Soil > Wetlands | place: USA...
CGACTTGCCCATTTACCCCGCGTTGTTCCGCGTCGATGGCACCGAGAGCGACAAGGCCAATCAACGGCGCGCCTACGCCCAGGAAACCTTCGACCCCATGCTCGCTCGCTTGAAGGAATTGCGTCCGTCTGATTCCTTGGACAATTATTGGGGGCGGGCCGAGATCCCGTATTTCCCCAAATACGCCTACGAGGAATTACTGACGCCTTTCGAGCAGTTCTCCGAGCGCTTCGGCTCCCTCGCGCCCGCTTTTCAAAAAATCGGTGGCCTTCTCACCGGCCGCAGCATTCTCACCTTCGGCTGGCAGCCGGATCCGGATCACAAAAACACAGTCGTGACCGCCAGCAGCCGGACGCCCGGCGCGATTCCGCTGGCAACCGCGGCCGAAAAGGAGCCGGCGCCGCCCAATCCGGCCAGGCTTCGCCTGGCCGCGGTGCTTTGGCTCATCGCAGCCGTGGCCGTAGTCGGGTTTACCGTCCGCCTGGTGTCTCCCGCCCTCACCCCGAACCGGACTCTGGCGAGTGCTTTGGTCAATTACGCCATGGCCCACCAGACCAACAGCTACGAGGCCGCATCGGCCCTCGCCGCCGCCGCCGATTTGCCTGCGCCGCCTGGCGTGGAAATAGTCGCTCGCCAGATCGTCCAGCAGGGCGTGCCGTCACGGTTCGTATCCGGGCAATACACCGATGCCGCCCTGAGTCCCGACGGCAAAACCCTCGCCGTCACCAGTTCGAGAACCATCCGCATCATCAATCTCAGGACCGGAGAAATCGCCCCGGCGCCGGATGTCGCTTCGATCGTCGATCCCGGAGTTGCGTTCAGCCCTGACGGGTCCGGCTACCTGGTTTTTCCAACGAGCCGCTACGGCTCCTTGTCGGCTTCGGCTTGGAACTTAGCTACCGCGAGGCCTTTGTGGCAACTCGATGCGAATCAACTTCCAGACGCGGTCCTTGACGCCGCTCTTAGTCCGGATGGTTCTCGCGTGGCCCTTCTCATCGCTGCCAGGCGGCCGGATGCATCGCGAGTGTACATCTACGCGGTTCAACCCGGCAACCACCTCGACCTCAAGTCCCAGTTCCCGGATTCCAGGTCCGCCCCACGAATCTCCACCGCCCGCAAAACCCTCAGCGCCGACGCGAATTTGGTGGCCCTTGAGGATGATCAGGCGATATCCATCTGGAAGATCCCCGACGAGACGCAATTATTTAAGCGGCCCATTTCCTCATTGGCGCCCGTGATACCTGTCCGGTACAACGCATACCTCACCAAAGCGCTCATCATATCCAGCACTGCGGCAACCGTCGTCACCCTCGCCGCCGGGTCGGCTGACCGCACGATTCATCTCTCTAAGCCGGTGAGCACGGCCGCTTTGTCGGCCGCTGGAGATGTTGCGATCGTATACGCGGACGGGTCCTTTTCGCGGTTTTCCGCCGCGGGAGACGAGTTGCAAATCGCTTCTCTGGGAATTTCCGCCAGTAGTGTGAATTTCAGCGCCGATGGCAAAGCGTGTTGGACCATGAGCGCCGGAAAGGATGCCGGCTTCTACGAATGGAGATGGCAGAAGCCCAGGCCTTCCGCCAACGCCGCCTGGCCCCAGATCGCCGCCTACCTCAAAGCCGTCCGCGGCGCCTGCATGACCCCGCAAATCCGCCAGGAAATCTTCGGCGAGACCCCCGATGTCGCCGCCGCCGCCGTCAAACAGTGCACCGCTGCCGCCAACAGGTAACGTCCGCGCTACCTGAAGCATCATTTAGCCGTACTGGATTCAGGACTGTCACCGACCCCGGTACGACATTTTCCGCTTCTCCTGCGGAGATTACCGCTGTCACTCTCCCCGCCAACGAGGTCGTCCCCATTAGGTACGGCGATGACAATCGCCGTGGGGCGGGTAATCCTGCCCGGCAGCCGCCTTTCAGGCGGTCGATAATATCGAAGCTGCACCAGCCACCCCCCAACTATTAGTACCAGCACCGCTGCTGTTTTCCGCGATAAGCTAGGAGCATGGAGTTCACCCCCTCCATGTCCCGCCCCGGCCTCTTCGGCTCCGATTAGCCGCCGCCCCTCGCTCCAGCGGCGCGTGCCGGCCATCCATCCGGCATGCCGGTCTCAACCTCACAACCGAATTTGGAGTCTACTATGGGTCAGATCTCCGACCAGGTCCGCATGGATCTTCCGCAGCTCGTCACACCTCTGCCCGGACCACGCGCCGCGGCCATCATCGAGCGCGATTCCCGCGTCGTTTCCCCGTCCTACACACGCGGCGATCCCGTCGTCGTCGATCACGGTGACGGCGCCATGGTCGTCGACGTCGATGGCAATCGCTTCCTCGATTTCAGCGCCGGCATCGCCGTCGTCGCCACCGGCCACTGCCATCCGCGTGTCGTCGAGGCCATCCAGAAGCAGGCCGCCCGCCTGATCCACATGTCCGGCACCGATTTCTACTACGAGGCCATGGTCGCGCTCGCCGAAAAGCTGGCCGCCATCGCTCCCGGCGCCACCCCGCGACGCGTCTCCTTCGGCAACTCCGGCGCTGAGGCCATCGAGGGAGCCATCAAGCTCGCACGCTACGCCACCGGACGCTCCAAGATCATCGCCTTCCTCGGCTGCTTCCACGGCCGCACCATGGGCGCGCTCTCGCTCACGTCCCGCAAGGCCGTCCAGCGCGCCGGCTTCGGCCCGCTCGTCCCCGAAGTCATCCACACTCCCTATCCCTATTGCTACCGTTGCCCCTACGGCCAGACTCCCGAAACCTGCGCTGTCGAATGCGTCCAGGCCATCGAAGACCGCCTCTTCAAGACCATCGCGCCCCCCAAGGAAACCGCCGCCATCGTCATCGAACCTGTCCTCGGCGAGGGCGGCTATGTCGTTCCGCCGCGCAAATTTTTCGACCGCCTCACGCGCCTGGCCGCCGACAATGGTATTCTGCTGGTTCTCGACGAGGTTCAGTCGGGCATGGGCCGGACCGGAAAAATGTTTGCCGCCGAACATTTCGATGTGGTGCCCGATATCCTGGCCATCGCCAAGGGTGTCGCCAGCGGCATGCCGTTAGGCGCCACCGTCGCCCGCGCCGATCTGATGACCTGGCCGCCCGGCGCGCATGCTTCAACATTCGGCGGCAATCCCGTCGCCTGCGAAGCCGCGCTCGCAACCATCGCGCTCCTCGAGGAGGAACTGGTGGAAAATGCCGCCCGCATGGGCGGTTTCTTGATGGACCGCATGCGCGATTGGCCGGCTCGATTCCCCGCCGTCGGCGACGTTCGCGGCCTCGGCCTCATGATCGGCATCGAGTTGGTCCGCGATCGCCAGACCCGCGAACCCGCGCCCGCGCTGCGGGAACGCGTCCTCGCGCTCGCCTTCCAGCGCGGCTTGCTCATGCTCGGCGCGGGCGACTCCACCATCCGCCTCTGCCCCCCGCTGGTGGTCTCTCGCGATCAATGCGAGTTCGCCGCCGCTACTCTGGAAGAGTGCCTCGCTCAGGCGCTAAAAGAAGGATGAAGATACTCGACGTCGGCTGCGGGATCCGCAAGCAACCAGGCTCCATCGGACTCGACCGCAATCCCGCCAGCCGCGCCGACGTTCTCGCCGACCTGGACCATTTCCCGTATCCTTTCGCCGATAGCTCCTTCGACCGCCTCACCGCCATCCACGTCATCGAACACGTCAGCGATGTCATCCGCGCCATGGAAGAGTTTCACCGCTTGGTCCGTCCCGGCGGCACCGTCCGCATCGAAACCCCGCACTACACCGACTTCAGCTCCTTCTGCGACCCCACCCACAAAAGCCATCTCAATAGCTTCAGTTTCCGCTACTTCGGCGAAAATCACGGCGGCTTCGGCTATTACTCCCAGGCGAAATTCCGTGAGATTTCCGTTCACGTCCGGCTACTCGCCTTCTGGAGATGGCTGGGCTTCGAATTCCTGGTGAATGCCTTCCCGCGCTACCGCCGCTTTTGGGAATACTACCTCTGCTACGTGGTTCGCGGGAAAGTGATGAACTTCGAATTCGAAGTCCTCAAGTAACCCTTCTCATCGATACGCCGAAAACTAAATGTTCAACGCTCTGTACCGCGTCGCCGACTGGCTGCGCCGCCGGTCATATGCGGGAAACCACGGACGCCTTGGCGAAGATTACGCGCATCGCTTCCTCCGCCACCGGGGATGTATCGTCGTGGCGCGCAACTACCGGCCTCCCGCCGGATCGGGCGAGATCGACCTCGTCGTTTGGCACGGCAAAACACTGGCCTTTGTCGAAGTCAAAACCCGCTTCAGCGATGAATACGGCGCTCCGGAAGCCGCCGTCGACTCCGGCAAGCGCCTCGCTCTCGAGCGCGCCGCCCGCGAATACTCCCGCCGCAGCGGAGTCGAATGGAAGCGCACCCGCTTCGATATCGTCTCCGTCCTGTTGGAGCGCCGCGTCCGCATCGCCTGGCAGCAAGATGCCTTCCGCTGAAGCTTGTAGGGCAGGCAGGCAGCCGGCCGTCGGGGCAGCTAGCGCCACACCCACAGCCGCGCGAATCGACGAAATGTCTGGGAAATCAGCCCCGGCCGCGCCGCAATCGCTTGGCCGCGAAAGGCAGAAAAGCCAGCCCCAGGCCCATCAGCGCAAACGCCCCAGGCTCCGGACCGACCATAATATCGAACGACTGGGAATTGTTGTTCGTAAAACTGCCCTGCGTCGCAATCGGCGTCTCGTCTATCGACCAGACAGCCCCCGACGGACACGCCGTCGGCCCCGCCGGCGTACAACCGGTGCCGTTGTCGGTATCCCAGTAAGCAGTCCCGGGACTCACGTTGGCATTGTCAACCTGAAGCCAGTAGGTTCCAGCATTATAAAACTGTTGCTGAAGACCGAACTCGTACTCGCTCAACGTGAAACTCCCGGACGTCCCGACTGTACTCAGTTGCGTCAGAGTGGCGACTGCCGATTCATCTACCGTCCCCGTACAACCGCTGGCCGTGGAAATGCAGTAGTTCAACGTGGTCATCGTGCTTCCCGTCGGAATCCAGATCGCCAGTTGGACCATCGTCAGGGAGGAAAGCGTCTGAAGCGTGAACGTGTCGCTGACCGCCGACGCCACCCCGGATATCGATCCGCTGATCGAATAAAACGGAGTCGTTCCCAGCGTCGGGCCGCCGTTCGTGTACCCGATGGAAGCGGCGCACAGCGGTGCCGCGATACATACCATCAGGGAAAAACCCCGCAAGGCTCTCATCGTGTTGAATCCCACCTCCGTATTGTGCTAGGACTCAAAGACACAAAATCCCCGTAACTTGCACCAAAGACTATACCGCGGTAGCTCGCCTAAAGCAACACTCTCCATGGTGAAGCCCCCATCGGCCGGGAGCCATTTCATTACACAACTTATTGTTAATAAACGACTTACCGGATCACTGACGTCCTGCGATACCGCAGCACCATCAGTCCTAGGGCCAGTAATCCCACGCCAATCATGGCCAGGCCGGCAGGCGTAATCGGTACACCCGGAGTCGGTGTCGGGGTTGGCACCGCCTGCACCAACAGATTCGGCCCTAATCTCGCCAGAAAGCTCGCCTCCGATACGCTCGGAAATGCAAAACCCGAAGCAGACGGGCTCACCGCACTCGATGTGATCGTGATCAAGCCCGACGTCGTCACCGTACCGCCCGGGTTCGGAATCCGTTCGTACCCGTCCGAGGGCGGACTCGTAACATCCACTCCGACCACATACGTGTGCCCCGCCGTTAATGTCACGGGCGTGATCGCGACGTACCGCCATGATCCAGTCACAGGGCTGTTGACCTGGACCAGTGCCGATGCCAGCAGCACTCCTGCCGACGTCCACAGTCCGACCTGGTGCGTCGAGTTGAGTGGCACTGACGTATCGAACTCCCAAAAGCCGATGGCCGATACGGTCATGTTGGAGTTGGCAGTGAAGTCCCAACCTGCGGTCTGCGCCGTGGTGTCGATTGTCGCAAATACGGTTCCACCGCTGAAACCGGTAACTGCCGGGGTCTGCGCCAGACAATTACCCAAAGATAACACCAGCAAGGTTGGTAACACCGCCCGTCTGATGACACTGCGCAAAGACATAGCGGCTAAGTGTAGCACAAAACCTTGCCGATGTATTTTAAGTCACAATGATTTAGGCTGTCTTTTTTGAAGAAGAATGTGAGTTTCTGCGCCGCTCGACTTATGCCGCACATACAGTCGATCTATGTACAGATACAACTACTCACCGGCACGACGGCTTTTCCGTCTCCCGTCTCGCTTCGTCATAGCGCGCTTTGAAGAACGCCGCCGTTGCAGGATTTGCCGCCGCCCCGCCTGGAATCCGTCCCGCAAACGCCTCCAGGAACCGGCCGTACTGACCTAACGTGGCTGTATCGCCGCTCTTCAGCGCTGCCCCAAGAGTCTCCCGCACATAAGGTGACAGTACTTCGACTCTCCCCACAAATACCCGCTCTGTCCCCGATGGCGCGGGAGTAATCGTTAGCGGTAAGACCGCATCTACACTTCGCCGCGGCATGAGATAGAAGACTCGCATGCCTTCCTCGAACCACGTATCCTCCCACGTCGCCAGCATGGCCGCCGCTTCTTTGGGATACAGGCCTAGATCGGTGAGTGCGCCCACCAGAATATTTTTGATGCTTTCTGTATTACTAGTAGGTTGCGGCATTTCCACTTGTGTCGTGCCGCTAAATTCCCGCACCACGCGATACCCCGTCTTACCGCCGCGATTCTCAAACACCACTACCATCGGCAGCGTGGCCTCGGCCTGATTCCGCAACTCCAGTCTGCTCTGGTCCAAAACCTTGACCCGCAGCGGAACAGGGAAATTCGCGATCCCCCGGTAGAAGATCAGCTTCTCCGCCTGGTTCGACACATGGATCGGATCGGCGTCGGTATTCCGCGCCGCATAATAGCGGCTGGCGCCTTTTCCAACCGGGCCAATCGTCGTCGTTCCCGGCATCACCATGAGGTTGTCCCATCCGATGTGGCCCTGGCCCAGCGCCGGCAGATTTTGCCCCTGGTGGATCTCCGGCAACACCGTGGTCGCCGATGGATACCACTCCGTGATCCAGCCTTGCGGAAAATCCACGTGCACCGACAGACGCGTTGCCTGCGATGCATAGAAATAAAGGACCGGCGTCTCCATCCTCACCGTGCTCGTCAGCGTCGGCAGCGGTTTGAACGGCGCCTCCGTCACGGCGCACTTGATGCACATGCTGCCCAGGTGGTACACAAAACAAGGAAGATCCGACGGACCCGCCAGCGGCGTCCAGGCCTGCGGCCCCCCATCTTCTCCCGCTACGGAAGTGAACGTGCCCCATTCATGCACGCGTACGCTGTTGGTTGGATTGGTTGGTCCGTCGGCGCCGATTATCGGCGCCGCCAGCGCCAGCAGAAATACGAATTTCGAAGCTTGCATCCCGGTTACCCTCCTCGGTCGCGTATAGGACGCCCCGACCGGACCGACCGTTAACCGCTCCCCTCTCCCGCTTCCCTCAGCTCCGCCAGTTGATTCCCACGTTCAACTTCTGTTTGGCATACTCCAGGCTGCGTATCAGGTCGAGCCGCTGCTGTTCCTTCAGCGCCTCGTTCAGGATCTCCGGTTTCTTCATCCCCGTCACGTCTTCCACCACCATCGCGCCCATATAAGGATGGCCGCGCTTCGCCAGCGCCACGAACCGCGCGAACTCAGCCCCCGACGCCTTGGGAAATGCCTTCCAGAAATCCGCCTCCAGGTACGGAATTGCCCGCGGCGGACGGCCGGTAATGATCTCGAGCTGCATGGACGCCGTCGGGCAGAGCCTGCGAAATTCTCCGACAAACCCCGCGAAGTCTACGATCCCATCGCCCAGCACTACCCACTGCCCCGCCGCTCCTCGCGGCGTTTCGAACACAATCGAGTCGCGCATGTGCGTCGTCACTACGTACGGCGCCAGCGTCTCCAGCGAAACGAAGGGATCCTCCACCACCCACAGCGGATTTCCGGTATCCAGGCACGACCCGACGAACTCCTTCCCCGATTCCTCGATGATCGTCCGCACCTCCCGCGCCTGCATGTCCCCGTCGTGATTCTCAATCGCGATCTTCACCCCCAGATCGATCGCTTGCGACCGCACATTTTTAAACACTTTGATCGTGTTCTCCATGTGCGCCTCGATCGGCAGATCGCCGGTGCGGTCCCTGCTCGATCCCAGATAACAGCGCATCGATTTTGCCCCAACCGCCTTCGCCACCCGCAGACCTTGCAGCACGCGCTCCTCCGCCGTCGGCGGCCCGGTTTTGGCGAAAGACTGGCTGGACGGACAGATGCAACCTGTGCCGCCATCAATGGCGATGTTCAGGCGCGCAGCCTGGTCCTTGAGTCTCTGCAAATATGCCGGCTCCAGGCTCTCGTAGTCGTCCAGGCTCGAGATCTGGATCGTGTCGAGCTTGTGCTCAGCCGCGAAGTCCAGCAGTTGGGGCGCTTTCCATTTGAACGCCCGCAGAGAATAGGTATCGAATCCGAGCTTGATGGGCGCGCCGGCCGCCGCTCCCTTCGCCGCCGCCACCGCGACCGCCCCCGGAATTGCCCTGAGAAATGTCCGCCGCAGCATGCCCGCATTCTTCATCCCCGCCATTTCACTTCCAGGACGTGGGACAGACGATCGCCTTTTGTCGTCTGTCACCTCCCCGGGTGCAATCATGAGTTCCGCCATTTCACCCCCAGATCCAGCGTCTTCCGTCCATATTCCAAACCGCGCTCCATGTGGTCCCGCTGCTGATACTCCAGCGCGGCTGCAATCTCCGCCGCCGGCTTCCCCGGCACGTCTTCGATCACCATGTGCCCCTCAAAAGGATGGCCTTTCTTCGCCAGCGCCAGAAATCGCGCCAGGTCGCTGGCTCGCATATCCGGCCAGCTCTTCATGAACTCCGGATCGTAAATCGCCAGGTGCTGCGGCGGGCGGCCCGTGATCGGCTTGTTGAACACCCCGATCTCCGGGCAGATCTCGCGCGCCTTGGCGATGATCTTCTTGAAATCCACCGTCCCTTCACCCAGCGGAACCCACTGCACCGCGACCCCATCCGGCGTCTCGTAGACCACCGAATCGCGCAGGTGCAGCATCACAGCCACCGGGCCCAGCGTTTCCACAGTCGCAAGCGGATCCTCCATCACGAATACGGGATTGCCGGTATCGAGATACGATCCGACGAATTCCTTGCCCGCCGCGTCGATCACCTGCCGCGTCTGCCAGCAGAAAAGGTCCTTGTGGTTCTCGATGGCGAATTTCACGCCGGCATCCATCGCCTCGGTGCGGACGCGGCGCAGCGTGTTGACCATGGTCTCCATGGTCTTCTCTACCGGTCCCGGCGGAAGACTGGCGCGATCGCCCGCCACCCGGAAGCGCACCAGCTTCGATCCCATCCCAACCGCGTGGCGGATGCCCTCGCGCAGCCGGTTTAGCGTCGCGTCCATTCCGTCCGGTGTTCGCGGCAGCGCGCCGGCGTCGCCGCCGTGCACTACCAGCCCGAGCCGTGCCGCGGTCTCATTGAGCAGCTTCCAATGCGCCGGATCGTTATTCGCGGGATCCACTGAATCCTGCAAATATACGGTGTCCAGTTTCAGCCTGGAGCCGTACTCCAGCAGTTGCAGGTCGTTCCAGCGCATCGCGCGGACCGAATAGGTGTTGTATCCCAGCGGAGGATGCGGGGCCATTCGACCATCGTAGTCCGAAAATCCTTCCGTTGCGCCCCTTTCTCACCGTATGATGAAGGTAGCCGGACCTTGCGTACTTCCATCGCGCTTCTTTTATTCGTCGCCGCCTGGGGCGTGGCCGAAACAGCCCCGGCGAAGCATCCCCTTCCCAAGTCCACAGCGCCTTCACCATCTCTGAAAGCGTCGCCTGCCGTCCGCCGATGGATGAAGACGATGACTTTGCGGGACGAGGTCGCGCAGCTCGTCTTCATTCCCTTTTCCGGCGCATCGCCCAATACGCGATCCCGCGCGTACCTGAAGTTTCTGCGCCTGGTCCAGACCACCAAAGTCGGCGGCCTCATCCTGATCAACGTCAGCAACGGCCATCTCACCGCCAAAGCCGAGCCGTACGCGCTGGCATCGTTCCTCAACCGCATGCAGCGGCTCGCGCCGGTTCCGCTTCTGGTCGGCGGCGATTTCGAGCGCGGCGCGTCCATGCGGGTGGATGCCACCACCGTCTTTCCCAACGCCATGGCCTTCGGCGCCACCGGCGATCCCGAACTTTCGCGCTATGAAGGCCTCGTCACCGCCCGGGAGGCCCGCGCTCTCGGCATTCACTGGGTTTACTTCCCCGTCGCCGACGTCAACAATAATCCCGACAACCCCATCATCAACATCCGGTCATACGGAGAAAATCCAAAGGATGTCGCGGCGCACGTAACCGCGTTTATTGAAGGGGCCCATTCCGACGCGAAAAATCTGGTCCTCACCACCGCCAAACATTTTCCCGGCCACGGCGATACCGCCACCGATTCCCACATGAATCTGGCCACCATTCCCGCTGACCGGGACCGCCTCGACCGGCTGGAACTGGTGCCGTTCCGCGCCGCCATCGCCGCGGGTGTGGATTCCATCATGACGGCTCATATCGCCGTGCCGGCGCTGGCCCCACCCAATCTTCCCGCCACGCTTTCACCCGCGATTCTCACCGATCTGCTGCGCAAACAGCTCGGATTCCACGGCCTGGTGATCACCGATGCGCTGGACATGGGCGGTGTCGCCAAGGGGTTCTCCACGGGAGAAGCCTGTGTGCGGGCGATCGAAGCCGGAGCCGACACGCTGCTAATGCCCACCGATCCTGACGAGGCGATACGCGCCGTGACCGCGGCAGTCCTGAGCGGGCATCTGTCCCGGACGCGCATTCAGGAAAGCGTCGTCAAGATTCTCTCCGCCAAGGAACGCCTGGGACTCGACCGCAAACGCCTCGTCGATACCGAAGCCATCCCGATGCCGAGGAGCGTGCCCAGCAAATCGCCGATCGCGCGGTCACGCTGGTCCGCAATCAGAACAGGCTGCTGCCGCTCGAAACTCCGGATTCGGCCTGTTACGTGGTCATGCCGGAGAGCCGTTATTCCACCGAGGGTGTGGTGTTCACGCAGGAAGTCCGCAAACGGACACAAGCGCCGCTCATCTCGCTGGACCCCTCGCTTTCGCGCCAGGACGTCGACGACGCTGTGCGGCACTTGCCGGCGTCGTGCGGCGCGTACACTGTGGCGGCCTTCGCTTCGGTCGCGGCCAATCGCGGGTCCGTCGGGTTGAGCGGCGAACTGCCTCACGCCATCGAATCCATCGCCGCCCTCGATAAGCCGCTGGCGCTAGTCGCGTTGGGCAATCCGTACCTGCTGCGCAATTTTCCGGAAGCGGCCGCGTACCTGGCGACATTCAGCAACGTGCCTCCTTCCGAAATCGCGGCCGTGAAAGCGCTGTGGGGGGAGATTCCCATCAGCGGCCACCTGCCGGTATCGATCCCGCCGTTCGCGCAGGCGGGAGACGGGATTCAGACGCCGGCGCACCGCCCCGGTTTACCTTCGACAGTATCTACGACAACGCCTCGTAGCGGCCGTTAGCAGGTTATACTTGTTTCGCAATGGCATTCAGCCTTCCTCCACGGGGAGTGGAACTAGTCTTACTGGCCATCGTCCTGGCTGCTGCCATTTACGACGTCCGCTACCGCCGCATTCCGAACTGGCTCACCGTGACAGGCGTGGTGGTAGGGATTGGGTTGAACGCTTTTCTCAACAAAGCCGTTCCGGGCATTCTCAAATCATCGCTCATCGGTTTGGGCGTGGCCTTCGTAGTTTATTTCGTGCTGTACGCGCTGCGCGCCATGGGCGCGGGCGACGTGAAGTTGATGGCCGCCGTCGGAGCTATCGTCGGATGGCCGAACTGGTTCGGCATTTTCATCATCACCGCGATTCTCGGCGGCATCATGGCCCTGATCGTGGTGGTGGCTCGCAAACGCTTCTCGAAGACCATCTTTAACGTCGGGTTCATCCTGAGCGAGATGAAAAGCGGACGCCCGGCTTATGTGGGCCGGGAAGAACTGGATGTCCGTAACCCGAAAGCGATGGGCCTGCCGCACGGCGCCGTCATCGCCATCGGTACACTCTTCTACCTCGCGGCCGCGGCTCACTTTGTGCAGGGCTGATCAACGCGCCATCCAGCCGCCATCGACTACCAGCACGTGGCCGTTCACGTAATCGCTGGCCGGTGACGCCAGGAATACCGCCGTCCCGCCGACATCCTGCGGCGTGCCCCAGCGGCCTGCGGGAATTCGATCCAGAATCGCCTTGCTGCGCGCCGCGTCGGCACGAAGAGCCGCCGTATTGTCGGTAGCCATGTATCCGGGCGCGATGGCGTTGACGTTGATGTTCTTCGATGCCCATTCGTTGGCCAACGCTTTGGTCAGTTGCGCGACCGCGCCCTTGGCCGCCGCGTAGGACGGAACCAGGATGCCGCCCTGGAAGGAAAGCAGCGAGGCGATATTGATGATCTTGCCGTTGCCCTGCGCCAGCATGCGGCGGCCGGCCATCTGGCAGAATCGCCAGACCGCGTTCAGATTGATTTCGATCACGTCCGCCCAGTCCTTCTCCGGGAACTCGGCGGCCGGCGCTCGGCGGATTATGCCGGCGTTGTTGACGAGGATGTCGATCGAGCCGAGTTCGCGCACGGTGGTCTCGATCAGGTCCTCGCAGACCTTGGCATCGCCGACATCACCCATGGCGACTACCGGTTTGGTCCCGGCGGCGCGCACGGCGGCACAGACGTCGTCGATTCCTCGCGAATCGATGCCGTGCACCACGACGTTGGCGCCGGCCTCCGCGAAGGCGATCGCGATGCCCGCGCCCAGGCCGACTTGCGAACCGGTCACGAGGGCATTCTTGCCTTTCAAGCTGAAAGCAGTTGAACTCATCAGCCCGATTATAGCTGCGCGTGCACCTGAGGCGTTGGGTGGCGCTTCGCTTCCACCGTCAGGGGAGTGGCGGCCGATTCCACGGACTTCACCAGATCGGGATCGGACCCCGCGTCGCGCGATTTGCGACCGATAGAGGGAGGTGTGTGCACCTAGTTTTCCGAGGGCCTGGAGACGGACTCGATGACGATGGTCTCGACCGGCCCTTTGGACGATTCCAGTTTCAGGCCCAGCTCGGGCAAAACGGCGAAGATCATAGCCACGATATCGGGATGGGTTTCGCGCGAGTATTCGACACGGAAATCGTAGGACCCGGAAATCCCGGTTCGGTCCAGGACGGGATGATCCAGGTATTCGCTTAGCCGGCTGGCGAGATCTTCCATTGATTCGTTGGCTCCTTTAATTCCGTCGCCGACGAGGCCGCCGCCACTCATCCCGCCCGACCACGGGAACGCATCCTTGTCCTTCGCGTCGGTCAGCTTCAGCGGCTTGCCGTTTTTGACGAGCAGGTACACCGGACCTTCCTTAGTGGTCCGCTGGATCTTCAAATGGAATCGATCGGCGAGCAAGGATCGCAGCATCCGCCGCTGCTCTGGATAGAGCGCGAATTTGGTATACGGCGGATTGACGCGGCTCAACGGTGAGGAGCCGGGCGGCTTGGCGTCGATATCCCAGCGGTCGGCCTGCGCCCAGGTTGGCGCCCCGGTCACTTGAAAGTCCCGGACGTCAAACGCCTCCTCGACGAGGTATTCCAAAGTGCAGCCACGAAATCCCACCCGGCCGCCGGGATAATTGTAGACGCCGCCGATTTCGCGCGTGGCCCCGGGTTTCACCGAGGCTACTTCAAACGCGGGCTGCGCGTGCAGATTGCACGTGCTGAGCAGACACGCGACAGCAAGCGTGGTGCGCATTCGGTGGTCTCAGTTTACATCACTTCGCAGATCAGGCACTTCAAATAGAGGGTCTCGGGGACGGTGAGGAGGATGGGATGGTCCTGGCTTTGCGTGCGGCGTTCGAGGACGCGCAGAGTGCGGCCGGCGTCGAGTGACGCTTCGGCGACGACTTCCAGCAGCATGGCCTCGCTCATGTGATGCGAGCAGGAGCAGGTGACCAGAATTCCGCCGCGGCTCAACAGGCGCAGGGCGCGGAGGTTGATTTCCTTGTAAGCGCCGGTCGCGGCTTCCACATTGCGCCGCGATTTGGCGAAGGCGGGGGGGTCGAGGACCACCATGGAGAATTGGCGATGCGCCGATGCGTAGCTCGAAAGCACTTCGAAGACGTCGGCCTGGCGGAATTCGACGTTCTCGATCGAGTTCGCGGCGGCGTTGCGGCGGGCCATGGCCAGCGCGGGCTCGGAGCTGTCGACGGCTTCCACGGAGGAGCATTTGGCGGCGAGGTGCAAGGCGAATCCGCCGCTGGACGTGAAGCAATCCAGCGCCTTGCCGCCGTGCGCGTACCTGGCGGCCGCCAGGTAGTTCTCGCGCTGGTCGAGAAAAATGCCGGTCTTCTGGCCGTGGAGGAGGTCGGCGTGCAGGGTAAGGCTGTTCATCTGAACGGAGACGTTCTCGGGAACATGGCCTGTGAGAACGGTGGTTTCGAGGGGCAACTGCTCCTTCTGGCGGACGGAGGCATCGTTGCGCAGGACGATTCCGCGGGGATGGTAGATCTCTTCGAGGCAGGAGGCGATCTCAGATTTGGCGGCGTCCATACCTTGATCGAGCGTCTGCACGACGAGGTAGTCGCGGTAGCGGTCGACGACGAGCGCGGGAAGGAGGTCGGCCTCACCATGGACGGCGCGGTAGGCTTCGGAGTGATGA
>Ga0335083_10006385_pt1 | contig 14726 bp, 9 predicted proteins | sample Lox_Sample_42_FD_206716 | JGI IMG/M metagenome (GOLD analysis project Ga0335083, IMG submission 206716) | Soil microbial communities from Loxahatchee National Wildlife Refuge, Florida, United States - Lox_Sample_4.2 | ecosystem: Environmental > Terrestrial > Soil > Wetlands | place: USA: Florida...
TGCCACGCTGGACCGCGCACGACGTTCCGCGCGAGGAGACGCTGCTGCTGCTCGAGAACCGCGGCTTCGAGCTGCTGCTCGCGTGGGAGGGCCTGACGAGCGCGCGTCCGCTCGCGCGCTACCAGGCGTGTCACGGGCTGCGCAAGGCGAGCGCCGACCTCGCCACCGTGCTCGCCCTGGCCGAGGGCGAGCTTCCCGCGGACACGGCTTCGCGCATCGCGTGGGCATCCCGGCACGCGATGGCGCGGCTCGGTTCGCTTCCGCTCGAGCAGCAGGCGGCGCCCGGCGCGTTCGAGGCACTCTGGAGCGCGGCGCTCGCGTGGAGCCACGGTGGAGCCGAGCCGCCCGCCCCGGCGACGCTCGCGGCCGAGTGGCACGCGGCGGTGCGCGCGTGGTGCGCGGTGTGGTGGGCGCTCCACGGCGAGGGCCCGCGCGAGCCGTGGGCGCGCGCGCTGCGCGTCGCGGCCCGCGCGCCGATGCGCCGTCGCGCCCGGCAGGCGCTGCTCGCGGCCTCACGCGGCGGCGCGACCGCGCCGCTCGGCTCACGCCTGCGCGCCGCGCTGGCGGGGACGCCGCAGCACCGCGTGAACGGCAGCGCCGCCGTGCTGCTGCTCGCCGCCGCGATGTCGCCGCCCCCCCCGGCGCGCCCGGGATTGCCCGTGGGCGCGCTGCGCGCGCTGCGGGCGCTCGACGTGACGCCCGCGGGCGGGTGGCCCGAGGCGATGCGGGACGTGACGCGCGCATGGGACCTGTGGATCCTCGATGGTCAGCGCACCACGGAGGACGTTTGAGGCCGCTCATGGTCGTGCTCTTCGTCGACGCGCTCGGCTGGCGCCTTGCCCGCGAGCGCGCGGACTTCGCGGGCGTGCTCGAGCACCGCCGCGAGATCGCGACCATCCTCGGCTTCAGCTCGGGCGCCCTTCCGACCGCGTTCAGCGGACGGCTGCCGCGCGAGCACGGCCGCTGGCTCATGTACCGCCGGGCGGACAACGGCGCCGGCCCGTTCGCGGGCTTCGAGCGCCTGCGCTGGCTGCCGCCGCGGTTGCGGCGCAGCTGGCGGCTCGCACGCTGGCTCACCGGCGTGGTCGAACGCCGCGGCGTGCGCGGCTACTTCAACCTCTACGAGGTGCCCGTCGAGGAGCTGCCGCGCTTCGATCTCGCCGAGAAGGCGGACCTCTTCGCCCCGGGCGGGCTGCCCGTCGACTCGCTCTGGGACTCGCTCGCACGCCGTGGGATCCGCTGGCGGGGCTGGAACTGGCGCACGCCCGAGGGCACCGCGCTCGACGAGCTGCGGACCAGCATCGAGCGCGGCGAGCACGACTTCCTGTTCCTCTACACCGCCGACCTCGACGCGCTCCTCCACCGCGAGGGCTCGCACGGAACGGGCGTGCGAGCGCGTCTCGACCGCTATGACACGTGGCTGCGCGAGATCATGTCGGCGCCGCGACGCCACGGCCGACCGCTCTGGGTCTACCTGTGCTCGGATCACGGCATGGTGGACGTTGCCGAGACCGTCGACGTGATGGCGCGCGTGCGGCGCCTGCCGCTGCGCGCGGGGCGCGACTACCTCGCGTTCTACGACTCCACCATGGCGCGCTTCTGGTGGCGCGGCGACGCCGCGCGGATGGCGGTGCGCGCGGCCCTCGACGCCGAGCCGCGCGGGCGCTGGCTCTCGGCCGCCGAACGCGAACGGGAGGGTGTCGACTTCGCGGGCGCGGATTACGGGGACGACGTGTTCCTGCTGCGGCCGGGCGCGCTGCTGCTGCCCTCGTACATGGGTTCGCGGCCCGTCGCCGCGATGCACGGCTACGACGCGGCGCACGCGGACATGACCGCCCTGCTCGCCTCGAACCGCGCGCTGCCCCCCGACGTCGCCCACCTCAAGGACCTGCGCGGCTTCCTCGAGCGGGAGCTCGATGCGCAGCGCGAGGACGTGGCGTGAAACCCGGCGAGGTGGCGCGGAACTTCTCGCGCGGCGCGTTCTTCCTCGGGCTCGAAAAGGGCATCGGGCTGATCTCGACGCTGGCCTACTCCGCGCTCATCGCGCGCTGGCTGGGTCCCACCAAGTACGGCATGTTCACGCTCGCGTTCTCGATCGTGACGCTTGCGACCGCGTTCACCGGCAACTTCGAGGTCTACCTCGAGCGCTACGCCGCCGAGTACCAGGTGCGCGACCGGCTCCGCACGCTGCGCCGCGCGTACGGGCTCGCGCTCGGGCTCAAGCTCGCGCTCGGCCTGGGCGCCTGCGCGGTGCTGCTCGCGCTCGCGCCGCGATTCGCCTCGACCTACCGCATCCCCGAGCTCGCGGTGCTGCTGCCCCTGCTCACCGCGTTCATCGCGACGGACGGGCTCGCGACGACGGGACGCTCGCTGCTGTTCGGGCTGCAGCACTTCGAGTGGGTGAGCGGCCTCTCGCTGATCATGAACCTCGGGCGCACCGTGCTCGTGGCCGTGCTCTGGCGCGCGCGCCAGGGGCTCCCGGCGCTCGCGATCGGACTCTCGGCGCTCACCGTCATCCAGGCGATCGTCACCTGCATCGCGGCTCTCGCGCTGCTCGCGCACGCGCGGTCGCGCCGCGAGGTCGAACGGGGCGAGGAGCCGCCGCTCGAGGGCGGGCTGCTGCGCCAGATGGTGGGCTACTGCATGCCCCTGTACGGTGCGAACCTCTCGTTCCTCTCGGGGCAGAACCTCGGCAAGCTCGTGCTCGGGCTCGTGATCGACCCGACCTCGCTCGGCTACTTCTCGTTCGCGTTCGGCACGCTCGAGAAGTTCATCGAGATCGCCCACACGGTGCCGCGCGCGCTGCTGCCCTCGCTCACTCAGCTCGTGGCGCTCGGCGATCCCAAGCGCCTCCACTACGTGTTCGGTCAGGCCTACCGCCTCGTCCTCGTGCTGTCGTGCGCGCTCAGCTTCGGGCTGTTCGTCTACGCCCGGGAGATCACGTTGCTCATCGGCAGCCCGCTCTTCGAGCCCGCGGTGCCGCTGCTGCGCGTGCTCGCGCTCGTGCCGCTCGCGCGCACGGCTCAGCAACCGCTGACGATGCTGTTCCAGGCGGCCCGCCGGCCCGGCTACGTGCTCTCGCTCGCGCTCATCAAGCTGCTCGCCGAGATCGCGGGGTACTTCGTGCTTCTGCTGTCGCTGGGCGCGACCGGCGCGTGCTGGGCCAACGTCGGCGGCGCGGTCGCGTCGTTCGCCGGCGCACTCGTGCTCGCGACATCGGTGCTGCCCGAGGGCAGCCGCGAACGCGTGAACGTCGTGCTCCGCGGCGCGCTGCTCATGCTGCCGGCGCTGGGCGTGGCGACGATCGCGAACCACTGGCTCGGCCGCGACGCCTCGCTCGTCGTCCGCATCCTGCTCGCCGGCCTCGCCGTGCTCGGCGTCTTCGCGCTCGGCCTCGTCACCTCCTACGACCTCGAGAAGCTCTCGGACCTGCCGCTGCCGACCGCGGCGCTGGGCCGGGCGCGCGACGCCCTCGTGCGCGCCGCCGCCCAGCTCATCCGCGTGCTCGGCGAACGGAGCGCCGCATGAGCGCGCCCCGGGTCGTCGTGATCGTGCCCGCCCTGAACGAGGAGGAGAGCCTGCGCGCGACGCTCGCCGAACTCGCCACGTGCGCGCCCGGTGTGGACGTGCTCGTCGTCGACGACGGCTCACGCGACGGCACGTCACGCGTCGCGCGTGAGCGCGGCATCGCGGTCGTGCGGCACGTCGTCAACCTGGGCGTGGGCGCCGCACTGCAGACGGGCTTCGCGTGGGCCGTGCGGCGCGGTTACGACGTGGGCGTACAGCTCGACGCCGACGGCCAGCATGACCCTGCGCACCTCGAGGCGTTGCTCGCGCCGGTGCTCGCGGATCGCTGCGACGTCGCGATCGGTTCGCGCTACGTGACGCCGACCGGCTACCACGCACCCGCCGGCCGTCGCCTCGGCATGCTGTTCTTCTCGGGCGTCGTGCGATGCGCGATCGGGCAGCGCATCTCGGACACGACGTCCGGCTTCCGCGCGTACCATCAGCGCGTGATGCGCGCCTGCGAGCACGACTTCCCGCGCGACTTCCCCGATGCGCCGCTGCTCATCGCGCTCGCCCGGCGCGGATTTCGGCTGCTCGAAGTACCGGTCGCGATGCGCGAGCGTCGCGCCGGGCACTCGTTCTACACGCTGGGAAAGCGGCTCTACTACCCGTACAAGAACCTGCTCGCCTCGTTGATGGCGCTCATCCGGCGCCCCGCCTGAGTCCGGAGGTCCCCGTGTACTTCCTGTCGCGAACGCAAGTCATCATGGCGATCGGCGCCGTGCTGCTGGTGCTGGTCGTGCTCGACCTCGTCCGCCGCCGCCAGCTCGCCGAGGAGTACTCGCTGCTCTGGGTCGTCGCGACCGTGGCAATTGCGGCGCTCGGCTTCGCGACGCCGCTGCTCGTGGGGCTGTCGCGGCTCCTCGGCGTTGTGCTCGAGGTCTCGACCGTGTTCGCGATCGGGCTCGCGTTCGCGGTCGCGGCGCTGCTCTACCTGTCCGTGAGGCTCTCGCGGCTCGGCACCGAGAAGGACGCGCTCGTCCGCGAGCTGGCGCTGCTCCGCTACGACCTCGAGTCCCTTCAGGCCACGGTGGCCGGAAAGGAGTGCCGGTGAATCGCGCGCTCCAGCTGGGGGCCGGGATCGTGATCTCGGTCGTGTGCGTGCTGCTGTCGCTGGTCGACGTCGCGCCCAGGGACTTCCTGCATCCCGGCGTGCTGGCGCAGGCGCTCCACCGCATTCCGCAGACCATCCAGGCGATCGTGGTGGCGCTCTCGCACGCGCGCTGGGACGGGTTCGCCGCGGTCTGCGTGCTCACGATCTTCGGCTTCTGGGTGCGCGCCGTACGCTGGCGCTACTTCGTCCAGGCGGGCCGGCCCGTTCCGCTCTCGAGCCTCTTCAGCGCGACGATGATCGGCTTCATGGCGAACAACGTCCTGCCGTTCCGGCTCGGCGAGTTCGTGCGGCCCTGGGCGCTCGGACGCCGCGAGCAGCTCTCGAAGAGCATGCTGCTCGCGACGATCGTCGTCGAGCGCGCGATCGACATGCTGACGCTGCTCACGATCTTCGGCGTCGCGCTCCTGCTCCACCCGATCGCGGAGAACACCGAAGCCGGGCACATGGTGCAGCAGGGTGCCCGGCTGATGATCGCTCTGAGCCTCGGCCTCACGCTGTTCGTGATCGCGGCGGAGCGGAACCGCAAGGTCGCCCAGCTCGTGCTGGCCGTCGTCCCGGCGAAGCTCCGCGCCCGCGCCGCGCACCTGCTCGACCGCTTCCTCGACGGCTTCGCGCTGTTCCGCGACCTGGGCCGTCTCGTGCAGGTGTTCGCGCTCTCGCTCGGGATGTTCCTGTGCTATGCGGCGGCGCTCGGCATCACGGGCGCTTCGATGCACATCGCGTTGCCGTGGTACTCGGGGCTCGTGATGCTCGTCGTGACGGCCATCGGCATCATGGTGCCGGCGGCGCCGGGGTACGTCGGCACGCTCAACATCGCGTGCGTCGTCGGGCTCGCGCTCTTCGGCATCGACCAGGCCCGGGCGAGCGCCTACAGCTGGTTCTACTTCCTGAGCCAGTGGCTGCCCATCACCGCGGTCGGGCTCTACTACCTCCATCGCGAGGGCCTGTCGCTCAAGTCGCTGGGCGAAGCGCACGGCGAGGCCGCGTGAGCGCACCGCGAACCGGACGACTCGTCGTGTCAGCGGCGATGGGCGCGCGCGACCTTCGCGACAGCCGCGACGACGTCGTCGGCGTCGCGGTCGCTCATGCGCGGGAAGAGCGGCAGCGTGATGGCGCGCGCGTACGCGTCCTCGGCGACCGGGAAACCCGCGGGAGCGAGCTTCAGGCTGTCGCGGAAGTGCGGGTGGCGATGGATCGGGATGAAGTGCACCGACGTCCCGATGTTCTCCGCCCGCAGCTCGCGGATGAACGCGGCGCGATCGATCGTCAGGCGCTCGAGCTCGAGGGCGATCGGGAAGAGGTGCCAGGCGTGCGTGACGTCGGGGCGCTCGGTCGGCGTGCGCACCTCGGCGACCGGGGCGAGGCCCGTCCTCATGCGCTCGACGAGCGCGCGACGGCGCGCCTGGAACTCGGCGAAGCGATCGAGCTGGCCGACGCCGATCGCCGCGAGCACGTCGGAGAGGTTGTACTTCCAGCCCGGCGCGACGACCTCGTAGAACCACGAGCCGGTGTCGCCGTAGCGCTTCCACGCGTCGCGGCTCATCCCGTGCAGGCTGAGCAGCTGGATGCGCTCCGCCAGCTCGGCGTCATCCGTCACGGCCGCGCCGCCCTCTCCGGTGCTGAGGTTCTTGGTGGCGTAGAACGAGAACGCGGTGACGCGAGCGAGCGAGCCGACGGGGCGCCCCCGGTAGGCCGCCCCGAGCGCGTGCGCGGCATCGTCGACGATCGCGATACCGCGCCCGGCGGCGAGCGCCTGCAGCGCGTCGTAGTCGCAGGGCTGGCCGCCGTAGTCGACCGTGAGGATGACGCGCGTGCGTGGGGTGATCGCGCGCTCGACGAGCCGCGGATCGAGGTTGAGCGTGTCCGGCTCGACGTCGACGAGCACCGGCGTCGCGCGCACGTGCTCGATGACGTTGACGGTCGCCGCGAACGTCCAGGTCGAGGTGATCACCTCGTCGCCGGGCCCGATGCCGAGCGCTTCGAGCGCGAGATGGAGCGCGCCGGTCGCGCTGTTGACCGCGACGCCGTGCTTCGCGCCGCCAATCGCGGCGACGCGCCGCGCGAGCTCGAGCGACTTGGGGCCCGTCGTGATCCAGCCCGACTCGAGCGATTCGAGCACCAGCTGTTTCTCGCGCTCTCCGATCCACGGCACCGCGATCGGCAGGAACGTCCCGCGCACGGGCTGACCGCCGCGCGAGGCGAGCGTCGTGGGATCCGCGGCCTGCGCCGGTCGGTCGTCCATGCCCGGAGTCTACGATGCCGCTTCGGCGGCGCGCCACCCGGACGCGCGCCGCGCGCCGTCAACCCCCGCTGAGCGAGGTCGCGTCCCCCGTGCACCCCCGCAAATTCATCCGCGACTCCGTCGGCTACGCGTTCTCGCAGTACGTCGTGCGAGCGACGCTCATGCTGCGAGGGCTCATCGCGGCGCGGCTGCTGGGTCCGACCACCTACGGCACGTGGAACGCGATCCAGATCCTGATGGACTACGGCAACCTCGCGACGATGGGTTCGCAGCAGGGGCTCGACCAGCTGGTCCCGCCCCGCATCGTGGCGGACGATCCCGTGGCGCTGCGGCGCGTGAAGCGTGCCGCGCTGTTCAACATCTCGCTGCTCACCGGCATCTTCATGCTGGCGTGCCTCGCCGCCGGGCAGTTCGGCTCGAGCCGCATGCTCCACATGTGGGGGCCGCTCGGCATCGGTGCGGCGGTGCTGTGCGCGCTCACGACCAACCTCGCCTACTACCAGACCTCGATCATGCGCTCGCACGGCGACATCTCGACCGCGAGCGGCTGGATGGCGGTGCAGGGGGGCGTGGGCGGCATTCTCGGCCTCGCGCTGGTGCGCCCGATGGGCGCCTGGGGGCTGCTGCTCGGCTGGCTCGTCGGCTGCGTCGCGGCCTACGTGTTCTCGAGCGTCCGCTCGCGCGAGTTCGCGCCGCGGCTGCCGAAGCCGGCGAACGAGAGCTTCGATCTCATCCAGGTCGGCTTTCCGATGTACCTCTACAACGCCTCCACCCAGGTGATGCGCAACCTCGACCGCCTGATCATCCTGCACTTCCTCGGCACCGATTCGCTCGGCTACTACAGCCTGTCGGTGATGGCGCTCACCTTCCTGCTTTACCTGCCGGACTCGGTGACCTACGTGCTCTACCCGCAGCTCCTGCGCGACTTCGGCATGAGCGGGCGGAACGCCGCATCGATCCGGCCGCGCGTCGAGCGCGTGCTGCGGCTCTCGTCGGTGATGGTCCCCGCGCTCTGCGGCGCCGCCTACCTCATCTCGAAGCCGGTCGTCCAGATCCTGCTGCCGAAGTTCCTGCCCGGCGTCGATGCCCTGCGCGTGCTGTGCTTCGGCGCGGTCGCGCTGGCGTTCACCGGGCTCTCGTCGGTCGTGCTCATGACGCTCGGCCGCCAGCTCATGCTCATGCCCGCCGCCCTCTTCAGCGTCGCGCTCTACGCCGGCCTCGACCTCGTGGCCGTGCGCACCGGGCACGGCATCACCGGCGTCGCGTGGGGGACGCTGACGGCGTACCTCCTCAACAGCGTCATGATGCTGCTCATGGCTCAGGCCGGGCTCGAGATCGGGGCGCGCCAGAGCCTCGCGACGCTGCTCCGCGTCTACACGCCGTTCGCGCTCTCGCTGGGCCTCGCGGTCGGGCTGACGCGCTTCCTGCCGCGTCCGGCGCACCCGGGCGCGGTCGGCTCGCTCGTACGACTGGGTGTGAGCCTGGCGATCTACTCGCTCGTCTACTCGCTCGGCGTCAGGCCCCTGACCCGGGGGCTCGGCATCCGACGCGCGCTGAGCGAGTTCGACGTGCCCATTGTCGGCGCGCTCGTCCGGCGCATCGGGCGCGGCCGCCCGCGCGGGGACGCGTGAACCCTTCGCGACCGATGCGCGTCGCGCTCGCCCTGGCGGCGCTCGCGTCGGCGTTCGCGGGTGCGCTGCCGCCGGCGATCGCGGCGTGCGTGCTCGCGCCGACCTTCCTGCTCGCGCCCGGGTTCGTGGCCGTCGCGGCGCTCGGCGAGACGCTCGCGCCCGAGCACGCGCTCGCCCTCGCGCTCGCGCTCTCGCCGTTCCTCGCCGGCGCGCCGCTTGCGGCCCTGGACGCCCTCGGCGTGCCGCTCCGATCGGCGGCGCGCGGGTTCGCGCTGGCGATCGCGCTGCTCGCGCTCGTCGTGCCCGCACCGCGAAGGCCCGCGCCAGCGTGGGACGGCGCCGCCCGCGCGGCGTTCGCCGCTGCGCTCGGCTGGGCGCTGCTCGTCGCCGCCGCGTTCGCGGCGAACCCTGCGCTCGCGCCGCGCTCCGACGGCTGGTTCCACGCCGCCGTCGCACGCCAGCTCGCCGCACGTCCCGCGCCGCCGGAAGATCCCTACTTCGCCGGACTGCGGTTGCTCTACTTCTGGGGCGCCGACCTCGGGGCGGCCGCGTGGCTCGTGCTCGCCCCGCGGCTCGCGGTCTGGACGCCGTTCGTCGCGTTCAACGTCGCCGCGGCGCTCGCGGTCGTGCTCACGGTCGGCGCGCACGCCCGGCGCATGGGCGCCGCCGCACGCGGGGTCGCGCTCGCCGCGGCGCTCGCGACGCTGGCGTACGCGCCCTGCTGCTGGCTGCGGGTCGCAGCCAGGGTGGCGTTCGGCGCGGTGACGGGCTGGGCGGAGCTGCGCCGCACCGTCGCGTCGGGGCTCGATCCGCTGCTGGTGGTGCTGGGACGCGGACTCACGCACGTCTCGATGGTGTTCTTCGGCGACAAGTTTCTCGTGCTCACCCAGTTCGGCCTCGGGCTCGCGCTCTTCCTGCTCGCCGTGCTGGCGCTCGAAGACCTGGCGGAACGTGTCGCGGTGCGCGCCGGCCTGCGCGCCGCGCTGCTCGTCGCGGCCGCGCTCTTCGTCCACACGGTGGTGGGCTACGCGATCGTGCTCGTCGCCGCGGTCTCGGTGGTGTGGACCTTCGCCGGGCGCCCGCGGTCGGCGTGGACGTTCGCGCTCGCGGCGGGCGCGGCCACGCTCGGCGCGCTGATCGTGCTCTCGCCCTACCTGCTCGAGACCGCGCGCGGCAAGCGCGACGCGCTCCACCCCGGATTCTCGATGCCGGCGCTGGCCACGTTGTTCCTCTCCGGCGCGTGCTACGTGCTTCCCGGCGTGCCATGGCTCGGAGCTCGCCTGCGCGCCGAGCCGCGCGCGCGCTTCACCGCCGCCGCGGTGCTGGTCGCGCTCGTGCTCGCGCTGGTCCTGCGCCTGCCGCAGAACAACCAGAGCAAGTTCCTGAACCTCGCGTTCCTCGCGCTGGCCGCGCCGGCGGCGTCCGGTCTGCAGGAGGCGTGGCGTCGACTCCCGCGTCTCGCGCACGCCTGGGCCGTCGCGGCGCTGGCCGTTGCGGTGCTGCCCACCTCCGCGCTGCTCGCCTGGGGCGCGGGAAGCGAGCGCGAGCCGGCCGGTGGCGCGATCGGCTCGCCCTCGCCCGACGCCGCCGCGGCGATGCGCTGGGCGCGCGAGCACACCCCGGCCGACGCCGCGTTCTGCGACCTGGGCGGCGGCCGCGAACTGCTGGCGCTGGCGGGCCGCAGCGTGCTCTGGGCCGGGCGCGAAGGCGAGCGCGACTGGGGCTACGCGCCCGCGGCGCTGCAGGCGCGGCGCGAGCTCGTGGGCGCGCTCGTCCACGGCCGCGAACCGGACGCCGCGGGCGCGGCGCTGCTGCGCTCGCTCCACCGCGACGTGATCGTGCTCGCACGAGCGGCGGCGCCCGACTCGCTCTCGGACGGCGGCGCGCTCGCGGCGCAGCCCGCGCGCTTCACCCTGCTCTGGCGGAACGCCTCGTTCGCGTTCTGGCGGGTGCACCCCTCGTGAGCCGCGCCCGGGCCGTCGCACTCGCGAGCCTCGCGTTCGCGCTTCAGCTGCTGCTCGCCTCGAACGCGTTCGCTGGACTGCCGCCGGCTGCGCGCGTCGTGCTGGCCTTCGCCGTGCTGGTGCTCGCGCCGGGCCTCGCCTGGCTCGCGGTGATTCGCGCGACCCCGCCGGGCGGGCGCGGGCTCTCGATCGGCTGGGCGCTCGGGCTCGGCGTCGCGTGGATGGGCCTGCTCGTGCTCGCGACGCGGGCACTCCACCTGCCGTTCACCGTTCTGGTCCGCGCCTCCGCGGTCATCGACCTCGCGCCGTGGGCGCTGCTCGTGGCGCGGCCGGGGTCCGCTTCCCGCCCGCCCGGGCTCCGCCTCCGCGCGCCCGCGCTCGCCGCCGTGCTGCTCGCAGCCACGGTCGCGGTCGGCCACGTCGCGCGCACGCCCGCGCCGGTCAGCTACTACACCGACGCGCCCGATCACCTCGGCACCGTGCGGCGCATGATGGCCGAGGGCGACGCCTTCCCGAACGACGCGTTCTTCCGCGACGCGGGCGCGGCGGGCGCCGATCCGCGCAAGGGGCTCTGGCACCCGATCGTGGCGCTCATCGCGCTGCTGGCGCACGCCCAGCCGCTGGTCGCGTGGGGCACGCTCGCGGCGTTGCTGGCCGGACTCTTCGTGCTCAACGCCGCCGCGCTCGGCGCGCTCGTGAGCGGCACCGCCGGCGCGGTCGTCGCGGCGTGGGGGCTGCTGCTCACCTACGGCGGCTCGATGACCGCGCAGTACCTGGGCGAAGCCGTGTTCGCGACCAAGCTCGCCGACCAGCTCGCGCTCGCGTGCGCGGCGGCGCTGCTGCTCGATCTCGAGACGCCCGCCGTCTCGACGCGCGGCGCGGCACTCGCACTCGGGCTGGCCGCGGTGTTCGTCCACGTCTTCGCCGCGCTGCAGTTCGCGATCGTCTTCGGCGCGCTGCTCGTCGGGCTGCTCGTCCGCGACCGCGGCGCGAGCCCGGTCGTGCGCCGCGCCCTCGGCACCGCGCTCGCGATCGGCATCACCTGCTCGCCCTACCTCGCGTGGCGTGCCCACGGCGCCTACGCGCCGCGCAACCCGATCCACCTCGAGCCGCAGGGGCTGCTCGTGCTCGGCGGCCGCCTCCGGATCGTCTCGATCGGCGTGCTGTGGGACTGGCTCGGGCGCGCGTGGGTGCTCGTTCCGCTGTCGTGGTGGGCGTGGGCGCGGAACGCCGCACGTCCCGCCGTGCTCTACCTGCTCACGACCACGCTCGCGGTCGCGACGATCCAGTTCTGTCCGCCGGTCGTCGCGCTGCTCGAGCCCAGGCTCGGCTATCTGCTCATGCGGATGATCTGGCTCGTGCCGCTCTCGGCGGTGCTCGCGTTCGCGATCCCCGCGCTCGTGCGCGCGCTGCGCGAGCGGCGCGGGCCGGGGCGGTTCGGCGCTGCGGCGGGTCTCGCGGCGCTTGCGCTGGTGCTCTCGCCCGAGCTCGGCGACGCCGTGATCGCGCTGCGGCACCCCGGGTTCGCCGACCAGCGCGACGCCCGCGTCAGCGTGATGCGCTGGGCGGACGCGCTCGCATGGATGGACGCGCACCTCCCGCAGGGCAGCGTCGTGCTCTCGGATCCCGCGACCTCGTACTCGATCCCGATGGGGACGCGCGACTGGGTCGAGACGCTCGTCGACCAGCACAGCTCGCCCGACGACTCGCTCGCGCTCGACCGCATCCTCGATGCGCGCGACGCGCTCGATCCGTGTGCGCCCTACGCGCGGCTGGGGCAGGTCGTGCGGCGCTGGGGCGTCACGGCGATCGCGCTCAACGACCGGTTCGTCGAGATCCCGCACCTCGACTACTGGGCGCCGAATCCAACATGGTTCGTCGCCGCGCGCGCGCGCCTCGACGCTGCGCCGGCCGCGTTCAAGCGCGTCTACGACACCGGCGATTTCGCCGTGTGGCGGATCAATCTCGCGGCGCTCGACACGCTCGAAGGCGGCGGCCGGCCGCGTCCCGACGTGCGGCCCTACGATCCGGGCCGCGACGGCCCCGGGCGTGCCGGCAACCCCGGCATGCCGAGCGTCATCGCCGTCCGCCTGAGCGAGAACTCGGCGCGCCCGGGCGATACCGTGGGCGTGGCGATCGACTGGCGCGCGCCCGCGCCGCTGCCCGCGGGCTCGTACCTCGTCACCGTGCGCTTCGATCGAACCGGCTCGGTCACGCCGGGGGTCCCCGCATGGTGTGCGAAGCCCGCCCGCAAGATCGTCGAGAAGCTGCGGCACGAGCGCTACCGCTTCCGCGCCGACCACCTGCCCGTCGACGGGGACTACGGTGTGGACTTGTGGCGGAGCGACGAGGTCGTGCACGATACCACCGGCGTCGAGGTCCCCCCGGACGTGGCATCGGGCGACTACGTGGTCCAGGTTGCGATGCTGCGACAACCCCACTATCCGAACCTGCGCCTGAGTGACTACTTCTTCGATCACGACTACTACAGCGGTGTTCCGGTGGGGACGTTGCACATCGGGCGCGATCCGCGCTGAAGGCCGACCATGTGCGGTATCAACGGGGTATTCCACTACCGATCGGGCCTGCCCGATCTCGCGGTCGTGCGCGCGCAGACGCACATCCAGCGCCACCGCGGGCCCGACGACTGTGACGTCTGGTGCGAAGGCCCGGTGGCGCTCGGGCATCGCCGGCTCGCGATCGTCGACCTCTCGGCGGGCGGTCACCAGCCGATGCCGAACGAGGACCGCACGGTCTGGGTCACGTACAACGGCGAGCTCTACAACTGGCCGGTGATGAAGCCGCGCCTCGCGGCGCGCGGCCACGTCTTCCGGGGCAACAGCGACACCGAGATGCTGCTGCACCTGTGGGAGGACAAGGGGCCGGATCTCGTCGACGACCTGCGCGGCATGTTCGCCTTCGGGCTCTTCGATACGCGCCAGCGCAAGCTGCTGCTCGCGCGCGACCGGCTGGGCGTGAAGCCGCTCTACTGGCACGACGACGGCGAGCGCATCGTCTTCGCCTCCGAACTCAAGGCGCTGATGCGCGATCCCTCGGTGCCGCGGGACGTGTCGCTCGATGCCGTCGCGGACTTCCTCAACTACCAGTGCGTGCCCGCGCCGCAGACCATCTTCCGCGGGATCCAGAAGCTCTCGCCGGGCCACCGGCTGATCTGCGATGCCAACGGACCGCGGGTCGAGCGCTACTGGCGTCTGCCGCTCGGCTGCGACCGCTCGCTCACGCCCGGCGAGGCCGTGGCGCGCATGCGCGAGCTGCTCGCGGAGGCCGTGCGCATCCGCCTCATGTCCGACGTGCCGCTGGGCGCGTTCCTCTCGGGCGGCATCGATTCGAGCATCGTCGTCGCGATGATGGCGCAGGCGAGCAGCACGCCGGTCAAGACGTTCAGCATCGGCTTCGAGAACGCCGAGTACAGTGAGCTCGAGCCGGCGCGCCGCGTCGCGCGCTACCTCGGCACGGACCACCACGAGCTCGTCGTCCAGCCGAAGGCGCTCGAGCTGCTGCCGCGCCTGCTCTGGGCGTTCTCCGAGCCGTTCAGCGACGCCTCGATGCTCCCGGCCTACCACGTCGCGGAGATGGCGCGACACCACGTGACCGTGGCGCTCTCCGGGGACGGCGGGGACGAGGCGTACGCCGGCTACTCGACCTATCCGTGGGCGCAGAGCTATGCGCGCGTCGACCTGCTGCCGCGCCCGGTCCGCCAGATGCTGGCGTGGCCGTCCCGGTTCTGGGAGCCCGACGACCCGTTCGGGCGCAAGCTCCGGCGCATCGGGCTCGGGGTCGGCGAGCGCCACCTCCAGGCGAACGCGCACTTCGGTCCGCGTCGCCGCGAGCGCGTGGTCACGCGCGCGTTCGGGGAGGCGACGTCCGCGCACGATCCCTGGGAGCAGGCCCTCGCGATCCACGCGCGCGCGAGCACGCGGCTCGGTGCGGTTCCCGCGCTGCTCCACCTCGACGCCGAGACCTACCTGCCCGACGACGTGCTCACCAAGGTGGACCGCACGTCCATGATCAACTCGCTCGAGGTGCGCTCGCCGCTCCTCGATCACGTGCTGCTCGAGTTCCTCGCGCAGTTGCCGTTCGAGTACAAGTTGCGCAACGGCGTGACGAAGTGGGCGCTCAAGGAGACCGCGCGCACGCTCCTGCCGCACGACATCGTGGGCCGCGCCAAGCAGGGTTTCGACGTTCCG
>Ga0335083_10006386_pt1 | contig 14726 bp, 12 predicted proteins | sample Lox_Sample_42_FD_206716 | JGI IMG/M metagenome (GOLD analysis project Ga0335083, IMG submission 206716) | Soil microbial communities from Loxahatchee National Wildlife Refuge, Florida, United States - Lox_Sample_4.2 | ecosystem: Environmental > Terrestrial > Soil > Wetlands | place: USA...
TCAGCTATCGAGGGCAGCATCGGGCCGGGTCCGGAATCGGATTGTCCGTTTTCGGGGAATCCCGGGCGCCGATGTACGCTTTGGAGCGGCTACCCCTCCCTGGTCTGGGGAGCGTCTTTGTGGAATCCGTATTTCTCCATCCGATAGATCAGGGTGCGGCGGCTGATATCGAGGTAGGCGGCCGATTTGGTCTGGTTCCAATCGAACTTTTTGAGCGTTTTGAGGATCAACTCCTTTTCCAGTCCCTCCAGGCTCAAGCCCTGCGGTGGAAGTTCGAACAGGGTCCCCTCGGGACTGTGCCGCTCGCGCCGCAAAAACTCCGGCAGATCTTCCACCGTGATTTCGTCGCCGGTGGCCAGTACAGTCAGGCGCTCGATGACATTCTCCAGTTCCCTGATGTTGCCGGGCCAGCGATATCCGCAAAAGTAGGGAATGAGGTGGGTGGGAGGCCGCAGACGCTCCAGGTTGTGTTTCTGCCGGGCTTTCAGAAATAGCGACTGGACCAGTTCCGGAATGTCCTCCGGCCGTTCCCGCAGCGGCGGAAGTTCCAAGGGAATCACGGACAGCCGGTAGAAAAGGTCCTCGCGGAAGGCCCCATCTTCGATCAACGCCTGCAGATTCCGATGGGTGGCGGCGATAATCCGGACATCCACCCGGATGGCAGCGGGGGCGCCGACCTTCTCGATTTCGCCCTGCTGAATCAGCCGCAGCAGCTTCACTTGCAGTTCGACCGGCAGTTCTCCGATTTCGTCGAGAAACAACGTGCCCCCGTCGGCCGCTTCCACCTTGCCTTTTTTGGGCGCGAATGCCCCCGTAAACGATCCTTTCACATGGCCGAAAAGCTCCGACTCCATCAAGTCCTTGGGGATTGCGCCGCAATTGATGGTGACGAAGGGCGCGTTTTTACGGGCGCTGTTCTGGTGGATGGCGTGCGCCAGCAGTTCCTTTCCGGTTCCGGTTTCTCCGCGGATGAGGACCGTGGAATCGCGCGCCGCCACGCGCGACGCCATTTCGAGGACGGTGAGCAGCGTTTTCGAATGGCCGATGATGCTCTCGAAGCCGTATTTCTTGTCGAGGCTGGTGCGCAGCGTCCGCACCTCGTCGACAAGCTGCTGATGCTCCATGGCCCGGTTTACGACCAGCAGCAGCTCCTCGTAATCGATTGGCTTGGTGATGTAGTCGTAGGCTCCCGCCTTCATGGCTACGACGGCGCTCTGCACGGTTCCGAACGCGGTAATCATCAGGACCGCGGTCTGCGGATGCGACTTCCGCACGGCCTGCAACAGGTCCATCCCCGACAACCCGGGCATCTTGTAATCGGTGATGACGAGGGTGAAGGAGTGCTCGTCGAGAATGCGCAATGCCAGCTCGCCGCTGGCCGCGGTGCGGACTTCGTACCCGGCCTCCTGGAGCTGCAATTCCGTGACGCGCCGCAGGCTTTCATCGTCATCCACCACCAATATGGCTTTACGGTTCATGCTGCCTCGGTTGATGGAGCGGCAGTTGCACGGTGAAAGTCATGCCTTTTCTGGAATTGTTCTCCGCGGTCAGAATTCCTCCATGCTGTTCCACGATTTTGTGCGCCACGGACAACCCCAGCCCGGTTCCGCTCTCCTTGGTGGTGAAAAACGGATCGAAGATTTTCTCGCGATCCAACGGCGCGACTCCGCAGCCTTCATCCCGCACCTGAATCAGAACACGGCTGGCCAGCGGCTTCGTCGAGAGCATGACTTCGCCTCCGTCGGGCATGGCCTGGATCGCGTTGATCAGGAGATTCAGAAGAACCTGCTTGATCAATTCCGGGTCGCACTCGATCGGTCCGGTGGCCTCCAATACCTTTCGCAGTTCGACCGGTTTCTCCTGGATGGCGTGCACGGCCAATTCCAGCACCGAATCGAAGAGGCTGCCGATCTCCACGGTCTGATAGTGCGGCGGACGCGGGCGGGCGAAGGCCAGGAAGTGAGTCACCAGGCGGTTCAAACGGGTGCACTCCTTTACAATAATCGCCAGGCATTCGGAATCGCGCGCTTCCAGCCGCGAGTTCCTCTGCAGGATTCCAGCGGCTCCGGCGATGCTCGCCAGGGGATTCCGTACTTCGTGCGCCATTCCCGCCGAGAGCTGTCCCAGGGCGAAGAGTCTTTCGGCGCGCTTCATTTGTTCGAAATTCTCCTGCAGTTCGCGATAGACATCGGTCAATTGCCGGGTGGTTCGTTCCAGGTTGGCGCGCTGACGCCGCTCCCGCTCCGACAGAACCCCGGTGAAGGCTCCCGCCGCGAAGAATAGCGGCACTTCGAGGACCTGGTCGACCGCGAAGTCGGGCAACGTGTTCCAGATCTCGATATTGAATGGAAGATTCGTCAGCCCCGCCAGAGCCGCCGCAGCCAGGCCGCCGCGCCATCCGAAGCTCATGGCAGCGAGCACGATCGGGAAGTAGTACAGATTCTGAAAAACGTTGTGCCAAAGCAGATTGGAAAGCGGGATCAGATAATGCAGACCACTGGTGATGAGAATCCCCGCCACTACCGCAGCCACGCGAAGCCCAACGGGGGTTCTGTAGCTCATAAGTCCGACATGCAGGCCTGATCAGGCGCTTCACTGCTTAGTATAGCCGCCGTCACCTTCTCCGCTGCTCCACCGCGCGGACCGGAAACGCAAAAACGGCGTGACCGGCCGCCGTTTCTTTTGGCGCGAGCGGGTGATCCCCGCTCCGCGCCCGCCGGCAGTCCTCCACGCCGTGTGACAGCCGGATGCCCGGCCTGTCGGTCTGTCAGGCCCTCCGTGTACTCTATGACGACTTCCTGAAGGTGATGAGGAACTTGGTTCCCGCGATCCGGATCTCGGTGATCACGTTCACGCCGTCCACGTTCTGTGTGTGCACCTCGGTGAAGTCGAATTTGGTGTCCTTGGTTTCCACTTTCGCGGGAACGTCGAACACTTTGCCGGTATTCAACTCCATCATCTGCACCTTGCCTTCGTCGCGGTGAATCAGCACCTTGTAATCGCCGGCGGCCAGGTCGACATCCCCGGCCCGGACACCGCTTATGTTAATCCGGTAGGATTTGGGATCGTCGGCGCGGGCCGCGCAAATCGCCAACCCCAACATCGCAACCAACAACGCACACATCGACTTCATCTTGGTGAGCCTCCTTTTTGACCTTTTCGCAGAGTCCTGGAGCGCCAGGCGCGCCAGGCTCACGATTCGCGATCGCGGAACGGCATGGAATCAGGATTCCATGAATCGAAGAGCCGCATACAACCCGCCGAAAATCAGCGCAGCCAGAATGATGACAACGGCATTTTTCAGCCAGCGCTGCCCTGGTGTAGTTGTGGCATCGTCGTCCCGCTTCATCCGATCTTGCAGTTCTTCGAACATTGCTTTAAACCGTTCGTGGGATATTGAAGCACTCGGCGTGCCACTTGCCGCTGCGGCCCGAAGCCAGTGTCCGGGCTGCAAAACCGGCGGTTTCAAGGACGCCGGGGTGTCCCAAACGGTACTCCTTCGGCTGCGTAGTCCGAAATGGGACAGGCGGCGAGACAGCCTCGAATTCCCGAACGCTCTTTGCGGGGCGCGATCCGAGACCGATTCCGTTCGGCGCCGGATGGCATTCTGGATGCTTTTCGAGACTACCATGACTATTCCGCGCGCCCTTCACTCCACGTCACTCGCGGTTCTGCTATTGACCATTCCCGTATCCATGGCGGCGCCCGGCGACGACGGCGATACTGTCCGCCACCAGGCCTTTCTGAGAGCCGGCGCGGGCGAAAGCCATTTGATCGCCGCGGTTCGGCATGAGTTGCTGATGCTGCCGTCCTACGGCGTCTTCGACGATCTCTCCTTCCGCGTCGAGCCGGACGGAACCGTCAGGCTGATGGGGGCGGTCGTCCGCGGCGCCTTGAAAATCGAAGCTGAAGCCGCGCTGAAGGCCGTTGAGGGCGTCCACCCGGTCGTGAACCAGATCGAAGTTCTGCCGCGGTCGCCGGGTGACGACGGCATTCGCTTCGCGGAGTACCGCGCGATTTACGGCGATGCGGTTTTGAGTATGCGCTACGGATTTCGCTCGCTGGCGCCGATTCATATCATTGTCCGCGGAGGGAACGTGATCCTGGAGGGTTCGGTAGCCGGCCAGGCCGACAAGGACCTGATTTTCCTGCGGGCCAATAGCGTCGCCGGCGTCCTCTCGGTTACCAACAACCTCCTGGTGGATGGTTCGGCGGAGCGCTGACCGCGCCCGCGGCCTGTGGTTCGACCCGCAGGTTCGTTGGCTACGGAGACGACACCGGGCGGCAGGCACGATCGGCAGTACGGCGCGGAATGCGTACGAGCGCGGTATTAGATGGCCATAGATGGCGTCACAACTTCGTAAGGGCGGGTGAGGTAACCAGCGGACTGCCTGATCCCTCCGGCGCGTACCACGCGACGCGCCCCTCACCCGCCCTGCGCAGCGCTACCGGAACCAGTTTCGTCCGGTACCGGCCACTCTATGTGCGGCATCGCGGCGGCCTGACCTGGCGCATGCGCAAAATCCTGAAGCACGCAGGATGCCGGATTCTCCAGTGCCGGTCTGCAAGCCGGGCGATGCCGGCATGACTCACCGTGCGGTCCGGCGCACGATCGCCGATTTCGGTTGCAAGCGATTGCGGAAGTTCATCTGTGCATGGCATAGACACGATCTGCTTTGGATGGGCCAGTTGCTCGATGGTGTACTCAGCAGTGCAATCGGGCTTCCAACGCACTCTCGTTTGGGGGCAAGTGAGAACCGGCGGCTCCCGGGAACCTCCGGTTCACGGCGAGATCTCAGTAGCGGATCATGGGGGAGGCTGTGATCCTGGCTGTGATCCTGGTCACGAGGACAGGCGGTACGTATCTACTTCTTCTTCCGGTAGTGGAACGTGTCGAGCGTCTTCTCGACGTCGAAATTCCGCAGCATGGCGATCACTTCCGCGCCCGCCATGATCGTCGGACCATAGCCCTGCATGGCGCCGAGGTCGGTGGGGCGATTGTAGTAGTACACGGCATCGTACGCCGCGGTGGTGCTGACGCAGATGCCTTCGATGCGGCCGTCGGCATGGATCCGCGTCGACAGCGCCTGCCAGCCGGCCTGCGCGACAGGAGCATAGGCCGGCGAGAGCCAGCCGCGGTTCACTCCGCGGGCGATGGCAAAAGTGAACATCGCCGAGGACGACGTCTCCAGGTAGCTGTCGGTTTTGTCCGTCAGCTGGTGCCACATGCCGGCGCCGCCTTGCGCCGACGCCAGGCCCTGCGCGCCATGGCGGAAAATCTCCAGCACGCGTTCGCGGCCGGCATGATTTTCCGGCAGCACGCTCAAGAGTTCCGCCGCGGCCATCATCGCCCAACCCGACGCGCGGCCCCAGTAGAACTTGGGATCGGGCGAGGTGTTCTCGAACCAGGAGTGGTCCCACAGCCCGCTGCTTTGGTCCTGAAGGCGGGCCGACATCTGAATCACCTGCCGGGCGGCGTCGTCAAACCAGGAAGCCTGGCCCGTCAGCACGCCCATCTGCGCCAGAAACGGAACCGACATATATAGGTCGTCCGCCCAGATCGATACCGGCTGGGGACGCCGCCGCGCCAGTGTTCCGTCGGGCATGCGGAACTGGCGGTGCGCGATGTGGTCGGCGGCCAGGTCGATGGCCGCGCGATATCGCGGGTCTTTCTTCCGGCTGTAGGCCTTGATCAGCGCGGCTCCGATGGCGCCGCAATCGTCCAGTTCGCGCATATCGAGCAGACGGCGGTAGCCGTAGCTCTGCGGGCCGAACTGTTTGGCCTGCTCCCGGAAGTAGTCCAGGTGGTCGAAGATGAAATCGAAATCCTTGAAGGTGTAGTCGGAGTACGCGGAGTCGCCCGTCACGTCGGCAGCCTGCAACATCGCCGCCAGCACGACGCCCATGGGATAGTCCCAATCGTTGAATTGCCCCGGCCGCAGGTCGATGCCGGCGGTCTTGGTGGGCTTACTGAGATCGGTAATCGGATTTCCCGTGGCCGTATCGATGATGCGATAGGGGGTGGAACGGACGAAATAGTCGCGGATCCGGTCGAGTGTGGCCTTGATTCCGGCCTCGGTGGGAAGCACGTAATCGACTCCCGGCGCGCGCGAAGGCCTCTGGAACGATGGTTCACTGCGGCCCAGGGGCTGGGCGGCGGCGGGGGACAGCGCCAGGAGCACGGCCGCTCCCGCGAGGGTAATCATGATTGGTTTTGTCCGCATCGGTATCAGACCTGTTTCTCGAATTCTAACGTGATCTGCGGGTCTCTGTGTCTGGCTCTAAAGTTCACGCCCAAGCCGGTCGATAAACCTGATGTGTCCGGCGGTCTCCATTGCCGGCCGAAAATGGAGCTGACGAAAATGTCTGCACCCAACATCTTCCGAATTCTGCTGGCGCTGAGTCTGATGGCCGGCAGCGGTCTCCGCGCGGCCAATACGCTGACCTACAGCCCCAGTTCGGTGGTGCTGATTTGCGCGAAGGGGTCGGCGTCGTGTAATACGGTGCCGGTGGGAGTTACCGACGCTGCCGGCAACGACTACTTCACCATCAACGCCGCCACCGTCCCATACTGGCTCCAGGTCTCACCTATGAACGGCCTGGCTACGGGCACGTCGCAGAATCTCACATTTCAGGTGAGCGCGGCGGCGGCGAATCTGCCGGTAGGCGAATACGCCGCTACTGTGCAGATAACAGGCTCCAACCTGACAAATGGCGTCATCCCGGTGGCGCTAACCGTCACCGACACGGCTCCTGGATTAAGCGTTCAGCCTGCCGATCCTATCAATGTCAATTGGCAGATTGGCCAAGCCTACCCGGTGATCAGCCTTACGGTATTCTCGACCAGCACCATTCCCGTACCGTTCACGGCGGCCACCGCCAGCACTCCGACCTCGCTGGGTGTGGCGAACTGGCTCTCGCCCTTTGCCTTAAACGAAATCGCCTATGGTTGGGGAACTACCATTCCGCTGGTGGTCAGCACATCCGCGTATCAACAGGCCCAGGCCGGCGAGACACTTGCAGGCACGGTGACCCTGACATGGGGCACATCCGGCACGAAGACCGTTCATATTAATATCTCGGTAGCGCCGCCGCCCGTCACGATCGCCTCGATCTCTCCGTCGGCTGGTCCCGTGATCAGTGTGTCGTCGGCGGGCACGGTGACGATTGCCGTAATCGGGAATAACTTTGTTCAGAACGCCCTGCAGACCACCAAGGTTTTCACCAGTTCGGGGAGCAGCGTGACGCTTTGCTCGGCATGCACGGTACATGTATTGAACAGCCAGAACATGACGGTCGCCATCCCGTACGACAACACGGGCGTCCCTTTCCGCGCCGCGGGCACGCTCACAATCGGACTGGCCAACGGTTCAGCCAGCCTGCCTCAGGCCACCAAGAACCTGACCATTACCACCGCGCCGATTATCACCAGCGTTACCAGCGCATCGACACTGGCGGCGCCCGCGGGCGGGTCCAACCCAACCGTGGCGCCCTATGATCTGATCAGCATCTTCGGATCGAACTTCTGTCTTTCATCGCTCGCCGGGTGCGCCAATCCTATCGTCGCCAGCCTCGATCCGTTTTTCCGCTACCCGACCTACTTGAGCCCGGACAACGGCACGCATAAACTCTCGGTATTGTTCAGCAAGACCTCCAGTCTGGGTACGGCTTGGGCCAATGTTCCGGGATATTTGCTTTTTGCCAACAACAATCAGATCAACGCCGTGGTTCCGGCATCGATTGCGGCCCAGTTGGGTACGGGAACGGTAAAGATGGTGGTTGGGTTTGACACATCGGCCACCAGTCCGGCGGCGTCCGCGAGTTCAGCGGCGTATCTGTTGAATGTAGCGGCGGTCGATCCGGGTGCGTTCACTCTCGACTCGGCGGACGACGGCGCCATCATGGACGCGAGCAGCTTCATTCTGAATACGCAATCCACGCCGGCTATTGGCGGCAGCAGCATCGTCGCGGTTTATATGACGGGCTTAGGCACACCCGACGGCACCGGTTCCAATGCTCCGGTGGCCGGCCCCAATCCGCCGACAACCTGCCTGGCGCCGGTCGGCGTGGTGGGCAACGGCACTCTGGCGCCTACCGGCTATATGGGAACTGTCAATACCAGCGTGTCCGGCGGGGGTTATGTGCCACCGACGGGATATGCTCCGCCGAATCCAGCCTGGACCAGCATTGACGGCGCGGTCATCCGCTCGGTTCTTTTATCGGCGAATGTCTCGCCTCCATGTCTGGGCGCGGTAGCGGCCAACCTTCCGACGGTCAGCATTGGCGGCCAGTCGGCCACGGTCTCGTATGCGGGCTTCGTCGCCGATTCGGTCGCGGGGCTGTATCAGGTGAACGTGGCAGTCCCAAACGTGGGGAACGGTTCTTCGGCCGCGCAATTTCCGCTGATCGTCACCGTTCAGGGCGTCTCCGCGCCTCCGGTACAGATTTGGGTGCAGTAGTCGCGCTTACTCGGGGGTGGTCACCTTGGTGGGCCTCCAGACCTTTTGCGGAGAGCCCAGCAACACTACCGGCGCGATCAACGCGGCTGCGTTCATCGCCAGGAATGTCCGGGCCGGCGACGAGATCCGCTTTAGCGGAAGCCATTTTGGGACAATCGCATCCACCAGAGCCAGCACCAGCAAGGCCAATTCGTCGATCAACAGAAAGCTCCGGAAGCCCGATTTCGGAAGCGCCAGTGTCGCGGCCCAGATCAGCAGCACGGCCCACGGCAGGACCAGCCGAGCGAACTTGTGGGATAAAAAATGAAACCGCATCCGATTGGCGCTCGAGAAAAGTCTCGGCTGACGAAGGTACACCTGCCACATTCCCGCCAATGTTCGGAGCCGGCGGCGGAACTCACCGCCTTCCGCTGTAGGAAAGTCCGTGGCCACCGCGGTTGGATCGAACACCACCCGATATCCGCGGAAGAATGCCTGCAACGAAAACGTTGCGTCGTCGGTTAAGGTGTCCGGCCGCAACGGCTCCGCCAGCGAGCGGCGCATGGCGTAAATACATCCCGTTACGCTGAAGATCGAGTCGATTTGCGAATGGCGCCGCCGCGTCCACAGTTCGTAGCGCCAGTACAATTCCATATCGGCCTGCTCGCCGGTGTGGCCGGGATCCTGAATGCGCAGTTCCCCGGTGACCGCCCCTACCGCCGGATCGGCGAAATTCGCCACCAACTGCGCCAGCGATTGCGGATCGAGCCACTGGCGCACATCGGTGAAGAACAGAATTTCGCCGGTCGCCTGGCGCAGGCCGGCGTTGAGAGCGGCGGCCTTCCCGCCGCGATCGATCCGGATCAACTCCACGCCGCGATCGATTTGGGAGCGCGCGATTTCATCAGTCGCGTCCGTGGAACCGTCCGACACCACCAGAATCTGCGTCAGATCCCGCGGATAGTTCAGCGCCAGCAGGCAGTCCAGCTTCTTACGGAGGAAGTCTGCTCCGTTGTGGACCGCCAGAACAATGGAAACCGTGGTGCGGAATTGCAGATCCTTGGCCGGCGGGGGAGCCGCGCGCCTGGTCGCGAACGCCAGCAGCAAGGGATATCCGGCCATTACGTACAAAGCCACGGCCGTCCCCACGGCGAGCAGAATCGCGGCTGTCATCCCGCGCTGCCTGCCGCCTGACGCGCCCCCGCGGCCCGAAACAGCGTTCGCAACAGAATATCGATGTCGAACGAAGGGCTTTGCTGTTTCGCGTAGTAGAGGTCGTACCCGAGCCTCACCGAATCGTCCGGCACCGCCTGCGCGCCTCTCAGGTTTGCCTGCGACCAGCCCAGCAGCCCCGGCTTCACCGCGAAGCGATGGGGATAGGCGGGAATCAACTGGCTGAGACGTTCGGCGAATTCGACGCGCACCGGTGGCGGACCGAACAGACCCATCTCGCCGCGAACCACGTTCCACAATTGCGGCAGATTCACCAGGTGCAGGAACGTGAACGCGCGGCCCGCCCACGATGGCGATCCGTTCCGCCGGCGCGTCCGGAAACGCAGCAGCCGAAACGGAATGCGCTGCAGGCCGCAACAGGTAACGGTCTCGAACGCCGGTCCGCCATTGAAAATCGCCCCGAGAATCGCGCACAGCAGGAGCAGCGGCGAGGAAAGCAGCAAGAGCGCCAGGCCGGCCACATTCGTATACACCGCCTGTAACGTCTTCACCGACCGGTTGCCGGTGACCGGAGACGCCAGCAGCAGATCCACGGGCCGCAGCCGCTGCCAGCAGACCCGCTGCAAAACTTCCTCGTACACCGCGGGTGCGTTTTCGATCAATGTGCCGGAACAGTGCAGGTCGAACAGGCGGCGGACGGGGATTTCCGCCCGCCAATCGCTGCCGGTCATGATGATGCTCCGCGGCTGGCAGGCCGCCACGACTTCTTCGAAGCGGCTGAAATCACCCAGAAGCGTAAATTCCTCGGGTACGCTGGCGGTGTCGCCGCTCAAGACGCCGATAATGCGGCGCCGCAAAGGATCCGCCAAAGCCGCCGTGACCCCGTCGAACCCCACCAGCAAAATCGAAGGTTTCTCACGGCCGCCCCTCGCGAATCCGCTGCGGATCGCACCGGTCGCCGCAACTCCCAAAACCCCGCCGGCCAGGGCGATCGCCCAGGGAACCGGTTGCAGAACCCGGAAATAATTCAATCCGTACTGCACCACCAGGTTGAGGCCGACGGCGCAGAAGGAAAGATCGAATGCGCTTCTCAGGCCGCCGCGCCAACCGCCGCCCAGGAACTCGAATCCGATCCACGCCGTCACGGCGGAGAGCAAGAAATCGACTTCCCACCGGCTGCGCATCGGGAAGCCGTAGTCCGGGTCCAGCGTCCCGTACAGCCACATCGCGGCCAGGAAGCCCAGGGCGCAGGCCACAAGATCGAGGAGTGAAATCCAGCGGAAGGAGCTCCGGGACAGCGCGTTCATGGCAGAACTGGGGAAACGGTTTCGGATGCCGCGGCGGCGCGCGATTCTTCCGGGCGGGCCGCCGCGGCCTGGGCCAGTTTGTCGCGGAGGGTCCGGCGGATCAGGTCGCCCAGGCTGAGCAATGCGGTCGAATCACCGTTGGACGCGAAGGTTCCCTCGAGTTCGACCGCATCGGTATCCGTAACCGGTATCCGGAAGGACCAGTCCGGGGGCGCGTCGGAATTCCGTCTTTCTCTGACGCCGTGAGGGCCGATCCATCGCACCGACGTCATGCCCAGCGCCTCGATACCGCCGGACAGAGTGGCCCACCATTCCGTCTCGCCGGTGGTGCGATTTAGCGCGGCCGCCAGCGTTTCCATCTTCAACTTCAGATTGACGGTGCGGTTGAGTTCTCCGCGAAAGAGAAATCGGCCGACAATGCCGAATTCCGAGTAGCGCAACTGGCGGATCCCGATGACGGCCACACCGCAAAACAGCAGAATGATGAAGCCTTGATATCGCGTATCCAGGAACGAGCTGGCCAGCAGCGCCATTCCGGCGGCCAGGGCGGCGAACAGGTACAGCACCCAGACGGCCTGGCGTGGTGAGAGCCCGCGGTCGAGCAGACGGTGGTGAATATGGGCGCGATCGGCGGAGAAAATCGGCTGATGGCCCAGGAACCGGCGGACTACGGCCAGCGCCGCGTCCAGCAATGGGACCGACAGAGCCAGCATCGGCACCATCATGCTGATCAGAGTGGAAGTTTTTTGCGACCAGATCATGCCGTAGCATCCCAGCAGAAATCCGATCGTCAAGGCTCCGGAATCACCCAGAAAAACCGTCGCCGGATTGATGTTGTAGCACAGGAAACCCAGCAGCGCGCCGGCCATCGGAAGCGTGGCATAGGCCAGCGGATAATTTCCGTGGCGGATCGCCGCCACGAATAATGCCAGCGTCGACATCAAGCCCATGCCGGCGCACAATCCATCCAGGCCGTCGATCAGGTTCAAGGCGTTGCTGGTCGCGATCAGCCACAACACGGTCAGGGGAAATTGCAGCCACACCCCGAGCGGATGCTCGGCCAGGCCACCGATGCGGATCCCGCTGAAGAAGACCACGGTGGCCGCCGCCACCAGGCCTAAAATCTTCACGAAGGGCTTCAGCGAAAAGACATCGTCGAGCAGGCCGGTCAGGAACACCAAGGCCGCGCCGGGCAGCAGGCGCCAGACGGGTATGGAATCGCTGATCGTCACACTGGAGCCGGAGAAGGAAATCAGCGAAATGCAATACGCAATGGCGATGGCGATGCCGCCCACACGAGGCAGCGGATGGGAATGTACCTTGCGCTTTCCGGGCCGGTCAACCAGGTTGAAGGATCGTGAAATATCCCGGATGATGGGCGTCAGAATGACGGCAATCACAAACGCCTTGCCCGTCATCCATAACAGTCCGGGAATCATAATGTGCGCGTCAGCCCCAGGCTTCCCGAATCGGTTTGAGCCGGTCGCGGTCCACGGAGTGCTCGATGGCGATCACCAGCACCGATCCTTTTTTTTCCTGCAGTTCACCCAGGTACAACATATCTCCGTGTTCAATTTCAAACAGTGTCCCGGGCGGAAAGTTTCTCTCACCGAGACTCAGTTCCAGAAGTCTGCCTTGCCAGCCGACTACGGATGCATGTTGAGGCTCGCCATCCGGCAGAACTCGCATCCGCACGGCGCCCTGCTCGGGCATGTATGCATCATACTCGATCTACACGACTTGCGCTACAGGTGGGCAAGCGGGTAGGGGCTTTGAACGAGTCTGGTGCGGGCGCCGGGTTCCGGCCGCTAAAGGTATCGCGGCATATTGCCGATAAGAAGATGGAGCCTGCTGCATGACCTTGCTCGTCTTGCTGGTATCCGTCGCCGTGCTGGAATACGTTTTGCGGCATTCCGAACCCATGCCGCGCCAGGATCGGCTTGCCGAAAAACCTGGACATGCGGTCCCGCCAGAAAGCGGCCCGGCCAGTCTGGCAGACTCTCTCGGCCAACTGGGCCAAGCTTTGGACCAGTTTGGGCGCGGGCCGGTCCCGGAACACCCGCAATCGCAACCACACAGAACGGTGAAGCAACCGGACTGACTTGGCGGCCGGTTGTTACCGGTTGTTATAGTGAAGGCTCATCGTGAGTGAGTCCGATCTGCCCGCTGGTTCCCCGGCCAAACCTTTGGTGAGCCTTGTCACGCCCTCTTTGAACATGGCGCGATATCTGCCCGTGTGCATCGAGAGCGTACTCGGTCAGGATTACCCGAACATCGAATACATCGTGGTCGATGGCGGATCGACCGACGGCAGCCTCGAACTACTGGAGAAGTATCGCGGCCGGCTCACCTATACCACCAGCCGTGATCGCGGACCCTCGGATGCCGCCTTTAAAGGATTCCGGCAGTCGCACGGAGAGATTCTCGCCTGGCTGAATGCCGACGACGCGCTGGAGCCGGGCGCCATCCACACCGCCGTGGAGTATCTTCAGACGCACCCGGACGTCGATGTCGTGTACGGAGAAGGCTGGTGGATCGATGACAATGGCGCCGTCATCAGCCGCTACCCCACGCTGCCGTTCGACCCCAAGGTATTGGAGCGCGATTGTTTCATCTGCCAACCCGCTGCGTTTCTCCGCGCATCGTCCTACCGCCGCTGCGAGCTCGACCCGGCCGTCAATCGCTCCTTCGATTACGACCTGTGGATCCGCATGGCCAAAGCCGGCTTCCGCTTCGCCGCCATTCCACAATACCTGGCGAAATCCCGGATGCATCGCGGCGCGCTGACATTTTCCGAGCGGTTTCCGGTGTTTCGCGCCAGCATGAGCCTGTTGCTGCGCCATTACGGCTACGTGCCGCTCTCCTGGATCTTCGGGTATACGGCGTATCGAATCGACCGGCGCGACCAGTTCTTCGAAGAGCTGCGGCCGAGTCTTTGGAAGTACCTGGCGGCTCTGCCGGTGGGGCTATCGTGGAATCGCCGCCGCCCGTTCCGCTTCCTGGGCGAGTGGCTGAGCGCGCCATTCCGCTACGTCGGGCGCAAATTGCGGGGGGCGTGATTCCCCCGGCCGCCGTACGTTGCCGAGCACGCCACCACCGCCACGCCACGCCCCTGCCTCGCCACCGCCCGCCGGAGTTGGGAGGTCCGCTAAACGTTTAGCGGGCTACCGGGAGTTGCGCGCCGCAACTTAAGTCATTAATATCTGTATATTCCGCACATTGGAGGTCCAACGATGTTTCGAAGCGCATTGCTTACCGGACTCGCCCTTCTTCTGTCGATCACAGCGTCCGCCCAAACCCGGCTGCTGCGGCACCCCACCTACGCCAAAGGCAAGGTGGCCTTCACGTATCTTGGCGACATCTGGATCGCCAATGAGAATGGCACGGACGCGCACCGCCTGACGGTCAATCGCGCCCGCGATCAGTTCCCGCGATTCTCGCCGGACGGCCAGTGGGTGGCCTTCTCGTCCAACCGCGAAGGCAATGAGGACGTTTATGTCGTTTCGGTCAACGGAGGCGAGCCCAAGCAGTTGACCTTCAACGCGGCCAACGACGATGTGGTCGGCTGGTCGCCGGACGGCAAGCGCGTAATCTTCTCCTCCACGCGCGGCAACGGCGCTTTCCCTTCGGTGGCGACACTCTGGGAGGTCCCTGCCGAAGGTGGAATTGAGCGCGCGCTCAACACCGATTGGGGCGCGTGGGCCAGCTATTCGCCGGATGGCTCCAAACTGGCGTTCCAGCGCCACCCGAGCGTCTGGTCGCGGAAACACTATCGCGGGTCGTACGCCGCGGACCTCTGGGTGGAAGA
>Ga0335083_10006387_pt1 | contig 14725 bp, 14 predicted proteins | sample Lox_Sample_42_FD_206716 | JGI IMG/M metagenome (GOLD analysis project Ga0335083, IMG submission 206716) | Soil microbial communities from Loxahatchee National Wildlife Refuge, Florida, United States - Lox_Sample_4.2 | ecosystem: Environmental > Terrestrial > Soil > Wetlands | place: USA...
GCTCGCCGCGCAGCGCGCCGATTTCCGTCTGCTGGTGCTGTGCGCGATCCTCGGCCTGACCAGCTGGACCGGGCTCGCGCGCCTGCTGCGCGGCGAAACACTGAAGCTCTCGCAGCTCGAGTACATCCAGGCGGCGCATGCTTTCGGCGTGCGCGACGGCCGTATTCTCGCGCGGCACATCCTGCCGAACCTCTCTCATATCGTGATCATTACCATGGTGATGGATTTCTCCGGCCTGGTGCTGGCCGAAGCGGTGCTGTCCTACGTCGGCGTCGGCGTGGACCCTTCGACCAACAGCTTCGGCACCATGATCAACGCCGCGCGCCTGGAGATGTCGCGCGAGCCCGCGGTCTGGTGGGCGCTGGCGACCGCCTTCAGCTTCATGCTGGTGCTCGTGCTCGCGGCCAACCTTTTCGCCGACGCTGCCCGCGACGGCTTCGACCCGAGGGTGCGCGTTTGAGCGGACACATGAAGGAGGAAACCGCGCAGGAAATCGCGCTCGACGTCTCGAAGCTGCGGACGCGGCTGGACACGCCGCGCGGCACCGTGCACGCGGTGGACGGCGTGGATTTCGAACTGCGCCCGGGCGAGTGCTTTGCGCTCGTCGGGGAGTCGGGCTCGGGCAAGTCGATGACCGCGCTTTCCATCCTGCGGCTGCTGCCCGACGCGGGCCGCATCGCCGGCGGCAAGGTACTGCTGCGGGGCGAGGACCTGCTGGCCCTGCCCGAGTCGGCGATGCGCGCGCTGCGCGGCCGGCGCGTGTCGATGATTTTCCAGGAACCCTCCACGGCGCTCAATCCGGTGCTTACCGTCGGGCGGCAGGTCATGGAAGTCATCGAGCGCCATACCGCGCTCAGGGGCGGCGCGGCGCACGCGCGGACGCTGGAGCTGCTCGACGCCGTCGGCATTCCGGATGCCGCGCGCCGCTGCGCCGAGTATCCGTTCCAGCTCTCGGGCGGCCTGAAGCAGCGCGTGATGATCGCTGCCGCGCTGGCCGCGGAACCCGAGGTGCTGATCGCCGACGAGCCGACCACCGCGCTCGACGTCACGATCCAGGCGCAGATCCTGGACCTGCTGACCAGGCTGCAGGCGGAACGCTCGATGGCGATCCTGCTGATCACGCACGACCTGGGCATCGTCGCCCGGATGGCGCAGCGTGTCGCCGTGATGTACGCCGGCGAAATCGTCGAGGTCGCAGAGCGCGCGGCCTTCTTCGCGGCGCCCCAGCACCCTTACGCGCAGAAGCTTTTCCAGGCGCTGCCGTCGCCGCGCAAGCGCGGCGCCGACCTGCCGGTGATCCCCGGCCAGGTGCCGCCGTTGACCGGCCGCTTCGCCGGCTGCCGCTTTGCGGACCGCTGCGAATTCGCCTATCAACGCTGCCGCGACGAGGCGCCCGGCCTGATCGCGCTGCCGGGGGCCGAGGCGAGGCGGGTCCGCTGCCACCTGCGCGAGCGGGGGGCCGACCAGCCGCGCGCCGCCGCAGCGGGCGCGGGCGCCGACGAGGTTACCTATGTCGCGGTGGAAAACGAACCGCTGCTTGTCGAGGTGGAGAACCTCAAGGTGCATTTTCCGATCCGCAAGGGACTCTTCAAGCGCGTCGTCGGCCAGGTGAAAGCGGTGGACGGCGTGTCGCTCGCCGTGCGCGCGGGACGCACCCTGGCCCTGGTCGGGGAATCCGGCTGCGGCAAGACGACGGTCGGGAAGGCGATGCTGCGCCTGATCGCGCCGACGGGCGGCCGGGTGGTGATCGCCGGCCGCGACCTGGCGGCCTTGTCGCGCGACGAGCTGCGCGCCGCGCGCGGCGGGATGCAGATCATCTTCCAGGATCCCTATGCGTCGCTCAACCCGCGCATGCGCGTCGCCGAAATCCTGGCCGAGGGCATGCAGAGCCTCGGCATCGGCCGCAGCGACCGGGACCGCGCGGGCCGCATCGCGGCGCTGCTGGAGCAGGTCGGCCTGCCCGGGGAAGCGCTGGCGCGCTACCCGCACGAATTCTCGGGAGGCCAGCGCCAGCGCATCGCGATCGCGCGTGCGCTGGCGGTGGAGCCGAAGCTGATCGTTTGCGACGAGCCGACCAGCGCGCTGGACGTTTCGGTGCAGGCGCAGATCCTGAACCTGCTGAAGTCGCTGCAGCGGCGGCTCGGCATCGCCTACCTGTTCATCACCCACAACATCTCGATCGTCGAATACCTGGCGCACGAAGTCGCGGTGATGTACCTGGGCCGCATCGTCGAGCGCGGTACCGCTGCCGAGGTGCTCGAGAACCCCCGCCATCCCTATACCGCGGCGCTGCTTTCGGCAGTGCCCGTGGTCGACGGCAAGCGCGACATCATCCGCCTCTCGGGAGAGCTGCCGTCGCCGGTGAACCCGCCGGCGGGCTGCCATTTCCATCCGCGTTGCCCGGAAGCCATGCCGGAGTGCCGGCAGACCTATCCGGAGGCGACGCGGCTTAGCCGCACGCGGACTGTGAGTTGCCTGCTTTACCGCGCTTCGAAGGCGGCCAGCAGCAGCTGATTCAGGTCGTTGGGCACCGGCAGCATGCCGCTGCGCAGCAGCTTGCCCAGCTTGGCCTGCTCTTCCTCCGGAATCGAGGGGAGCTCGGTTTTGAATTCCTCGGCGAGGCGCTGTTTCTCTCGATAGGGCATCTGCGCGAGCCGCATCTGCGCCGCGCGCCAGGTGAGCGCACGGTCCATGAAATACTCGATGTAGGCGCCGCGCATCGCCGCGTTCTTCGGATTCATCAACTCGGCGTTCAGCGCCTCGAAGATCTCCTGGCGCTGGCTGCTGCTGAGGTAGGAATAGCTGTCGTCGATCAGCCGGCGCAGGGTTTCGGGCTCGACCGACGTGCCCGGATAGACCTTGGACATGTCCGGCAGGAAGGGGTCGGGGTCGATCGCCCTTTCCTTGGGGCTCTTCTGCGCCTGGTCGATGACCATGTCGCGCGCGATGCCGAGCAGCAACAGCAGGATGGGATCGGCCGCGGCAGGCGCGACCAAGCCTGCAAAAAGCAGAGTGAAAAGCACTCCCCTCCGGAGGTTCCGGCCCATGCGTGCATTCTAGGCATCCTCCGGCCGTATAGGGAACCGCACCGCAGCAATATCGTGAGTAACGCTGGAAGTAACTATCTCAACTCTATGATTTCCTTGCAACCTTACTAGTAGAAATCTTCCTAGATTTTCCTTTAACTTGCGCCCTTTTCCCGGTCGCGGGCGTACCCGACGTCCGGACCACCAGCCTTTGCCCCGCCGTCAGGCGGCCAATTTTGTTCCAGCGCCGCAGGTCGTCCGCCTTGACCCCGTAACGGCGGGCGATGCCGGGCAGGGTTTCGCCGGCCTTGACCGTGTGCACGAAGGTCCTCGGCCCGGCCATCGGAATCGGCGGCGCGTACATGATCGGCAGCCGCCCGGCATCGTGCGCGCTGCCGTTCGTCGGCACGACCAGCACCGCCGGCATCGCGCGCGCGCGCGGCGTGATGCCGTTTACCTCCTTCAGCTGCGCCAGGCTGACGCCGAACTTTTTCGCGATGCCGTCCAGGTGTTCGCCCCTCTTGGGCTGGTAGGTCCGCCACGACACCAGCGATTTGTCGTCGTACTTGGTGAGGTTCTCGTGGAAGATGTCGACGCGGTCCGCCGGCAGCACGATGCGCGGCGTGAGGTCCGCGCGGATCACCGGCCGGCTGAAGCCCGGGTTGAGCGCGATGAATTCCTCCACCGTCATCTCGGCGAGCTGCGCGGCCAGGCGCACGTCGATGTCGCGCTCTCCCGTGACGCTCGCGAAATACGGCTGGTTGGGGATCGGGTCGAGGTCGATGCCGAACAGGCCGGGGTTGGCGATGATGTTCTTCAGCGCCTGGAGCTTGGGCACGTAGTTGCGCGTTTCTTCCGGCATGCTCAGGCTGGCGTAGTCGATCGGCTTGCCCTCGCGCCGGTTCTTCTCCACCGCGCGCGCCACCGCGTTTTCGCCCCAGTTGTAGGAGGCCAGCGCGAGGTGCCAGTCGCCGTTCATCTCGTAGACGTCCTTCAGGTAGTCCAGCGCCGCCGAAGTGGACGCGACGATGTCGCGCCGGCCGTCATACCACCAGTTCTGCGTCAGTTCGTAGCGCTTGCCGGTGCCGGGAATGAACTGCCACAGACCCGAGGCGTGGGCGCGCGAGTAGGCCATCGGGTTGAAGGCGCTTTCCACCATCGGCAGCAGCGCGAGTTCCGTGGGCAGCCCGCGCTTCTCGATTTCCTCGACGATGTGATAGAGGTAGCGCCGGCTGCGCTCGAACACGCGTTTCAGGTATTCCGGGTGCGCCACGTACCAGGCGGTTTTTTCGGCCACCAGCGGCCCCGCGAGGTCGGGCATCGCGAAGCCGTCGCGGATGCGCTGCCAGACGTCGTCCTGCCGCACGGTGCGGTCGACGCGCGGCAGCGCGGGCGCCTCGGCCAGCTCCTCGCGCTTGCCGTCGAAGGGCGGCAGGCGGGTGGCGTCCAGCGGCTTCGCCAGCGCCGCGCGGGTCCTCGCTTTGCGGGCTTCCTCGGTACCCTCGCGATATTCGAGCACGGGCGACTGGACGCGCGTCCCGCCGGCTGTGGCGGCATCCACGCCGTCGGGCGCCGGCTGCGTAGCGCAGGCTGCGAGCAGCAGGGTAGCCGCCGGCAAGCACAGTAGACCTGCGAACCTTCGCACGATAGACCCGACTCCTCTTGGATGAAGCTGCGGGAGTTTACCCTTGTCCTAGGACTTGTTTTTCCAATCCCTGATCGCGGCAAAGACGCGCACCGGGTCCGCCACGCGCGCGCCGAGGTATTTATTGGCCGATTCGACGACGGCCGGCTCGGCGCAGCGCAGGAAGGGATTGGTGGCGCGCTCCTCGCCGAGCGTCGAGGGCAGCGTCGGCAGGCCGGCATCGCGCTGGCGCTGCGCGCGCTCTTCGCGCGCGGCGAGCAGCTTGTTGTGCGGATCGACCGCTCGCGCGAAGCGGATGTTGGCGAGCGTGTATTCATGCCCGCAATAGACGCGCGTCTCATCGGGCAGCGCCGCGAGTTTCGACAGCGATTCGAGCATTTGCGCGGCGGTGCCCTCGAACACCCGGCCGCAGCCGCACGCGAAGAGCGTGTCGCCGCAGAAAAGGGAACCTAAGCCATAATAGGCAATATGCGCGCGCGTATGCCCGGGAATGTCCAGCACGGTAAAGGACGGCGCGGGCGCCGTGGGCGATGCACCGAGCGCCGGAATCTCGAACTTGTCGCCCTGGCCCAGCGGATTCGTCAGCGCGGGAATCGGCTCGCCCTTCGGCCCGAATACCGGAAGCTTCGAATTGCCGACCAGTTCCGCGATGCCGCCGACGTGGTCGGCATGGTGGTGGGTCGCCAGGATCGCCACCAGTTCGAGCCCTTCGCGCGCGAGGTACGCCTGCACGGGGCGCGCTTCGCCGGGATCCACCACGGCGGCGCGCTTTCCGCTGCGCAGCGTCCAGATGTAGTTGTCCTTGAAGGCAGGTAGCGGAACGATTTCGAGCATGGACCGGCAATCCTTTGTGGCAAACGGAAATGGCGCACACCAGTATAGCGGGGCGCGTCCCGGCCTCTCGGAGTGGTTCGCCACGCCGCTCGGCCAGTACGTGCTCGATTGGGAGCGTGCCCAGTTCGACCTCGCCACCGAGGATGTGTTCGGCTACCGCGCGGTGCAGATGGGCCTGCACCGGGTCGATTTCCTGCGGGCCAACCGGATCCCGTTCAAGTTCACGCTGGCGCTGGAGCACGGCGCCGCGCTGGCGGCCGACCCGATGCAGCTGCCGCTCGCCAACCAGAGCGTCGACCTGGTGGTGCTGCCGCATGCGCTGGAATCCACCGCCGACCCGCACCTGGTGCTGCGCGAGGCCGAGCGCGTGCTCATCCCCGAGGGCCAGCTCGTGATCTCCGGCTTCAACCCGCTCTCGCTGTGGCGCCTGCGGCAGGTGTTCGCCCGCGGCGGCGCCGGCGCGCCCTGGGACGAGCGCTTCACCGGCCTGCTGCGGCTGAAGGACTGGCTGCACCTGCTCGGCTTCGAGTTGAACGGCGGCCGTTTCGGCTGCTATGCGCCGCCGTTCGAGCGCCCGCTCTGGCTCTCGCGCTTCGCCTTCATGGAAAAGGCCGGCGCGCGCTGGTGGCCGATCATGGGCGGCGCCTACGTGGTGCGCGCGGTGAAGCGGGTGCACGGCATGCGCCTGATCGCGCCCGCCTGGCGCAAGGAGCGCGCGCGCCGGCGCGCGCTCGCCGCGATCCCGCAGCGCAATGGGCATCCGACACGCAATACGCAGCGCAGCCTGGATGACTGAGGGCGCGGTCGAGATTTACGCCGATGGCGCCTGCAAGGGCAATCCCGGCCCGGGCGGCTGGGGCGTGCTCCTGCGAATGGGCGGGCGCGAAACGGAGATGTACGGCGGCGAAGCGCAGACCACCAACAACCGCATGGAGCTCACCGCGGTGATCGAGGGCCTCTTGTCGCTCGCGCAGCGGTCGCAGGTGCGCGTCTACACCGACTCGCAGTACGTGCAGAAGGGCATTTCGGAGTGGATCCACAACTGGAAGCGGCGCGGCTGGCGCACGGCGGACAAGAAACCGGTCAAGAACGAGGACCTGTGGCGCAAGCTGGACGACGTGGCGCGCGGGCATGACGTGGAATGGTTCTGGGTGAAGGGGCACGCCGGCCACCCGGAAAACGAGCGGGCCGACGCGCTGGCCAACAAGGGCATACTGCAGGAGATCGGCAGTGGCATCTAGGCAGATCGTGCTCGATACGGAGACCACCGGCCTGCATGCGAAGCTCGGCGACCGCGTGCTCGAGATCGGCTGCATCGAGCTGCTCAGCCGCAACATCACGGAACGCCATTTCCATGCCTACCTGAACCCGGAAAGGGAAATCGACGAGGGCGCTGCCAAAGTGCACGGCCTGACGGCCGAATTCCTCGCCGACAAGCCGAAGTTCGCCGACATCGCCAAGGAATTCGTGGACTATGTCGGCGGCGCGGAACTGGTCATCCACAACGCCGCGTTCGACGTCGAGTTCCTCGACCAGGAACTGTCGCTGGCGGGCATGAAGAAGCTCTCCGACTACTGCCCGTCGATCGTCGACACGCTGGCGATGGCCCGCGAGCTGCACCCGGGCAAGCGCAACGGCCTGGACGCCCTGTGCGAGCGCTACGCGATCAACAACTCGCACCGCACGCTGCATGGCGCACTGCTCGATGCGCGCCTGCTCGCCGAGGTCTACCTGGCGCTCACGCGCGGCCAGGAAAGCCTGGTGATGGAGCTGGAAGCGCCCAGCGAGGCCGCGGTCGCCGCGGCGCGCGTGGACGCGAAGAAGCTGACCGTCCTGCGCGCGTCGGCGGAGGAGGCGGCCGCGCACGAGAGGATTCTCGATGCCATCGACAAGGCTGCCGCGAAAGCGGGCGGCAGCCTGTGGCGGCGCATCGTCACTCCATCTTAGCGCCGCTCTCCTTCACGACCTTCGCCCACTTTGCAGTGTCGGCGAGCATGAACTGCCGGAACGCCTCCGGCGAACTGCCGACCGGTTCCGATCCGTCCGCGATGATGCGTTCGCGCATCTCCGGGGTGTTGAGCGCCTTCACCAGTTCGCCATGCAGCTTCGCGACGATGGGCTCCGGCATCTTCGCCGGGCCGATGACGCCGTACCAGCCGACGACTTCGAAACCCGGCAGCGCTTCGGCCATCGCGGGAATGTCGGGCAGGGCCGCGACGCGCGTCGGCGAGGTCACGGCGAGGCCGCGCAGCCGGCCGCCGCGCACCTGCGCCGACGCCGCCTGGATGCCGGAAAAATTGTATTGGTACTCGCCGCCGAGCAGGGCCGTGAGGGCGGGCCCGGTTCCCTTGTAGGGCACGTGCTCGGCCTTGACGCCGGTCATCTGCTTGTACAACTCGCCGGCCAGGTGGCCGCCGCTGCCGATGCCGGCCGAACCGAAGTTGAGCGGACCCTGGTAGCCCTTGGTCCAGGCGATGAATTCCTCCAGCGTCTTCGGCGGCGAAGCCGTGTTCACCACCAGCAGCAGCGCGGCCGAGGTGAGCTGCGTGATCGGCGTGAAGCTGTTGACCGGGTGATAGGGCAGCTTCGGATTGAGCGCCGCGTTCACGGTGTGCTGGTGATAGGCGAGCAGCAGCGTGTAGCCGTCGGGCGGCGCGTTGGCGACGATCTCGCCGGCCACCACGCCCGAGGCGCTCGCGCGGTTGTCCACCAGCACCTGCTGCTTGAAGGCCACCGATAGCTTTGCGCCGAACAGGCGCGCCAGGATGTCGGTCGTGCCGCCCTGCGCGGCCGGCGTGATCAGCCGGATCGGCTTGCTGGGAAAGTCGTCCTGTGCAAGCGCCTGGGCGCTCGCCATGGAAATCGCCGCAACAACGAGCCATCTGCTTCTCATCGTCTTGCCTCCTTTAGCTCCTCGATACCGCCCACGCCAGGCACAGCCATCCGGCGAGCAGCGCCAGTCCGCCGATCGGCGTGATCGCGCCGAGCCAGCGGACGCCGCTCAGGCTCAAAGCGTACAAGCTCCCCGAGAATACTGCGGTGCCGGCGACGAAGAGCCATCCGCTCGCGATCAGCAGCGCGCCCGGCCAGCGCGTGCAGGCCCATCCGACCGCGAGCAGGGCGAGCGCGTGATACATCTGATAGCGCACGCCGACTTCGAACGTCGCCAGCATCTCCGCGTCCAGGCGTCCCTTGAGCGCGTGCGCGCCGAACGCGCCGAGCGCCACGCCGGAGAATCCGAGCAGGCTGCCCAGGCCGAAGAACAGTTTTTCCATGTCTATTCCGGAGGATATACACTTCCCGCACCATGAACGGCAAGCCCAATCCTTTCGAGACGGACCTCGACAAGAATCCGGCCAATCATGCGCCGCTGACGCCGCTGCAGTTTATCGAGCGCACGGCGGCGGTGTACCCCGAACAGACCGCGGTCATACACGGAGCGCGGCGCTATGCCTGGCGGGAAACCTATGCGCGCTGCCGCCGCCTGGCGTCGGCGCTGTCGCAGCGCGGCATCGGCAAAGGCGATACGGTCGCGGTGATGCTCGGCAACACGCCGGAGATGTACGAAGCCCATTTCGGCGTGCCCATGACGGGCGGAATCCTGAATGCGCTCAACACGCGGCTCGACGCCGAGGCGATCGCTTTCATGCTGCAGCACGGCGAGGCGAAGGTCCTGATTACGGACCGCGAATTCTCGCCGACCGTGAAGGCGGCGCTCGCGATGCTGAAGGCGAAGCCCGCAGTCGTGGACGTCGACGATTCCGAATATTCCGGCCCCGGCGAGCGCCTGGGCGCGAAGACCTACGAAGAGTTTCTCGAGGAGGGCGATCCGGCGTTCGCCTGGCGATGGCCGGCGGACGAGTGGGACGCGATTTCGCTCAGCTACACGTCGGGCACGACGGGCGATCCGAAGGGCGTGGTCTACCACCACCGCGGTGCCTACCTGAACGCGGTCTGCAACATCGTCACCTGGGGCATGCCGCACCATGCCATCTATCTCTGGACGCTGCCGATGTTCCACTGCAACGGCTGGTGCTTTCCATGGACCGTGGCAGCCAACGCGGGGACGAACGTATGTCTCCGCAAGGTCGATGCCGGTTTGATTTTTAGCCTTGTAAAGGAACACGGCATCACACATTACTGCGGCGCGCCGATCGTGCACGCGGCGCTGGTGAGCGCGCCCGACGAGATGAAGCAGGGCATCACACACAAGGTCAAGGGCATGGTTGCGGCGGCGGCGCCGCCGGCGGCGATGATCGAGGGAATGGAGAAGCTCGGCTTCGACATCACGCACGTCTATGGCCTCACCGAGGTTTACGGGCCTGCGGTGGTCTGCGCCAAGCACGACGGTTGGCAGTCGCTCGACATCGGCGAGCGCGCGCGGCTGAACAGCCGGCAGGGCGTGCGTTACCTGATGGAAGAGGGCCTGCAGGTGATGGACCCGGAAACCATGCAGCCGGTGCCGGCCGATGGAGAAACCATGGGCGAAATCATGTTCCGCGGCAATATCACCATGAAGGGTTACCTGAAGAATGCCCCGGCCACGCAGAAGGCATTTGCCGGCGGCTGGTTCCATTCCGGCGACCTCGGCGTGACCTATCCCGACGGCTACGTGAAGATCAGGGATCGCTCGAAGGACATCATCATTTCCGGCGGCGAGAACATTTCCTCGATCGAGGTCGAGGACGTGCTTTACCGCCACCCGGCGGTGATGGGCGCGGCGGTGGTGGCGATGCCGGACGCGAAATGGGGCGAGACGCCTTGCGCGTTTGTCGAACTCAAGCCCGGAATTTCCATGACTGAAAAGCAGATAATCGATTTCTGCCGTGCTCGCATGGCGAAGTTCAAGGCGCCGCGCGCGGTGGTGTTCGGCGAGCTGCCGAAGACCTCGACCGGCAAGATCCAGAAATTCGTGCTGCGCGAGAAGGCCAAGTCGGCTTCCGCGATCGATACCTAGGAGGCCGCATGAGCGCCGTCCCGAAGGCAAATGACCCGGTCCTGCTGCGCGAAGACCGCGACGGCATCGCCACGCTCACCATGAACCGCCCTCAGCAGATGAACCTGCTGACCAGCGAGATGCTGGACGCGCTGCAGGCGGCCTTCAATGCCATCGAAAAGGATCCGGGCATACGGGCCGTCGTGCTCGCCGCGACGGGCAAGGGCTTCTGCGCCGGGCATGACCTGAAGGAAATCCGCGAGCTGCGCGAGCAGCCGAAAATCGCCGAGCTGTTCTCCAAGTGCAGCGCGATGATGATGTCCATCCAGGGCCTGCCCCAGCCGGTGATCGCGCGCGTGCAGGGCGCCGCCGCCGCCGCCGGCTGCCAGCTGGTGGCGCAATGCGACCTTGCCGTGGCGGTGGACACGGCGAAATTCGTCACTTCCGGCGTTACCTGGGGTTTCTTCTGCTCGACGCCTGGCGTCGCCATCGGGCGCAACCTGCAGCGCAAGCACGCCATGGAGATGCTGCTGACCGGCGAGCCGATCAGCGCCACGCGCGCTCTTGAGTGGGGGCTGGTGAACAAGGTGGTATCCGCGGAGCAACTGGATTCTGCAGTCCGGGAGCTTGCGACCGTGATCGCGTCGAAGCCCCCGAACACGGTCTCGGCTGGCAAGCGCGCGTTCTACCTGCAAATGGACATGGACCTGACTCGCGCCTACGAGCTGGCTGGCGAAGTCATCGCCTCCAGCTTTGCGCACGCGGAAGGCAAGGCGGGCATGGACGCCTTCATCGAGAAGCGCCCGCCGCCGGGGAAGCAATAGCTGAAGTCCTGCCTGATCGTCCTAAACCCGGCCGCGGGGCGCGGTCGCGCCGCAACGGCGTGGCCGGAAATCTCGCGGCGGCTGAGGTTTTCCGGCCTGCAGTTCGACGAGGCCGTCACCGGAAGGCCGGGCGAGGCCGCTGTCATTGCCGAGAAAGCGTCCGGCGAATACGAGACGATTGCCGCCGCCGGAGGCGACGGCACGGTGCACGAAGTGGTCAACGGCTTGATGCGGGCCGGCGCAAAGGCCGTGCTGCGCGTGATTCCGCTCGGCAGCGGGGACGATTTCGCGAAGCTGCTCGGATCCGGTAACGCGATCAGGAGTTTCGATGTCGGCCGCATCGCGTCCGGCGCAGAAGTCCGTTACTTCGCCAACGGCATGGACATCGGGTTTGGCGCGCACGGCGCGGCCAACGTGGCGCGGGTGCCGCGTTTCCTGACCGGCTTCGGCGCCTATCTCGGGGCTCTCGCGCTCACCCTGATCGATTATCCGCAGCTGCGCGTCCGGCTTCAGCTGGACGATGCGCCGCCGTTCGATCTCTCCACGGCGATGACCGCGGTGATGAACGGCACCACGTTCGGCGGAAGTTTCCAGGTCTGCCCGGATGCGAAGCCGGACGACGGCCTGCTCGACCTGCTGCTGGTCGACGCGGTGGGGCGGCTGGAAATCCTGCGGCTGGTACCGAAGATACTGAAAGGCACGCACGCGGGCGATCCGCGCCTCCGGCTGATGCGCGCGCGGCGCGTCCGAGTCGAATCCGCCGAGCCGCTGCTGGTCGAGGCGGATGGGGAAATCGCGTTCATGGCAGCGAAACAGATTGAGATCGCGCTGCTGCCCCGCGCGCTGCGCGTGTTTTCATAGGAGAATCCCCGCAGGAGGAGGGTCTGTCCATGCAAACCAAGCGGTTGTCGGCCGATGCGGTGAACCAATTCCGGCGCGATGGTTTCTATTTTCCGGTGCCGGTGCTGACCAGGGACGAGGCATCCCGCTATCGCAATTGCCTTGAACAGCACGAGGCGGCGACCGGCAAGCCGTTGCAGGGCAATTGGCGCCACAAGACGCACCTGCTGTTTACCTGGGCGGACGAACTGGTGCACCACCCGAAAATCCTCGACGCGGTCGAGGACCTGCTCGGCCCGGACATCCTGTGTTGGACGACAAATTTTTTCATCAAGGAAGCGAACCATCCGGGCTTTGTCTCCTGGCACCAGGACGCGACCTACTGGGGCCTGGATCCGGATGACGTGGTGACTGCATGGGTGGCCTTCACCGATGCGACGCCTGAGAACGGCTACATGCAGTTCCTTCCGGGCAGCCACAAGACCACGCAGCTGCCGCACGTGGATACCTTTCACAAGGACAACCTGCTGTCGCGCGGCCAGGAGATTGCCGTCGAAGTCGACAAGTCCAAGGGAGTCGGCATCGCGCTCAAGGCGGGCGAGATGTCCCTGCATCACATCAAACTGGTGCACGGGTCCGAGCCCAACCGAACGAACGACCGGCGCATCGGTCTTGCGATCCGCTACATCCCAACCTACGTGCGCCAGACCAAGGTGAGGGATTCGGCGATGCTGGTGCGTGGCACCGACAAGTTCCACAACTTCGATTACGAGCCGCGTCCGCAGCGCGACCTGGACCAGGCGGCGCTCGCCGCCCACGCCGATTCCGTGGCGCGCCAGGTGAAAGCCCTGTACCAGGGCACCGACAAGCAGGCGTTCCGCGCATGAGCGAAGAACGCAAGAAACTCGCCATCCCCGATCTGAAGGAGGCCAAGAAGGCCGGGCGCAAGCTGGCGATGGCCTCCATTCCCGACTATCCGTCGGCGGTCTGGGCGGAACGGGCGGGCATCGACATCTGCGCGATCGGCGACAGCCTGGGCATGGTGAGTTACGGCTACGCCAACACCCTGCCGGTCACCATGGACATGATGATCGAGCACTGCCTCGCCGTGCAGCGCGGCGCGCCCAATACGTTCCGCCTGGTGGCGATGCCCTACGGCAGCTATGCCACGCCCGACATCGGCGTGACGAATGCGTTGCGTTTCATGAAGGAGGGCGGCGTCGACTGCGTGAAGATGCAGGGCGGCCGCGACAAATTCCACATCCTCAAGGCCATCGCCGACGCGGGCGTGCCGGTGATGAGCCATGTCGGCATGTGCCCGCATTTCGTGCACCAGTACGGCGGCTTCAAGCTGCAGGGCAAGACCGCCGAAGAGGCGATGAGGGTGATCGACGACGGGCTCGCCATCCAGGAGGCGGGCGGCATCGGCTTCGAGGTGGAGGCGGTGCCGGCGCCGGTCGCGGCGGCAGTCGATGCCGCCGTGGACATCTTCACTTTCGGCATCGGCGCCGGCCCGGCGAGCTGCGGGCAACTGTTGCTGGCCTTCGACCTGCTCGGCGTGTTCGACCAGTTCAAGCCCAAGTTCACCAAGCGCTACGCGAACATCTCGCAGATCGCGGTCGACGCGATGAAGACCTACGCGGATGAAGTGCGCGGCGGGCGGTTCCCCGACGCCGATCACAGCTACGGCATGAAGCCCGAGGAAGCGGAGAAGCTGAAGCGCCTCATCGCCGAGAGGAAGTAGCCCTACATCCTCGCGCCGGCGCCTTGCGCCGCGGCAGCGTCTTCCTTCTGCTGCAGCGAGAAAATCGACGTATAGCCGCCTGACCAGTCCGGCGGGATCAGGCAGGGGCGTGGATCGTGGTGCGCGAATGCCGCCCGCTTGCCGCGGATGATGGCCTGGTCGTGCTTGGGCTTGATCGGGTTGACGGTGTAGGGAAACGCGTCGGCCGACGTCAGCGTGTAGAGCAGCAGCGGCCGGCCCAGGTCCGAGTCGTTGCGCGGCGAGCCGTGGATGGTGCGGCAGTTATGCAGCGTGAGCGATCCGGCCGGCGCAACCGCGTAGACGGCCTTGTCCGTGTCGATTTTCGCGATGTCCTGGTCCGACAGGCAGCCGACCCATTTGCCGTCCGCGTCGTACTGGTCCAGCACCGGGTCGATCAGGTGGCTTTTCGGGATGAAGCCCACCGGGCCCTGGTCCATCGCGCAGTCGTAGATGTAGGTGCCGATGGTGAGCGGCGAGTAGTTGGTGTGCGGCCAGAATGAAATGTCGTAATGCCATTTCACTTCCTCGCCGCCCTTGCGCCACTTGAAGTTCAGCTTGGAATGGTGGAATTTCACGTCCGGCCCGACCAGGTCCGCGACGATGTCGGGCATCGCCGACCTGGTGCAGTATTCCCAGAACACGGGATGCTGTTCGACCGGGTTGGACACGCGGCGCAGGCGCGGTTCATCGGGCCTGTGGTCCGGCTCCAGGTCATAGACCGCGTCGGATTTGCTGATTTTCCGGCTGCGTTCGACCAGTTCATCGGTGGCGGCGCGCAGCTTCTTGATCCACTCGTCGCCGATGATCTTTTCGAGAATGATGAAGCCGTCGCTGAAATAGGCTTCGCGCTGCGAT
>Ga0335083_10006388_pt1 | contig 14723 bp, 16 predicted proteins | sample Lox_Sample_42_FD_206716 | JGI IMG/M metagenome (GOLD analysis project Ga0335083, IMG submission 206716) | Soil microbial communities from Loxahatchee National Wildlife Refuge, Florida, United States - Lox_Sample_4.2 | ecosystem: Environmental > Terrestrial > Soil > Wetlands | place: USA...
TGCCTGGACTGCGGAAGGATTATTACCGCCAACGACATCGTTCTCATTCGTGTCGCCTGTCCACCAGCTAACCAGCCCAGGCGGTGCAGGCGTGCAGGATTGTGGCTGTGCCGTCGAGCAGCAACAAACGCACAAAACGAATAGAACCGCAATGTACTGTAATCGAAGTGTCATGACTCGCCCCTCATCGTCGCTCTACAAAGTCCTTCCGTCTCTTAGCCGAGGCTTCCGGGCTGGCTTCCCGATAGGGCAAAAATAATATCAAACACTCTCCACTATGGCAAGGCCCTTCTGTTTATTGTTCCGCCGACCTGATCCTAATGCCGCCGTTATTCGATTCGCCGGGGGTCAATTCCAGAGCCATCCAAGTCCGCACCCGCAAATGTTGACTCTCCAAGTCCCCGACAAAGCCGCCGAAAACCCGAAACATCGGTAGTGGTAAGTCTGCACAACAACGACCCATCGAATTTCTTCCGTGGGTGTTTGGCGTTCCTATTTGGGCACAGGGCCGTGTGGCGAGGGTAAATCTCACGTTTCAATTACCCCATTTTGCACGCACAGCGCCTACAGTTTCAAGAACCTCTGTAAGTGATCGATTTTAAGGACGTTTATGGCGGAGAGGGAAGGATTCGGACCCTCGGTAGAGCTTTAAGGCCCTAAGACGGTTTAGCAAGCCGCTGCTTTGGACCACTCAGCCACCTCTCCGTGAGCCAGCGATTAACTTCAAGATTCCGGAGGCGGCGCGGCTGGCGGCGGAGATTGGGGCGGAGTGGCTGGTGCCGATGCACTACGACATGTTCCGGGAGAGCGCGGTGGAGATCGACCGGTTTATCGAGCATATGCTGGGGCAGCATCCGGGGCAGAGGTTTAAGGTGTTTGCGTGCGGGGAAGGGTGGACGCCGGAGTAGGGCGTGCGGTTGAGGGTGCTTATGGGGGGATCCGGGGGACCGGATCGCCCGCGGGGACGGCGGCGGCTCAGGGGGCGGAGCCGGGACAAGGATTGCGGTTACGGAGATCCCGTTTCGATATCACCGAGGACAATTGAATACCACTGCGCGTGCCGCCTGCCAGACGCCCTTCGATGTCTGCAGGAGAGGTTGTCAGGCAATATCGACCTCTATTCTGGTAGAAGAGACGCAACCGGAGCGCCGCGGGCCACTTCCCATAACCGACTCTCTGGCGTTCGGGTTCGCAAATCTGCAGAACGAGTCGTTCGAAACATGGCCGGAATCCGGGAATTAACCGGGGTCTTCAATCGATTTCCGGAGCACGGAGGGCCCCGTCACCTGATGCATTTCGGGACGGCTTTCAAGCCCGCGCCCCGTCATCAGCTCGACCTGCATGTCGGCGTCGGCCTGTCATCGGCCGCGGTGGACCACTGCATCGGAGTTGGCTACTCTTTTAGCTTTCAAGCGCGCCGTTAGGCGTACTGGACCAGCGCCATAAAGCCATAGTCCATGTGAAGCTGCATGTGGCAGTGAAACAACGACGGACCCGGATTATCTGCTACGAAATCGGCCTCCACCTGGCGGCGCGGCGGAACCACCACCACATCCTTGACCACTCCCGACGTTGCCACACCCGCGAACTTCGTCAACTCGAAGGAGTGACGATGCAGGTGCACCGGATGAGCTTCGTCGCTCTGGTTGTCGAACCGGAGGCGGTATCGCCTGTTCGCCTGGACCCGAATCGGATCGGTCTTGGGAAAAGACTTCCCGTTGATCGTCCAGTGATCGACCCAGCGGTTCCCCGCAAACTTCTGGCGGAAGACCAGCGGGATCACCTCCGCATCCCGCGGCGCTGTGTCGCCCTGCCGTCCGAAGATGGTGTAGTCCCAGCGGGCGGAGGCTGGCGCGGTCCACTGTGCCGGACCTTGGCGGTCTGCGTATTCTACAACTACTCCCAAGCCGGCGTTCCGCGCGCGATCATCCACTTCGCCGAGAATCCAGACGCCCGGTTTGCCCATGGTAACCACCGCGTCCACCCTCTCCGCCGCGCCGAGCTCGAGCACTTCCACCTCGCGCGGCGTGGGCACGCGGTTCCCGTCGAGCCCGACTACTTCGAACTTGTGGCCGGTGAGCGCCAGCCGATGCAGCATGGTCGCGTTGGCATTCAAGATACGGAACATGATCTTCTGTCCCTCTTTGACCCGTACTGGATCGCCGTACCCCAGCGCGTGGCTGTTGACAGAGAAGCTCTGGTACATCACATCCAGCGTGCCTTCGCCGCCGCCCATGACTCCCAGGTAAGGCTCCCATCCATGCAGCGCCAGGAATACTTCAGCGTCATACCTGCCAGGCTCGCTGCGCGGTTCCACGTACAGGAATCCGAACTGTCCGGTATACGTGCTGCGCTTCAAATTCCGGCCCGCGGAAACGTGCGTGTGATACCAGCGAGTTCCCGACGGGCGGGGCACGAATGTGTACCGCCGGGAGCTGTGTGCCGAGACCATCGGCGTGCCCTCTTCCATAGCGCCGTCGACCTCGCAAGGAACGAACAGGCCATGCCAGTGGACGATTTCCGGGGTGTCCGTTTGGTTGTTCACCTCCACCGTGACGGACTGTCCCTCGCTCAGGCGCAGCACGGGACCGGGAACCGAACCGTTATAACCCGTGGTCTTAATCAGCCGGCGCGGAGCGATTTCGACCTCTACCGGTGAGATGCGCAGCGTAATGTCGGCTGTGGTATTCTCCGGCGGTGCCTGGGCCGCCAGCCTTGATGCCATGCTCCAGCCGGCCGGTGTCCCCAGCGCAGCCAGAAATCGCCGGCGATCCATGGTCCTCCCTTCGGTCCTGTCGCCAGTATCCCATGCTCCACACCGCAAGAATGCTGCGGGGGATATGGTTGCATATCGGCAGCGGTCTCAGCTCGGCGAGTGCGCGGATTCAGGCCCGTGTTTTCTTCACCCGAACAAGCGCATCAGCGAACTCCTGCCCTGGAACATCGTTCTATAAACGTTCGGCGGTTAAAACGAAGCTTACGTGTAGGCCAACCCGTGGCCAGTTGCGCCAGTTCGTCGGCGTTGCTGAAGGTATCGAAGGGCTTTGCGGTGGTGGCTGCGCCGGGTTGGCCGCGATGCGAAACCGCCGCTCGCGCACCATTTGCGTCAGGTCCTGATTGGTGGTCGCGCCTATATCGACCATGCGCAGCAGGCCCTCGAGGAGCAGTTGGCGCGCGAAAAGTCCGCCACTGACCAGCGCCGCCGAATCCGTCAGGTAGAATGAGGGCTTAGGCAACGGGATGCCTGATCCTTCGCGCTCACGCTCCACGGAAGATCCGATCTCCGCCGGCGAAATTCTCTCCGGCAGGTTTCGCGTGGTGCGGCGCATCGCCCAAGGCGGCATGGGTGTTGTCTACGAGGCATTCGACGAGAAACTGGGCCGCCGCATCGCTCTCAAATGCGCGGTTTCCGGCGAGGGTCGCCGCCTCTTCCCCGAAGTACGGCTGGCCACCGAAGTCAGCCATCCGAACATCTGCCGGATTTACGAGATTCATAGCGCGGAGACCGCACAGGGAAATCTCGAGTACTTCACCATGGAGTATCTGGGCGGTCCCACTCTGGCCGCGCGGATCGCCTCCGGTCCGGTGCCGCGCGAGGAAGCCGGTACCATTGCGCGGCAGCTTTGCGCCGGCCTTGTGGAAGCGCACCGCAATGGCATTATCCACGGCGACTTGAAGCCCGGCAACGTCATCCTCACGAAGGGTCCGGGCGGTACTCCGCGGGCCGTGATCGCGGACTTCGGTTTGGCGCGCGCGGCGCTGACTCCGGGCGCTGCCGGAGGAACCCCCGGTTACATGGCTCCGGAGCTCAAAACGGGCGCCCCGGCTACCGTGGCATCGGATATCTACGCGCTCGGCGTGATCCTTCATGAACTGGCTTCCGGCTATCGTCCGGACGAGCGCGCGGCCATGCTGATGAGCACCGTCACGCAGTCCGGGAATACCGCTGCCAAGCTTCCGGAGAGCACCGCCCACCTCCCGGCGAAGTTGGCTCCTCTCAAGTCGTCATGGGATCCGATCGTGCGCAAGTGCCTGGACCCGTCGCCTGAGCAGCGCTACCGCCGCGTCGAAGAGATACAGCGCGCGCTCGGTCCTTCCACGCTGCGCCGCCGCCTGGTGCGTGGCGCCGCCGCCGTGGCCCTCGCCGCGGCAGCCGCGCTTGTCACGTACCGGCAAGCCACTGCGCCTCCGGAGACCGTCAGGCTGGAACTGAGCGCTGTCGCAGCGCCCGCGGAACTCGCGGCCGAAGCCCGGCAGATCCAGCAGAACGCCGCGCGCCGCATATCGCAACTGCGGAACAGCCGTCAGACGGCATTTAGCCTGAGCAGCTTCCGCGCCACGCACCGCCTCTCCACCAGGCTCGCCCCCGAGGCCGGCGGTCTGGCCCTGCACGCGCTCCTGCTCAATCTGCAGTCCAACACGCCCGTGACCGAATGGTCTGCGGACTACCAGGCGGCGCAGGCGCGCTACATTCCCGTCGCGCTCGCCGGTGTCGTCAGCGGTGCGCTGCACTTGCCGGCGCTCGCCACCTACGCCAGCGTGGACGGCGCTGCCCGCGAACCGTATCGGAATGGGCTGGCCGAGTTGCAGGACGATGGCAAAATCGAGGCGGCGCTGGCATCCCTGACGGAAGCCGAACGGCTCGAACCGGATTCGGCCCTCCCCTGGGCGGCGCTCGCCGAGGCGCAGCGGCGTAAATATTTTCTGACCAACGCCGAGTCCTGGGAAGATCTGGCCATGGCTTCCTGGCGGCAGGCGGAACTCCGCAACCCCGATTGCGCTCCCGTGCATCGCATCGCCGGACTGCTCGAATACGACCAGAACCATATCGAACAGGCCATTACACGAATGCGCCGCGCGACTGAGTTTCAGCCGCCGAATGCCGATGCCGTGCACCGGCTGGGCTTGCTGTATGAAAGGCACGGCCAGCTGTTCGAGGCGCTGCAGGCCTATAACGAAGCGCTGCGCCTGGCGCCGCACAACACGCGCATCTACGAAGATCTGGCGCACGCCTACACCGCGCAATCGGATTTCGCAGCCGCTTCCGCCATCCTGCGCCGCGCCGTAGACCTGGCGCCCGACCGTCCCAACCTGCGCCAGAGGCTCGCCAGCAGCTATCAGGATCAGGGTCGCTTCGATCAGGCCGAAGCCGAACTGCGTTCCGCGCTGCGCCTCAAAACATCGGCTGATGGGCTGGCGCGCCTGGGCCACGTGTTGCTTTATCGCGGGCGGCCCGCGGAGGCGATCCCGCTCCTCGCGCAAGCCGTCCAACTGGACAGCCACGCCTTGTTCGCCTGGCTCTACCTGGGTCTGGCGCAGCAGCAGGCAAGCCACGCCCAGGATGCACAGGCGGCCTTCCGGCGCGGCTTGGCCCTGGCCCAGGAGAACGTCACGCAGTTGCCGCGCGACGGTTATTCGCGCGCCATTCTGGCCTACTTCTACGCCCAGACGGGCCAGCAGCGGGACTCCGGACTCGAAGCCGCCGAGGCCCTGCAACTGGCGCCCCGGCATAACGACACGTTATGGATGGCAGCTCTCGCCTACGAGCGCAGCGGACGGCGCGCGGAGGCGCTGCGCACCCTGGAACAGGCCGCCCGGCCCATGCTGGAGGACTTGAAGCGCTGGCCCGAGGCAGCTCGCTTGACGGCCGATCCCAAGTTCGCCGTGATCTTCGCCAACGCCGGCCGTTGACTTTCCGCCCTTCCCTGTGTAAGGATAATGCTCACTCGAGAGTAAGTAAGGACGCATGCACATGCCCACGAAAAAGAAAGTTACTTCCGCCAAGAAGGCGCTCCAGGGCGGCTCCGGCGATGCGCCGCCCAACAGCACGCTGAAAGGCGGTGGCGGCAGCGGCAGGGGGAAAAAGAAAAAGTGAGCGCGGCGGCGACGGTTACCACCGTTTCCGTCACCATCGAGAAGCAGCAGCGAACCGAGTGGTGCTGGGCCGCGGTATCGGTCAGCGTCAATGCATTCTTCCGTCCCGGTGCCTCCCACACCCAGTGCGATCTGGCGGGCGCCATACTGAAGTTGCCCTGCTGCGCCGGTCAACAGCCCTCGCAATCGGCCGCCTGCAATGTCCCGCACGACATCCATACGGTTCTTGGCCGCCTGCACTTGCTGGCCGCGGACCCGATCGTCAAACCACTGAGCTTCGCGGAGGTCCAGGATGAAATCGACCACGGGCGCCCGGTTTGCGTGCTGATCAAGTGGTTGGGCAGCAACGGGCAGCCGGGCGACCGCGGCCATTTCATCGCCATCGACGGCTACCGGATCACTCCCGCGCAGAAGCAATTCGTTTCGATCGGCGATCCATGCTATGGCCCTTCGGAAGTCGATTACGAACAGTTTTCGAGCCCGCAGGGCGGATACCGGGATGGGCGCGGCGTCTGGTTCGCGAGTTTTCGGGTCGCTAACATGGCGGTCGCCTGATGGCGTTGCAACCTGTAACGCCTCCGCCGCAGGTCCTGGCGACATATCAGGCATCCCTGCTCGATTTCGGCATGCCCGCCGTGAAGGAGGTCTCGCTCTATCATCTGCCGGTGGGCGCGCTCGCACTCGATGACCTCGCGTCAGGCGCCACGCTGGCACAAGTGCGGGCATCCGGATGCCGGTTTGTGGCCAGGTGGCCGAACGGCGACACCACCTCTGCCGAGATGACCAATCCGTCGCTTTACGGTCTGGCCAAATTCCGCAACTTCGTGACCGGCGATCCTCCCGCCGTGGTGCTGCAGCGGATTGCGGAGGCTGCCGGTCTGCCGCAGGTTCAGGCAACCGATTACGATCTCCACTTCTTGAGCGCGCCGGGCATCCTCTTTGAGGGGCTGCACCTGATCTCTGACGGGCAAGCCAGCGATTTGGTGCTGCCCACCGCCTCCTGGTATACGGAGTTGCCGGTAACCGCGGTGCTGAACGCCGCCGATTTTCTGACGGTGGCATCGGCATTGGCGAGAGCCCGGCTGGCATACGGAGCGGCGGAACTAAGTTCCTAGCGAGCGCAGCTGCCGGAGAAGCCAGAAGCCAGGAGCCGAGAGCGAGGACACTTGCGCTTGTCCGGAAGCTCACGCCCCACCGCCAAGCAGCGGAGGAGCAGCGGAGGAATGGCCCGGAATCCGCATTCCCGATTTCTGCTGACTGTGCCCGCTCCTGGCGCGCAAGCCGGCGAAAACGCCATTCACACAGTCGTCACCGCTGTCGGCTTTACTGGCTTCCGGCGCGCTGCTGAAACCCAGGTTCAACCTGGTCTTCGAAGCCCGACCATAGCTATTAGCATTACGCGCCCCGAACCTGCTTCGAGCGGTGCACACGGTCTATTGGCCCACCCCCTAAAACAGTCACAATAAATGGGGAATGCGGATTCCGGGCCATTCCTCCGCTGCTCCTCCGCGGCTTGGCGGTGGGGCTTGCCGCAAATGTCAAATTAGATGATCGAACTCACCATCATCGTCGACACCGGCTGCCGTTTGCACCAGAGCCGGCCAGAGAGCGATCGCATCGGCGATTCGAACCCGCCGCTAGTGTTCACCCCTCCGGGCAGCGGCCAGGTCGTGCTCAGCCTTGGCCAATTCTTTTTGGCGATGCGCTTCCATAACAGACGGCACCTTCGTCTTGCGCCACTCATCCACACTCTTTTGAAACCAGGCGGCGGCGGAAGCATTCTTTCCGATGCGTCGATACTCCGATCCGATCCGCCAGCAAAACAACGCGAATGGCCAGCCGGATTTCGGCACGTTAGATCGTGGAATTTCGACGATCGCTTCTTCCGTCAACTCCAACGCCGCATGGCGATCGCCCGAGGCGCCTTTGACTTGAGCCAGCCTGAGCGCGGATCCCGCGGCCCACGCTCGGGCCACGCCTTCGTTAGGGCCGCCAAGCAAGCTCCGGTACGAGGAACGAACGCGCTCCAGATAGTGGCCCGCCTCGGCATAGCGGCCGGCCTGGAGCAGCCCCTTTCCCGTCAGACCCTCGACCGAAACCATCTCGATGAGGTAACGCTGATTGGAAGGGTCTTGTTTGATAAGGCTGTTCAGCAGGGATTCTGCCCGGGAAAGATGGGCCAAAGCCCTGCCGTTATCCGGCTCCTCCAAGAGGCAGGCAGAAGCCCTGCTGAGCGCAACCGCCTCATCAAATGAGGCCACTCGATTCGCGGGATCGCGTTTGGCCATCGACTCCGCAATGGCGGCGGCTTTTTCGAAGGCGTCTACGGCTTCGGGAAGTTTCCCCAATCCATAATTCTCGGGAAGACCGAGGACATCTCCCAGGTGGCCGTAGGCCAGTAGCAGCGCGCGCAGATAGCTGGTTTGGTTCGGATTCTGCTCGACCAGGCGTTCTCTGATAACGAGGGCAGCGCGGTAATTCTCCTCCGCCCGCACCGGATCTCCAGCGAGGCGAAGAATGGAGGCCAGATTGATCCGCGTTTGCCCCAAAACGTCCTGGCTCTCCGCGCTGCCGGGATACGCTGCGGCCATCCGCTCGGCGATGCGCTTACCTTCCTGCCCAAATTCCATCGCTTTTTTGATATCGGAGCCTCTGTATACGGTCAGGAGTTCGGTATTCGCATCGATTGCCACACCCAAGGCGATCCTGTCGCTGGGGCGTGCGGCGAGCACATCGCGCGCCAACAGACGCGCCCGGTTCACCGCCTGAACGCCCTCCGTTTTGCCGCGTATATCTTGGAGGTCTCCGATTCTCTCGAACGTGAGGGCCAGCAGCCGCATCGCGTCAATGTCCCCTTTTGCCGCCAAAGGTTCGAGAATCGATTCCGCGGCATGGTAACTCTTTAAAGCCCCGGCAGCATCACCCAGGCTACTCTTGAGCAGGTTGCCCTGCACTTCTCCGATCTTTTCATATGCGCGGGCCAAGTCGCACTGTAATGACGCATCCCGCCCGGCATCCCGCCGCAGATTCTCCAGGTATTTCAGCGCGGTAGACACAATGGCTTTGCGCGCTTCAGTCGCACCCGGGAGATATTCAATGCGTCCATCTACATCGAAGATGAAGGCGTTCGCCAGGCTGCGTACTTCCTGGAAACGTCGCTCGGCGCGGCGCGCTTCATACAGGGTCGTGCCAATGCCGCCGGCCACGGCCAAGGAGACAATGATTGCCGCCAGGCTGGCAACGCGGTTGCGCCGAAGCAGCTTCATGAAGCGATATGCCGGCGTGTTCGGCCGGGCACTCACCGGCCGGCCCGCAAGATACCTCTCCAGGTCCAAGTCCAACGCCCGGGCGGAGTTGTAACGGCGCGCCGGTTCTTTGCGGATCGCCGTGGCCACGATACGGTCGAGGTCGCCGTGGAGGGCGCGGCTCAACGCCTTATCTCCGCGAGCCGCGGCAACCACGCTCGGCGGATCCGGATCCGTTTCGCACACCGCGCGCTCCACGGCCGCCGGAGAAGGCTGCTCACCGCCTTGTGCCCGCTCGCCGCAAAGCAACTCGTAAAGCAACAGACCGAGAGAATAGACGTCCGTGCGCACCGTGATGGGATCGCCGCGCACTTGCTCCGGACTGGCATAATCCGGGGTCCACAGACGCGACCCGGTCGTGCTGGAAGCCTGCGTTGCTACGGCATCCAGCAGGGTAGCGATACCGAAATCCAGCAGTTTGGGCGTGCCTGTCGCATCCACCAGAATGTTGGCAGGCTTCAGATCGCGATGGATCACCAGATTCTCGTGCGCATAGCTGACCGCCGCGCAAATCTGGCGGAACATGGCCACGCGTTCACGCACGCCCAAGCCGTGCTCGTGGACCCAAACCGTTACCGGCTGTCCGTCGATATATTCCATGGCGAAGTAAGGAATGCCGTCCTCGGTTCCGCCATCCAGGAAGCGCGCGATGTTGGGATGTTCCAGGCGCGCCAGGATCTGGCGTTCATTCCGGAAACGGTCCCGCAGCCATGCGAGGTCGCGCCAATCCGGCGCCACTTTCAGCGCTACCTTTTTGTGATATTCGGCATCGTCGCGCCAGGCCTCGAACACCAGCCCCATGCCGCCGCGGCCGATCTCGCGCACGATGCGATAGGGACCGAAGGTGCGTCCGGCCCAGTTCGATCCACCGGCAACGCGCGCGGCAACCCGTTCGACCATAGCTGCGATACGGGCTCCGGCGGAGTTGGAACGCCGCAGCAGGTCTCTCAATTCCACGCGCAGCGCGTCGTCGCCGGCGGTCGCCTGCTCCACGAAGCGGTCCTGCTCCTCGCCCTCGAGGACACTCGCTTCGTAAAAAAGCGATTCCAACCGCGACCAGGTGTCACTCATGGCTGCGGCGACTCCATCGCCCTGCCCAGCCAGGCTTCGGCCATCTTCTGCTCGCGGCTTACCGTGGCCGGGGAAATGGCCAGCAGGTCCGAGATCTCTTCCAGGTTGAGCCCCGCGAAATATCGCAGCTCGATCACCCGCGCGGGACGGGAATGCAAGACCGCCAGCCGTTCGAGGGCCTGGTCCAAAGCCAGCAACTCGTCGAGATCGCTTGCAATGCCGATCTCGAGGCTCTCCATAGAGAGAGCCTGTTCGCCGGCGCCTCGTTTTCCGGCACGGGCTGCGCGGGCATAATCCACCAGCACCCGGCGCATGACCTGCGCGGCAAGACCGAAGAACTGCTTTCGGTTTTCGAAGCTCAGCCCCGCCTGTTTGGCGAGGCGCAGCCACGTTTCGTTAACCAGCGCGGTGGGTTGCAGGGTGTGGCCGCTGCGTTCCTGATGAAGATAGCCGTCGGCGATCTTGCGCATCTCGCCGTAGACCGAGGCCGTCAGCAAGTCGAGCGCATTGCGGTCGCCGTTGGCCCATTGGATCAAAAGGCCAGTAATCTGTTCCTCTTCAGCACCAGCCATGAGGCACCCTCCGCTACACCGTCACCGCACAGTATATAACTTCGGCGGTGAAAAAAATCGCGACGATTCCCGCTCGTATGAATGAGGAGGGAAAACGATGAGAGTAACGGCAATCATTGTTGCGGCCGGAACTGCTGCCGCTGTTGGGATCGGCTGGGGGCAGAGTTCCGCCGCGCAACCGGCATCGGCATGCACCACGGATGCCCTTCCGCTATTGAAAACAGTATGGGCCGAGATGCGCAACTTGCGGCAGGAGTTGCTAGAGCAGCGGCGCGCCATCGAGCAGGCAAAGATAGCGGATCTGGAGCGGCAACTGAAAGGCATCCAGGAGCAGCGGCGCGTTTTCGACGAGGATCGCAGCTCGCGCGACCAACAATTGGCGGCAATCGAAACCGCGCTTCTGCAGTCGAACCCGGACAAGCAAGAGCGGGACGAGTTGGAGAGTCAGAGGGCCCAACTGCTGAGTGCCCCTTCGGGTCCGCCGCCAACCGTTGAAAACGCCATATCGCAGCGGGAGGCACGCGTGCGGGACCAACTCGCCGAAACGGAACAGCGGGCTCGCGCTCTCGATCAACTGGTCCAGCAGTTGGCGGCTGACGCCTCGCGATAGCCGGCACGCCCAGGCATGGGGCTGAACTGCCCAATTTTCAGAATAGGAGCAAAACAATGACGAGGAATAGGTGTATCTTTTTTACGATGTTGGCGGGCGTATTGCTGCTGTCACCCGCGGTTCGGGCACAAGGCTGGTCGGCGGTCGCCAGCGCGTGTGAGCCGGGCAGCGACAGCATTGGGCGTTACGTCTTTAACGAAGCCAGTTTCGAGTTCGCGGACGGTGTAACCGGCACCATCCGAACTCGCTGCCAGGTCAATAATCCGTTGGATAAGGGTCTACCAGGGTGGTGGGTGCTCAGCGCCGGACTGATAACCGGGCAATCAGGTGGCGCGTATGTGAAAGCTACCCTAAATCGCGTCAGTAAGGGGGATGGCAGTATTCAGACGATCGCCACACTCTACCAGGACAACGCACCGAATCCTTTCAATTACTCCACTTACTTCACCCACACGTTCGACTTCACCAACTTCGCCTACTATGTAACGTTGGAGGTGGGCCGGGCGGTCGACGACGAGCTTCCCAGAGTCTATTGTGCGTCACTGAACTAAGCACTGGATGACAATTGCCAAGTTGTTCACAGGTCCCTCGCCAGCTGCCCGGGAGTAACCAACGGCTTTTCCGGCCGGGCAGCCCGTGAGGATTGCGCCTAAGTTCGGCTAGCGGAAGAGCCAATCTCAATCTAACAAAAAAGGAACACAAAACATGACTAAGAATAAGTGCGCGCTTTTTATGATCGTAGCGGGAGCAATGCTGGCGTCGCCGGCGGTTCAGGCACAAACCTGGTCCACAATCGGCTCCTCGTGTCAACCCGGCAGCGCCAGCATCGGGCTGTATAGCTACAGCGATGCGACGTTCCAGTTCGCTTCCGGAGAAACGGGCCAGATCAGTACCCGCTGCCAAGTTAATGACCCCTTGGATTCGGGCGTGCCCGCCTGGAAAACCCTGACGGTTGGATACGTCGATCCCGACGGCACGCAAGGGAATTACGAGGTGCAGGCAAAGCTCCTACGTGTCGCGAAGGGCACGGGAGTTGAAACCACGATCGTGATCTTCGATAGCGACGCCCATACCCAAAAGGTAGCTACTTCCAAATCCGTCACGTTCACACACACCTTCGACTTCACCAACTATTCCTACTTTGTATCGCTGGTCGTCAATCGCGGCGACTCTAGCGCGAACCCTGGTGTGTGGTTCGCATCGCTGAAGTAGCTACAGCCGGGTCGCCGAGCCAAAGAAGAAGGTGCTGGACGGCCTGACGGAAGAACAGCACGAGGAAGGCAAGAAGATCTTCGACGCCCTGCGGGAACGGATCTTCCGCGACGACATGCTGAAGAGCCGCGTCTGCTGCGGCGAGCAGCTTCGTTCAACGCCTGATAGTTCCTCCAATGGAGATCCGTTGGCAGAAATCTGTGTTAAATGATTGACTGTAAAGACATTAAGTCGCATGAACAAATCCGGAAATACAGGGGATACCAGGACCTGTTATGGGCAATATCAGGCTCTGTTATTCCCTGTTATTCCCGGTGCCTGCTTTGCGGCCAGGTTATTCACAATGTGCAGCTTATGCCGACATGTTCGGCGGATCCTACCTGTTCTGGCCCTGTTTTACAGCAGCGTCGCTCGGCGCTACCATTTTCAGCGCCGCCAGGGGCTACATCGCCGCGCCGTGCCACAACATGCAAGCCAATACGCCCACCCAGAACGTCGTGGCGCTCTACGAAGCGGTGCGCCAGTCCGCCTAAGGTGTCAGCGCAGCGGCGCGCGCCGCCTCGCGCCGGGCTTCGTACTCCGAGGCTAGAAACGTGCCGGCAAAAACCATGATGCCGCCCGCGATCTGCGGAAAGCGCAGCCGCTCGCCTAGCGTAACGGCGGAGAGCAGCACGCCGAAGATCGAGAGCAGGTAGATGGATACCGAAACCTGGATGGCTTCCAGGCGCTTCAGCACCCACATCCACAGCACCATGGCGATTCCCCAGGTGAACGCGCCCAGCACCGCGATCGACAGCCACACCGACGACGGGTAACCGCGTACGGCGTAGAACGGCGCGGGATCCGCCAGCGAGATGGCGGCGCATCCAGCGCAGGCCACCGCATAGGTGTAGACCAGGACGCGCAACTCGCCGAAGCGGTTCAGCAGCCGCTTGCTGTACGTATTGTAGAAGGCGCTCCCGAACCCCGAGATGAACACGGCGATGTTGCCGACCAGCATGCGTCCGTTCACTACGCTGCCGCTCAGATCCGAACGCGAGGTCAGGACGGTTCCCGCCAGCGCCATCAGCAGGCTGACGATTCGCAGCACAGTCACGCGCTCGCCCAGCAGGATCATCGCCAGTAAGACCATCAATACGGGGATGGTCAGTTGAATGATGGCCGCGTTCGATGCGGTTGAGCGCGCGATGCCCCAGGAGAGCAGGAGCGATGGCGGGAGGATGCCCAAGATGCCGAGCAGCACAAAATCCAAAATGGCCCGGCCGTCGAGGCGCGCTTGACCGGCCGGATTGCGCCTGGCGGAGGCCGCCAGGAAGGGCACGAGCAGCACGGTCGAGCAGAGCAGCGTCCAGAAATTCAGCGCGGCGGGGCTCATGTAAGCGGCGGCGATCTTGTATGCGGGATACTCGGCGGCCCACAGAAAGTTCACCAGCACCAGCGTCGCTACATTGACGTGGCGTTTGATGGTCATGCCGGGACTCTCCGCAGCGAGATCAACTCGCAGCTGTTCTCGGCCGGCAACGCGACCCGCAGCCCGGACTGCATCAGTTCCGCCCCGGCCCACCGGGCGGAGGACGGCCTACGAATGAACTCGGCCTGATACCGGGCGCCGCGGGCAAGGCCTCTGAGGACCACGGGCTGCACGGCCGATGGATGCCGGTTCCGGAAAACGTACACGGCGCCTTCGCCGCGCCGCTCGTCCCAAAGCTCAAAAGCATCCCAGCCGCGCGGATGCGGGCGTTCGATCAGCCGGTACACCCTGCCGGATGCGGCGAGCGGCCGGAAGCGCTTGTACAGTCCGATCTCGCGAGTGAGAATGCGCCGCTGCTCCGGCGTCATCAGGCGCGGGTCGCTCAACAGGGTCCAGGGACCGCCGATCATGGAACTCTGAAGGACGGTAGCCAGGTCGCCGGCCGACTGCTCCAGGCGCAGGTACCGCTGTTGCCGGTCGAGCGGGAAGATCTGCAGGTGACCGTAGACCATTTGCCGCAGCCGGAATGACTCGTAGGCATCGCCGATCAGTTGCACGTGGTGCCGCTGCGCTACGCCGTAATCCGGGACGGCGCTGTCGTTCATCCA
>Ga0335083_10006389_pt1 | contig 14723 bp, 15 predicted proteins | sample Lox_Sample_42_FD_206716 | JGI IMG/M metagenome (GOLD analysis project Ga0335083, IMG submission 206716) | Soil microbial communities from Loxahatchee National Wildlife Refuge, Florida, United States - Lox_Sample_4.2 | ecosystem: Environmental > Terrestrial > Soil > Wetlands | place: USA...
TCGCTCGTGGCGAAGAGAACCTTCATGCCGGATGAATGGGGCAGTCTTGTTGACACTTCATTATCCTAACGATGCAGGTCACGAGCGCCATCGATGGCTGTCAGACACGGCCCATTTAGCGTGTAGGATGCAACCCACATTAGACTCTAGGTGAAAGGCAGAATGAAGTCATTCGGCGGGAAATCCGCGGGATTGCGCCTCGAGCGGATGAAAGCCTCGACGCTCTGGGGCGGCGAGTCGTTTCGCAACGTGCACCCGGTGTTGCTCGGTCTGCGCGATCCCGACGCCCCGTTCCCAACGGTCAGCGATTTCCTCTGCGGCGGCGAGCGACGCGTGCCGCAAGGCCCGCTGCCATCGACAAGCCCGACCGAAACCTGGCTGAAGCGCCCGGGGACCGGGCTGCGCGCGACCTGGCTCGGACATTCCACGGTGCTGATCGAGATCGACGGCCTGCGCGTGTTGACCGATCCGGTCTGGGGACCTCGGGCGTCGCCTTCGCGGCACCTCGGTCCCAAGCGCTTTCAGCCCGTCCCCGTCTCCTTGCGCGCACTGCCGCCACTCGACCTCGTGGTCATTTCACACGATCACTACGACCACCTCGACTATCCGACCATCCGCGAACTGGCGCTCCGCGAGGTGCCCTTCGTGACCTCGCTCGGTGTCGGAACGCATTTGGAAGCCTGGGGCATTCCGCCCGGGCGCATCACCGAACTCGACTGGTGGGAGTCGTACGCGCTGCCGGGCGCGGAGCTGACCGTGACGGCGGCCCCGTCGCAGCACTTCTCCGGCCGCCGGTTCAAGCAGAGGAATCCGACGCTGTGGTCGTCGCTCGTCATTCGATCGCAACGCCACGCCGTGTTCTTCAGCGGCGATACCGGCCTCACCACCGAGTACGCGACGATCCGGGAGCGGCTCGGTCCGTTCGATCTGGTGATGCTCGAAGTCGGGGCTTTTCATCCCGCGTGGGGCGACATTCACCTCGGGCCGGAGAACGCGCTCGAGGCTCTGTCCTTGCTCGGCGGAGGCCCGTTCCTTCCCATCCACTGGGGCACGTTCGCTCTGGCGATGCACGCCTGGGATCAACCTGCCGAGACGCTGCTCGCGCTCGCTCCGAAGCGCAGCGTCCAGCTCGTCATGCCTCGCCTCGGGGAACCGGTCGAGCCGGCGCATGCGGAACGCGCGTCGCCCTGGTGGCGCGCCGTCGAAGCTGCCGGCCGATCTCCCGTCGAATCGATTCTGACGCTCCCGAAATCGACGCCCTGGCCGATCGATTAGGACGCGCGCGTTCCTCGCGCTGATCATGACACCGCCATTCGCTCTAGCGCTCCACGGGGGCGCGGGAACCATCGCCAAGGGCACCGACGCCGACGAGGCGCCGTATCGCGACGCGCTCCTCGAAGCGCTTGCCGTCGGTCACGCAAAGCTCGCCCACGGCGCCAGCGCGCTCGATGCGGTGGTCGCGACCGTCGTCTGGCTCGAGGACTGCCCGCTGTTCAACGCCGGTCACGGCGCAGTGTTCACCTCCGACGCCACGCACGAGCTCGATGCAGGAGTGATGGACGGCCGCTCGCTCGCCGCCGGAGCGGTGGCGGGCGTGCGCACGATCCGCAATCCCATCCTCGCCGCGCTGGAGGTCATGCGCGACGGCCGCTCGGTGATCCTCGGCGCCGAGGGCGCCGAGCGGTTCGCTCGCGAGCACGGGCTCGCGATCGTCGAGCCCGACTATTTCTCCACGCCCAAGCGGCTGGCCCAGTTGCGCGCGGTGCAGTCGAAGATGGCCGGCCACGCCGTGGTGGACCACGATGCCGCGTCCGCCGCGGACGAAAACGCGCAACGTTCCGGCACGGTCGGCGCAGTGGCGCGCGACCACGAGGGCCATCTCGCCGCCGCGACCTCGACCGGCGGGCTCACCAACAAGATGCCGGGCCGCCTCTCCGACTCGTCGATCGTCGGCGCCGGCGTTTACGCGAACGATGCGACCTGCGCCGTCTCGTCCACCGGGACCGGCGAATATTTCATCCGCGGCTGCGTGGCCTACGACGTGCATGCGCGCATGCGCTATCTCAACCGCGACCTCTCGCGCGCAGCGCAGGACAGCATCGCCGAGTCGCTGCAGCCGATCGGCGGCCGCGGCGGGCTCATTGCGGTAAGCCGCGACGGGCAACTGGCCATGCCCTTCAACTCACCCGGCATGTACCGCGCATGGGTGCGCGATGGCGAGGCGCCGCGCGCGGCGATCTTCGCGTAGACAGTTAGCGCAAGACCTTCGCGCTCGCGAGGTGTTGCCCCGCGGGGCGGCCCGTATCCACTTGCGCGGGCAGGATCACCGTGACGGCGATCGTGAATGCGGTCAGGATTGCGGCCGCGAAGCCGCAGATCGCGCGCTGCAGCGACCGGCTGTGCTCCGCTGGTGGCATCACCTCTACGGTGGCTGGAGCGCCTGTCGCCTCGAGCACGGTCAGGCCCCGCTTGGGCACCCGATGTTCTTCGCCGGCGCCGAGCCAGACATCCGCCAGGTCGCCGCTCGTCGTCGCCCAGACCTTGCCGTCGACGACCCGCAGGCCGGCGCCGCAAGGAGTGGCCACGGCGGCAGTCTCGCCGCTATCGAGTTCGATCCCCATAACTGGCAAAGGAATTCTCATATCAGCTCCTGAAGCGTTCGCGTTACGCCTGCAATTCTCTTGGCTACACCGGGTCGGGACAAGCGATTTGTTTTCCCTTATAATGTGAGCACTATTCACATATTGGCCGACCGATGAGCGGACGCCTTCCCAACATGCAGACGCTGCGCGCGTTCGAAGCCGCGGCGCGCCTGCGCAGCGTCACGCGCGCGGCCGAGTCCCTGCATCTGACGCATGGCGCGATCAGCCACCAGATCAAGATGCTCGAACGCGACATCGGCGTCGGGCTCTTCGAGCCGGCCGGCCGCGGCATTCGCCTCACCGACGAAGGCGAGCGCTTCGCGGGCCGCGTGCGATCGGCGCTCGCCGACCTGGAAGGCGCCGTGCGCGAGCTGACAGATCGGCACAATCCGCGCCGGTTGCGGGTGAGCGTCGCTCCGTCCTTCGCTGCGCGCTGGCTGCTGCCTCGGATCGGCAGCTTTCTCGCTGCGCATCCAGATATCGATCTCGACGTGCGGGCGACGATCGCGCTGGTTGATTTCCGGCGCGACGACGATGATGTCGGGATCCGCTTCGGCAGCGGCAACTGGCCCGACACCGTGGCGGAGCTGCTCTTCGAGGAGTTCTACACGCCGGTGTGCAGCCCCCGACTCAAAGGCGGACGGCTTCCGAAAGCTCCCCGCGATCTCGCCGGCCACACCTTGCTTCGCTCGAGTGACGAACCCTGGAAGCCCTGGTTCGAAGCGGCCGGTCTCGATTGGGACGAGCCCGCCCGCGGGCCCGTTTTCAGCGATGCCTCGCATATGCTGCAGGCGGCCGCCGACGGCCAGGGAATCGCGCTGGCGCGCATTTCGCTGCTCGGCAATGACATCCGCAACGGGGTGCTCGTTCGTCCCTTTCCGATCATCGTGCGCGCGTCATTCCACGCGTACCTCGCTTATCCCCCGCGCCTCGCTGGTTCGCCCAAGCTCGCGTCGTTTCGCAGATGGCTGCGCGATGAGATCGCCGCCGCGCAGGCAGACGCGCAGCCAACCGGACCGAGAACGGCGAAGTCCTCTCGGCGACGACCCGCGTCCGCGCAGCATGGACGATGAAGTAAGCCGTCAGCGCGGCGGCGATTACGGCGAGATCGAACGGATCTTTCGAACGAAACGGCCGGCGCGCGGTCTCCTGGAGGACGGTAGCCAGAAAGGAGCACCGGCGTTGCGTCCGAGGTATCATGGGGTGGGGTCGGCGAGCCGTGCGAATGTAATCTTTCCTCGGGCTTGGGCGCCTTGGCGCGCCGTCTGCAATCGGATCATCAGAGGAGATCAAGGATCATGAACGACAGGGCTGCCACTGCTCGGCGCAGTGCCAAGCTGCACACACCAACCAGCCTGGGCGAGAAAGCGACCCGCGATATCTCGGGGGCCATGAACGCCCTCCTGGCGGACCACTTCGCGCTCTACCTGAAGACGAAGAACTTCCATTGGCACGTCTCCGGACCGCATTTCCGGGACTACCACCTTCTTCTCGACGAGCAGGCCGATCAGATTTACGCGACGACCGACCCGATCGCGGAGCGGGTGCGCAAGCTCGGAGGAGCCACGGTCCGATCGATCGGACACATCGGCCGTCTCCAGCGGGTCTCCGACAACGATGCCGAATTCGTGACGCCGCTCGACATGCTCTCGGAGCTGCGCGAGGACAATGCGCGGCTCGCCGATCGCATGCGCGAGACGCACGGGGTGTGCGACGAATACGGCGACGTCGCGACGGCCAGTCTGCTCGAAGTGTGGATCGACGAGGCGGAGCGGCGCGCCTGGTTCCTGTTCGAGGCGACCCGCGCCGGCGAAACGCCCGGCCGCTGACGCAGACTCGCTTCGTTCCGGCCACGCCAGGAGCTCCGTGACGGCGCGCTCGCCACAGGACGCGTGGCCCGAGCTGCGGTACGAGCGCTGGAAGGACACCTACGCCACGTTGCATCTCTGGAAGCAGGTGGTCGGCAAGATCCGGCTCGCGCAATCGCCATGGCTCAACCATTCCTGGCATGTCCCGCTCTACGTGACCGCGCGCGGGCTGACGACCTCGTCCATCCCGTATCGCGAACGCGTGTTCGACATCGCCTTCGACTTCGTCGACCACGCGCTGGTGCTGCGCGTTAGCGACGGGACCGAGCGACGCCTGCCGTTGCAACCTCGAACCGTTGCGGATTTCTACGCCGCCGTGATGGCGATGCTCGATGAAGCGGGAATCCCGGTGCGCATCGATCGCATCCCGAACGAGATCGCGGATGCAATCCCCTTCGATGAGGACACGATCCATTCGGCGTATGACGCGGAGTACGCGCAGCGCTTCTGGCGCGTTCTGCTCCAGGTCGATCGTGTGTTCTCCCAGTTCCGCACGGCGTTCCTCGGCAAGTGCAGCCCTGTGCACTTCTTCTGGGGCAGCTTCGATCTCGCGGTGACGCGTTTCTCGGGAAGGAGCGCTCCGCCGCACCCGGGCGGCATCCCGCATCTAGCGAACTCCGTCGTGCGTGAAGCTTATTCGCACGAAGTGAGCAGTGCCGGATTCTGGCCCGGCGGCAGCGGCGTCGAGTACCCAGTGTTCTACTCCTACGCGTATCCCGAGCCGCCGGGCTTCCGAGAGACGGCGGTTCGTCCCGCCGCGGCGTCATTTAACACTGCGCTTGGCGAATTCCTTCTGCCGTATGATGCGGTGCGCACGGCACCGGATCCGGATCGAGCGCTCCTCGAGTTTCTCCAAAGCACCTACGAAGCGGCGGCCAATGCGGCGCACTGGGAGCGCGGCGCGCTCGAATGCGACCAGGGGCACGCTGGCGTTCCGCGCGCGGTGCCGTAGCTGCTGGCGGTTATCGCGGCGCAGCCGGCTGCGTCGCGAGTTCCGAAAACCAGTCCAGCGCCATCCCCAGCGGCTGTGGGTCCAGGATGTGCGGACCGGGAACGTATTCGATGCGCACGTTCCGGAAGCCCGCGCGGCGGAGCTCGTCCTGCACGCGTCGATGGTCGGCCATCGTCGCGATGTCGTCCGTTTCGCCCGATTGCAGGAAGATCGGAACGCTCCGATAGGTTTCGTCGAGATTGAGTAGGCGCGCCGCTGGGGAGATCGTGTCCTGGTTTACTCCAGCAAGATAAATTCCGATGATGTTGCGACCTTCCTTCGCGAATGCCGCCGCGAGCCAGCCTGAATATTTTGCGCCCCCGGAGAATCCGCCAAAGGCAAGCCGTGCCCTGTCCGCTCCCTGCCATCGGGATTGCAACGCGGCGAGAGCCGCCTTGTTAAGCGCGTAGCGCAGCGGCACGTCGTCCTGCTCGGGCGCAACCTCCTCCTCAGCATCGGCCGCGATGACGATCCAGCCGCGCGATAGCGCCGTGTCGGCATAGGCGCGCAGATGGAGCCGGCTCGAACGATATCCGGCATCCGAGGTCGCGCTAACAACCATCACCGGCCAGTCGCGGGTAGCGTCGAAGCTCGGCGGCACGGCGAACGTCACCAGCGCGTGCGTAACGGGTGACAACTGGCCGCGTCCCGCCAACATCCGGAGCCCGCGCGGCATCTCCACCTTGAACTCGGATGCACCCGGCGTGAGCTCCGTCGCGGCAAGCGCCGTGGAAGCGGCAAGCAGCGGGGCCAGTACTACGACGAGTCGCTTAGCAAGCATGTGCATTCCGGTTTGGGCCTCGCGCAACGAAGTCCTACATTTGGGTTCCGGACCATCCTACGCCAGAATCCGCGCACCGCCGATTGTTGCGATCGAGCGCCAGGCGGATGCTTTCAAGACGGCCCGGCGAGCGCTTTCTTCGTCGGGCCAGCGAATATCATTTCATCGAAAGGGAACGCCATGTGGAAGAAAGCGCTGTTTGTTCTGATGTCGCTGCTTTCGCTCACGCTGACCGCGTGCAACACGGTTGAGGGCGCGGGTCGCGATATATCCGCGGCCGGCCACGAAGTTACCGGCGAAGCGCAGGAGCACAAGCACTATTGAGCAGTCGTTTTGGTTCGCCGCGCGCTCGCCAACCTAGGGTTTGGTTGGTGAGCGCGTTATTTCGTCCGGTCCTTGCTTGTCGCACCGCGTGCTGAGCATGCCGTGCCCTAGATAGACGAGGCTGCAGCCGTCCGGGAAGCGGATGAGATCGACCGCTTCGACCGCAGCTTCGTCCATTTCCGAAAAGTCGATCGCGACCGGCCGAACCAGATTTCTCGAAGCGTGCATGCTGAGCTGGGCGTAGACGATGCCGCGCTCGAACCCGGTTCCGGGTTGACTCTGGATGCGCAGCGCCTGTGAATTCATGTTCGCCGGATCCACGGGCGGCAGGTTGTATTCGGTGTCCGGCCGGTTCTTGAACGTAGACCAGAGGCTGATCTTGCGCTCCGGATTGTTGGGCTCGCGGTTGATCGCCGTCGCCTCGAGGCCGGTCAGCATCGAGAAGCTGCCGAAATCCGCCCAGGCTTCGGTCGCGATTCCGAAGGCGACCTGATGGACTCCAGAGTGGTTGGTAGCGACGATTTGGGCGCCGACCGTGAGCGCGGTCCACGGCTGCGCCCCGCTGTCGCTGAAGCGGTCGACGAGCGCTGCGAAGCCGTAGCCGGCGTTGGCCCCGGCGGGATTCCAGGTCGAGAGCACGGGACCTGCATTGACGTCCGCGCCGCTCATGTCCGCTCCGAGCCCCACGGAGTCGTTGGCGGCTTGCGCCGCGGTGGTGGTGAGCAGTAACGCGAGTGCAATGGCGGTCAGCTTGTTCTTCATCGGAGGCTCCCTGGTTGAGCTACACTGAGTGCCAAGACGTGCTCTTTCCATGGCTGTCACGATAGGCAGGCCGCGGAAACGGATCGCCACCCGAATGGGTGAGTAAGGGCCGTCGGAGCCGGGAAGGGAGTCCTGGCGCAGCGCTTTGTCACCCGAATGGGTGAGAAAAGATCAGCCGGCGCCGGGGAGGGAGTCATGCCGCGCGTCCGTGACGTTTCGTTCATCCGCAAGCTCTGCACGCTCGGGCTTCCGCCGCAGACCCTGGCGCAGTGTCTGCTGCCGGAACTGCGCAAGCTGATCCCATCGCACTCCGCGGGAGTGTTCTGGGTCGATGCGCAGGGGGAGATGACGAGTCTGTACGCCGAGCGCCTGTTGCCGCCGGACGCGATGGCGGCGTATTACGAGAAGCACTACGCGGTCAAAGCGAACAGCTTCTCAGACGCGTTCCGCGGCCGTGCGCAGCGCGCGGATCCGATCTCGTTCCATTCGTTCAGCCGGGCCGAGCAGGACACGGACTATTTCCGAGACGTCATGCAGCGGCTCGATGCTTACCATGTGCTCTACGGCGTTCTGAAGGAAGGCGCGAGAGCCTTCGCGCAGATCGGTCTTTATCGAGGCGCAGCGGACGAGCCCTTCGTCAAGGCCGATGCAGAGACGCTTCGCTCCGTGCTCCGGTATCTTGTGACAGGCCTTGGTCCGAGCACTTCGAGCATGCCGGCGGAAGATGCAGCGGTCGTAACTGAAGAAGATCTCGGCATCGTGAATCCCGCCGGGGCGGTGCTGAGCGCGGGGGAAACGTTTCAGCGCCTGATTCGCCTTGCGGCGCTCGCCGAGGTTTCTCCGCGCAGTGCGCTGCGGGAGCACGAGGTCATAGAACGGTTCGTGCAGGGTTTGTGTGATCAACTCCTGCCGGGGGAGAGCAGCGCGTCGCTGCGACGTGAAGTAATCCGCGATACAGGCTGGGGACGGTTCGTCATCCGCGCTTTTCGTCTGCCCGATCTGCATGGAAGGAGAGCGGCTCAGATCGGGCTCCTCATTCAGCGTGAGGAGCCGCGCTCGCTTTCGCTGGTACGCGGAACCGGAATGGCCGCGCTATCGCCGCAGCAGCGCGAGGTGGCCCTGTTGATCGCCGCGGGAAGGAGCAACCGCGAAATCGCGGAAGATCTCGGGCTGAGCTTCAATACCGCCAGCTCGCACGTGAAGCAGGTGTACGTGCGGCTGGGAGTCAACGAACGATCGGCGGTGGCGCAGAAGCTGTTGCATCTTGCGCAAGCCGTGATGGCGCATTAGCCGATGGCCCGACCAGCGCGAACTCGCAGTTCTCTCGGTCGATGTCGTAGGTCTTGTTGATGGCGAAGGCACCATCTTTGCCGATCTGTCACTGTCGCGGTGAAGCCGCGGCACGCCGGTAGCGCGCTTGAGCAAGCCAATTGGAAGTGAGCGTCAGCACCAGCGTCGCCGTCATCAGCACAAAAGCCATCGCGGCGCCGAACGGCCAGTTGGAGAGTCCCGCGAACTGGTTGTAGACGGTCGGCCCCATCATCTGAAACGTAGGCCCGCCGAGAAGAACCGGCGTGGCGTAAGCGTTCATCGCCAGGATGAAAGACAGGATCGTGCCGGCGATCACGCCCGGCATCGCCAGCGGGAGGATGACGTGACGGAAGGTGCGCCACGGGCCAGCGCCGAGACCCAGCGCGGCTTCCTCGATGGCGCGGTCGATACCTTCGAGCACTGCCTGCAGCGTCAGCACGACAAAAGGGAGATTGACTGCGATCACGCCGACCACAACGGCAAACTCCGTGTACATGATCTGCAGGGGCTCGCGCGTGATGCCTACGCCCATCAGCGCTGAATTGACGAAGCCGCGATTCCCGAACAACACCATCCACCCTGCGGCGCGAACGGCGTTGCCGACGAAGAGCGGCAGGATCACCGCCATCAACAGCAGATTCTTGAAACGCGATCGCGTGCGCGCCAGACAGTAGGCCATCGGGAAAGCCAGGACCAGACAGATGCCGGTGCACACGGCAGCCACGCGAATCGTCCGGAAAAGCACCGCGAGATAGAATGGATCGGTCAGGAACTTCGCGTAGTTCTCGATCGTGAACGCATCGACCATCCCCCGGGCCGGCGTGAATTGATTCAGGCTGTAGCGAAAGAGGATGACAATCGGCAGCACGATGCCGATCGTCACGATGAGCGATGCGGGAGCGAGCGCGGCAGCCGCGGTCCAGCGGACGGCTCCCCCCCGCGCTTCAGATTCGGCGGCCGCAACCATAATGGTGACTCGACCCCTGCTCAGTCTCGCGGGAATGCATCCCGAGGCTCGTCGTCCCCGCCCCCGATTCAAGCATTCGGAGGCAGGCTGCAGCGGGGACCCGGCGTCTTCGCGGTGCTACGAACGACGCTGGATTCCCTTCCCGCTTTCGCGGGGACCGAAGGCGCGGGAATGACGAATGCTCAGCCCTTGAAGGTCTTGTCCCACCACTCCTTCAGCGCCAAGTCGTTCTTCGCAAGGTAGCCGTAGTCGAGATCGATCAGGCGCTTGCGCTCCTCCGCGTTGAAGCCGATGCGCTTTTCTGTTTCCGGCGGGATCTTCGCATCGGTAACCGAGGGGTTGTAGCCCATGTCCTCGGCGAAGGCTTCCTGCGCAGAGGGCTCGAGCATCTCGTTCAGCCACACGTGCGCGCCCTCCTTGTTCGGCGCGTTCCTGGGAATGACGAACCCCGAGATATACAGCGGAACTCCTTCCTTCGGCGCGACGGTCTCCACCTTCGCGCCGGCCTTCTGCCATTGCACCGCACGCGCCTTCCACATGATGCAGATGCCGACTTCCTCGTTCTGCAGCGCCTGCGCCATCGCCTCGTTGGTCGGCAGGATCTTGGCGCCTGCTTTGCGGCAGGCCATCAGTCGCGCCTTGCCCGGCTCGTAGTTAGTCATCGAGCCGCCCGACGCCAGCGCTGCCGCCATCATCGTGAATTGGTACTGGATGTCGATGATGCCGAGCTTGCTGCCGTGCTTCGCATCGAGCGCGTCGGCGAAGCTCGTGGGCGGCGTGGTGATGAGCTTCGGGTTGTAGAGAATGACCTTGCCCGAATAGATATGTCCGACGCCGTACGGATATTTCATCTGCGGCAGCAGGTACTTCGCATTCGGGATCTTGGCGTAGTCGATTGGCAGGCACAGGCCGGCGTCGTTCATCTCGTACATCTGCGCGGCGGAGAGTCCCTGCAAGTCGCTGGTGCCGCGCGGCAGGCGCGCTTCGGCGCGCATCTTGGCGCGGCGTTCGGGATCGCCGCCGATGTCGTGCACGACCTCGTACTTCTTCGGCACCATCAGCGGCGTATCGATGTTCTTCGACAGGAGCTTCGAATAATCTCCACCCCAGGTGCCGAGCACGATGCGCTCCCCGGCCTGCGCCCGAACGGGCGACCAGCCACCGATCGCCGCGACACCCGCGAGCGCGCCGGCAGCCTGCATGAAGTGACGCCGGGTGATGTCTGAGCTGTGCTTTTCCATACGGATACCTCCCGAATGCTCGATGGTGTTTCTCGATCAACTCGTGCTGCCGCCATCGTCGGCAAGTACGAGGCTGGCTTGCGTGGGCCAGTGCAGATGGACCCGATCACCGGCGGCGTACGCAGGATCGGCAAACTTGTTCGGTGCCTGCACCATCAGTCGATCCTGGGGCGTCAAGCGCACATAGTATTCCATGATGCCGCCAAGATACGATGCGAACTCGACGGTGGCAGGCAGGCAGTTGTCCGCCCCGGCGACCGGAGCCGGAGCAAGCGACAGGCGCTCGGGCCGCAGCGCCAGCGTCCGTCCGTTGGCCGCGGCGCCCTCGTCGCAGCGAATAGCCAAGCCGCTCTCGCTGCGGAACACGCCCGGCTTCTCGACGCGGCCATGGAGAAAGTTCGTCCGGCCGACAAAACCCGCGACGAAGGTGTTGGCCGGGTTCTCGTACAGGTCGCGCTGCGAGCCAACCTGCTGCACCTGACCGTGGGACATGACCACCAGTCGATCGGCCATGGTCAATGCCTCTTCCTGATCGTGGGTGACCATCACGGTGGTGAGCCCCAGCTCCTTCTGCAGCTCGCGAATCTCGACGCGCACTTCATGGCGCAGCTTGGCGTCGAGATTGGACAACGGCTCGTCGAGCAGCAGGATGTCCGGTTCGATCACAAGGGCGCGCGCGAGCGCCACGCGCTGCTGCTGTCCGCCCGACAGCTCGCGCGGCAGGCGGTCCACCAGACCCTCCAGTCGAACCAGACGCAGGACTTCCCTGAGCTTCGCGGCGATTTGCGACGGCGTGAGCTTGCGCATGCGCAACCCGAAGGCGACGTTGTCGGCCACGGTGAGGTGCGGGAAGAGCGCGTAGCTTTGAAACACGAGACCGGTATTGCGTTTCCACGGCGGCCGCCGCGTAACGTCTTTTCCGCCGAGCCGGATCTCGCCGGCGGTCGGTGCGACAAACCCCGCGATCATGCGCAGGGTTGTCGTCTTGCCGCACCCGGACGGCCCGAGCAGCACCACGAGCTCGCCCTGCCGGATGTCGAGATCGACACCGGCAACCGCGGCGAAGTCGCCGTAGGTCTTGGTGAGGCCGGTGAGTTGAAGGCGCGCCATGGCCGCGCTACAACACTCGTGTCAGCTTCACGTAGCGGTCGGTGACGAGCATGCCCGCGCCGATCAGCACGATCTGCAGAAGCGACACCGCAGCGATGGTCGGATCGATGCGCCATTGCAGATACTGAAGAATAGCGATGGGCAGGGTGGTTTGTCCCGGCGCGACCAGGAACAGCGTCATCTCGAGATTGCCGAACGAGATGATGAAGCCGAACAAGGCGGCGGCCACGACACCGGGCTTGATCACCAGCAGCGTGATCTTGAGAAAGGCCCGCACCGGTGTGGCGCCAAGATTCAGCGCCGCCTCCTCGATCGAACGGTCGAAGCCGCTGAGACTGGCGGTCAGCAGCCGCACCGTCCACGGAATCGTGATCATGATGTGCGCGAGGACGAGCCCGGCGAGGGAGCCCAGGAGCGGCCACTCGGTCGCGAGCTCGACTTCGATCTGGAACACGTAGATGGCCGTGCCGGCGACGATCCCCGGAACGACGAGCGGCAGCAAAAGCAGGGTGTTGAGCGCTTCGCGCCCCGGGAACTTCCGGCGCGCCAGCACGAGGCTCGCGGGCACGCCGAGAACCAGCCCGCCGATCATCGCCGCGATGCCCACCTGCAGGCTGGTGACGAACCCGCTGACGAAATTGTTCTGATCGAAGATGTGACCGAACCAGCGCAGTGTGTAGCCCTGAGGCGGGAACGTCACGATCTCGTTAGCGAAGAAACTCAGCCAGCAGACGAACAGGATCGGCGTGAGGATGACCGCGTAACCAAGCGCAGCGGCGCCGAGGAGCGCAACGCGGCCAATCCGCCGCGAATCGAGGATCGGTACGCGCCCCGTAGCAAGCCCCGCCGGTGCGCCGATTGCCCCTTGGTCCATCAGGCCCCCAGGCGATTCTTGTGGAAGCGCCCGGCCTTCATGATGACGGACAGGTGTTCACCCTGGCCGGTCAGGAGCTCGAGCTTCTTGATCGGGTCGCCGTCGACGACGAGGATATCGGCGAAGGCGCCAGGCTTGACTACACCGAGCTTGCCTGGCATGCGCACGATCTCGGCGCCCACGAGGGTGGCCTGCCGGATGATCTCGATCGGCGTCAGAACCTCGCGACGGAACAGGAACTCGCGGCTCTGGTCCACCTGCAACTGGCCGAGAAGATCGCTGCCGTAGCCGACGGAAACGCCGGCGCGCTTGCAGATCTCCAGCGACTTGAGCCCGCCGTCGATGACGAGATCGTTCTTCGCCAGCATCTCGTCACTCATGCCGAAGTCCTTCGCGCGCTCCCTCATCGCGTAGTAGGCGACGAGGTTCGCCACGAGGTACGCGCCTTTCTGCTTCATCAGCGCCGCCGACTTCTCGTCGATCAAGTTGCCGTGCTCGATGGTGCGCACGCCCTGGCTGACGGCGCGGGTGATGGCCTCCGCGGTATAGGCATGCGCCTGCGTGTAGCGCCCGAAGGCGTCGGCTTCCTCGACGGCGGCGCGGATTTCTTCGAGTGAGAATTGCCGGCTATCGAGCGGATCATAGGGGCTTGCAACGCCGCCTGAGACCATGATCTTGATCTGGTCGGCGCCCTGTCGAAGCTGCTCGCGCACGGCCGCGCGAACCGCGTCGGCTCCATCGACGATCTCCATGCAGAAGTTCATCGCGTTGCAGCACTTGCAGGGAGACCCTGTATCGGTGCGCCGGCGCGCGTCCGAATGTCCGCCGGTAGGTCCGATAGCGCGCCCCGCGATGAACATGCGCGGACCGGGCAGGAGACCCTGCGCCAATCCGTCGCGCATGCCCCAGTCCGCGCCGCCCGTGTCGCGCACCGTCGTGAAACCGCGATCGATCATCGCGCGCGCCAAGGCGGCGGCGCGGACCGTCATCATCGTCAACGGGATCGCTTCGAGATGCCGGATGTTCACTTCCGACAGCATCACGTGAACATGGCAATCGATCAGGCCGGGCATCAGCGTGCGACCCTGGCAGTCGATCACGTCCGCATTCGCCGCTTGGATCGGATTCGCGGAGACTTCCCGGATCGATTCGCCTTCGACGAGGACCGAGAACCCGCCTTGCAGTGCGTCCGCGTGAGGATCGAGCAGGTTGGCGTTCTTGAAGAGGATCTGCGCCATCGTTAAGTTTCTCCGCGCTCGGGCGGGAGCGGGACGTCGAGCGCGACGATCATGCCATGCAGTATTGGGGGCTGCAACCGAGACCCTCTGCTAGCGCTAAGGGGCGGTCGCGAATTTGCTACCCCCGCGGCGGAAGCGTAGTGTCTCAGTTGCCCCGCCGTCGCATCAAGACGGGCGCGCATGACAGTGCCCAACAAGAAAGGGAGGCGTCGTGATGAGTGGCCTGCTCAGAATCATCTTGGTGGTTTTGCTTGCTGTGCTGGCTGCCGGCGTTGCTGCCAAGGAACCGGCGCAAAACAAGCAGATTCGCGTTTACCTCGATCGCCAGGTCTTGGTTGCTCTCGAGGGGGAGAAGAAGGCCTATACATTTGATGTGGTCACCGGAAGAGAAGGAAAGGAGACGGAGGCCGGCAATTACAGGATCCTGAAGAAGCAACTAAAGTACGTTAGCAAGACCTATGGCTCAGAGATGCCTTACGCCATGTTCATCACCGAAGACAGAAAGGCGATCCATGGCACCCTGACGCCCAACGCACGATCCTACCTGCGCTCCTCCGTGACTGAATCGGTCGGCTCGCACGGTTGCGTGGGCCTGAGCGATGATGCCGCCAAGC